>Ga0179593_1427392_pt1 | contig 16503 bp, 27 predicted proteins | sample CZODoug2_1_08_16_FD_185931 | JGI IMG/M metagenome (GOLD analysis project Ga0179593, IMG submission 185931) | Vadose zone soil fungal communities from Angelo Coast Range Reserve, California, USA - CZODoug2_1_08_16fungal (PacBio error correction) | ecosystem: Environmental > Terrestrial > Soil >... | reverse complement strand
TGTCGTTGCTCCTTCTTTTAACAACCAATTAGATTCTTATTGGTCTTCCATATAGACTTTTGACCCCTCTTTCACTTCTCCACGTAATTTCCGTATTACCTTTTCTCTCGACCCAGTTGAACACGCCCGCCCATTTTTCATGTCTTTCCCTTTTCTCTGGGCCCCCTTCCTAAATCGTCTGGATGTGTACACCAACCACCTATCTGGATACTTTTCATTTCCCCTAGGTTTCCCGTGAAATTACGTGTAATTCCACCTCTTTTTTGTGGGGCCCCCACACCTTTCCCCGCACACTTCGACCCTCACAACCTTTTTTATAGACTGGTTTCCCTCGACACACTTTTATCCAAGTATTCCCTTCACTAAGTTTTGCACTAGTTGCCCAGCTTCCTTGTCCCTTTTCCGGTTGGGTCTCCCTTTTTTCTTCCAAACAACCTTTCCACGGAACATGTTTTAGGTGGCGCTCTTTTTTCTCTTTAATTGTTATTACTACCGACGAATTCCTAGCTTCTTTTCTTACCAAAATGTGAAAGTTTTTTCCCCTCCCCCCTCTTGATATTCGGTGGATTCCGAAGACCCTTCGTACCCACTTCGCTTACCCCGTTCACAACCACCTTTCAATTCCCTCTTTTCTGCTTTTTTTTTGTAAACTCTTCTTTTCCCCGTCCTTTCTTTTTCCCCTTTTCCTCTCGGATGTTTCAGTGGCCTCTCCTCGTTTGCCCCCTAACTTCCCAGGTACTTCTATGTCCCTCATTTGCTAATTTCCCCCCCATTATTCCTTTTTTTTTTTTTAGTTACAAAAGGGGAACCCATTCGGGACAATTGTGCTCTTTAATTCTAATTTTTATATCAATGTCCTTTTCCAGGTTATTTCTGATTACTACCTCAGGTCTTCGTTTTCCCTTAATTTTGTCCGACGTTGCCTGACCCATGGTTTCTAGATCTGAGTTGGGTCTTTTTTTTTTCTTACCCCACATGTCGCCTCTTCAAGGTCTTTCTCTTACCCTCCGTTTTGTACTACCAGTTCACCATTTTCACTGCCCCAAACTTGTTTTTTTAGTCCCCCACCTTCCCCCCCTCCCCCTCTGTTTTTCCACATAGCGTGGCCCCGGTGGCCACCTTCCCCATCCTGAACCCCCCCCCCACCCCCCCCCGTTTCTCGATCATGTTCTTTCGGCACCCTTGCAGATTATGGCTTTTCTCTTGCGGGTCCTCACCACTTCCACTTCTATCCTTCCACCCCTCCTTTGGGACTGTTACTTGCAATCCTCTAGTCCCCTTTTTTGTTCCCTTAAGTCTAGGCAGAAAAAACGTGTCACAGTCTTTTAGTTGCCACGTTTTTTTTCAAACCCTTTGATTCCCTCTTTTGTTGACCCACCTCTTTCATTCAGTAATTCGACCCCTTTTTACACTCATTTCCTTTTCCTGTTTTACACGTCTTGCCGGCCCATTGGAGTTCGTTTGTCCCCCCCCCCCTGAGATTTTTTCCCACTGTGACGTCTGGGGCTCCAACCTGTTCCCCCCCTTTTTTTGGACCGCTTTTTACAACACTTCGGGATTTTTCCCGGTACCCACACCCCCAGGCTCCTTTTCCCTTAAACCATCGGGATGGTGTACCTTTACACTTACCCGGTTTGGACTTTATTCCAGGCGGCCTGTTTCTTCTTTCCCCCCCCCCCTGTAACCTTCAGAATGCATTCTGGTGGTTTTGTGCGTCAATGACGCGCCCCCCACCCCCGCTTTATTGACCCTCCGACTCTTTTCCCCCTCCCCGGTTCTCCTCCTTAAGGCGATTGCCACACTGGTGGCCCTTTTTTCCCCCCTTTTTATCTTTTTTTTTCGGGGTTCCGCGCGATTGCTGACCTTGACCTTTTCTTTCCGTTTTGTTCTTTTGACGCTCCCGGCCCCTTTTCTGACTTTGGTCCCCCCGTCCCAATTTAACTCCGACAACCCCCCCCACCGCAATGTTTCTGACTCCCTGTGCTGTTTTGTTTTTTTTCTTGAGCTGTGCACTCCTCTCTTTTCTGCCGTCAGCTTGCCCCGTTTGGCTTTCCTCCCATGTGTGAGTTGTCCCCATTCCCTTAACGCGGTGTTTTTTTCGAAACTCGTCACCCCTGTCCACCCCCCCTGCTTCGGGATTGACGAGTCTGGTTCGTTTTTCCTAGTTTCCTCACCTTGACGGTATTCCCCCGTGTTCTCAAACCCTACCATTAGTTTTTTTTTCCCCACACCCCTTACTTATTCCCCTTCCCCCCCCTTTTGACCTTTTCTGCAATGTTCTCTGGCCTTTCGGACCCCCGCCCCGGTTCGACCGCCTGATATCGAATCCCATCTTCAACACGTTCCCCCTCCCCCTTGCCTCGGCCTTTGCTCCACCCGCGCCCACCTTTTTCCCCTGTTCCCCCCCCCCCCTTTTACCTCCAACCCCCCGTTGTCAACGGGGTTCAATATCGTTTTCCCAGTCGATACTATGGGACCCAACAAAACCTCGTTTTCTCCACTTTCCGTATCAACAAAGGATCCACCAAAATACCCCGCCCTCCTTTTAAAACGCGCCACCCCCCCCCCCAACCTTTTGCCTTCCCTGCCGGGAGATGTATTTTTGGACCTTTTCTCTTGCTCAACCCCTAAGTCGGTTTTGGTTTTTGAGTCTAGGATTTCCCTACCGTCCCCCCTTTTCTTCCCCGTTTCGATGGCCCCGTTTTTTTTTTTTTTGGTGACTCTTCCCCTTTACGGTCTTCCGGTGTTTTTGTTTTTCGTTTTCGGTCTCCTTGTTTTTCTAAACCCTCTATTTGATTCTTTCCCCCCTCCCCATGCAGTTCCTTCTTTCTCTGCCGCTTTTATTTTTGAAACCGTTCGTTTTGCAAATTTTTTTTGTGGAACCACGTTTTGTTCACTATGTTTTCGTTCTTCATTTTTTCCCGTCCTTACCCCTCTTATTTTTTTTTGAATGCAGATTATTCCCCGTCGTCCCGGGTTCCTTGTCCTCCTTCCCTTTTCTCCCCCCCCCCCCCCCACAAAAAAACTGTCCGACCAGTTTCCTTGAGGCCTTGCCGCTTTTGTTGTTGGGCATCCGAATGGAGGTTTTTTCTGTCCCCCCCAAACGCGAACCCCTTCTTTTTCCTATTTTAGCAGTAAACCCCCCTTGAACCCTCCTTGGTCCCCGCCCACCCTTCGTCTTCCAAAGAAAGAGTTTCATTTTCTCTGGACCCTTAAAAATCCTGCATTTCTCAAACCCCCCCCCCGGTGTCCCCCCTGATGTTTTTCATGAGCTCCTGTTTTCCTCCAGTTGATCTCCACCTTCCCCCCCACATTTCCGATTTTTATTTTTGTTTTTGGTCCGTTTCGGGTTGTTCCTCCCTATTTGCCCTATTGCACAAAAGGTAGCCCTTTCAGCCTTTTCTCCGTTCCACTGTGCCTCCATAAATTACCTTGTTCATGCGCTCGCGTCCCGAAGATTTTCCACAGTGTTTCTTTCCTTTTTCTTTTTTTTTACTTAATGGGGCGGCCTTCTTTGACGATTTTCGCCTTATCCAACTTCGCTGCCCCCTCGCCCCCCCTCCCCCCCCCCATGCCCTCCGGCTTTATTTTGACATGGCCCGGCCTGCCTCCTAACGCGTCCGACTGTTTTTTTAATGATTTCCTTTCTTTTTTAACATGCTCACGGACCCAAATGACCTCTCCTTTGGCCCTGAATCGTTTTTCCTTGATGTAACCTTCGTGTTTCCCCAACCCGGAGGCCCCCCTGAATTCCTGCCCCCCTTGAGTTCCCACCCGATGTTTACTATGTTGTCCCCCCCCATTACAAATTGAGAAGGCCCTTTTTTCCATTCAGGTCGCCCCTGAGAGTGTTTTTTCCTCAACTTATTTACGTCTAGTCCTTTTCTCCCTTTACCCCCTTTCCACCCCCGGATCTCCCCTTTGCGCCACACCTTCTCTCTAAAGCCAAACCTTCTCCTTTTTCTTTTTTTCTTAGCTTTGTCCCCCACAACTTTCCTTTTCTATTATTCCGGCTTTTTTCAACCACATTATTAGGATTTGTTTTATTCTCTCTGTTGTTTTTTTTAGTCCTGATATTGTTCGGCCGACTACTTTTCCCCATCCCACTCTCTCTTAGGCTTAATCCCGTTGTGGTGATGTGCGTACCCTTTTTTTGTCCCTCCCATCTTTATTCTGTCTGGGTCTGCTACCTTGTTCGAAGACACTTGTCCTTTTTTTTTTTCCTTACATGTTTTTGTGTGTCCGCCCCCCCCTTATTTTTTTTTACCCCCGCCCTTTTCATTTCCCCCTTTGCTTTTTTGTTCCGCGGCAAACCACGCGAAGCCTTATTTCATCTTGGTTTTTTCTCTACTGACGTTCCCCAAACTTTACCGTTTCCCCCTCCTCTTCCGTTCCACCACTCCTTTTTTCCCCTTGGTGAAAAAACCCTTCACCTGTCATACCAGTCGCTGCCCGAAGACTCCCCCCGTTTCCGCCCTGGCTCCCCTCCCCTTTGGTCCCCTCTGCAATGGCTCCGTTTGGAACATAGGTCCCCAACCATGGCGGCCAGTCTCCTGTTTTTTTCCAGGGGTACCTTTTCTCGGCCTTGACAACCAGTCACGCTTTCATTACCCCCTAACGATTTTTTGCTCGCATGTTCCCCCCTACCACACTCTGTATTTACAGCCCCCCCCCGGTGTTTTTCTTTCCTTCTCCTCACCATTATACTCAGGTTTTCCTGAGGAACTTTTGCTTTTCTCCACCTCCTTGGTCACCTGCTCTTTGTTAAAGTGTTTCCCAGTCCTCCCTTCCTCCTTTCGGCTTTAGTGGAGCCGATCTCCGAAATTTTGGTCCCCCGTTCGCCCTCCCCACTCCACCTTTTTCCTTGCGGTTTTTTAGTCGAAACAAAGGTCCCCCCCCCCAAAACTTCGAAGCCGGAGAACTTTTTTTTTTTGTTTCCGTTTCCCTGGCATTCTCGTGGCTTCCTTTGTCGTGGTCCGCAGGGTGTTTTTCATGCTCCCTTGTCATTCCTTTTTTTCGTGGTCTGCTGCGAACGTTTTTCACTTTTTTTTTTTGACCCCCCCCCCCCACACCACACTTCGTTTTTCAGGGTACACCGGTTACCATTCTTGTTTTTCTAGTTGTAGAGTGGAAGCCGAAATCTTTTTTTTCACCCATCTCAAGTTCCCCGTTCTGATTCCCACTCTAGTTCAAAGGAGGCCCCCTTTTCTTTTTTTTTTGTTTTTTTCTCTCCTGGGCCACGCGTAATTCTTGTTGGGCCCGGTCAACAACATTTCAAAATTCCTGGTTGTTTTTCGTTCCCCCCTTTTTTCCGACCCCATATTTTCCTGACGTTTAACGCCCCGCTGGTATTCGATCCTTTCCTTGGTGGTTACACTTTCCATCTCCTTTCCTCCCTCAGTTTTTTTTTTTTTTGTTCTTTCGTTGAATGTTTTCTTTTTCCACCCCCACCTTCCCCCTATAATCATATTGGGTAACAGCCTCCTGTTTCCCCTCCTCCAGTTCCTCACCCACGATTTCCTGTTCTCACGTTGGAGTTTCCCTGCTCGTCCCCACAAGACACAAAGAACCTTTTTTTCCCTGGTTATAACTTTTCCTCCTGCTTTTTTTTGTTGTGTAAACACCCACTCTTTGTACCCGATTTCCCACAAGAGTCCCTTCCCCTTTTGTCACCTCCCCCCACTTGACTTTTGTTGTTTGGTCCCCCCCCTTTTGACACGTTCCAGCCCCCCTTTTCCCCCTAATGGGACTGCGAGAATAAACCCTCTGCCACCACCATACGATCAGATTGTCCTCGGACCCCGTGCCCCCTTTCTCGGGTTTCTCTGGTGCGCTTCGAACCCTCCCCCCCACCGATCATTTTTTTTTTTCTTGCTTCTGCCAATTTTTACCAACAGTAGTTTCCTTTGACTTTTAGCCCCCCTGTTTCCGTTCTCCAACAAATCGTCCTTTTCCCCGACGCGCAGACTTTCTCGAGGCTTTGCGTATCCACTTGTTTTTTTTTTTTGCCCAACAGACCCCCCCCCCTAGTCCCCCTTGTTATACATTTTTTTCTTTTGTCAAACCTTCTCCTCTTTGTGAGCTTTTTTTTTCTATGGTCGTTGGTTTTCTTCCTTTAACAAGAGCCTTTTTTTCCCCTGCCGTTCTAACTTCCCCGTAACTGTGATCTATTTCCCCCCCCTTTCTCCCCCTTTTTGTTTAAAAAGGGCTCCCCCCATTTTTGGTCACTGTTTTGCGTCGCTGCTACGTTTTCTAACATTTTTGCGAAGGGTATTCTGTAAGAGTTTACTCGGTTTGAGTGAGGTGGTTTTTGTTTTTTTAACCGCCCTTTTTTTCTCTTTTTCTGTTTGGCGTTACCTCTGCTCGCGGTGGGATTTTTGCCAACCCGCCGAATCGTCCTGGAACCTCCGGACCGATTTTTCCCAGTTACCATTTTCGATGGCCCATTTTTTTTTACACCCAAGGCGTGCCCCGTCCCAGTATAATCCCTCGACAACCCGTGTAGTTTGCGCTCACCTTTTACGGGAGCGATCTTCCATTAGAGTTTGGCTCACAATTCCCTTCCTCTTTTTCAGAGTCCAAAAAACTACCTAGATGCTCCCCCACAGATATTCACTTTTTCCCGGCTACGCTTAACGTTCTGTTCTTTTTCCCCAGGCCGCGGCCCGCTGCCCCTCTGGTCCTTCGTTTCTTCTTGTGGTTGTCTATTGTTCATGCTCCCTTCTACTTTACCCACTTTTTTTCCCCCCCCTCTCATTCACCCACTCCCCCCACTGAACCGCCACTCGCATGAAAGTTTAACCCCCGTAGTTTCCCCCAGATTGTTTTACCCATCGTGGCCCCCTCCTCTCCCCTCCTTGGTTTCCCCCCTTTTTTTTTGTGAAGCCCTCTTTTCCAGCCCTCGATCGCAACTTTAAGTTTTCCTCGTGGTTGCAGGTCTCCTTGAATACGACTTCTCTACCCCTCTTCCTCTGTTTGTTACTTTCCATGTCTTCCCGGTGCTGGTTGAGGTGTTGCGTCAGGCCTTTGTTTTTGTGTATCCCTCCCTTTCCTATAACTTTTCCTCCGCCGGTGAATTCTGATTGCCCCCCCCCTGCTTGGCCCCCCCTTTATCGATTGCGTTTGCCAGCTCTTCCTCCCCCCGCTCTTTTCCGTTTTTTCCCGCCCGATTTTGGCCCGGTCTCTGTACTTTTTTGCATCTACCTTCCCGTGCCCGGCAAAAACCCAGTTCCTTTTTTTTTCCAGGTGGGTTTCTTTGATTCACTTTTTCTACGATCCCTCCCTTCATCGGCCTTTGACCTTCTCATTTTTGGAGTTTGCTTTTTTTTTCAAAGAACCTTTTCGTTTTAGTATTTTTCCAACTGACCCCCCCCCCCTGTCAGATTGACCCGATTGGCCTCTCATTTTTCTGTCTTCCTGTCACTTAGGTTACGTCGTCTTCCACTTTTTTGTAACACCTCCTTCCCCCCCCTTTTGTGAACCCTCCCCGCTGTCTCCCTTGTTTTATCCGACTCTTCCCCCCCCCGTTTCCTTGATGTCCTTTCTATTCATTAAATTTTTCGAACCCCCCCTTACACGGCGTCGTCTTTCTGCCAACCGTCACATCCCTGTCACCCAACTTGTTTGCCCCCAACGTGCCACGCTTCACTTTTTTTTTTCACCCTTGACGTTGTGTCCTGGTAGTGTTCTCAACCCCTCGTTTGAAACCCTCCTTTTCTTTTCCTACACCAAAAGTCCCCGACACCACCGCTAAGAACGCCGCCAACATTCTTTCTTTCATTTAGATTTTCTAAGGTCGGCCCCTTTATTTTTTAATTTTAATACCTCAGTGTTTTTGTTGTTTTTTTGAGTCGCTTTTCCGGACCGTGCTACCCCCTCCCCCAGTGTGCGATTCCCCCGATTTTTCCCTCTTGGAAAGGATTTCGGCGGTGGTTGTCGTCGTTGTATTTAGACCGTACTTTCTAACCCAACCCACCTATGTTTTTCTATTCCTCCCCCATGCGTCCCGTCCTTGCCGCTCTGTACAGGTAGTTTCCCTCCCGTTTTTTTCCGGGAACCTTCCCCCTGTTGGTTCCCCCTTGATGTTAGGGTTTTTGCAGCTGAAGCTCCCGTATGTATTTTTTCGAGCTTTGCTTTTTCCAGATGATAAGCCTTTCTGGGCGATTTTTTTTTCGAGCTCTAGCACCAGAGTTAGTTAGACCCCCACCCCCCCAACACTTTCGTCCCAGGCAGTTTTAGGTTCCCTGCCCGTCTGGTTTTTGAGCCTGAAGAGTTTTTTTGTGGGTGGTTCCCCCCTTGCTTTAATACACCTCGACTTGTGTGGTTTTTTCCCCCAGAAAACTCTCCCCAACTTTTGCAGTCCCGTCCTCCTCCTAATTTTAAAAGACTTTCTTGGTTTTGTCCTCTTTTTGACACCTCCTTTTTCCTCCCACGACAGTTCTTGTTTCTTTTCGGTTTAAAACTTCCAAACCATTGGCCTCCGGGACTGCGGCGTTTTCCGACCGTCTTTCTTCGTCCCCGTCTCTCACCCCACCCCCACACTTCTATTTGTTTCGGGGCGATAACACTAGGCCCCTTGATTCTCCCAAATCAGTCCGGGTCTGCTTCGATAGTTCCCCTGCCCCCGCTTTCCTATTTTTCTTCGCCATCTGCTCCGCCTTAAATATTCCCTTTCCCTGCGTGGTCATCGCCTTCCTGCGTCGGCCCCTTGTGCTATTCTTTTAGTCCCCACAGGCTTTTTTTTTTGATGGCCCGAGGCAACACCCCCCTCCCCCACCTCCTTCAAGTCTTCATTAACCCTTTTTCAACCCTTCCCGCGCCTCCCTGCGTTTCCTAATTTACGAAAATCTTAAGGGAGCACCCCGGTGTTACTCCCCGTTCCACTTTTTGGTATTCCTTCATGTTTCTCTTTTCTGCCTTATTTGTAAATTGCGGTTCTTTTCAACCCCGCGGTCCCCCTGGGCTTGTGTCCGTTTGACCTCCCCCCCCCCTCTGTTTTTTAAAGTTTCTTTGAACCCCTCTCCCCCCATTGCCTTGGCAGCGTGTCCTAAACATCCAGGCTTTCCTTTGCTCTTTTTGATTCTCCGTCGATTCCTTCATGGATTCTTCCCACCCAACCCTTGCTTCCCTTCTACCACGTTGACGACAACCTTCGCCTTCTGCTTCCCCATTTTTCCCGTTTCTTCTGAGTTTTTCGTTTTTTCTCGGACATTTCCCTTACAGTAACCAATTCCCTTTGTTGTTTGATGAGGGTGCTTGGACTATGTTTCAGTGTCTGGTTCGTTGCTCTCCTTCCATTATCGCCCCCACTTTTCCTCCTTGTTCTTTATGTTGCGAAACGGGTTTCGCCGAATTATTCTTTTGCCTGTTTGGTCGCTAAGTTTTTCGACGGTCACCCCATTTTTTTTTCCTCCTTTTTTTTTCTGATTGTGTATCGAACCTTGTCGTTTGTACTTTTTTTTTTTTTCAGCCCCCCCCGTGCTTTTTGGCCCTTTTTCGTTGTGTTCCGGCCATCCCCCGCTCCGTCTCTCCTTTTTCGGTCAGCCCCCCTTCACAACCTTACGGTCCACTTTGCGGCTTCAAGGGTCCCTTTTCCCCAAATAACCTCTCTTCCCCAATGCCCCCGTTTTATGCCGGGGCCAAATCTCTCCCCCTTCCTCCCTTTTTTTTTTCCCCCCCGGTTTTGGCACGAAATGAGTTTTCACAGGGTTTGTTTATCTCACCACATTCCCGGTTTCCCCCCCCGGGACAAATGGCTTTCGAAGTTCTTTTTTCCTTTTTCGTTACCTCCCCCATGGTTCACCCCCTTCACCGTGCTCAATGAAAGACAAAATTTAGTTTTCTCTCCTTTCGTTTTTGTAACCCCACCCCACGTCCAGCTTTCTGTCAACCACCCCTTTCCCTTTTTTTGCGCTGCCCCCAGTTTAAGTGGCGGTGATAGCATTTTGGTCTCTATTGTTGCCCCTCGTTAGGTCTTCAAAATGCGTTTTTTAGAACCCGTCACAGCCGGCTTCGGTCTGATTTGTCTTCCTACTTCCCACCCAAATTCAGTTTTTTTACCCAGTCATTTTTTTCCCCCTCCACCCCACATTGGGAGGCTTGTTTTTTCTTTCAAACCGTTTGTCGTCCCCACCCCCCCCTATGCCTGAGCCCCTTTTGCTTGTTTCCTACCTTCCCCAATCTTCTGATCTTTTGAATTGTTCCCCCGTGGTGGCGAGCTTGTTTTTCGGCGTCCTTGAGTTGTCCCGTCGACTGTGTGTTTTGCTCCCTTTGCCCCCCAACATCGTTGGTTGTTCTTGACAACCCTTCTTTTTTTCCCCTTGTCCGCGGCCTTTTTGCGACCCCTGGTTGGGTTTCCATCCAATACCTGCATTTATGAGGAACCCAGACTGCCCTTCTTCCCCTGCTGGATGTCCTTTTTTGCTCTCCTTTTCCCAGTTTGGTTATTGCGAACGAAACAATCTTTTTCTCGACTCTAAGTTCCCACCCAGAGGTTGGATTTGACGGTTTTTTTTCCGTTCCATTTTCTCTCTTTTCCTCCCGTTTTTTTTTTTTTTTTTAAGAGCTTCTCCCCCCCCCCTTCGACTTTACCCCTTTGGGTTTCTCACGCCCATTCCTTCCTGAATGTCACCCACACGCCTCTGTGCCACGAATGCGCTGCCACTTGCTTCGACCCTCACGCCCAGCCTTGTGTGCTTCCCTTTCCCCCCCCCTTTGAATTGATGACAAACCCCCCCCCCCCTTTCGTTTTCCTCCCCCAAGATCCCCCCCTTTGTATGTGAACACATGATTTTTTTGCCCCACCTTTCCTACCCGTTGCCCGTGCCCCCTTCCCTCTCTCTCCTTTCTCCCCGAGCACCCACATTCCACGCCGCATTCACCGTCCACCTGCTTTGGACCATGTTAAGGCGGTTTTTTTTTTCATACAAAACGCACGCAATTGGTATTTTTGGCGTTGATTTGCCCCTGTTTCCCCCCTTTTTGAGTTTCTTCCGCGGCCCCGTCCTTCCCCCGTTTTGTTTCTTCAAATTTGGTTTATTGAGGCTCATCTTTCTTCGAGATCGTCCCCCTTGGTTTTTTGCGCCCCCTACGAGGACAACCCCTTTTTCTTTTTACCCACCTGTTGTTCCCTCCCTTCTCTAACTCTCTTTCCTTTTTTAGCGGTTTTCTTTTTTTTCAGGCCGTCAATCTTCTGCCCCTTTTCCCAGGTAAGGCAGTTCCGCATAGTCTATTCCCCCCCTTTTTTTCTCCTTTTTTCCACCCAATTGCGGCTTCGTGACCCTGGGGCCTATTTGGTACCGCTGAGTTATTGTCCTGAGTTTCCTTCCCTCTGTGCTTTGGCAACGTAGTTGTTTTTCGTCTCTTCCCCTCCCCCTTTTTGTAGTCGTGAGTTTCGGCCAACCCCCCCCCCCCGGTAATCCACTTTTATCTCCCCTTCTACCTCCGTATTTCTCCTCCCATCAGAAAATGGATGTTAACCATTTCCTTTTCGACCCCTTTTTCTTGGGGGGAACAACAACTTCCATCCTAGTTTCCCAAAACAGGTTGCCGCCGTTTTCACCCTTCTGGAACCTTGGCGTGTTCTGTCTTCTTTCTTCCCCTTGAACGTGGACCCTTTGCCCCCTAGCAAACCAGCCGTGTATTGGAAGACAGTGGCCATCTCCTTTCCCGTGTTTTTTCCGTGCTCCCTTTTTTCCCCTTCTAATCAGGGTAGTGACTTTGAGTCCCACTTCCCCTGCTCCTGCCGTTGTTTGACCCGAGTGTTCTCTTGAATCGCACGTAACCCCTCCCCCTTCTTTTTCAAGTGTCACGGCCCTCTTCCGCTGGCTTTCACTTTTTTATCCGTGTTGTTTGCCCCTAGCTTTCCCCACCATCGTGTTTTCCCTTTTCTCTTATCCCCTCCCGGGTCCTCATCTTTTTGAACAGCGGCCCTTTCCCCTGCAAGGCGCCCCATTCCTTCGAGGACGGTTTGTTTCACCATTTATCCTTGACTACGGGACTTCTTTTTTCCGTCTGGTCCTTCGTTCTGAGATTGGCTTTCACTGATTATATTACGTTGCGTCTGATTCTTTGTGCGTCCTGTCCCCTTCTCCCCCGATTTTTTACCTTTTTCACTCTTCTCCCGTTTCTCTACTGTGTCCACGGGGCAGATTGCCAACCTGGTGGTCACTTACTTTGATTTGAGCTTTTCTGATATTTTTCTAATCTCCTCTCTTCGAAAGGGCCGATTTCTTTCTTAAGTTTTCGCCTCTGTTGCATTTTAGTCCCCTTGTCCGCCTTTACACCCCCCCCACATCCCCCTATGTACATGTGGGGTTTGATTTTTTTTCTCCTTGTTGTTCAAGATTTTCACTTTTTGTCTGATTTTTTTTGAATCTCCGTTCCCATTTCGGCCAATGTTTTGGTTTTTGGCCTACTCCCCCCCTAAGTTAGCTTGTCGGGCGTGTTTCCCTCCAAACCCCTTTCCCCCTTTATTGGTACGATGCTCGGTTCTTTGGGAGAGTTCGGTCGATTCTGTTATTTTTCCCGTGTTTCGTTCCCCCCTTTATCTTCCCACACCACCGAGCTGACAGGACTCTTCCCCCCCGTCTGAATGTTTTTTTATAATCCCCCCCCCCCTCACCAACGGGGCGAGCCGGTTCCTACTGCCTTCCAAAGAGGCTGACAAACCCCATCCTACCGGCGTCTTCACAATTTGCCCCATCACTGCCAACCACTTTTTTTTTGTTCCCACGTTGTCCACCCCTGTCCCAGTTTTGCACAAACAAGCGACTTTGTCCATTGCTATTAGACCAAAAACCCCTTTGTTCGCCCTCGCTCCAACTCCTACCACCATCCGTGACAATTTTTACCTCTCCACCTCGGTTCACTGTGCCACTTGGATCCTGTCTACTGGTAGGCAACAACCCAATTCTTTTGCATCCTACCGTTTGTGTTGTTGAACTTTCCAGTATATTCACGTCTTATTCCCCCCCCCCCCCCTTCGCGCAGGTTTTGTTTCCGTCATTTTTCAGCGTGCAGCTAGGTTTTTTTTTATTTTTTTTCCTCTCGTTTTGTCTGTCTTTTCCGGAGTTGTCTGCTAAAAATATGTTTTTTCCTACGCCGCGTCGTCTATTTTGACGCCCCTTTGCAAACATTTGGTCTCCGTCACAACAGTTTTCATTGTTCGGACATCACCCCTTCGTCTTATTACTTACCAGGTTGTCAGTTCCTGAGAAGATGTTCATTCTGTTTCCCCTCATCTGTCCTCCCCCGGATACCCAACCAACAATCCCCCCTTGGCAATCGTAGTCCATTTTGCCGTCGTTGGTTTTTGAAGTTCCAGCTTTTCTTTTTTTTTGATATTCTCCTTGAAGTTCTGTAATACCAGACTGTTCTTTTTTCCCCCCCCCGGCCAGACATCTGCACGCCGCCCCTTCCCCCACTCCAGTCCCGCACCGTTTTTCCCGGTGAACCTCCTGCCACAAAGTTGGCCCCCCAGTCTTCCAACTCCAACATGTTTGCCTGGAGTGGACTTTTTGCGTCGCGCCGTAAAGTGCTCCACGTTAGGCCCCCCCGTCTGATCACATCACCCCCTCCATTATCTTTTTGTTTCGTCCTCCTTGCTTTCCTGCCCCCCAAAGGTTGATCCCTTGGAGTCGCCAGAGTTGAATTGACGCTTCCCTGTGGTCTTCAGTTCATCGCGCTCTTTCAGATTCAAGTCTGCCTTTTCTTCCTGTCGGTTTTCGGAAGCCGTTTATTCGTATCAAAACCATTTGCTCCGGCCCAACACCCCCCACGAACAGACTTTTTTTTAAGTTCTTCTCTTTCCCTTGCATGTTTCCAGCTCTTTTTCATCACGAGAGCCCCTTCCGAGGGCCACTCACAGATTTCCCTTGCGGAACCCCCTTCTGCACTTTTTTTCCCCCACCACCGGGCCTCGAAGCTTTTTAGCACTGTTCATGCCTCTGTTTTCCCCCCCCCCCCTCGCCCCCGGTGGGTTAAGAACGTCCACCTTTGATTTTTATACAGGCTCCTTTTGGCACCCCCCTTGCTCCTCATGCCTTCTTGAAATCTTTTGTGCTTTGCCCATCCGGCAGATATGTTGCGAGTTGCGACACTTTTTACAGCTTTCCCAGATTCCTCATTCCCTTTCCCCCCCCAATGCTCTCCCCCTTTGTTTGCGAAAAAGCGTTTTCTTGCGCCTTTACCTCTTTTCAGTCGCCGTAGCGACCCCCCAAACCTTTCTTTCTACTTTTTCTTTGGCTTTTTTTTACCAAGTTCTTCTTTGTTTATTGTGAGGAGGACTAGTTAAGTCCGTTCCTCTTTCTACTTTTCACTTTTCCAGTGCGGTTACTCTCCGTTTTTTTTTGTCTTGCAGATATCTTGCTGGTCCGCGTTCCCTTCCTCCCCCCTGTTGGTCAATTGGGCACATGGGTTCTTCTTGTCCTAAACTTCTCTCCGGTCTTTTTTCCGTTAAGTTTTTCCGATGCTGAGTTTTTGTTTTCCGCGCCCTACAATAATCCGCTGATTTTCGTCTCCCGTTGCTTAATTTCGACAACCCACTTACGGTTTCCAACCGGCCTTCCTTGCCGTTAGAAGCGTAAACTCTTTCTCACCCCCCTTCTCGTCCCTTTTTTCCTCCCCTTTTTTCCCTACTTGATATAAACAACCCGTTCAGGGGCAGATAGCCCCCCCAGTTGTATTCCTCATTTGTGCCAACTGAAAGGTAGCCTGGGTTCCCAGGTCCTCCCCCCCATTCTTGTCAAATGTCTTCCGTTTTTTTTCCAGGGTTCCTTGCCTTTTGAGCGGTGCCTGAACAATCCCACGCTCTTCAAGAACTATGTGTAAATTCAGATGATTTCCCATGCTCCAACCCCGACCCTCTGGTAGGTAAAACCCCTTTTTCGTCGTTGTCCGCGACAAAGTATTTATACGCAGGTTTGCACGTTTCCTTCGTCGTTTGCATTTTTGCCCCTTGCCGTTCCTTGTAGAACCAACGGCAGCCTTCCCTGATGCGGGACTATACTACCACCTCAGTGGTATCACAGGGCTGCCTTCTTGATCGCCACTTTCCCCCCCAAATTTTGGCTTGTTGTTTTATTCTAGTCGGAACAAACAGCCCTTCCACAATGACTCCTTTTTTTCTTTTTAAATGGATTTCAGATTGACAAATTCTTCATTTGAACCCCCCATTGCGTTCTCTTGAGCCCTGGTGATGATTCAGCTTCAGGTCCGCTCTTCTTCTTTTCGGTTAGAACCGTGCTTAAAGTTTAAACCCAAATCGGTAGGTCCCCCGGCATTGTTTCCGTTTCCGCGTGGAATCCGAAACGTTTTTTTGTCAACACCATCTCCCCCTCAAAGATGAGGAAACCCTCAGTTTTTGATTCCCCCTGGTTCTTTTTTTCTTATGTTTTTTCGAGAGGAACTGTCCATAATTTCGTTTTTTTTTTCCCCCCACTTTGTACCCTTCGGTTTTTTCCCCCTTTTCGCATTCATTATTTGCGTACGCCCAGAGTATTGGAGGAGGTTCCCATTCATCCCCTCCTCCCTTTTTTTTTTTGAGATGATGATGGAACCACCCTCGATTCATCCCCGGGGCGTTCCATGAATTACTCCCCCTTCCACCACGTTGATTCCCCTTTTTCCCTGTGGCCCTCGTGTCCTTTCCTCATTTCTCCTCCCGAAAAGACTCCCCACTGGGGTTCTGTTTTCTAATCTTTTGCCGTACCTTGGCTTTTGCTCTTTTTTTCCACCCCCAACCCCACCGTTTTTCCAGGTTGCCCCCCCCCCTGTCATCTTTCCCTTCACCCCGAGTCCCTCCGTAGCCGACACCTTTTTCCTTAGCCGCGCGAGTTAAACACCTTTTCCTTTCCCCAGCTTCCCATTCCCGTCATTCATATGTCCCTGGGGACCTTTTTTTTCTCTGGCGGTTTTCGGTTGGGTGCTTAGACTACACCACGCACGATTTTGTGTATTGCCGATCGAACCCCTTTTTTACCCACCCCCTTCTTTTCGGACCCCTCCCGGCTGTTTCCTACGCGTCTGACTGTTCTACCACTCGCCAGGTTGAATCGATCTTGAGGCGTTGGACCTGATTTCCCTTTCCCTTTTCTAAATGGGAGCGCCCCCGACTCCGACCATTACTACAGTTTTCTTTTTTTCCTGACACTTTGTCTCATTTCTGAAGTTTCTTTCTTGATGCTGTGTTTCAGGCTCCCAGTCTTCCCTGACCATGTTTCACGGGAAGCCCCCCGCCCCTTTTTTGGCCCCTGCTAGGTACCCTTTCTTTTTTCGTCCCCCCGGCTTTCTTGGAACTGGGGGCCGTCTGCTCCTTCCGGTTTCCCGTGGAGAGAAGTTATTTCCTCACTGTTACTCCGGGGGCTAGCGTGGACCCTGTAAAGTTTTCGCAGTTTTTCTCTTCCGCCCGCCTCTCTGTTTTTGTTCCCACCCCCAGACGCGGCATTTCGGTCATTCGAAAACTTTCGTTTCGACAACTGCCCCCATTCTGCATGCCCCCATGTT
>Ga0179593_1570998_pt1 | contig 16506 bp, 19 predicted proteins | sample CZODoug2_1_08_16_FD_185931 | JGI IMG/M metagenome (GOLD analysis project Ga0179593, IMG submission 185931) | Vadose zone soil fungal communities from Angelo Coast Range Reserve, California, USA - CZODoug2_1_08_16fungal (PacBio error correction) | ecosystem: Environmental > Terrestrial > Soil >... | reverse complement strand
GGGGCGTTCCATTACCTGGACTCCGCTTCCTTCTACTTGCAGCTCGGGGCTCACAGGGCCCAAACCCTCCGTGGGCACGCGACTTCTGGTTCTCTTTTTCGTCAGCCTTTTTCCTGAGACTTTAGAGAGCCCATTCCTTTAAACATCCCAACGAGACACCAGCATTGTTTATCGGCTATTCAGCCGGCCGAAATTAGAGCCCTCCAAGGACTCGCCGGCTACCTACGTCATGAGCAGGCTGGTTTCCCGCCACGCGGGGATTTGGCCGACTTACGAGTGGGGGGGATGTCGTCTGACGTTTTGGCTGACTGAGTCTACCTTTCCCCGACTGGGACTTTTTCATCGGAGTCGGTATCTTTCGCCGGTGGCCCCCGTCTTTTTTCTGTTTTTCCCTCAGATACTCCCGCCAGACATGCCTCTTTTGGGGAACGTGGTCCTCCCGTCCGCTGCGTCTCCTTTTTAAGACCCGGGGGGCCTTGTTTCGCCCTTTTATTTCTCCTTTCCGTCGATTTTTGATTGGCGCGGGTGGCCCCCACGAGCGGGGTTCGGTTCCAATCACGCCTCCGGATTCGCGGTCTTATTTGCTGACGTCCTTTTTCAAGACTGTCATCGCTCCTCTTTTGTTTCTGCCCCTTTCTTAGAAAGTCGTGTGCGAGACCCCATGGCCGAGCCGCGTTTCGTGCTGGTTGCTTGGTTCCTTTTCGGGTCGTCGTATTCCCTCCGGACTTGGACTGGACTAGGGGGAGATCACCCTTGATCTCTCCCCGTTGTGTTGTTTTCTCGTCCAGTTTTGTTTTCCCGCTAAACCACATGTCAACCTCTTCGGCTTATGTCCTTCGCCCGGCTGATTCCCTGGCCCTTCCCCCTCTCAAAGCATGCAGGCATGTGCCGATCAGCGTTGTCGGTGACGCCTTTCTTCTCACGATTGACCTTCGAGACTGACCTTTTCTTCGGTGAACGGCGTCACCAGATACGCGACCCGTCTGCTTTCCCGTTCCCCCCCCATCCTTCCTTTTTAAGCGTCCTCTCCGCCCTCCCCTTTGGCCTCCTCCCCAATCCTCCCCTCCCGCAGAAGTCCGTGGGCGGTTCGAGGACTGTTTCTTCCTACTTCGGCGGACCACTGCTTGGGCGGCGGTGCAGGTGTCTTTCGCAGGCTCTTGCTGCAGTCCCCACTTACCTTGACTTCCTGGCGATCGCTAGCCGTACGAGGAAGCCTTGCGGGTCGTCTGCTCCTTATTTCGCACCAGCTCACTTCAACATACCCACAACCCCGTCAATGCTCTTCTCCGGTTTGCGCACAGCCCACGTATTGGACGACGATTTGCCTTATTTTTTTCGCAGGTGGTCACGTTCGCTTCTAATCTCTTTCGCCCCCCCTTGGTGCTTTCGACGTTTCTGACTTTTTTTGTGGGCGCGCTCTCGCAGGCCTACTCGTAGTCGAGTTTCTCTGGCCCCATTTGGTTTTCCACTTTTTCGTAACGCTTCGCTATCTCCGCGAAACGCCTCCAGCCAGTTAGGAGCGAAACGGAGCAACAAAATGCCCACTTTCAAGTTTTTTTTTTTAGTATCGGAAAAAAGAAGACCAGGGAACCTGTACCATAGAGCCTCCTTGGTTTGACGCGCCATCGTTCTGCTTTTTTGAATTTTCCCACGATTAGATCGAGGTCTGTTGAACGTTTTCCTGGGGGTTCTCTCCTTTCGCCCCCCCTCTGGAGTCCCCGAGAAGTCTATCGTTGGTCCCTTCCTTACCCCTCCTTAAAATGGGGCCTATCATCAGAACGTTGGTTCCCGTTCGGAATTGGTGCACGCTTGTCCCCCCCCAAAAAACCCACAGGACAACTTCCTCTTTTTTGTTGCAAACCCCCACAAAACTCCAAAGCATCTTCTACCAGATGCCGTACATACATTTAGTGTTCGACCCAACCCTACTGGTTCCTCCTAAGCGCTGAGGACCATGGACGACGCTGATACATTCCTCTTGCCGCGTCGCGTCTCTATAATCCAAAGAGCCCGGCCCCAGAAAGAGATGTGCACACTGGCCCTGCACCCGACCCACCTTCTTTAGATTTTCGCCGCGCTGGTTCGTCGTCAAGGCTCTCCGGGTTTCTAGGGTTGGATGGACTCGCCCAGCCAGTTGCACTCGCTCACATTCGTGCCCCTTGCTGCTGGTGTCCCCACGTCCGATAAGCTTTTCCCCCCAGGAAATTCAGGCGGTTGTCCTTTCATCCCGTTTTCGCCGCGGCCCCCCCCATCCCCTTTTTTGAGGATTCCTTGTTCTCACTCCGGTGAAGAGACTTTTTCTTGTTTGACAACCCGGCCTGCGCTACATGCCTTCTCTGTACTCCGCGGGAGAACCAGCGACGATGGTCTCGCCACGTCCCCTGCTGAGTCCTGAGAGAGCCTGGGGAAGGTTCTGACAGGGATTGGCGTTCCGCCCAACCTTGTTCTCACGGCATTTAGCGGGTTTTTACTTGTTTTTCTTCATAGACACGGCTGAGCCCAGGAGTGGAAGGCGCGGCTTTCTTATCTTTAGTTCCATGGGGCTTTTTATAGGCTGGGGCTTTTGAAAAAGATCGTGGTTAAAGCATCTCCCCACGAATTCCTCCGGGCGCCTGATTGTTTGCACTCTGGACTCTGGGAGAGCCCTCCCTCGCAGGCTCTGAGTCACGCTCGTTTGAGCCTTGAAGGCCCCCTGATGCCCCATCTGCAAGCCAGCGCCCTGATAGGGCCCCTCTCGACCCCCCCCCTGTTTGATAGCGAGCTCAGGCTGCTCGGCCTTCAGTCTCTGGCCGTGCAGCAGCCGCTTCCGTTTTTGGCCGCAGGAGCCGAGCCCACGAACAGCGGGTGGCGGCCAATGGTGGGTTTTGACATTCCCGTGTTACCCTTGCAACTTGCCTCCTGGCGGGCTTAGGTGTAGGCGTCGCTTCCGGCCGTTCTCGATGCGTGCTCCGGCGATGGCCCCTTTTGCGCTCCGTTCCCAGCTTTTGGTTTTCCTGGGTCGACTCCTCGACGGGGTGGTTCGAGGGGTCGGTGGCGAGACCAGCCGCCGGCCGCGTTTGTGATCTTTTTTTTTTTTTTCCTTGATACCCGCGCGACGGCGTCAGGAGCACCCAGGCGACCTGACGGCCCCCCCCCCCCCTTTGCTCGCGGGTCTGTTTGATTCTTTTTAATCTCTTTTCCTTTCCTCAAGATGTGTTGTTGTTGTTTCATACCACCCCCAACGCGTCATCCCCTCCCCAGACGCTCGCCTTGACGGTGTGCTTTCTTCTGCAGGCCCTTTCTTTGCGTCTCAGATAGGTGCACAAGACGGCGCTTTTTGGCGCTCAACCGGATCTCCCCCCCTTCCGGTCGAGTCGGTCTTACTCACACCTTCGCAGGACGATTTGCCAGAGCTCTGACCGCTTATGATCATCGAGCATGCGCTGGAAAACGCGACAGAAGCCTAACCTACCGCCCTCCATTAGTGTCAGGTTCCGGTTATTTGCCGGGCCTGGGCCCACCACCCCTGGGGCCAGTCTCTGTATTGTGTGCTCCTTCTCCCCTTTCGGAGTAGGACTTTTCATCACCGTTTGTTATTTTCCTTCTGAAGACGGATTAAAGGACTTTTCGTCCCGTCTGGGTCAGGTGTTCGTGGAGCCTGTGTGCACAGTGTGGGCGCGGTCAAAAGAGTTAGTTATCCCGCTCGGCTTGAACGTCTTTCCTAGGTCGTGATGTTTCTTGAGCCTCCCCCTGGTCCCGAGCGCTGGAACGCATGAGGATCGCCGCGCTTTCACCGTGCGTGGGTTTTTATTGCTTCCGCCGCGCCTTAGGCCACTCCCCCTATCACGGCTGCCATCGTGGCCGACCTCATTTCTCCGTGCCTGAGCCTTCCCCCCCTGGTACTCGGCGCTGGGTGCCCGATGACTCTTCGCCTAGCCCTTCTTTCCGACCCCTTCGGCCTGGCTGAAGCCGGCACAAGGTTTTGCGTGATCTTCCTCATGGCTCTAAACGCCCCCGTTATGTCTCCCTCGCTAGTACGTGGCATCCTACCGAGGTGCGTGCCGCGGACGGAGAGCTTCCGACCCAGGTCTCTCCTGGGGTTGTTTTGCAGGACCGTGGTTCCCCACAAGGCGTCCACACAGCGCTACCGTGCGGGATCCTTGTGGATGCCAGCCGCCTCCCAGTGACCACCTTGGTCCTTGTGGGTGGTGAGAAGCGTGTTCCGCCCCCGAGGGGGCGCACATTTTCCTTTGTGGCACCCTGGGGTGGTTCGAGGGCCTTGCCACTTCTTGTGGCCGTCCTCCATTCGAGACAGCAATAGTCGCCCTCTTTCTATCTACTGAGGTCCCGCTCACGCCCACCTCCCCCCACACACCCCGACACACGCACTCCAACGCTTCTGCGGTGCCGCTTTCTTTAGTACTCGACTCCGTGCAAGAACCCCCACCCCATGGCCCCCCCCCACCCGCAGGTACCGTCCCCCGGCTGTTGCCGAAGACCATTTATCAGTCCTTGGTCGCGCTGTCCTCTTTTTTTTTTTCAGTGGATGCGCGTTCCCTCGGTTCTTGCAACCGCGCAATTTTTTACTGGGGTTTGTGGGTTTGCTCCTCCCCTTGTTATCGATTCGATCAAAGTTTTTTCAGACGGTCCCGTTCGACGTTGCGCGCCGCCTGAGCCGGTTTTCTCGCCCTAAACCTCCCCTGTTCAGAGACTGATTAAGACCTGAACCGCCAAAAGGCAAGTCCCTCCTCCAATGACGGACCAGCAGCCATCCTTGCAATTTTTAGTCTCATCGGAGCCCCTCTCTACTCCCCCCTCCTGCAGAGCACTATTAAATAAAGGACTCATCCTTAGACGCCTATTAGACACACCGAACGGACCAGACCCGCCAACCAATAAGTGATCCCCCATGGACCCTTACAGACCACCTCCCTATGCCAGGCCTCCCAACCCTTATTTTTGTAGGTGTCAACTCCCCCCCCCCAGCCCCCCACTCCCCTTTCCATCTCCCTCCCACCAAACTCACCCCAACCACTCTCACAGCATCCCCACCCCTTTCCAAACGGCAGTCCCTTTGTTCCTTGTTAAGTTTTTTTTTTCCTTTTGAGTTCGATGACGTCTCGACCCTTTTTTTTCTCAGACTTTCCACCCGTAAAAAAAGTATTTTTTTCACCTCACTCCGCAGGAGATCCCGCCGTGCCCCCTGCGAGCCCCCCCAGCGCGCCACCCGTCCCCATCACCCACTTGAAACAAGACAGTTCCGATTCACGGTCCTGGTCTAGCCGCCCACGCCGGTGCCCAATTTTTTTTTTTTTTTTTTAGTGTCCTAGACTGGTCTGCCCAACTGGGTATCTGTCCTTGGTCTAGATTTTCGATTACGGGGCGCAGTTTTTTTCCCCTTCGCTCGCCTTCCCTCCGTTCCGTCTGCGTCGATTCTTTCGCGATTTTTATTTCCAACCCATCCTCTTCCTCACTCCCCCTGACCTGCCCCCCGGTCTCTTTCCCGCCGATCCGCGCGCGCCTCCCTCAACAACGCCACGTTTGTCCTAGAGAGAGGGAGGTCGCCCCTCCCGCCGGAAGGCTTTTTTACGAACGATTGGAGAGGAGTTTCCCGTTCCGATTTTGGGCATCAAGCGGGGTCTCTCGGCTCTGGGTCAAGAAGTTAACCTTTTCTCATTCGCTCGCGCCAAAGCTTGAGTCTTTTATGCGCCATGCTCTTTTTAGTCCTGATTTTTCCGCAACATTGCCTCGCAGGGTTTTCTTGATCGTTGGGCTTTTTGCCTGGGAGTTGAGGGCGCGTCATGGTCCCAAATGTCCATCCCGATCTGGAGATTCAAGTCTGATAATCTCTTTAATATCTCTCTTTGTTGTTGAGCAGTAGCCCCAGGGTGTCTCCCACCATAAGTCCTCAACATGTTTCCCCCTAATTTTCTTATGGCCCAGGCCTAAATTCCCCCCGGAAAATAAGATTCTGCCTGCAATTGGCGCTCGCAACGTAAGACTACTTAGAAGTGCCAGGGATGGTGCCGCCATGGCGTAGCGGAGTTTAAATAGTCTTTTTGAAAGTCCCCATACGTCAGCAACAAAAAAGATCCACCGGCCACCGCCCGGGCCCACGTTCCACCCGATAGTCCCCCGGGCTGAATGGCGCAGGGCCCTCGTCATTAGAGTGCCTCCAACATCAACTTCTTTAAAGTCTTAACGTGGGGCTGATTTTTTTCCGTAGTCTTTTCAGTCTCAAAAGGGCGTCCCTCCCCATCCCCATATGCTATGGAGATTGGTTGGTCACGTTATCACCTTCTCCCCAAGCGGAATTCCTACGGACTTTGGAGAGAGTTTTGCCACATGAACACCCCCACCCCACCTGGAACGCCTAGGAATGATCCGGGGTTTTCTTAACCTCGCGAGAGTCCCCTAAAGCCCAAAGAGGTCCGAAGTTACATTTCCCGCTTTAACCTCCCTCGAGTCCTCGAGAACAGGGCTTTTCGACCCTCCCCCCCGCAGTAAGAAAACTCACCTTGAGGAAAGCTTTCCTCCGTCCCCCTGGCCCCCGCCATACACACTGTAAGGAAGAACTCCCGCGCGGGACGTCCTGTTCCCCGATTCACGGCCCTTTTCGGCGACGTCTACACGTGCTGGTGCTCTCTTTTTCATTGCGTTTGTTCTTCGCTGCGCGCAGGAATGTGCAGCGCTCGGGTCTCTTTTCTCCACTTTTTGAATGTGCCAAGTCGATCACCGAAGGCGGCCTCCGATCTCCCGAGAAACGGTCGCGAAGTAGAAAGCTGCACCCCCAAGTCCTCGTAGAACCGGGTGGAGCGTTCGGAAAACCCCAAGACTAGAAAGACACGGGAAACTTCTACGAAACCTCAGGGGACGGAACCCCATGTGATTTTCTTTCATCTGGCCGAAGTAGCTAATCAAAATCGACCTGCGAGCCCCACTGACGTTACCTTGAGAGGTGTGGATTCCACCCGGAATTGGATTTGGTTTCAACGTTTTCTGTCTCTCGGACTCCTCGTTGGATGTCAGCGGGTGCTTTCAGGCATTCCTTGAGATTGTCTGCCCCCCCCCACACACCCCCCTCAATCTGTTTAACACGAAAGCATTTCGGGTGAAGGCTGCCATTTCAAAGTTTGCAGACTCCTTTAGTCTGCGTCCCCCTGCATCTCGCCTAGTTCCGGCGCCGCGCTGCCATCTGAGATCCGCCCCCTCGAGTTCTTCTTCCCTGGAAGTTACAACCGCGTCCACCGGCAGCACCGGCGCCTTCGCCCCGGCCCCTCTCTTCCCTTAGAAAACCGTACGAGGTTCGCCGGTGTCGCGCGGCGCGTCAGACCCCCCTTGCGCACCCTGCGGTTCTCTCGCGAAGTTCGCCCTCTGGGGCCCACGCATGGTTCAAAGTTTTCGGCGCCCCATCCCTCCTCGTTTCTTCCCAAAGGCCCCCTCGTCGGTTTTTCTGACCTGTTAAGACCTTACCTGAATCATGCCATGATCCCTGCCGCCGGGAGTCTCTCCCGCCGTTCCTCCCTGCGCCGACAACCCATTCCGCGAGGCGAACTTTCAGGATCGGCCCTCGGGGCGTACCCTCGTCTAGCCTCCATGTGACATAGACCCGGACACTCCTGGTTAAGTTTCTGACTTTATTTCTAGCCTTCCGCGCCCACCTTTGGTTCAGTCCCAAAAAGTTTTTTTCTCGACCGGTTCGCCCTTGCTGTGCCTCTTAATGCCCTCCCAAACGTCCCCAGTTCCGAAGTACCTATTTTTTTTGTTTTTTTTTTTTTTTTTTTTTTTGTTCTTTCGTGACGTTTCCGCCATGGTCGACGGCCATTCTTTTTGTCCAGGCTGATCGGCTTCCCTTTGTCGACCCCTTTCGGCGTGTTCTTCCAGCTCCCCCCGGTGGTCAGAACGCATTCTAGAACGATCAGGCCACTCCGGCTTCGGGTTTGGTCCATGGCCGGTAGTAGAGCGATCCGCTTTGGAGTCTTGATCCTTAAGGGGGCAGGGCTATGAGCGATGAGACGAACTTTGAACCTGCCCTCCCCTGCTTTTGTCCCAGAAACCCCCCCCTGTGGAATCAGATGTGTTCAGACTCCTTCTTTCAGTTCTTTTCCCGTCCCCCTCTCGACGTCCATTTCCCAGACAGACCGTTTCCGTTCCCCCTCCCGCTTAGCCCTTTTAGCCACGGCCCAGCGGGTTCGGCCCACATGGGTTCTGCCCTGCCCCCCTGGCCCCGGGTTACGACTCACCTTGCGACTCCTGGAGGGATTTCGGTTTATTTTTTGCGTCGGTCGCGGGTCGGTCCCATTGATGGGAACTTTCTATTTTTTTCGGCTCTCCTCTGGAAAACTGTGTTCCTGTTTGCTTAGACCGACTAGAAGGTCTTTCCTACGGTTCCCCTTGAGATCCCATCTCCGACAGATGTTTTTTTAGGTTTTTGCTGACCGGCAGTTGTGCATTCCTGAGAAGCGTCTTGGTAATCGTGATGCACGCATTGGTGGGTTTTTTTCTTTTTTTTTTTTTTTTTCTTTAATTCTCTCTGTTATTACTCCTTTTTGTTTCCTCTGGGTTTTCGACAATCTTCTCCCCCCTGTGCGGCTACGGTGATGCGCTGAGACGCTCTCCTCCCTCTCAAACCCCCCCAAGAAAATCACCCGCCAAGGAAGTTCTTCTGCTTCCTTCTCCCGTAGTTCGGTATAACTCGAAGTCCTCTTTTGACATACTATTTCCCCCCTGCTTGAATAGCCAAATGATAAGCATCGCGCCCCGCGGAAAAGCAGAACTCAGCCCTCAACATTTTTTTCCTCTTTTTTTCCACCCCATGACCCCTTTGGAGTTTTTTTCTGCTTGCAACATTGGTGCTTTTGCACCACCCGGCCTTCTTCCCTTTTTTTCGCTCTCGGCCCCCGGCCCACCTTTTTTCGTGTTCTGCCGCCGTTCTTAATTTCCGATCATTTTTTTCCCTTCCTGCGAGCCCTCTTGCAAGGGTTTCTTTGTGCTTTCCCACGACAGGTGGGCGCCCTCAAAGAGTCGCATGCCTCTCCCTCCGATCCCTAGACGATAGGCCCTTATGATACCATCAGATGGACTTCCCGTGAGCTCCCTTTTTCTTAAAACGAGGGTTCCTTGATGTCCCCCAACGCAGCGTCCTAGCGGACGCAAATCTTCCTTTTTTGAGTCTTCATAACATTTTCATGAGAACCAGGAGAGAAGGGCGAAACCCTCCTCCTCCACAGCCATAATAGCGGAAAAGTGTTAGCTCTTGCAGAAATAGAATTTTCCGCCCTTAGGAGATTCCCCCCGTGACCCCAAAGGTGGCGGTTCTCGCCAGACTTGTCCACCCTCGGGCCATCTTTCGACCTCCCCTCCTCTTAACGTTGCCTCCTTACGGACTGGCTGCGTTGTGAGTCCCGCGGCGATTCGTAACTGTCCTGCCCCTTCCTCAGGGTTTTGGTCGCTCCGTGAGTTCGGGGCTGAACATCATAGAATTTTCTATTCACAATTCTTTTCCCCCCCCCCCGGCTCTCTTCACAATCCCAATTCGCCCCCCACACCCCACCACCCCCCAAACGTCCTACCCCCCCCTGTGTGCCCCGGCTCCCCTCTCTTGGAGACCCTCATGCTTTACCACCCTTTGATGACATTAAGAGTGTCCCCTATTCCCAGAAAGTTTTGCCCAACCTCCGTTGGTTTTGCGACGGCGACACCTGATTTGCTCCCCCCACCCCACCCTGGCAGTGTCTGATCCATTTGACTCCCCCCCGTCCTAGAAACGCGGCCGTTTGGAGAATATTTCTCCTTTTCATTCCTGCTTTTAGCCCCTTTTTCGACTTAGTTCGTATGTAGATCGCTCCTTCCCCGGGAGCTGGAAGCATCGTCAAGGCTCCCTTTGCGGTCGGTTCCTTCATAGCAGGGTAGAAGCCCTCATTTCCCTCTCCCAGTTTTTTGAGAGGTTCGCCTGCTGCGTTGGCACCCCGGCTTTTTGGTTTCCCCCCCGACCGCCTTGCCTGACGCCCCGCCTTTAGTACCGGGCGACGCCCGAGCACCGTGTTTTCCCTCCCCCTCTTCCGAATTTGCATCCCCCCCCTTCAGCCTCCCTGTACCCTGCGCCTTCCATAGGAGCGGATGATTCTTTTCTCCTATGCTTTCAGGTCTTTCCTCGGTTCCGGGCCCTTTTTTGCATGGAGGCCCTAGGTACACCACACCCCGCCAAACGGGGAGCCTCCATGGTTTTTTTCAGCTTTTCGGCGTCCTTTTTTCCCCTTTTGTATTTTTTGTGTATAGGCCCGCAATGAGGGATCGGGAACAAGCTTTCCCAACAAGGTTCCTCCCCTTTCGAATTTCCCGCAGTTAATTCTGTCAGCGGAACAAAAGAAGTCAGTCAAGAAACAAAGCCCTCCCAAACTCCCCGCTTCCTAGCCTCCGAGAAGATGACCTCATAGAGAAATGAAGAAGGCTCATAGTCTTCATAGTCGGTTTGCCCCCATGAGTTTATGGGCGCATGGACTGGGTTTTTGACGTTTTCTCTCGATTTTTCCAGTCAGTTCTGGCCGTATAATGTCGTCGTCAGAGAGCGCCCGGTAACCCTGAAGCCTCTTTTGAATTTCCCCCCTCAGCGCCATTTCTTGATTCTTTTCCAGGTTTCTCCCTATATAAGAGCCACCCAACCCTCCCCCGAACTCTCATGATTTCTCTGGGTCGGTCGGCTCTCGGAGGACGTAGAGTTGGAGAAATCTGTGAGCTTCCTCCCTTCCCTGAGATGTGTTCCCTGGGACCACCTTCCGAGGTCTCTTTTCTCAGGATATGGGTATGACAGTTAACCTACCATCTTCTCCCTTTCCCATTCGGTTCTTAACCATGATTGCGGTAGAAGAGTCTCGATGGAACACATGGACCTTGGTGTTCCTGGTTTGCAGAGTTTCTTTAGACGTTGTGGGCATCCCGAACGGACAATGTGCTGGTTCCTTCCCCTAGTCTTCCAACTCTTTTCCCCCAGTTTTGTTTTTTGAGATTCAGTTGTTGGAGCTCCCCAAGATCCATTTTCCCCCCAACTCCCTCCACCATTTTCCGTTCCCTCGTTCTCCGCACATTCAACGGAAAACTCACTCCAATGGCGAAAGGTGTCTCTGACTATTTCTGCCGTCTCCGCCCTTGTTTTTCCTTTAACTCTTGTTGGCCGTCAGCGAGCGGATGACCTTCGGTCTTCAAAGGCCATCCCCAGTCCTTCTTGAATCTCCTTATTGAACTTTCCTAGTCCCTGGAGAAGAGCCTAGCCAGCGGAGAGAAGGTTGTCGGAGCGACACCTCCACTGCGATACTCATCTCTTGAGGCTACCACCGAATTTTAGGCCGTTTTTTTTTATAGGCTCACGTCCCCGGTAAAAGAGGAGAAGTCTTCAGTTTCTTTTGTAGTCTCCTTTTCAAATTTCATTTTTGTTTTCCCGTGATAGATAGGAAGTAGAGGAAGGCCAGTTAAGGGAGGTGGAATCTTCTCTTGAGACACGTTCGAGTCACCTGCGTAAAAAACTGTCCCCTGACTCCTTTCTAACGGTTTAGCACAGACCCAGTTCACCTGGTTAAGACCCGCTGGGGCACACTTTTTTTTCGGAGAAGATACAACCTATTAGGAGCCGCACCCCCAAGGTGATGGGTTGGGCCCGAAGTAGGGGTTTTTTGCGATTGGGCCCAGACTTGAGAAGGAAATGTGAAGAGATGAGAGTATATTGGCCTGGTTCCCGTGACATAGACAGAAGGTGGATGACGAAAGCCCCGCTCTTAACTCTGAAGTATGGAGACAAACAATTGCCTGGTTCTGCCCCTGTTTATGACCCCATTTAACCCAGGGTGTTACAAGACACGCAGAACACATGGGACCATCTCATTAATTTGCCTACAGCATTTTTTTTAATAAAATTGCCGAGAGGAAATGGTGCTCCCGTTGCGTTCCTCATGCTATTTCGACCTTTTTGGAGAGGGAGGCGCGCCCTAGTAGCGACTCGTCTGCCCACGGGGTCTCATCAGCTATTTTATGTCCTGTCTCAAACCCCACCAGTAACTTCGCGGGTGCCCCACACTCCATCAGCGGAAGACCCCTGAGAATAAACTGGGGAGGCTCGAGGCTTTCTTTTTCGACTGTCGGCTTCTTTCGCCGAGGATGGGAAGATGCTGCCATGATCTCCGCATGGCTCGACTCTCCCATTCCCCGCCTTTTCAGATTTCGACCGACTCAGTCTCGAGATCGCCAAAAGACGCGGCTCAGGTGATTTCGCGCGGCGGGTTCTCCATTTGGACTCCCCACCCCTTGCCTCTCGGTTCCAGCAAGCGCCTGCCCACCCAAGGCTTTCAACCTGGAGTTTTTGCGCAACTTTCCTTCTTCCGGATTTTCTTCCCCCTTTAAGGCCGTCACGGATAGGCCACCCGGCTCCGCTGTCCCTCCGACTTCTGCGCGACAACCCGCCGATGACGCGACTTTGTTGCCAGCTCCTCCTCGGTTTCTTCCCCACCCGATGTCCACGGGTCAAGCGATGTCAACATGTGCTTTTTTTTGGAACCGGTAGTCTGTCCCTTCTGCCTTTTGATTACCTCGCCCACCCTGGTTGACTTGCATGCGCCGCCGTGTCTCCCGTCGCTCGGCTGCCCGCCCCCCCCATTTTCCGGGTACAGGAGCTGAAGGCGGGGAAAGGAACGGAAGCAGGAGCTCTTCTGTCCTTTTAATTTACTTTTGACCTCGCACACCCCCCCATTATCGCGTAGGGAGTACGCACACCTGCCGCCATGCGGTTCCTAGAAACCGCCATGCCGGTTAACTGCTTCCCCCTCCCACTTCTTGCTTGAAGCGTAGGGGAAATGCAAGTAGAGCCGCGAGCGATCGTTAACTAATATTAATAGAGGGGTATGTAATTTGAGATGCCCTTACCGAGCTATTCCCGAATCGCTCGGGCCGACCGAAAACAGAACAAACTTGCCCCCAGGGATCGAAGCGTCTGCTCTCTCTTTCCCCCCCTGAGGTCAGCACGTCTCTTTATGGTGGCCAGACTCGGAAGCTGGCGCAGCTCACACGGCCCCAGCGGGGCTCAGTTTTTTTTCCCTGGCTTCTTCTCCAGAATCTGCGACCCCGGGCGTAGATTTCGTCGTCTCGTGAGGGTCCGCGCAGCGCCTTCGGAGCCCTTTCGATGGTTCTCCTCTCTGACTCGGTTGCTAGACCGACTCTTCCGGTGGTCTCTTTCCGGAGCCGGGTTGAGACAAAGCCGCCCCGCCTTTGCCCCTGATTTTTCTTGATTCCCTGGTTCCGACCAGAGAATCACTTCGACGACGCCGCCTTGCGCCGCGTCTGTCCCCTGTTTATGCCCGCTTCTTTTTTTCCCTTTCCTTTTTTGTACCACCACGCCGGGCATCACCTCCCCCCTGGACAGACGATGAGCAAGGGCGGCTTGCCGGTGATGCGCTCCAGCAGATACTTCATCCTCGACTTTATTCTGTGCCCCGCCCTTCTTGGATTTGATCCCCCGTCACACGCCGGAGTCTTGCCGCCCCGCGCAGGGACAGCTTTGCCATAGAGGCCTGCGCGCCCCCCATGCCTCCCCCATCGCTTCTTTTTCCTCTCCGACCGCAAGCCAGGAGTTAGCAGGTGGGGAGGAGTGGTATCTCGGTCTGGCTTCCCACCCCCCCCCCTTTCCTCCTTTTTGAAGTTTTTTTCTGGCCCGCTTCCCCCGGGCGTCTCCACGGGGACTACCTCTTTGCGGATGCATGCCAGTCTTCGACGACTGTCCTTCCCTCTCGCCCTGATTTCGTCCTCTCCCCTGATGTCCGTTGTAGAGGCCTATTTTTGCGCCTAGTGAACCCGAGTTTTTTTTTTTCTTTCTCTATCTTTGACCCTTCTTTTTTCCTGCTTTTAGGAACGCTCGAGGCATTCTTCCCTGGAATGCACCCTCTGCTCTGCCTTCCCATCTTTTTTACTTAAAACTCTTTGATTGATGAACAGATCGCAGATCCCCTTTTGCTTTACCTTCTCTAGACTTTCACGGTTTACAGCTCCTCCATTGCCGTGCGTAGGACGTTGAAATCTTCCAGTCCTGGTACTCCTCCCTTCAGTGGGATTTTACCTTCTTTTTTCCTTCCCCCCTTTTTAGACCCCTTTCGATGCCGTGCTCCAGTTGGGGCGCTGTGACTAGCCAATCCCCCAAGAACATAGTCCTTCCGTTTGTAGCCTTTTTCCCAGTGCTTCCTCTGAGGTGGTGGGCACTCCTGGCAGGAGAGCATTCACCCAGGTAGATCCTACTTTTTGTCTCTGCCCTTTCATTCGGTGCTTCTCCCTGCGTGACCAGCTCCATAAGGAGGGCGCTTTGGGCAATGATGCGACCAGCTGAAAAGGCCTCCCCACCGATTGGTACTGGGGTACATTTCCTTTGACGGTGGCTCCGGGTTTCCGGGGTGGTGAGGCTCCTGATGGGAGATCCCCGAACCTTCCCGTTGAAGTGAGCCTTTCGAAGCCAGCGCGCCGTCCTCAAAATAGGCCGCGTCCTTGCGAATGCTTTTTCGGTCGTCCTTGTGACGGAAGTTTCCGATTCTTTGTCGTGTAGGATCGATCTCATGCCGGAGAGCCTGGGCAGCATCGCGGGGTCCTCTGCGCTCTTCCACCACAGCAGAAGTCCCCGCGTAGAACTTCCTCCCTTTGGATTCGACGCGTCTCGTGCTGGCGGTTTGCACCCGCGAAGTGCTTGGGGGATGTGGGGTGGTCCACTCCCTCTTGACTCGGCCGGAAGACTAGGATAATTCCAGTGTGCCCGACTCCCTCTCGAGCCGGTGCTCCGCCACAACTCTGCCTTGACCGGCTGGCACCTTCGTTCTGCGATGTTCCCTGAATACTCTCGTGAAGACATTATTCGCGGGTTGGACACCTTTTGCGGAGTACCCCACGCCACACAGGGCAGTCATTTTTTTTTTTCGTTCTTCCTTTTGCGGCAGATCGGTCATTACCCTAGGGCTCGTGACGCACCCAGCGAAAACAACGACTGGGTGCCCCAGAGACTCACCGCCATTCGATTCACTCAATTCCCTTAGCGAGAGATTGACCCGACAACCGTTTACAAATCAACACTACCCCCCCCCCCACTTTTGTTCATAGAGAGTTAGCCCGATGGAAAGAACTCCGAGCCCCACTACCTTACTCCTACGGGTATGCAGGAACACCGCCCTGGTTGTATGAGTCCCATTGTTATTGGTGAATCTTGCCTAGGGAGCCCCGATGGCCCATTCTTTACCGTACGCCCGGATGGCCTCATTTTTTAGGGTCTCTCCTGCCTTGACCTTTTTTTAGGAATCGCGCATTTCTACGCAGACATGCCGCCTTTTTTCGATCCCGACGCCTTCCTACTTCTCGACAAGAAAAAGGGGCATGTGCGTCAGCTGGATGGTGGCTATCCCCAGCCCCCTCAGGTTTTTTTTTCTTTGAGAGCCTTTCACCTGGTGCGCACGTTGGAAATCAGAGCCCCTTCGCGCGATTATGATCCGTCACGACCTTGGAAGCTACCTTACAAGATGATTTTTGCATGTGGCCCTTGAGTTCCTCCGCTCTCTGAGAGCCCCAATCGTTGCCGGGCTTTTTTGATGTCCCGTTCATCGGTTCCGTTTTAGGTGCCTTTGTAGGCCCCCCCAGTTCCGAGGTTTGTGACCTTAAGAGGTGGAGCTAAAAAAATTTTTCTTACTTTTTTTTCCCGCTCATCCCTTTTCGCAGATAAAGGTTCGAGTCAACACCCCTGTCAAATCTCCCCGTGGTCCGAAGCCCTTGAGAGACCGGCTACAAGCCTTAAAAGATTTTACAACTCTTCAAATGTTCTAACTTCCTCTAATAATTAGAAATAAGGGGTCGAACAGCACGCCTCCTCTTATTGTGTTTTTTTTGGGCGAAGCTTCTTTTTGTCTTTTAATCTCGCAGAAAACAGAGAAGAGTTGCGCGGCCTTTTTTTACACCAAGCTTTCTAATGCGACCCCGAAAGCTATAAGAATCTTTTAAGGAGTCGCCCCCTTTCAGCGCGCAAACTTATTTTTTTTGTGCCAAAGTAGGGACAGTCAGGCTGGAGAAACCGTCCAAGCGGGGGGGACCCCTTATTCCATTTCGCGGCGTGGAAGGGCGATCTAGCGAAGACTCTCCCGAGCAACACCTTAAGCCCCCGGAAGGCCAAGTCCAGAGAAAGTACCTTTTACCAAACTACGCCGCAGCCCCTCCCACCGAGTAACCCTGAAAACCGGGGGAGCAGCCCCCCCCAGTAGAGGAAGATGTCACTTGCGTTCCGAGAGGGCGGGCCTTTCTGAGCCTCTGATCGTGGATCTCTGGTTGTGAAAGTGGTTTTATGGTCGTCTTTATCGGGTGGCTCCGCTCGAGCATTCCCCAGGAGGAACAGGAGATGCGGGTAGGGTAGTTCTCTTCTACGGTGAGCTTGTGTCAGTCGCCCTGCAACGTTGAAAACTGCGGCTTATTCTTGCCCACTTACCAGTCTCCCCTGCTTGCCCACCCCCCCATGCACTTTCGCCAGGG
>Ga0179593_1340350_pt1 | contig 16506 bp, 12 predicted proteins | sample CZODoug2_1_08_16_FD_185931 | JGI IMG/M metagenome (GOLD analysis project Ga0179593, IMG submission 185931) | Vadose zone soil fungal communities from Angelo Coast Range Reserve, California, USA - CZODoug2_1_08_16fungal (PacBio error correction) | ecosystem: Environmental > Terrestrial > Soil >... | reverse complement strand
GTGTCTTTCCGATTTTAGTCTTTTCTGCGTACGTATTTTTTCATCCTTATTTCCTGTTGCTTCCTGAGATTACCGGCCGATTCCGACTAATTCGTTGATCACGTCCGTTTCAACAGGTCGAGTATTTTACGGTCTGTGAAAGTTGCGAGGTGGCGCCTCAGAGGGATTTCACGTTTAACGCCTTTAAGGGCTGATGAGACATTCGCTTTCCTGCTTTTTCCTTTCAAATGGTCGTCTTTGCCCCCCAGTTACCCACCTAAATGTATGGTCTATCCTCCGACCCGCATGTGTATTAGGGTTTCCCGCCTTTGTGGTGTGGATAGCGGTGGGATTTACGGTAGATCATGCTCCTTTGATTTTTCCACCGATCATTTTTGACTCCCCTGGCTTCCCTCTTTCAAAGCGGGGTCGGGGAAAGTAGTCGGGGTGGGTCGGAGATTGGAGTCGGCGAGAGCTTGAATTCCATTTCTTCTCAGGCGTGAGCCAAGAGTTTGCTTACTTCTTCACCTCAAAGTCTAGTTCCCTTCTCTGCGCCCAGGAGGCAGCGAGGCCTAAGGAAGCGTACTTCAGGTAAGAAAACGCCGGGCGATTCTAGCCCCAACGTACCTCCTCTCATCCCTTCCCGCGGGCCTGGTCAGTGGGTCTTCCCCCGGGTGTGCGCCCGATCTTAATCTTTTTCTTTTACGCAGCTCGGCTCTGCACACTTCATGCGACGCCCATCGTTTACCTGTTTGTTTTTATGTTTTTCTGCGCTGGTTGTCCTCGGCTTGCTGCTTCTGTTTGCCGCCTGATGGTTCCTGCGTTGTTGTAGCTTTTCCTGGTCCCCTCGTTGCTTGAGGTCCCGGGCAGGTGCTTCTTATGGTTTGTGTTTGTTTTCATGACGCGTTTGGTCGACATTTACGTTTTGAGGCGGGATCTTCTCTATTGTTTTGCTTGGTATGACTTCTTTTGCCTTTCGGCCGTCCTATGTAGTGCGGTCCTGTTTTTAGCGGATAATCCTTCCAAGATCTTGGCCCGTCTGGTTGCTTCTGCCACTTCCTCCCTCTAGTTAGCTGCTTGGCGTTCCCCCTGGATCTTTGTCCGACCCGCATTTTTTAAGTTTTTTCGCGAGCTGTAAGCCGATTCTGTCATCCTCCCTCTGGTAGTTTTATTTCCTTTCGTTAGGCGGCCGTTGGCCCTTAAGCGGTTCCCTATGCGCTTTCGCACGGCGTCCTTGCATGCCACGACGACAGTTGTTTTTTTCCCGTTTCAGTCACTGACCGGTCCCGACCTCCCCCCGGTTCTTGGACCTGGGCGTGCTTACCAGCTGACCGGTCGATTTCCGATTTGAGTCTTTTTTTTCGGTCGTCCTAGTCTGGTTAAGGTAGCTCTTGCGCTTGTTCCGTCCTCCCAGGGAGAGGGGTTTCGGAGGTGCAACCCCCTGAGGGAGAACCGGCTGCTTTGTTGATTTTATACGAGTCCCGCCAGATCCCCTTCGTTGTTATGGGTAACTGGTGCGTTTTGATGTGATGAATGGTCGTGAAGAAGCCCGTTTTTTTTGAGCCTCCCTCCTCTCAGAGCCTCTCCGTTGTGTTGTGGATCGTAGATGACGAGGCGGGCTTTCACGAAACGTTTCCGCCTTTTTTCTTTCCCCCCCCACGCATCCGGGACCAATGCTACGTATTACGCCCCCTTTTTCTCCGCTGTCTCCGAATCTCGCAGCCACCTTCGAACAAGAGTTCTTTTGCTTAATAAACAGAGTCGTTCATCGGACGCTCTCCCGATGCGAGAGTGTAAGCGCCCCTAGTAACCTACCCTCGTTAAAATTTTTTCCCATCTTGTTGGCGAAACTTTCCATCTGACTGGTACTAAGAAACGATTCAGTCATTGTGACCTTAACGGGAGGGACCGCGGGTACTTCGCCAGGCAACCGCCTGTACCCGCCCCCCCCACAGACGAAGAAGATGCGCTACACCCAGGAACGCTTCGCCTTACCAGTTACCATACACCCTTTTTTCAATTCCCCTCTGTTATGCCCATTAAGCACTGTCTGCTTCGATATATCGAAATTCCGACTCGCCGTCTCGTCCGCCTAGCCCCCCCCGCGCCGCAGCAGGTGAATGACGGTCTAAAGATAAGGTGGAGGAGTTCAATCAGAGCAAGCAAGGAAACTGTTGCCCTCTCCGGCGCCTTCGTTTCTCATGGGAACTAAACTCAGCCTTACAAAAGCCAGCGGATCCTCGACCCGAGAATAACCCCCTTCCCTCTATCTTTTTTTTCTTTTCCGCCCGCCCATAACCCATTTTATCTTACGAGCTAGACATCCCCCCCCTACCTTGACCTTCCCCCCCTTCATTTGTCTAGGAATTCCTTTCCCTGTGAAAGTTTTCCCCCGCTACCCATGTTTCTACTTCGTGCCCCTTTTCCGATCGAAATCGAGGTAGCCGCCGATTTACGCACGAGCCCGACATTCCCCCTTTCCCTTTCCGAGCTCACGCTCCCCCTTGGCGAGGCGACCCTTTCTGTTCTTTCCACACTGCGTTGCCCTCCGCGGGCCCCCTGGCGCAGTTATTTGCCGTCCCTTCCTGTTGCTGTTCTTGGGCCTCCCCTTCTGTTCCCGACTGCTCCCGAGACTTATATCTTCCTTTTCAGGTTTAGCCTCCCCCCTGCGTCTTTTTGCCACTGCTATCCATTTTTTTTTTTTCCCAATACTCCGTGCCAACACATACTTAAGAGGGGCAAACTCATTCCACCCGTCGGCAGGACAAGAACACTGTGACTAAAAATTATACTTTCGGAGCTGTTGTTCTCAAAACGCACCTCTCCGACGGATGCAGGATCCTCCAGACCCCAAAATGCAGATTCTACACCCCAATATTTGTGTTTCATGGAAAACGGAGCCCCTGCCGACCCCCACCCCCAAGGAGGTCCCCAATCTGAGGAAGGTAAGACTCGCCCCGCATTAGAAAACACTATCAACGTCCACCAACATCCCATCGTAGTTGTTGCAAACTGGGCTCCCCCACCTAGACCCTCCTTTTATTCGGGTTGGATCCACGTCACGCGGGTATGACAGGAAACTGCGACGAGAAGCTTCTTTATAAAAGATGACTGTCTCCTCTTACACTAGCAATTTTGACTCCATTGTTCTCCTGTTTGCTTGGGAAGCAGTCCGTGAGGTATTCTGAACCACTGCATGCGCCCTTTATTGGCCCCCGTACCTTCCATCACCTGATCCGGTGATATCCCGGAGCACGTGAGGTCGCACTTGATGCCCGAGGCCCACGTATGCACCAGCCGTACGTTCTTACCCGCTCAGGTACGGCATTCTCCCGCACCTCAACGACCTCCGTCTGGAGAGTGGACACAGATGGCCCGCGAAAGACGACACCATTTCGAGGGAAAGTATTCAATGTCATCCGAGTCTCTTCCTAAGTTTGCTCCGCGAAGAGCTGGGTGGTTGGTTTAGAAATCGTCACTTCCAGATCGCCGACCATTCCGATTACAGGTGGAACAGAGTTTTTTTCGAAGCCGGTGTTGTTTGTTTCGGAGAGGGGCCCCCCCTCCTGCAGTGCTGGCTTTTTGCTCTTCATGACGTAGTTCGAGAACCACAGATTACCCTCCGTTCACCAGAGTTTACTGATCCTATTTACCGGCTTATTTAACCGCTTGTTCGGTGGTTTTACCGCCTTTCTTGTCGACAGGCTTGTTTCTGCTGCTTCTGCCTCTGAGCAGGTAAAGGACCTTTTTGCGATTCCGTCCTCTTTCTCCCCGGTGAAGGTGCAGAGTTTAAAGGCTCTATTACCTTGGAAGATAGTGAACAATGCAGAGTTGCTCCCCACTTTCCATAGAACCCAGATGCGGTAAGCAACTTGATTGAAACCAGTATCCCACGATCCTTCTCCCCCCCCCCCCACCCCTCCCCCTGGCGGAGGGCAACCTAGGGAACCGGCTCGCCCAGCGACCTAAAACCAGTGGATGGCTGCAACTCAAACTTACGGGAATTTATGGCGACCCACAACTTCCCCTTCCGCCCATGGGAATTCCCTTCGGGCTCTTTCGCACTCCAAGGGTCGGGGAGCGACGGGGGTGGCTTTTCAAGAGCTTTCTAATTGAAGGTCGTAATGAAGTTGTGCGTTAACTAGGGAACCAAAATTTGTTTGAGCCCACCAAAAGGGGTGTTTGGGAGGGATTGTTGCTGCTGGCTAGTCCTCATTTAATCCGCGGCTGTTGATGAGAGAATCTTTCTTGATCTCGGCCGCCCTTCTCCGTTCCTGGAGGCCACTTTTCGGGATGAATATTTCCATAGCGTCAAAGAAGCTTGGCTTCCCTCGCATCCCAGAGATTGCACTGTTTCCGAAGAATGGTGTCACTTGATCAGGTTGTTTTGGTCCCCCCTCTGGACCGTCTTCCTTTATTGACTGCCTAGTAGCTTTTGGGCTGTCCTCTCATTGAAGGATTGGACGGTTTGTGAGGGCTTTACTGGGTGCCCGGAGGCTGCCTCCCGGATTTTAGAGAGAGGGACCACATGCCGAGTAGATATGATCTGTTTCTCCCTGTTTTTTCTTGTTGTTGTTTTCGTTCGGTTCCCTCTTTGCTTCCTGTCGGCGGTTATTGCGCGCGGGCGGAAGATAAACGGTTTTCGGGACGTTTGCCCATCCGCCCTCGTTTCGCATTTGTTTTTACGGTCGCGCCGGGCCGAGGGCCTGTTTTTGCATTGCGCCCGCTACCCCGAAGTTCGCACCACTTCACCTGGATCCAAACGCGAACAATTTTCACTTGACACAAGTTCCGCATTGATTTGTTGAACGATCGGTGGTGGAACTCCTCCAGCTTTCCGCTCCCGCGAGAGAATTTTATCTGTAGGTTGAGGGTCTTCGTCCCCCCTTTTGCTGCCTTGAAGGGCAGAATTGGTCCCCAGTATTCGCAAGGGGTGAATTTAGGCAAATTTCGAGCTCTCCCCACGAAACTCCCGCTGGTGATCCCTAATTCCAGAACCCAGGAGGCAATTCTTTTTCAATTGTAAACCAACTCTTCGAGCCTCTTTGTAGTAATGATTGGGTCCCATCACGCGGCCTTCTCTCTCCGAAGGCCTGGAACCCTTTCCGGGACGACCCCTCTGGCTTTTGCGCCAAGGGTAAGGTAGAGTTTTGCGGCCGTTATGCCAATGCGGGCCTTGTCGTCCACCGTTGAACGGTCGGCCGAAGATTTGTTTTTATGATTTTTCCGTTAAGTCGGTAAGGTCGTTTTACTCTATGTACCGAGGGTAAAGAGGGATATTTCGCCTGCCGTCTTGCTTCGGTGTAATCAGCGTATTGAGAGGCCGCCACCGTATTTTTGTTGAGGTTTCTTCTGTCTATATTGATCGACGCCGCTCCCCCTCCCTCGGGAAGGGATCAGGGTAAATGGGTTCTCGGTTTGGGTGCACCCATTTACGCTTCCTGAGACTTTAGTGACGGCCCGCCCCCCTCCGGCCCTCTTTCCTCCCTTTCGTTTTTTTTTCTAGAATCTGCTCTTTGGGCGTCACGACAAGGCCCGAAAAACTCCTTCATAACCATGATCCCCTATTTTGTTTTCTCGGCGCTCCCTATGAACCACAAAGCTGTACACTTCGCAAATCCAGGAAGGTAAGGTTTCTTTCATTTCACTTCGTTACCTCGACCGGCATCCTAGTTCTTTCGAGGTCCCTCGCCCTTCGCCCCCTTCCCTAATTCGGACCATCCACTCTAAACCTCCCGCACAGACCCACTACGGAGTTAACGTTTTTCCACTACCCTCCTGTTCAAGGCCCCTCGCCTCAGCCTTCTACAAACCCTCCACATTTAATTATCCACGCGTTGAAGCGACCCCCTGGCTTTCTTTTTTAATCTGGAGATTTTTCCCCCTCATCGCCGTTCTCAGACGAGCGAATCCCTCGAGAACCCCTTTTGTTCTCTTCCTGAGCACTCATTCCAATTCCCATGCTTTTTTAGTCTCTTCTCTCTACGCACCAGCAGCATTCCAGGCCCGGCTCGTGTTTAAGGCACATGGCCCGCTATTCACTCCTCCCCCGTATACCGCATACGACGTAGTCAAACCCCTTGTACCTGAACCCCCTGAAAGAGTGCATCTCCTCCAAATTTACATTTCTGACCACCCTCTCAGCTCAGATATAATATTGAACCCCCCATTTTGTTGGTCTCCCCCTTGCCGATCCTGGTCACATCACGTCCCCACCCGACGGGGATCTTCCATCCAAGGTCCTAAGTGGGCACCCCCACTTTTATTGACACCCCGGGTCTTTTTACATGCGCGCCTTTCTCTCCTCTCCCGGACGGTTCAAATCGAAGTCTCCAGCCACTGGCTTTCTATATATAAGAGACAACCTTTTCCGACTCTCACGGGGCTACCTTTCTTCCCCACTTTTACCTGCCTTTTAGGTTTTTGTTATTGTCTGGCAAGATTGTTCCCCTTCCAAGGCGACTGTACCTTGCCATCGTCTCTCCCTATGGCCAAGACGATGTGTCCACCCCACCGCGAATTTGACGTTGTTGTTTCCTCAAATGACACCTTGTCTGTCCAAATTTGTTTGCACTAAGTTGAGTTCCCCACTTTTCAGGCACGGGACATCGTTTTCCATTAGACTTTGGCCTATCCGTTTTTTTATCTAGGATTGCGGGGTCGCTAACGTCATTTTGACCGCGGTCTATTGTTTGGGGCCCACCAGAGATTGATGATGAAATCCCCACCTCCCCCCTAGGTATAGTCGTTCCTCTTGCCTCACCTTGTTGTCAGTGCTTGAGTAACTAGCCCCCCATGTGTCTCAGCACAAGTAAGATCGGATGCCCTCCCTCCCACCCGTGGCTCTTTTTCCCCTCCCGATCGTGCAAACCCGCCTCCACGCCTTTCCACCACAGGCCCAGGGTAACTCCGTACCCTTGTCCCAGCTTTCGATAACCCCCCCCCCCCCCCATGATGTCCAGAAGGTTACCTATGGTAAATTGCTTTTTGCGGGCGACAACCATTTCCTCCCTTCCGTACATCGTGTTCCCTTCAAAGGTTCTGAATGCTACGACCTATGCCAATCCGGTTCATCCTATACCCCCTCGGCCCCGAAATATCCTCGTCCGATGTTTGTTGGTATCTACTATTTTCCCGCCGCTTTCCCTGCCTTCGGACCCTACCTGGTAACCCGTTCAGGAATTTTTCAACTTTTCTACACCTCTTCCACCCATCCTTCTTTGAGGACCTACTTCTGCACCTTCCATTGATTTTTCAATAAGTGTCTCCCCGGCGCAGGCCCAAAGAGATTTTTCCCGGAAATCTACTCGGCCGGGTTTTCAATTTATGGAAGATCCCAAGCCCTGACACTCCCTCTGAGTACGGTCACCGGTAGGGGACACTAGAGTTCCTCCTCGTGCGGAATTCGAAACTCTTTTCCCATGTCCCCCCCCCCAGCTCCCCGGTTAAAAGCCGGTCCGAGGACTTTTCCTAACCCCCTCATTATGCCTGCCCTTTTTTAACATCCCAGTTGTTCTGGACGTTTTAGGCTTCCTGTTTTCCCCCGGTCTCTGGTTGTTCCAGCGAAGCTCGTCGACTATCTTTTTGATGCGGAAAGATCACGTTCTTTTTCTTTCTTCGGGTCGGGTCTCCTCCTTCATCACCGGGGTATAGTTATACTCCTTTCTGTCCCAGCCCACATCACGGCAAAGGTTGTGATTGGGCTTTCTACTAGTAGAAGCCCTCTTCTCGCTATTCTGCCTTTTCTTCCTTGAGTCTTCTCGTTAGGGATGCGAGGGAAGGAGGGCGGGCGGCAGGTTAATCCCTCGGTTGTTCGCCCCGGAATTTTGCTGATGCAAGATTTGTGCTTGTCTTCTTTCTCGTCTTCGTACTTTCGTTTTTCTGGAATCTCATCGAAAAAGTTATTCTTTCCGATACCTTGTCTTGAATTACGTTTCTTCTCTTTTTGCCAAACTCGATTACTATTTCTCTCACCCTAGATACCCTCGGTCATTGCCTTTTCTGCCCCCAACGACCGCCTTTCGCCGTCTGCCCGGTAGATTGTCGTGGTACGCCCCATTCTCTCAGTAGCGCAACACGAGTCTTTTCGTTGGTTTCTCATCTGTTCGGGGGCTTTTTTTCCCCTACTTTGCGTGCTATTCTCCTTGGGTCTTGAATTGGTTGCTTTTTTTTGCTGAGGCCTTTCAGATTCACTTTCTTTGACATTTTTTCCTCGCCGAGAAGGGCTGCAAGTCAAGTCAGCACTTGTAAAAATTTCACTAATGTACCTATTCTATGGTTTTCTGATGATATCTGCAGAAGTGCTCCCTTTCCTATGTTAGATCTGTTTGCTCCTTGGTTTCCCTCGACCTTTCCTCAACTTCGAGTTATTGTTCCAAACCATTGCGTCTTGCTTCACTTTCTGCCCCTTGTTTTTATCGTCCCAGAATTTCGCCCCCTTCCCCCATCTCAAGTTGCTGCAGTGGCTATTTTTTTACGGCACAGGTTCCCCTTGATTTCTTTGACGATAGTTTTTTCCTGAGCTTTAAGCTCCCGTGCCTGACATCTTTCTCTCGGTTTTTTGAAGGAGTGACTGAATCTTGCACACACTGATTTGCCCAACTACTCGCGGCTTTTTCTCCGTTCACCCCTGCCCGAAACCTTTTTTTTTCCGATTTCGGAGAGATCTTATACTCCTTCAGGGATGGTTTCTCTTCATGAAATCTCGCATATGACTACTGAATTTTCATTTGAGCTTGGAGATTTTTTGATGATTTTATATGTGGAGCGAGGCTTATTGCTTTTAAGATCTTCTGATGTTCCCAAAAAGGTGTGAATCACTTTTTCATGCGGGTGGCGGTCCCTCCCTTATTCTCAGGTAGGATCTACTGATAGGAGTCGGTAACCCTTTCACGCTCGACATTTTCCCACCCCTTCCCCGACACAGAAAGATAGTCTTAGAGGCTCCGACCCTTCCCGCCCCTCCGCGTTCCTTAAAGAGACCCCTCTTTTTTAAAGGGAACTTTTTTTCTCAGCACATGTACGGCTTGGTTGCGTCACAGATCTGCTGCCTCTCCTTTTTTTAAGTAGCGTGCATCCTTCAACTTCCCAGTTCCGGGTTTAGTTTAGCGCCGTGGCGCGGCTCTTCACCTTTACTGATCTCCGTTTGCGCATTGTTGAACGATCGTGCTTTCTTCCCCCATGCCGCGACCCGTCCCTTACCCTAAAGGCTGATAGACTCTAAGACTCGTGAGCTTATAGGCCGGCCTAGTCGCTCCTTATAATGATCCCCATCAATGAAAGAGGGTAGTTTATGTGTCCCAGTACGTTTCGGTGTTATACTCTTTTGTTTCCCTTTGAAGGCTTTCGGCTGTCCTCATGATAGCCTTTCTATTCTTTTGTCATGCGCATAATTGGACCGAAAGGCAGCCAAGCCCCCCCCTACTCGCGTCTCTTTTTTCATTTTTTTCTCGCCGTATCGACCATTCCCACACCCACGATGGGATTTTTTCTTGTTCGGGCGGCCCTCCCTCCGTCCTTGCCCTTAGTACCCATTCGGGTGTTTTGTTCCCGGCGGTCACGCTTGACCCTTTCTTCCGTCTTTGAAGTTGTATTTTCAGCGCGGTTATTCGCATTGGCAAACGGGTGAGGCCCGCCGTGTGTGGCTTTACCCTTTTTTAGGAAAGTCTCTCTCCTGCGAAAATTACCTCAGCCCCACATTCTAATACGTCGGGATTCCTTTTTTTCCCCCCCCTCCCTTTTTTGATCCTTCGTCTCCTTATTTCTGCTTTCCGCCCCTTCCCCCCTGCTGCCAGCCTCCTCTGGCGCGCCCCTGCGGGACCTCTCTCCCTGTTGAATCTCCCCGCCTCGAGAGACCCCTTCCTGAACTACTTTGTTTTTTTAAACCGCGCGCTACGTTCTGGACTTATGCCTAGGTTTTTCATCTGACACCCCGTTGGAAGCCTTACTCCGGTAGTTCCCGATGCCAGAGATCATAACTTGTCGCTTCCTTCTGTCCTACCTTCCCTGCGATGAGATGCGGGAGATTTTCGCCGTGCGCGCCGGAACAACGTCGCTCCTCCGAGAAAGAGTTCTCTTGCGCTGCCCCAGCCGACCAAGCCGCGTCTTTTTTTCCCCTTCTCTTAGAGAGGCCTATTCTTCTTTGAGTCGTGCCAAAAACCTTCCGCCTATTCTTATCTTTGATCTTATGCCCTTTTCGAAGTCTATTGTTTTTATATCGCTCCCCTCTTGCGCGCTTTGGCTTGTCCCGATCGAGGCGTCGGGTGGCTGGCATGTCGGACCTGTTTTTCCTTCCTTTTTCGTAGGGCCGTATAAACCGTATTCTCTTTTCCGCCTTGTTGTTTAGATGTAGCCTGGAATACGAACGCGCGTTGACCCTTTCCCCTCAAACAGGCCAGGTTGTTCCACCGACTCTTGATCCCTGCCCTCAAAAAGAACCCGAGAGTGCCCTTGATAGAAGACCAAAATACCTTCGCAGTTATCTCTTCTATCCTGAACTCTAAATAGTCTGTATTGGTGCCATGCCTCCTACCGCAATCCGCAACGGAGAAGTCCCTTTATCGCCGGTTGGCTGAGACACTTCTCGGTAGGTTCCGAAGATAGTTTCTTTCGCTTTTTTCCCCCCGCGCAGTTCGAGCAGCCTCCTTTCAGTGTGCCAGCCCCGAGCTGGCGATTTTTTTGGTTGGCCGCGTTTCTTCCATACGGTGTATCTCCCCCCCCTAAATACAAGTTCATTGCTGCTCCGTCCCCTTTTGTCCCTTCTCCCAGGGTCCAGCTCCCGACTGTTTGCGCTTTTCCATTTCTCGAATTTTCGAGCTCGCGCTTTCAGGCGGCGTCCTGCAATTTTCTCCTCGGAGCCGTGAGTTTGAGCGCCTTGCGATCTGGTTCGTGCAGTCCTGCCGTCACTCAATTCATGCTTTTGCCAAGGCCTGTGACCGCCTTTTCTGAGGGAGTCGAGTCTCTTGGTGCTACCCCCCCTGTCTCGACGTTTTTCTTTTTTCCGCCACGGCTGAACACGCTTTTGCCACTTCTCTTGGCTCGGGGACCAGGCCCAAGCCCCATAGCAGAGGACTAATTCATGGCCCCAAGTTCTGGAACTTTTCCGCCCTAGTTCCGATTGTCTTTGGCGGCGTTAGGCCTGTGCCTTCATGGAAACATCGTGTTTTCGGCCTCTTTCTGCAGCTCTATGGGCATACCCCTCAAGTGATGGACTGTTCACGTGTCATTTTCGCTCCCACGAGTTAGAGAGCCTCGTCCCCGCGGTCGCGCCCGCCCATTCCCGCAGAAGAAGTCCAATTGGGAACCCGAAACGTCCTCTGGCTTTATTTTCTTAGGGCAGGATGCTCCACGATTTGGAAAGCCCAGTAGCACGCGCCGCGTAGCTCAGAGCCTACGGTCTCCTTTTCTGGGCTTTTAGCTCACGGGTCTTGCGGTTCCGTAACATCCCTTGCTGCGTCCCGCATGGACTAAGACACCTTTATATTCTCCATTTGTTTTGCTCGCCTCTCGCTCTGGGAGTCTTCTGGCTCGGTCTCTCACCGACATGTCACTTGGCTTTTCTTTTTTCCGCGTCCCCCCTTGTACCGAACGCCCCCCTCCCCCATTTGTCTACACTGTCACTAGTGTGACATTTATTGCACGGCCTTTCTTCCAGGCTCAGTCTTCCTTACACTCAACTGTGTGTGTCTCGGAGTTTTTTGCTCGCTTTTGTGTTTTGTTCCCCCCGCCCCGGACGCGGTTTAGAAGACTTTATCTCAGTACTGACCATGGTTCCTATTCTCGCTTAAGCACTAAGGTCAGTTGCCCATTTTCAAACCCAAGGTAACTCCTTTGTAGCCCTCTTCTTTTCGCAATTTCATTGGTCGTGGTTTTGCTTGTCTCCTGTTCGATCTCCTCGTCAAGTGTTTTTCAGAGTATGTCTACCCTTAGAGAGACGCACGTTTTCGCCTGAGTTCCTTTCTTTTCTTAATTACACCGCCTCTGACTGTTCCCCCTCCAAGATGACCGATCCCCACACCTTCCAGTTGACCCCCCCATGTCAAGGTCACCCTCTCTTCCCCCCCCCCCCCCCCCCAACCCCGCCGCGCAGTTTCCTTCACCCCGCCCACCTTTTGTTCCCGATTTTATTCCCCCCTTTTTCCGCGCACCCCCTGTTTGAGCCCCAGGTCAGTTTTTCCGCTATTCCCGCCTTCCTTTAGATCGACGGATCGTTTGAGCTGAGGAGACGATCCATTTATTTTTTATTGAGGGTTTGCCACGAGGCCTCCAGTCGGCACCCCCTTTTCGACAGCCTGTTTCCCTCACCCACATTAGGTCGTTTTTTACATTTTTCCAAGGAAACCTCTGCTCACCCCGCGCGATTTTGTGAGACCTGCGGATGGAATCCAGAGGCTTAAGTCCGATCAAAGTGACTGCCCCCGTACGATGTCAGAGACGACGCGAATCCGAGAATTGCAAACCTTCCCCCCCCTAAGAGCGCCCTTCTGCCTCGGACTGAGAGCCTTCACGATCGTGAATCGGCCCAGGTCAACTGGGGAAACGTTGAGACACCCCTGCCGGCTTCGCTTAATTGGATCATATAAAATAACTTTTACGGCCACCTCCCCAAGAGTAGCCCTTGCAGGCAGTTCCCTCGAGAGCACAGCAAGGTCATTGTCGTGAATTTCGCGGGGAACCCCGCGAAAAACTTCTTGATCAACACTTTACGTCGTCCTGCCGTTTGCTCACTTAGCTCGGATGCCCCGTCCATCGTGGAAGTTCGCATCTTTTCTTCCCTTGCCCGCCTTGGTAGGCTCATTGACTCCTTTTGGTCCCCCGGTTCTAAAGGAACTATCCGAGTCTCCCTCCCCATTCCCTCCAGGTCTTTTGTGCTCCCATGAGAGTGGCCATCCCTCCGAAGCATCAAGTAGTCAATCCTGCCCCCACAGGAGACCTCAGCATCCTCCATGGTCAAAAGGGGCCACTGGATTAAGGTTTTACCGCCGACGAACCGTCAGGCCCCACCTTGAAGGTGACCCTTGCCCACCCGCCAGCCCCCTCCGCAGCTCTCTCGTCGCCGACCTTGCGCCGCCCTATCACCATATTGCCGTGTCTGGCGGTGAAGTCGTTCTGCCCCGTCCAAGATTTACATCCCAGCGCGTTCCTCGTAAACCGTTAGTAATCTCTCCGTTAATCGGACTCCGGCGATACCCCCGCCACTGGGCCGTAGAGGAATAAGACAACCGCGGAATTGGGACACCGTTGTTGAGGACTTACGACTAGCTGGCTCGCTCCCCCCGCGGGAGGGCCCTCGAGCTTCGATAATGGGCGAGAGGTGTCCCTTTCCCCTTGAAACTTGCCGGGTTTGCCGAAGCAATCCTTCTTCCCTGTTATCGGTGGCTAGTACCCCGTCCATCCCCCTCTTTCTATCTTGGCCGATGTAGCGGCGGGCCCGATTGCTGAAATGTGACTGGTTCCGTTTGTCTAAGGATACTGCCCTCCTTCCGTGCAGGTTTAAATGTTGAATGTGGTTCCTGGTTTTTTACATTACCGTCCTTTCCATTTCTTCCTTCGTTTTTAGCAGGATAGTTTCCTGAGTGCCCATGAAGGCCCTGATTCCACAAGCAGGTCGCCCCACTTTGTACCCCCGGAGTCCGTTGTCCGAGGCTCTCGTCCCCGGCGCGCCGTCGAGGTTAACTCTTTTCGGCCCCGTCGGCCACCTCCCATTGAGGAAACAGATAGACGTTTCAAGGAAGGATTTAAAGCAATTCCAACTTTACCTGAAGGTATGGAACCCCGCTTGCAGCTGTGAAAAAGATATCTTTTCCCGTGCATGCTCAAGCTTGCCCCCGCGCGTGGCGATTTAACTACCCAACGCCATTTCCGATCCCTTGTTTTTCCCTCCAACCCCCCGGAATAGCAGGTAGGGCCGGTTGGTCAGTCCAATGTCCTTAACTGCGCGTTGTCAGCTCCTTAGGTCCTCAATCCCTCTCGAAGCGGTTTGATTTTTTCTAGCTTGACGGATGTATTCCCTTAGGGATCTTCCCCCGAGAAGAGTTTCACCCCACAAATCCGGCCCCCTATTTGCTGACGTAATTTTCTCTACTTGCGGAGGCTCCTTTTCCGTTGTATGCTGCCTTTCGCGTCGTAGGTTTCGTTCTTTCGTTTCACGACTTGGAGTGGAAATTTCTCTTTGTACTTTTCCCCCCGTTCCCCCATTTGCTTGCGCCTTTTGCCGGCTCTGTGTTTCGCTGCAGCCCCTCGATTCCCCCCCCCGGGGTTTACGGCTTGACGATAATGTTTTTGGGAATTTGGCCGTTCGTCCGATGGTCCCTTTCGAAGGATGGTTCAGATCTCTTCCCCCCCCCCCACGGAGAGCAGACCAGTTCATATACAAACTAAATTCTTCCTTCACGTTGGAACTGTGAGTCCCTCCCCTTCGAAACTTACGAAGGCGGAGCCCGATCCGTCCTCCCGAACCCGTATTCCAGATGTGCGACTAGGTGTCTCTTGCCGTCCCTTGTTTGGTATCCTCTTTGAATTGATTGTTTGTGTTTGCGATGTTTCCTTTTTTCAGAAAATGAGGGAGGGGTACTTTTCCTCGGCCTTTGCAAGGGTAAGCCCAGGGACTAATCCTCTTGATATAGTCTGTCGATCCGTGAATTTTTTCAGGTTTCAAAGCCTTCTCTCCGTTTGAGCCTTGGAACTAGATTCCTCCGCTTCCCTGAGTTCTGTGCTCCCGCTGTTCCAAAGGTTACTTTTCAGTCTGACGAGGATTGTCAGCAAAGCCCTCTGCCCACTTTCCGTTCAAGTGCTTTCGCCTTTTCGGACATCCTTTCTGGCTCCGGTTTGGCGACGTGACTATTTCCTTTTCTCACAACCGACCTCATTCATTATCCTTCTTGTGCAGCTTTGGTGCGTTCGTTGGCTCCTTGGGCCCCACTGCTTCTCCCCCTTCATTTTCCCGAATGCCGCTCTCCTGAGACCCGTGCTATTTTTCATGCGGCCGACCAGATCTCTTTAGACTCTTCGGCTTTCATGCGTGATGGGGGGGGCCATTTTATTCGCAGCCAGAGCTTTTGCTTCACTGCACATCTTTTTCGTTTTGGCGTTGGGAGTCTCCCCAGTTAACGAGGGTGTCGTCCGCTTCTGATTGACAGTACCTTCCTCTGCTTTCTTCTGAGCTTCGTGAAATAAGGAGGCTTTGCCGGCACTATGCTTGTCGGTAGAAATCCTGGCCCACTGGCCCGTTTTTCCGTCCTCCCACCAGGAGTTCCTAGCGCTCCGAACAGTATCGACGAAGCGGTTTCAGTCCTTGAAATGAGTTATCCCTCTCGCGGTATTGCAGCTTTTTCCCCTATGGGAGTCCCCCGTCCCCGTTTGCTGTGGGTGGTTTGGCGGTTTATAGGTGCTCTGAGTTCCAGGTTCCCCCTGTTTTGAGGCGTCGATCCAGCGCCCTCTAAAGAGGCTTTCTGGTCAGCGAAGGTGAGATGTAAGGCACCAGCGGGACCCTTTGCCGATCCTTGGAGTCTGAGGAGCCCGGAGTTGTGACCAGCATACTCGTTCTCCCATTTCCCCCCCCTTCAGTCACATTCACCCGTCTCTAAGATGCTAGTTTTAATACCGAGATAGCTGATAGGCTTGTCGGCGCTCGAGGTCTCTACACCCGCCCTTCTTCGTGCCCCCTTTTCGTTGACCCGCCCTTTTTTATGTTACAGATTTCCTTTATATCTTTTCATCCCTTCAGAGCCCAAACTTCGCTTTCCAATAGTTTGATGACCGCCATTCCGAACTGTTAGACAGCCATTTTCAATGAGCGGCTACGTTGGTCAATCCTGAGAGAGAGCCCGACCCGCCTCCCCCCCAGTATGAGTGCCAGGCGTTCCTTACCTCTCTGCCTCTCTCGTTAAGGTTTCGGTTGGATTCAAGCGAGCCCCGTTGCCTTCTTCCCCTTTCGCGATATTGTAATTGTCAGTTCCGGCCTTCGCGAGTGTCCAGCCGTTTTTGTTACACTGGTCGTGTTTCCCGCAGCGGGGATAAGTTTCTCGCCCTTTTCCCCCCATTGAGCTACGCCACTAGCCTTGACGGGCGGTTTTTCCTTTCACTAAGCAACTGGAATGGCTTTTCGTAGCCCTTTTCCGCTTTAATTTTCTCTCGGTCCGCTGCAAACGACGGATAATGGTCCCCCTGATATCCCTAAGTGCCCTGCCGAACTATTTGTTCATATCGGCCTTTTAAAATTCTTTCTTCTTTTCGCCTTTCCTCCCTTGATTTGGATCCGTCACGCGTACCCATTTGACCCCCCCTCCGCCCGCGTAAACCTTTTTGGTGAGCCATCATGACCTTTTCGATTTCCGGTGAGTCGTTGTGATTCCCGACGCGGTTTCTCGCGTCTTGCGGTATCGTCGGCTTCCCAAGCCACACTCCTTAGTTATCGTTGAGATCGCGATTGGCATGGATTGCTACACGCTTCTCTTTTTGGAGCCCCGGTTCTAATACCGGTTTTCTTTTTCCTTTGTCTTTTCCGCTTTCTGCTCGCCTTCGCTGACA
>Ga0179593_1519358_pt1 | contig 16507 bp, 12 predicted proteins | sample CZODoug2_1_08_16_FD_185931 | JGI IMG/M metagenome (GOLD analysis project Ga0179593, IMG submission 185931) | Vadose zone soil fungal communities from Angelo Coast Range Reserve, California, USA - CZODoug2_1_08_16fungal (PacBio error correction) | ecosystem: Environmental > Terrestrial > Soil >... | reverse complement strand
GCTCACCGCGGTGCCCCAAACCTGCCACCCGAGACGTCACGTTGTTTCCCCTGAGGGTGGACCACTATCTCTGAGATGTTTCCCCCTTCTCCCCCCACAGCACACACCAGCCGCCAGCCATGTCGTTAAGGTCGGTCAAGGCGGATTCCTCCCAGTAATCTTTTTCGTCCGCTGGGGAGACGTCTTCATCGTCATCGTTTTTCGGTTTCTTTTTCTTATTTCTCACCCTTCTTCTTAGGTACAAGCCTACTACACCCCCCCTTGCATAAAACAAGCATCGACCTCACGTTGTCCGCCCCCTTCTTGGCCAAACTTTTCCTCCTGAGATGTGTGCCCTTCTCCCCCCCCCCAATTTACGTCCAGCTCCTATTCGCCCCTCCAGGGCGTATACGCAGAACTCTTTTTACACGTACGGAGATTTAATCATTCTCCAGCTCGGGTTTTTACCCCTAACAGATCGAAGCCTCTCCCACCAACACCTGTTCAAGACACCTGCCACGTTGCAACAGAGTGCTGACCCTGTCAGGCGATATTTTTTCGACTTCTCTTCACCCCCTCGCCATTGCGACATCGTTTCATACATAAAGGCGTGGCTCAGAAGAATGCGAGTACTAGGGGCGCCCTTTTTTGAAGCCGAGCCCTCAACTTCTTTGCTTTTCACTTCCCCACCCCCTCTCGAAGCCCGACCTACAACAAAACGGTCCCAGCCTCACTCACGTTTGTCCCCATCGGGTTCCCCCCCCCCTTCTCCTCCTTTTAGGATGTTCGAACACCGCCCCCAGCACAACTATAGTCATCCCCTAGACTCCTAAGGAATATCACGGCAGGTTTCGCCCACGTGTTCTCTCGCCCCGGCCTACTGCTTCTGACCCCTTCCCCCCCAGTCCTACCGCACCTACGCGACAACAGACTCAGCAGCCGCACCCCCGTGTCGCCCCTGATCACCGAGAGGAATTTGAAAACGGCAACTTCCAGCTTTCCGGTCTGTTCTGGACCGAAATTTTACCCCCCACTTATGCGCTCGTCCCCCCCTTCCTGAAGCTGAGGGTGGTATGCACGTCAGCGCCCGGAAGAAGAAATTAGTATTCGGTCGTCGTCGCCAACCTTCGATATTCGAATGTTTCCTTTTTCCCGGGAAATACCCCCCCCCTCCGTTCTCTCTGAATTTCCTTGTGGCGACAGCTCCCAGCCTTGTCTCCCACAAGGTTGTTTCATGCACCAAAAACCCCGACTCCCCACGGAGAGTGCCTTACAAGGTTCCCTTTGAAAACATTTTGATCCCGTTTTTTTCCCCCCTCCCCCCCGTAACCTTTTCAACCCTTCCCACACAGCTAGTAGGTGTCTCACCAGCGCGGACACCATTTAATGGCCCACTTCTCACCTTAGGAGATTTCGTTCGCTTTGGACGTCCTTCCTCTTAAGTCTACGGGTTGGAAGGGCGTGCCTCCCCAGATGGACGGGCAGGCACGAAAGAATGCCCAACTCCGTGCTCCATTACTTCACGGAAGCGCATTGCATGCTTTTGCAGCTACCCCGTTTCTTTTGCAGATTTTGGCGCAAATTCGGCGGCCGTTACTAAAACCCGAAGGTGATTTTTCCGCCCCCCCCGCCTCTTCTTGTTGTGAGGGTCCCGACGCACCGCCCGGCAGCCACTGCAAACACAGGATGATACCCTCCTCTAGGCAATAGCAACAACAAATCCCTCAGTGTGACTCGGTTCTATGCCGCACTGCGTCCTCCCCACCTCCCCCTCCTCCCCTTGATCGCGGCGGCCGACACAAAGTATTTCTTTCTTTGGTAAGCGGCTGATAAGCAGCAGCTGGAGTGACTGAACCCCCTTTTTTGAATTTTACATCAGCTTCCACCCTCTTTTGACCTTGCTTTGTTTTGAGAGGGGTTCGCCGATACAGTTTCCCTTAAACTGCTGAGACCCTTTACTCCGGACAAGGCCAGAGCGTGCTCCAATCCGCGCAACTCAAGCCCGGCACCATCGGATGGGTTGTGGCGTGGTCCTTTTTTTTCCTACAAGTTGTTCATAAAGACAGATACTTAGACGTTTATAAGATACATCTCCAAATAGGAATATACAGACGGAATTTCTGTTTTGGTCTCCGACCGCTTTCGCCTAGGAATGCTCTCCTGTTCAGATCGCCGTCAGGGTTCAGGAGCGGTCCTGCGCTTCGGCCCATTTGGTGAATCAGGCCCAAGGCCATCACCTCTTGGTGCAGGATTTGCAACGGTAAGAACTCGAACGTGAGGTTCCATATTCCATGGACGAGTTTTCCTCCTTTTCTATTTTTTCCTTGAGCGGCATAAGAGTCACAAGAAGATACGCATTCCTCTCCTTCAAGGTTAGCTTGATCACGCATCAGCAACCTCCCGCCCCCCATGTTCTCTTTAAGCCGCCCGCCCAATCCCCGCGACAGGTAGTCGTTGATATAAAGCCAGATTTCCTTCTCTCATCGGTTCGCACCTCCTAAGGAATGCATTCCGTCCCCCCCGACCACCCCCAGCGGCACCCAAGATTGCCTTGAGGGGTTAAGTTGACGGTCCAGAAGTTCGGATGATCCCTTTGCTAGGCCTGCGGACGACCTCCCTTTCACAACACCGGGGGCCCCATCGCTCCCCCGCATCCCCCCCTTCCCCTCTGCCAGAGTCCACCTCTTCCAAGTGCCCAGCGCTAGCTCGACGTTCTTTCAAGTCGGCGGTTGCACCGACTGCGCCGCCTTTCTTTTCCCGCAGGAGGCGATCCGTAATTCTTTCTCTTGTTTTCCCTATTTTTCCACCCTTTTGACCCGCGGCTAAGCACGTATTTTGTCCTTTGGAATTGCCAGATTTTCCCTTTCGATATACACCGCTCCTTGGGATGATTAGATCTTTCCCTTTTTCGCAGGTTCCCCTCTTCCTCGACATCCCTTCTCTTCAGATTTTTCCTGGGCCCAAAGAACTTCGAATTTTCATCCCTTCAAGTTGAGCGCTGATCTCCCTCCCCCCCCAAAAGAGAAACAGGGATCTCGGAAAGCGCCTGCTTTCCCGCTGGGCCCTTTTTTCCCCTCCCGACCTTCCGTCTTAATTCTTTTCCATACATTCTCCAGTATCAATTTTCAAATCCTTGTTCGGCCGCGGCAGCCTCGTGTGCCACCCCTACCTGCTCACTTGGATTTCCCGCCGCCCCTTGCCATCTGGACCTCGCTTATCGGCCATGTTTTGGGATAGTTGATTGCGTCTCAGGGATTTCTTCCCTCTCATAGCTGACCCTCTTTTTTTTCTTTTTTTAACCTGGATTTTCCGGCACATCCCGGTTTATAGCCCGTCCCTCAACCGCAAGCATGTCTTTTTCTCTCCTCTCAGCCCCACCTCTTCTTTCTTTACTCTGGGTTTGAGAGATATTGGCTGAGCTGCTTCTCAGACAGGCTTGCGGTTGGCACTGCTTTGGCGCGCTACTTCCTCCAGTTGCGGAAAATCAAGGTGGCCCCTTAAAAAAGAGGTCATCTTGAGAAGTAGAAATCTGATCCCAGCCTTCGCTCGTCCCCCAAATTTCGATCTCCTTGCCTCCACATGTCCAGATGGCATTTCGCAAGGCGGCGGGATCCTTGTTGAGCATTTCGTGGCCAACGAGGCAGAAGCTCAGGCAGACTTCCATTTCCAAATCCAGCTCTAGCGGACTGTCTTCGTTCTAACTTCCACCTTACCTCTGATCTGCGGGAAATATGCGATTTCGCCGCGTGACCAGCAGGCGCTTTACTCCTGAGAATCCCGGTTGCTCTTTTTGTAGGGGATCATGGCCTCAATTTCAGGCGGAAGAACTTTTTGTGAGAAGAGGGAACCTGCTTTTTTTTCCTCCTCTTGTCACTCGAATCTGTTCAGAGGAAAGGATTTTGGCCCCCCGCGAAGGACGGCCATCCGTATCGAAGCATCCTTAAAGAGGTGAGATCGGCGGTCTCGGAGCCTCCATTTCAAATACGAACCGTGCTTTAGGTCACAAGCCTTTCCTTTTCTAGTCCAAGAGCCTACTACCTAGGATAGTCGCAGCCGCGGTGTGTTCAGATTGCGGAGCAGTCTCCTGCAGACGACGTCGAAAGGAGAGTTCAGGTGTCCTGCGGCACATGGGACGAGGCCGCATCTGGGCGTTGGGCCGTCTTTTCACCTTTTTTTTTGTTTATGGATTGGAGTTGTCGGAGCACGGTCGCCCAAACGCGCGATCATAAGGAACGTAGGTGGAACGTGTCCCGCCGCAATGTTGTGACGCTTGGTGCTTTTCTTTTTTTGGCAGGCAGGCTGATTTTTGCGCACCGTTTAGGTTTGTTTTTCGCAGTTTTTTTTTTATCTGATGCTTAAGCGCCTCGGCATTTCCTGGCGGCGTGTATTGGGCGGTTCTTGAGACACTGTTGGATTTTTTTGGATGGGTCTTTGTGGTGGTTTGACCAGGACCTACGGTGCTCTCCGGGCATGCGGCTCTTATGTTATCTGTGCTCCTTTGCCGACGGGGAGTCTTTTGACCTCGGTCTGTGCTGAGGAGGCCGACCGCCTTCGAGGGCGGGAACCTTTTTGCGGCTAATCCTGACCCCTTTTGGTCATCGTGATGCCGTGCCGTCCCTGAGCATCAACCGGCTTCCTCGCAGTCTTTTTTCCCGCTAACGACTTTAAATTTAGACGCGGCCCTTTTGAACCCGCCGTCAGGACGGCGACCAGCGGCGGCGACCAACCGCCCAAGTCCGCGGTGACGCCAGAGTGGGAGCTTTCTTATTTCTTCCTGCACGGCGCGGGTTTTTACTGAACAAGCTCGGCCTCAAGACCAGCCCCCGCTCAAGATTTGACGAGAGGACTTTTGGCGAGGATGGTGAGACTCTTGTGGCTTGGCATGTTCTTTTCCATTTTCCTTTTTTTCGACCGCTTGGATTCCCTTCCTGACCACTCTTGACCACCCCGCACCTGGGGTGTTTGGCGCTCGTCTTACCGTGGGGTTTTCAGGCCCCCTCGTTTTCTTGATACAGCATTTCCCCTTATTCTTTTACGCTAGCGATCTCAGCGGCAGTGATGATGTCCTGTTGGCTGGACGCATTGCGGGCCCCAGGATAAAACCGACTCCTTCCTTCGATTGTGGCGAGTGCGAGCATGGGTATCAACTTTTGTTTCCATTGGATGCGGGCGGGTCCCCCAGTTTTCGTCACCCCCCTGTTTTTTCGTTTGTCCCAGGCCGATCCGCGACTTCGGGTTGGGTCACAGGGACTTATCCCTCCCGAAATTTCCAAGTCTGCAAAAGGGACGGTTTTTCCAAGATGCAAGAGTTAGAGCTTTGTAGCCGGCGCGTCCGGGAATTAGCCCTTGATTTGTCATTCGCTCCCTCCGAACCGCCACTGTAAAACCTTCTTTTCTGATGATGCTGAGACGGTGCCGAGGTAGGTCATCGTCTCCTGGAATACAAAGTGGGACTGTTTTTGTTTTTTTCTTTACCGCCTTTCAATACTATAGAGATGGTTCTTTGTTTGCCTGGGACTCGGCTGGTCCATGGGATAGTTTTCCAAGTGGACCTTGCCGCGCACCGGGTTACTTGCTTTTTGCATGTTACCTTGTGGGAGCCCCCCACCCAACCCCCCCCCCAAGGCTGGCTCGGCGCAACAACCCCTGGGTCTCAGCTTTCTGACTTCTTCTTAATTCCAAATGGCAACATCTTTGCGGAGATGGCGTTTGATTGACGACGATCGTGGCTAATTTTTTTTACTGGGAAGCTGAAGGTGCTCCCCTTCAGCTTCAAGGTCTTCGACCTTCATTTACATTTCTCCCTTTTGCGAGTTTGTGCATTTGACGGTGTTTCCTCGGTGCTCTGGCGAAATGTTTATGCTTATCGTATCTAGTTGTCTTTTTTTTTTTTTCGGTGGGTTACAGTTTTGGTTTCCTTCTTTTTTGTTAAACCCTGGACGTCGATACTTGGGCATCCGCACCCGGCTTTTCATTTCACAAATCCTTAGGGTCCGGAGGGGCTGAACGATAGGTTCTTCTTTTTCTTGGTTTTGATGGTGGTCGACGGTCCACGCATCTCAGATTTTGACAGTTGGGCAGCACCCTTTAACTTTCTTTCGATTATGTCGTATCAGGAGTCGAGCTTTTTTGATGTTTAAAGACAGCCCGAGCTTCGATGCTTAACGACCCGTTTGGTACGCGCAAAGTTTGAGGCTCCGGGGATGACGACTCCGGCTGTTTTTTGGTTTCGAGTCTCCCAACCATCTCACCCCCCCCCCCGAGATCGCCTTCCCTTTGCAGCACTGGGGGCAATGAACCCCTTTGTCGATGGCTTTGCCCCTGGTTTTATTCTTTCCCCGAGGGTGGTTTTTTTTAACGAAAGCCCCTGTGGAGCCGATGGCTTTACCCTGACGGCGCCGTAGGTCCCCCCCTAGTTCTGCTGCTTCTGGAGGGGTATAGGGAGCTGCTTTGTTGCCGGTGCACATCTCCCGGCCGAACATGGCCATCCCCAGGGGGGCCAAGGAGGATCTCTTGTTGAGCAGGTTGTTTCTGCGGCCGCGGCTCTCGTTCCAAGTCCGCACCAGAGCTGATCCGATGCTTAAACCCGGCGCCCAGATTCCCTCAGCAAAGAAATGCGGATTTTCCCTTGAGAGGCTGACCTTCCTCTTTGTTTCTTTTTGTTTTCTCTGGCGCCAACATTCAGATCGCCGAACCAGCACTCGGGAGGGCCACGTGACGTAGAGGATCTTGAGCAGTTTGGAGGCACAGCCTCATCTCTATCTTTTCCTCCTTTGCTTTTTTGAATCACCTCGGATGAACTGCTGACCCCCCGCTAAACCAGTCCCTCGACTCTTTGGATGCCTACTCGGGCTGCCCACTGTTCGGCGATCTTTTTGCGCACTTTCTCCTTTGCCCCCCCCTGCTTCCCAGCGAACTGTCTTGTTCAGCCCAAGCGGATCCAGGCATCCCTGTTGCGCCGTGCCTGGAGCCGTCGTTCCTTTTTTTGCCATCGTCACCCCCGGGGGCTTTTCCCGCCCCATACTTTACGCGGCCGCCTCCCCCACAACCTGGCCTCCCCCCGCAAATGAGACCCTTGAATGGCCCCCTGAGTGTCCAATGTTCGGCTGTTGCTCTCGACCAACCAGCCAACCTAGCAGATTCCTACCCTTTCAGCCCCTCCCTTGGATCCGGCAGACCCCCTATTGTGAACTATCGGCCCCGTTCGTTTAATTACCAGTTTCAACCATACACACCAGTTCGCAGTCGAAACCCAAAATGTTCAACCCCATCGAAATCCACGTCTAACCCCCGAGTGCGAACTGTCGGAGATCTTTTCTGGTGCGCCATCCCCATTCCAAAATCCGAAGCTCCCGTTCAGACCCTCCAGCTCTCCGTCATCCCTTTAAACTCTGGGCGGTTAGGCGCAGTCTCCATCGCCAGTTTCTTGGCGTCAAAAATCCCCAGGCTCGACGCCGTCCTACACCCCGCGTTCTTCCCAGCCATCGATAACGTTGCCCCTCGGTTGTGTCTCCGGCGATATCTTGAGAGCGGTTTGACCACCAGCAAAACCAGCACCAGATCCCGTTAATGGCCAATCCATGACTCCTATTATTGTGAAATCAGGCGGGTTCTTTCCACCGTATCGGCGTTACGGCGCGCCGATCTCGCATGCCACCAGTCTAACCGCACCGGGAACTCCACAACAGCTAGCTTCGGCAGCCCGCCCCCTTGCCCCCGCACGAACTGAGAGGGAAACGTCTACCACACAGGCTTTTCTTTTAACTACCTCCCCTTTTCGCTAGTCGAATACTGCTGAGCCTCATTGCACCGTTCCCTCTTCCTTCCAGCAATTAGCCCACGGATTTCGTCGCAAAGCCCTTTCCGATATTCCGAATGTTCTTTGTACAAGGGAAATACCCACTCTTCTTCCCCCAAATTTCTGTGACCTGGTTTTGCCAGCCCTGCCACAAGGTTTGACTGCCAACCAAACCCGACGTTCAAACCGGACGAGTGCTTAAGGTACACTTTTAAAACGACTTCTTGCCCAGCGCGCTTCCAGAAACCAGCCCCTCCCCTTCGGTGGTCTAAACCTTTTCGGTACACCATCGACCAGGCGCTTCATCCTTCGGCGGCTTTCTACCATGAGATGTCTCAGCAGCAGCATGAAGGTTGGACAGGGCGAAGATGGATTCTTTGCGCTTTCTATTATAAGGGGGGGTGCTCCAACTCCGGAAGCGCGGCTCCCCTGCTCAACGCTTGCAGATTTACTTGATGTGGGAAGATGTGGCGCTGAGGCCGTTAAGTCAATGTGAGGATCGCGATCTGTTAACAGCGCACGAAAAGATGATTCTTCTTCCGCACGCCTCTCCAAGTGAAGAAACCCCCTGATACCCATGCAACCATCGCCAACCCTATCAGTGGCGGTCGCATGAATGCCGCCCCGCTTGCCCCCCTACCCCATAAGCAATGCCCCCTTTCTGAGATCGCTTGCCTGTCACCCCCTTAGAGAGAATGGTCAGCTGGAAGAATGCTATACGAGGGTCCCCACCCCACGAGTATTTTCATCGAACGCCCCAATATCGGGGTTTCCAGCGGGTGGTCAGTCGCGGAAAAAGCCTTTTGAAAAGATGAGCCTGGCCTGCATTACGGCGAAAGCGCATTATCAACATCCTCCTCCCCGCTCGAGAGTCTGTTGGCTGGTCTTCGGAGGCCGAAAGCTTGTTCATCGATAAGCAGCGCCCTTCTTCAAGTCCGCCACTCGGTCCGTCCCTCCTTAACGCTTGGCTGTGGTCGACGCCTTCGTCGGCGTCCTGGACGGTCTTGTCCCCGGGGACTTGCCTACGTCCGTGAAGTCAGGTCAGATGGTCGGCGCGGCGAGTCTTGATATCCGGGGATGCTCTTGATCCCCTTTTTCCATACTTTTTGACCCTCTTGGTTTCGCGCAGCAACGGTCCGCCCCGCGCCGGGCGGGTCGGCCCTCCGAGGTCGCCCAACGTCGTCGCCAGGATTGGCCCTTCCAAACCTTCTGCTTCATTCATATTTCCTCGGTTGGGCCGCTTCTTCACAACCAGATCCGTTGCACAGCGCCCAGGGTCTTCAAGCGTCGACCAGACACGGTCCTTCTTCCTCGGATCAGCCCATATGCAACTGCTCGAAGAACCCTCGGGCGCACGTTCCTTTCCCCTCCCACTGCCGCTCTTCATCCAAACAACCAATCACCCCAGATCTGCCCTTGCTTGCCCGTGACGTGGCCGTTTATGATGCGTGTTTTTGCCGCGTTTTCGCACGACCTCCGTCCCCAACACCGGGTCACCCCTGCCAACGAAGCGTCAAAACTTACCCAACCTCTGCCCGCCCCTCGTGCCTCGCATGCCTGCTCGCCCTTGGTTCGTCGTGAGGCGACTGCTCTTCCGGACCCGCGGCGTCTCATCGTAAGTCTGTCTTTCGTTTACCTGGGCAATATACGCTTGTCGCGCTCAGCACGTGTTTGTGTCCCTTTTGCTTCGCTCTGATAGGGTTTGTGCTTCGAGCCGGTATGGCCGTCTTTCCCCCCGGTTCCTAATCCTTTCTCCCTTTCCTCTTCGTTTTTCGAAAGTTTGGTCAATTTCCCTCTTCGCCTTTTCTTTATGCCGCCTTTCCAGTTTCCCCAACGCCCCCAACGAGCAACCGGGAGGTCTCATCGTACCAGCTGCTGGTCAAAGCGGCTTGAATAGTTCCCGCTCTCAAGCTGTTCTTAAGTGATCCTAATACTCTATCACTGGCTGGATTGAAATCCTTTTGCCCGCGGCCGATCTGCTCTTGCCACCTAACTAGGGAAAACAATGTGATCCTCCTTCCTGACCACTGACCATCTGGACATTGTGCTTCTCATCGGCATGTTTTTTGCTAGCGAAGCTGCGTCTCAGCCTCCCCTTACTCAGTCCGCCTATCCTGTCCACGCCTATCCGCAAATCGTCCCCTATAGCGCGACCGAGCCCCAACCGCAACTGCTAGGGTGAATCGACAGCCAGCCATCTTTTCCTCATATCCTTGCTTGTTGATCTTCTTCATTGGCGGAGCTGTCGATTCCCCAGTTTTTAAGGCTCTGCGCGCTATAACCGGTCTTGCGGAAAATCAAGGGTGACCCAAGAGGGTTAGCCCGAGGGAAGTAGAAATCCCTGAGACGCCCTTGCTTTCGCTCTCCACCAAGGGCCGAGCCCACCGAACAAGGTCAAGATTTCCCTGGTCGCAAGGTTCTTTCCTCAAATTGTTGACAGTGTTCTTTCCGCTATTCTCGCGTCCGAACAAGGATTCAAGCCAATTGACGGAGATAGTTATTAGACCTTAAGAACAGCTTACTTCTCTTTTTTGGAGCGGGAAATATTACGAGCTTCGTTGACCAGCATGGCTGAGACTCCCTTTGCCGTTTTGGTACGCTCTGTCAAGGCGGCATAAACTTTGAACCCCTTCGCAGAGGGAAATTGAGCCCTTCGAAGCTGAACGCCAAAGGGCAATGAGAGGACGGATTAGGAAACTGCCATACGGGAGATCCCGCACAAAGTAGCCTTCCTTCGCAAGATCGTCAATTTCAAAGGACAAAACTATCGACCGTGTTGCTGCGGGGATCACAAGCTTTTGCCATCGATGAGTACTCGAGACAGACTTCGAGGGATCCGCTTGGACGGAATGCGGCGCACTCCACCGACGACGGGGCCCATCTTCAGGGCGCGTCTTTGTAGTCTTCATGGGCGGTTTTTGACGCTTCGTGGGCAATTCTGTTGCCCTGAGGAGGTGCGTTGTTTTTAAGCGTCGAGCCACACGAGCGTCATCCTCGTTGGCCCTCACCGTTCCCTTCCCATGGAGTTGCTTGTGCGGTGGAGGCGGCGTTTTTTGCTGAAGACGGTCTCAGTGAGGTCTTCGCTCCCGGCATCTGGTATATTTCGAATCGCTTTCCTTTGGAGGGCGGCTGTATCACTGTGGAGGGCGCGGTTTTGATTTTTGCTGATGCTGGTGGGGCGGCCCGCCCTTTTTCGAGAGATCGTGATGCGCTGCGGTTGTTTTCTTGATGCGCTCCCTTTTTTGAAGGCGACCTCGGTCGGCCGATTTCGGCCGACCGCCCGGCTTGCGGACCGGTGCTTCATCCGACCCCGGTATCAGGTGATGCTCCGCAGATGCTCCATTAATCTGTCCGGCCCGACCGCTGACCCTGACTTTCAATTTCGACGTTTTTCCAAGTCCGGGGAAACCCGTCGGACGGCCGATCGTCCTGCGACCAACACGCCGCCGTCCGGCTTTTTCCGAGACTGATGTTCATTTGAGAGGCAGGCGCTGGCTTTAGGAACAAGCTTTCGGTCGACCAAGACACACGCCCGATGGTGGGCTTCGAGGGTGGCGCGGTCGAACGCGCTGGCTTGGCGGATGCGTTCCCATTCTCAGCAGGTGCGGACAATGGATCCGCGCATGACCCCGCTGGAAAACCGACAATCCGGGTTGTTTTTTCGATGCTTCTACCGTGGGTCTTTCCTTCTGATGGATACCCGCAGTGAACCAAGTCCTCTTCCTTTGGTGACGGCCGCGACTAGCGGCCCAGGTAATTTGTTTGATGGAACGCATTGCTTTTTCATGATAACCGAACGCACACTGACTCCGAGTGCGAGTTCCATGGGTATCCACCTTTTTTTTCATGTTGGGTTGCCCCATCGGACCTCACGGGGTCGTGGTTTGCGGCCATCTCTCGATCCTGTCGGTGGTTCAGGGACTTACGCCGCGGAAATCCAAATCTGTCCGACGGCGGTAAAAGCTGCCCCCCTTAGGCAGGGGGTAGCCTTTGTTTCCTGTATCCTTGATGGCATGCTTTCCCTTGCCGTCCTCTTCGCCGCCCGTCCAACCGTCTCCGGCTGCGCTGCTGCGTTACCTTTAGGTAGCGTCCTCGCCGACAGACAAAGTGGTCTTTTCCGGTGTCCCGCGCTCTGTTACTCGCGCTTGGTTGTTGTATGGCCCTGTGTCGGCGCTGGGCATGGGATCTGCGTTTTCCAAGTGGACCTTGACAGAGCACTTGGTTACGTCGGGGTTTGGTTCTTCCGTGTGGGGACTTTCAGCGATGGCCTTGCCCCACTTACGGAAGAAGTGGGTATTTCCCGGGTCCCCCACATTCGGAAATCGGAGATGTCCTTTTTTTGCGACGACGACGAATCGTCTTGCTGCGGCCTTGGCCGCCCGTGCAGTAGACACAGGAAATTCGCTCTTCATAAGGGAGGTATGATTGGGGTGATTTGCCGGTTTCTCGCTGTCGGTGTGGGTGGTGGGCGGGCTGCCTTATCCTTTTCCTCGTTCGGTGCGGGTGAGCTGGTGCAGGCGCCTTTTTCGGGCGCCGTAAGGCCGGCCTTTTCGATACTGTCACCCCCGTATTTCCACATCCTTAGGGCGAGGGCCTGACGATAGGATGTGCTGGTGGTGGTCGAAGGCGCCGCCATTAGATCGCCGGACAGCCAGCACCCCGTTGCAAACGTGATGTCGATTTTTTTGTTTAGTACTCGTCGAGTGGTGGGGATGCGACAGCCCCGAGCTGATTCCTTTGCTTACGGCCGGCGCACAGAGCCCCGCAAAGAGTTTTGCAGCCTGGAGTTTTGATAGGGACTCTTTGGTTTTGGTGGTGGTCGAAGGTACCATCGCAGCCTTTCGCGGACTTGACGCACTCGGGTTTCCAACGTGAGGTTGTTGAACCCTGGGTGTATTCTGAGATGGTGGGGGTGTTGTGGGTTTAACGGACAGCGAGCTGGAGACGAGCTTTCTCCTAGATTTGTGCAAAGAGTTCTGGATCTTGGTACGTTATCTGAGTGGTTTTGAGGGGAAGGGAGCACCATCGCGGTTGCCTTTCCGAACAGTTGTTCAGCAACAGGGTTCTGAAACGTTAGCGATGGCTGTTGTGGTGTAGTAGGGTGGCTGCGTATGGTTGAACTTAACGGACAGCCAGCTTGAGACGATGTTACCACGGCGCCAGCTCACGCGCACCGATTTCGGATCCGCCCCTTTGATGGCTGAACACTCGCGGCTGGTTTTTCTTTCTTCGACAACATCTCAGCGATCGCGTCAAGTTGCGCCCCGCCCTCGTTTCCTGATACAACGTGCCGGCTTTTTACTTGTTGAGCATTTGGTGGAGCCGCCCGCGGTGATTTCCTTTTCCTCCTCCTCCTTTTTTTTTCTGCTCGGCTTTTCCCCTGAATACCCCCCAAACCTACCTCCCCAAGTCCATCACACGTGTCGCCCTCCCGAGGGGTCACTGGCCTGTTCAGGCGCTCCTTTGTCCTCGACCACTCAAAACCCGCGCAGCTCCCGTCCTGTTCCGCCGTTCCCCCTGCATCCGCAAGCAAGGAATCTTTCGTGCAATGTTCCGCGTAAGAATCGTAATCCCTTTGCTCTATCCCCAACAGCTCGCCTGCGCCTACTCCCCCAACCTGCTACAACACCGAACCACGTTGCATTGTCCCTGATGATGGCCAACGGCGATCCTGCCGCGCCCTTCAGACCCCCCCTAACCCCCAGCCTGTCCCTATCGTTAGCCCCCCCAGGCGGATCGCAGAGAACTTTTTTCCGTACCTCTCGGAGCCGTCAAGCATAGTCGGGGTGCTGTCGTTCCTTCCCCACCAGCTAGCCCCTTGAGACAATACACCCAACCTGAACAAGCCATCGACCCTCACGTTGGCATGAACCCCCCCCTTATTGATGCAAAAAGTCCCTGAGATCTCTGAGATGTTCGCCCTTCGAACACTCCCCAGCCGCCACATCCTTTCAGCCCCATACAGGCGGATCCGCGCTTGCGCGTACTTTGCGCCGTCTTATCGCCATCAGCTCGGGGCTTGTTAAACATCCCCCCCCCGCTCGAAGCCGTAGCCCCAAAACCTGTTCCACTTCCTTTTGTTGCATGCCCCCCGGTGCTTTCAACTGTCCGGCGATCCTCTTTCGGCGACCTTCGAACACCGCAAAAACCAACTCCCTATCGTTCAGACCCTCCAAAGGATTGTGCCACTCCGGTTCGATCCCAATATCCCGATCCCGGCGCCCGGCCCTTTTTCGCCTCCTGCATGTCCTACCCGCACCCGACCCCACAAAAGATAGCTCTCCCGCCCACCATTTTGTCGCCCTCCACCGCCAGCTTTCCCCATAACCCATCTTACGGCGCCTTCCTCCCTTATGCGCGTCCTTTTCCTGACGCTGAGGGTTATGCACGTCCAGATGCCGGAGTAAGGGGAGGCCAAGCTAAGCAAGCAATTACTCCTTTCTTCTTCTTCGCAAACGCCCCCGATCTACGAACCATGTAAGGGAAAGAACTCAGGCCCTGCACCCTTCGCCACGATGCCCGCAGGGCTCCCAAACTTTGACTGCCTGCACCACCAGACCGTCAACCCGTCAGAGTGCGCCTTGCCTCCATGGAAAAACTTTTTATCCCAGTGCACCTCTCGTCCACAGTCAGACCCCTAAGAACCAGCGCGATCGGTGTATTAACAATAGCGTAATCGACAAGGCCCCATCCTTCGGCGAGGACTGACCAGGCTTTTTCTCCGCAGCGCAGCATGCGGTGGACAGGGCGGGATTTTGATGGACTTTAGGATGCCGCGAAAGCCTAACAAGGGCCCAGTTACCGACGCGACGGCCCTGCTCGAACCCTGTTCCGTCCTTCATATTTGGGCCAATTTCGCGTGCGTAAGTCCTGTGACCCCAGAAGGGATCGCGTCTATTTCGCAAACACGCCCGCGAACCGAGCTTTATGCGGCGACCACTGCACTGCCCTAAAACCCACCCGGTGATACCCATGGCCACCCCCCCGCACTCGCCAACCCATCTGAATCAGTGGGTAGGTTATCATGCAGCCCTCCTTTTCCAGCAAACAAAATTCCCCCAGCAATGTGACGTTCTTGATTCGGCCTGTTCACCCCAGTCATTTCTTTTTCTTGGTTCAGCTCTGTACCCTCATTTGCTCTCCGAGGGTGCCTTCCCCCCAACGGTAGAAAGCCCGCCCGCCAAACCCCCCGTGACTTCTGATTGGGGTTTTCCGGGTCAGTCTCGGCATCAAGCTTCTGGCACGCCCGGCTGATTCTCGCACGGCCAAGCTTCGCCTTGCTCAACATCCGCGCCCCCTCAGCCCGGAACCCTCGGCCGTTTTTTGTTTATGGGCCGAAGCTGTTCCCTCTTAAGCAGCGCAGTGTCTTAGATCAGCCCAATCGTTTCCTCTTGCACCGGACGCCTGGGCTTTTCTCCGCTGCGTCGCTCCGCCGGGTTCCACGTTCCCTGTACTGTACGTCAGGGTCAGGCGGTCGGGCGGTCCCCGCAAATGGATATCCGGTTTCCCTCCTCTGAGCGCATCGTCCCTTTCGGCACTCACCTGAGGACCCTCTTTTTTTCTCAACCGAGCGCCCTCGCGGCCGGGCGGGTCTTTTCCTCTTCCAGACAGAGTCGTCCCCCTTTCTACACAGTCGTCTCAGGAGCGGCATCCTTGGACAAACCTTTTTCGGATCCGCTCCGTTATTTCGCCCGTTTGTAGCACCCCAGAATCAGCCCATCCCCCTCTCCACCCCCCCCCCTGTCTTAAAGCCTCCCCCAAAAATACCCTGATCGCGCTTGGCGCTCCCAGCCAGATGCTGCACTGCGCCCACCCTCACTCGGGGCGCCCCGTTTCCCAGCCGGCCCTTCCTCGCCGCCCGCACCAAGCGCACCCCCCACCCCCTATGCCTTTGGCGTTTTTTTACGGGCCACTGACTTATCGCGCGTGTTTTTTGCTTTTCCCCCTTCACACTCACCACAACACCGGGGGCACCCCCCTCTTTTCCATCCCTAAAACAGCAACCTCTGCGCCGGTTCCTCGTGCACAGGCACGAGACCCTGCTACGAGGTTTCACCGTCGTCGGTTGCATGCTGTTTCGCCGCATCCCTCCCCTTTGACTCTCGTAAGTCGGTCTCTGTAGTACCGAGGGAAATATTTTACGCTTTACCGATATCAGACGGTCGTCTCTTCCTTTGATTCGCAGATTCCTTGGCACTCAGATATCACCCAGATTCTACTTGGTGCTTTACTTCCCAGTGTTCTTTCCGCGGTTCCTAATCATTTTTCCCTTCCTATTTCGTTCAGTAACGTTTGGGCCTCAACTCGCCCTTTTCAAGTCTGCCTCCCAGTTGAGGCGCTGCCTAACAAGCCCCAACCCTAGCCGTCTCATCCGACCTCTCTGTCTCTGGTGATTTCCCGCTCTCGAAGTAAGCGGTCTAATTGATCATCATTAACTACTCCGCTATCACTTTGCTGGATTCTTGTTCGCAGCGGCGTCTTTCCTCGTTGCCCCCTCCCCTCAAAATTGATTCCCGCCTCCTCCTCCATTGCCATCTGGCCTGCTGCTCTAGCTCGGCTTTTTTTCTTCGCGAAGCTTGCTTTCCTTCTTTTTACTCCCTCCCCCTCATAGCTGACCCTCTTTTTGAGGAATCTCCTTTTTTTTTTTGGGGGGTTTTTTTTCTCAAAATCGTCCCTGTTTTTGCGCGCCCGTCTGCCTTTCCATGGAAGTGCCTCGACAGTCAGCCAATG
>Ga0179593_1453672_pt1 | contig 16508 bp, 21 predicted proteins | sample CZODoug2_1_08_16_FD_185931 | JGI IMG/M metagenome (GOLD analysis project Ga0179593, IMG submission 185931) | Vadose zone soil fungal communities from Angelo Coast Range Reserve, California, USA - CZODoug2_1_08_16fungal (PacBio error correction) | ecosystem: Environmental > Terrestrial > Soil >... | reverse complement strand
CCGTCCACGCAAGTCCCTTTCTTGTTCCCTCCCCGCGTGTCTTCCGAGTCCTCGGAGTTCGATTTTGCTCTCTGGAAGCCCCCTCTTTGATCTACGTTACTTGGGACCCTTTTCTAGTTGCCGATTAGGCCGGCAGTGTCTTTTTCCTGAGCCGTCACCTCCCCAGGAGGCACTGCCACCCGCGACGTCTTACGGGAAGCGTTAGGTTCGGCCGGATGGACGCCCCGGACTTACTTTTGGAGTGTGCCCACCTTACCGAGACGGGGAGATTTTCCTATTACGTACTCTTAAAGTTCCTTACCCATTGTTTAGGATGCCGTTCGTGACCATCTCTTGTCTGTCCTTCAGTTTAATAGATTTGTGTAGGGATTTTGGTTGCTCACCCCCCCAGTTTCCCGCATTTTTAAAAAAATTTTAACCTATACCCTCGCATGACCCCCCGCCGAGGTACTACTTTCCTCTTTGAAGAACTATCCACATGTTTTGCATCCCCCTTGAAGTGAGGTCCTACTACTGGGCACTAAGGCTCGATTGTCCCCTGTTGTCCCGAGCCTCAAGGGCCCACTCCTCTCCCCCCAAGAGACCATGGGATTCTTTTTAAATTGACTATGTTACACGTTCTCCCACCATTTCCTTTTTTCCCGAAGACCCCTTTCCTTGAATTTTGCCCTAAGTCCACTGCTCAACACACTTTTGGAACGGCTATCTCATCCTGCTTGTGCGTAGATACTTTTCTTGTTGTTGTTAGTATTACTCGGTACCGCGAGCTGAGGAAGACTAGTCCCCCCCTTTTACTCCGTATTTTCCACATGTTGCCATCTGTTGTTTCGAAGAACCTTATTAGGGTGTTTCCACCTACACACGCTGACGCTCGTTGAGTTTTCTGTTTTTTAGTCCCCCCGGACGTTCTCCCCACCTGGCTCAAGGAGAACTTTCTAGCGCATTGACCCCGGAAACGTCCCTAGATTTTCTCGGTCACTTTTATGCTGGTTTTCTTCCCCGGCCCCCTCGACGGTTAAGGAGTGGTCCTTTTTTTCTATTCTGTATCATTGATCAACCGATTTTTCCCTAGCATCCCCCCCCCCCCCCCCCCCCTCCCCCCCCTTTACGCATTGCCATTCAATCTACCGCTTCCTCCCGGAATGACGTACCGGAGCTTCTCTAGGTTGACCTGACCTGTCTCCGCCAGTTTCTGACTTCTTTTTTTCCTCCCAAGAACTTTTTCTCCAAGAAATTCAAGTTTCCAGCGGTGTGACTCGTTTCTTCTAGGGCGACCCGAAGTTCTTCTCCTTCACAAAGCCTCTCCCGATCCTCTTCTCTCCCCTTTGGCAACTTTTCGTCCAATTGGAGGAAACCTCGAGACCTGGGCGAATTAGTCCTTTCTTGATTGTGAGGAGAGAGTTCCCCTTCCTCCACCAGACGTTCCCCCAACTACTGGCGGGCCATCCACCTTATTAACTTTCGCCTTTCATTTTTTTCTCTCTGGCTGACGCCGACACCCTCCCAATATTAGCAATAATTTTGTTTCCCCCGTCCCCTCGCCCCTAATGTTCTGGTTCCAAACCCGAAGGGAGGCCCTTCGTAAGCCCCCTCCCTTGAGGTGCTTCGGAGGAGTTGGAATTTCGAAAGACCCGTTTTCTGTCGTTTTGCACCATCCAGCTTGCTAAGTCAAGATTACTTTTTTTCAACCCCTAATGCTCCTCCACCACCAGCTGTCTCCACACTCGTCCACCTGCTCGTCTTACCTACCCGCTCTCCCGTCCACGTCCCTCCCCTCTCCCCTCCCCCCTCCATAGTCCCCCACCCGTATCACCCCATATCCCCGGCCCCCTCCACTCATCCTGCGCCATCCCTTCCCTCTCCCCTCCCTCCACCCACTTCCCCCAGCACCCGTCCACCCCTTTCCTCTTCCCCATTCCCTATCCCCCCCCCATACCTTCCTTTCTCCTTTCCCCCATCCCCCCCGCTCCCTTCTACCCTTTGGTTGCCTTTCTCCCCCCTACACTGCGTCCACCCCTTTCACTATTTCCCCCCCCTCCTATCCGCTCCTCCTCCCTCACCCACCACTCCATCCAATCCCCACCTCAACCTTTTGTACTCACTACCCACCTTACCATATCCCTCCAAACCCTACACTACCTATCCTCTCTCTTTTAACCCAACAACCCCTAACCCCCCCTTGCCCGAAGCCTCCTATCTATATCCCACCTATTCCCCCATCCTCCCTCCTTCCCCCCTACTTCCGCCTTCTTCCATCTCCCCCCCCCCTATACTCTCCCCATTGGCGAAGCCTTAGTCCTGCTCTTTCCTAGACCCCTTTGCTGTGGAACCACTCCTTTACGTCTTAATCCTTCTCTCGTAGATTCTGTCATCTGTTCTTAGGGGACTGGTATCCATGTATGGACCACCTTTCTGCCTCTTTTGTTCTGCTGTTCGAGTAACGGAGTTCACTTTTTCCGTTCCTCCCATCAATGCTGGTTCCCCGACGACCTGAGTACCTTGTGCAAGAACCTTTTTCAGTTTTACCCCCTCTGCCGAGTTGGACGAAGTCGTGTTTTTTCCCCGCCTAATAACATATTGGGGTCCTCCCCCCCCCCTGGTTCTGTGGTTTTTTTAATTGACCCACCGCTGCAATAAATTTTTTCCCCTTCCGCCGCGCTTTCATTTTCTGTCAACGCTCCAACCTGGGCCTTTTCGTCTCCCCTCCTACATCTTTTTTTAAAGAAGCCCGGGACCCTCTCCCATCTTTTGCCTTGTCATTTCTGGACTCTACCACTGACCCTTAAGGGGCCGCTTGAATCCTTCCCCCTGCTGTATCCAACCCCATTTCTGGGCTCTTTCCCCACCCCGGAAACTTCCCGTATGTTTTTTGATTTACTCCATTTTCTCCCTGAGAGGTATTCACCACCATCTTCTTCTGGCCCGTTCTTTTCCTCTCGCGACCAACCCGTCTTTCCCAGCCTTCCCGACTCTCTCTCGAAAATCGGTTCTGTCCGCGTCATTTCTTGCCAAGCAACTGTCCTTCACATCCCAATACTGGCGCAAAGAATAAATCCTCGCCAAGGTACGACAGACCCAATCTCGAGTTTTTTTTTTTCTCTAGTAGCCAACCCTACGATACCCCCCCGTCTATACCTGTCTAATTTCCTTTAGTGCGGCCTCTGGCTCACCCCCCCCCCCCCCCCCCCTTTATCCCGCTTTTGATTCATGAATGTCCTGTTTTGTCACTTCCCTCCGGCCAGGCGTTTCGTATGGACCCTTCCTCTTTTTCGAAGCGAGTGACCCCCACCCCCCCCCCGGCCTGTTTAAACCCCTGCCTGTCTGACCCGATTTCCCACATCCTGAGTCCCCCCCCACCCCCTTGTGATGTGTGTTGTTTTTTTTTTTCAGTCCAAACAGGAGTGTTTTTCCTATTTTCACAGCCGCCCAACTCCCCTTAGAATTTGACCATCATTTTTTTTATTTTTTTTCTTTTCTTTTTTTTTTTTTTGTTTTTTTTATTTTTTTTTTTCTTTTTATTTTTGTTTTTTTTTTTTTTTTTCTTTTTTTTTTTTTTTTTTTTACCCAACTTCTTATTAATCTTTTTTTTTATCTACTGGCATTTCTTATTTTGAACTCGACCCTCAGCTCCCTTTCCTTCTTTCTTTTTTGGGCGATCTTTAAATATTGTATCATATAGTCCCCGACCAAGTCACGCCGCCCCTTCCTGCTTTGCTGAGAATGTCCGCTTTGGATTTCCCCCCCTTTTTTTCCGCTGTGCAGAATATCGAGGAGTGAACGTCCCGTGCTGCTGTTACCTTTCCCCCACATTTCACATCTCTTTCCAACCGCTCGCCTGATACCACCCGCTTGTACTGCTACAAGTGTACACTCTATTTCCTCATTTCGGACGGTCTGTTTCTTATGTCCCCTTTCTTAGTTCGAAGAACTCCACCCAGTCCCCCCCTTTCGTTATCTTTTGGTGTGTTTGTTTTTTTTTTTTTGTTTGACTACAACCTTTCCCCCTGTTATACGTTGTGAATACTATACCCTTTTCTCCCCGCCAGCCGCCCCCACGGACTCAGCTGTCTGCACATTTCCTTGAATAGTCTTTTGCTTTCCTCATTTGCCCTGCCAGCCCCGCCTAGCTTTTTTTTTTGTTTTGAGTTCCCAGTCCCAAGTGCCCCCCCCCCCCCCCCTCCCGTGCGCTAGGCTTTTGGGGAAAGCACTAGTATTCAATTCCCCTTCCTTGCTCGTATCCCCGTTTTTTTACATAGGCCCGGAAATTGAGATTCCCTCGCCCCCCCCCCCCTCCAACCCCCCCAACACCTTTCTCCCACCGTTTCACGTTGCCGAGAGCCCTTCCAGGCCCTTTTTTTCTTCCCCGAGCCAGCATCTTGGATAGGAACCGTGCAGTTTATGATTGACCCCGTCTCCTTTCAGATATTGAACTATTTTTCTCTTCTGCCAGCCCTTAGACTAGCTGATTACCTCCCCTGCCTTCGAGAGGTTCGCTTTCTCCTCATTCGTCTTTGCTTCCCCCCCTTTTCGCGGATTGTCGGAACACCCCTGGTCTGGAGTGCCCACTTCCTGGTACTGTCCTGACCCGTCTGATGACTTTCTCCCCTCTTTTACGTGCCTGCGATACTTCCCTCTTTTGAGAGCAGATACCTCAACCATGCTTCTTTTCCTCCTTTCCCCACTATTTCTCTCTGCCTGTCAAGCAGTAAGTAGCAGTGTTTTTCCTTTCGACTATGATTGTCCCCTTTTCCCTGGACCGCCTGCCATTTGTAGTCCCCTTGGCCCATCTATTGGATTACCTCCTTTCAAGTGGTACTTTTGGCGCTTTCCCCTGGTCTTCCGACTGTACTATGATACCGAACATCCTTTTTTCCCTACCAGTTCGATTTTTCCCGAGAGATCGATCGCCTGTTACCTTTCTCCCTCGACCGCTGTTATGTGTCTTTGAGGAGTGAATCATTTTTTTTTTTTTTTTTCTCCATGATCTTGCGAGCCTCACCCCCCTTGTCCCACTCCAGCTTCGCCTCCCCCCAATTTTGGCATTTGACTTGCTCCGTCCCCGGCTCCCCCCCCCTCCCTCCTCCTTTAGGTAGTCCGTTCCCCGCTTTAACCTCCCCTCTTTCACCCCACCCCCCCCCCCCCCCCCAACCCCTTTTGTTTTCAGATCCTTCCCTTTACCTTTCTTAGCTTTGACGCATGATTTTGCAACGGACGCGATTTTTTTCCCCCCTCGCTTTTATCTTTTCCCCCCCCCAGTGAAGCGCTTTTTCCTTCCTTTTGCTGATACCTCAGTGCCTTCGCACCCTTTTTTCATCGACTTGCCCCTTTTCTTTGTTAAGCCCTCCCCCCCCCTCTTCCTTGCCTCGCCGTTTCTGTGGTCCTATATGGTCTCTGCCTTCCCCAAGAAAGCCAGTCCCTTTTTTTTCTTCCTCCTTTAATGAACGTCCTCCCCTCCTCCCGTTGCGTCATGTCTCGCTTTGATTCCTATTCTGATCTCAATTTACGCATATGAAGTTTTTACTTTTTTGTGGAAGTCGACCCTCCTTTCTTACGACTAGCCAGAGTTTGAAGTATCCCCCCCCGCTTTTCTTTATTCTCAATTATTCCCTCCGCCTACCCCTTTTAGAGAGAAATTTTCGTTTTTTCCCTCCCATGGACACCTCCTTCCTCAATCCACCACTCTGACCTCCATCCATTTTTGTTCCTGCCATCATGTACCCACGCCCATTTCTTAGCACCTGACTTCCCCTTTCTCCCCCCCCAATTTACATGTTCCTTCTGGGATCTCTGCCCTCCAGTCCATCAGATATCCAAAGAGATGTGCCCCCCTTTTCCTTCCCCCCTGACCGTCGGACGCGTGTGGCCGTACTTCAGCGAGAAATCCCCCCAGTCGTTCGCGCTATCCAAAACCTTTTCCCTTTCCTACCCTCATCATTTCTCCCCCCATGTAGCACTTACTCTTTTCCTTAGGCAACCCACTTTCCTTTTTCCCTTCTCCATGTCAGTTCGAACAATCGTACAACCCCCTCTAAACGTATGACTCACGATGTTTTCAACTTGACTGATTCCGTCCCTTACCAAGCCCGCCGCTTCGTAGTTTCTCCTTGCCCCCACACATTCTTTCTTTTCTCTTTTTCCTAAGAAGAATTCTTTCTCTCCTCTTTCTGACGGAAAACTTGCTTCCTACTCCTGTCAAGTTTTATTCGATATTTTTGACCTCCCTAGACCGCTCTTCTCACGTAGCGACATCCTCCTTTCTCTTTGCCTAATCCCGAATCCCTTCGCCTATTTTCCTCACTCCCCTTCCCAGACAGCTCTCTACTTTCCCCTTGTCATCCAAGAAATGCATGAGTACCCCCGTTTTACGCCTTTTCAGCAGGACTGTTTTCTTTTCCTAGCGGTACCCCATTTCCCCCCTGTTCCCCCCCGCAATCATATTCTTGAAGAGGAAGCGTCTTAGATATGCAACTGACCGCAGCATTCTTTTCTGCACAGGCTATTCCGTAAAGGGAATCAAGTTGTTCCTGTAATTTGTCTTACATAACTCCTTTCGGTCTTTGACTTGAGTTGCGATAGGAGCTGGGTTTTTCTATAAATGTCACCCCCCACTAAGGTTCCACCCGACATATACAGAGTCTAACTACGTCTCGCGTCTTTCAAAACACACAGAGACCTAAGATGGTTCTGTCACTCTCTAAAGACTATGGTCGGGTGTTTTCTGCCACCGTCCTTTTTCCTCCCCCCCATAGTTTTTTTTTTTCTTCTTATGTCATGTCTTAACTCTCGTGCGCGTCTTTTCCCCCGATGATGCCTTGCCAACGGATAGTTGGCGCCCGTCAGATTGATAATCCAGTTTGAGGGCCCTTGGGGGAACTTTTCGTCCGCGAGTCGTCCCTTTCTTGTCGGACGTCTCCCTATTCCTTTATTTTCACAAGTGATTGGCCCCCTATGCCTTCACCGCATCGACGTGACCCGTTTTCGTCTTCCTGCAGAATTTTGTCCCTTTCCCGGCCAGCCGATGATTATTCTCTTTTAAGTGGGGATTCCCCTCGATGTCCATGTTTATACGCCTATACATTGATGTTTTTCCGTCTCCCCCTTTCCCAGACTTTTAGGTCGGGCCACGGGTTTGAGGCCTCGAGTGCTATGTTTTTGCCGACTATAAGTTTCATCCACCGACTTGGCCAGCCGGTCCCCCCCCACCGCCTCCTTTCAAAGACTACTTTTCACCGACCCGCCAGTCCCCCCCCCCTCTACTCATCCAAGAACCCAGGGGATCTCCATGACCCTCTTTTCTTTCCCCCCCTCCCGATGCTGGAGTCTACTTTTACCCTCCTCAGCTCTCGCCCTTCTGCCTTGTAGCTAGTAGAGATTACCCCCGTATGACCCTTTCCCCCTTTTTGTCTTCATGCGGCGATGGAAGGAAGACCCCCCCCCTTTCCCTGTTATTTGTCCGACCCATGGTGGTGTCCTTCATGCAACTTTTTTTTCTCCTCCAAGAAAGTGGAGCCTTCTTCCTTCATCCTATGGGATTCGTGTGTAGTATACTGCCTCGTGATAGAGTTCTTCTGAGAATTGATACGGCCCCCCTTCCTCCCGCTTCCTTCCCAGATCTCTGTGTAATTCTCCACTTTTTTCATTAAACTCGGATTTTTTTTCCGACTGGCCCTCAGGCCGTGGAACTTCCCCCCCCCCTCACCCTTTTCCCTTCCTGGTGTTGAGATGCCAGTTCAAAAGAACTTTCACCCCTTCGTAGATGCGGCTAAGCGTTTCGCACCAAGAGCTCCTTACATCAGTTCAGCGAAGGATTCTTTTCTTTGGAGACAGACGACGTTTTTTGTCATTTCCCCTCCTCTTTCAGCATTCCCCCCCCTTTCTGTTGCTTTCCTTGGACGGACGTCTGGTTCAAGGCCGGGGCCGGTGTGCTCCAGTTCTCACACTCGCTGCCCACACGATTTTCAGAACCTATTCCTATACTATTTCCGGCGCCTTTGGACAGTCCGGTCTTGACCCTGCATGTTCACGCCACGTTCCCTTCGACATTTTCCCTAACCCGACCCTCCTTTGCCTGACTACCTCCTAAGGCCTGTCGTTTTGGTGCCTGCACTCTTCCGTTCTTAAGATGGAGGCACCCGAAAGTTTCTTTTCTCAGACGCCTTCCCGAAAGTTGGTACCTCCCCCCAAGCTTTCACGTGACGTTCCCGTTCCCCTGAGACGGTATCCAAACTGATTCCCCCCCCCTCTACGGACGCTTACCCATGAAGACTTGCTTTGAGGTTAGGTCCAGGGAGCAGATGAAGAAGCGGCCCTATTTCAAGGCCTGTCCCCGTACTATTTTGGGTCATCAGCGACTTAAATTCCTACTGCCCCTTTTTTTTCCTCCATTGACGAGAGGCGCAAGTGTCGCCCCTGAAGCTTTGGCCCACCTTTTTCCCGTGTGACAGCCTACTCCCCCAGTCCCCCCCAATTTTCTATCTCCCTTTGCCCCTTTATCACTGCACTTTTTCCCCGCTCGCCCCCCATATCTTCTTCGTCTACCCCAGACACGATACGCTAGCTAGACCCCACAAGGACGGGATTTCCTTCTTTCTTCCCCGACTTTCCCCTCCCCTCCTGCCTCGAAGAGGTGCCTGCCTCCCTTCGCACGTTCTTCCTTCCCGACGCCCGGGTCCCTCCATCTGTATGTGCGTCACGAGTGTCTTTTGAACCCTAATTTTGTCTACTTTACAGTAAAGTAAGCCCCTTTTGACCACCATGAGTCTTTTACTCCCACGTCATATTTTCTTTTGCGCCCACGGAGGTTCTACTGTACTAGAACAGGGAATCTGCGTACTCCCCTTTCCTTCTCTTTTCAAAATATCTCTTCCCTCCTCACTGTTTTGTGGAGACATCTTTGTCCAGGGCCTTCCACCTATTTTTTGATTGCACTTCCCCCTTGGATATTCCCCTTTCCCCCCCGAGCGATTTGCCCGTAAAATTAATCAAAGGTAGCCAAGGTCTCCGTTGAATGTTTCGCCACTCCCTTTGCCACTTTGCTTAATGCGGGATTTCGGGGCAAAACCTGTCTCACCCCCCCCATGATTTACCGAGCATCCCCCCAGTGTCAAGCTCCCGTGTAAATATTCGTCTTCCCTCCTGGATTTCCACTAGTGCTTTTCGTGCCACAAGGGCGCTCTCTGGGTTCTCCCCCTGGGTTATTGTGAAGGTTTCCCCCTCCTTATTGGGTCCATAATGCCTGGTTTTCGTGCCTCCCCCCAGACTTTTTTCTACACCGCTGCCATTTGCGCCTCCAGATCCCCCCTTTTGTCCTCTTATTTTCCAACAGAACCTCTTACGTTCCCATTTCCGATTGCTTCCCGGTCCCTTTCCTACGTTGAAGATGATTTTCGCTTTCTCCCAACTAAAGGTCTCAGTCGCTTTTTTAGAATTTGTGTCCCCATGCTTGATAGCTTCGTCGTTGAATCTCCCTTTTGTTACCGAATATCGCATCCTTCCCCTGACTTTGCCCCTCCATCCTCTTATGTCCTTCCCCAGGCTTGCTTTACCAGTTCTTTCCGACTTCCCCCACAATATTCCTTCTGATGGAAGGGTCAATCCCACCTCTCCCCCTCCGTCGAACATCCTCCCTTCCTTTAAGCCCCCCCCCTCCACCCCCGAGCCATCACCCCCCTTTTGCCCCCACTCGACACCGCTCTGATCTGGCCTTCCCACACCACCCTCCCCTCACCTCTCGGAGTTATCCCCTCACCTCTATCCTACCCCCCTTCACCCCTCCCCCTACTTCTCCCCCACCTTCTAGTTTCTCCTTTGATTACCACCCCGCTCTTTGTTCCCCCCGCAAATAGAGTCCCCCGGTTATTCCGGATACGGTCCATGTGACTCCCTTTATTGTAGTCGTTTAAGACCTACTTTTGACAGAGGCCCCCTCCGTTTCTCCCTTTTGTTAAACTGGTTAATATGTCACAAAGGGCTTTCCTGCTCGAACCGTTTCAGTCATTCGCCGGCTCGTCCCTCTCCCTGTACATCCCATAGCCCTTCACTGTTTCCCCCTCTTCTTGGATAATGATAATTGTGACGATCCTCCCCATTCCTCCGCCTCTTCCCCTTTCTCTGGCAAGGCCCTTACTAAAAATATCCACTCCGTCCCTCCCCCTCCCGAGCTTTCTCTTTCCTCACATTGACCCTAGTAGTTTTCCTATCCCGTTCCCTTTTAGTAGAGAGTCTTCCTTCGATCCTATGCTGTACAACTCTATCTGAAACATCTCTGTTACTTCGTTCTTTGTGTTGAATCCTTAGTACCCTTAAACCCGGTTTAAATCTCCGGTGGGACTGCCACGTCTTTCTTTCCCGTTTTTCACCCCCATTCGGCTTTCCCTTTTCTCGATCGCTCCTCGATGCTCTTTTCTGCAAGTCTCCGGTAAAGACTACCGATGATCTCGACTTCGATTAGGAAGATAGCCGTTCGTTCCTTTTAGCCCTTTCCTGAAAACTCTTTTCCCACCCTGTGTCCTTCCCATAATTACCCTTTTTGTGTCCCCCTTCTGTCCGACCCCCCCCCCCCCACAACTATTTTCTACCCTTTTTTTCCCCCCGAATCCCGGATAAGCAACCCCCCTGCGTGTTTTCCCCCAGGCTACGTTTTCCGTTGCCCCTGTTCTCCTCGCAGTAGTTATTTCCTTCGTGACTGACCCCTCCCCGTGTTTTCAAACCTTTGAGTGCGCCCCGTGCAGTTCGTGCCTACTTCACCTGGTCGTACCCTCTTCTGGCGTCGGTGGTCCCGGCAATATCTCAGTAGTGGCTTTGTCCCGTGTGTGTCACACTTTTGGTTCCACCCCCTGGATGTTATCCCCGTAAGAATCATCACCTTTCACCCCCCTCAAGTTCGCCGGCAGGAAAGAAGTCAGAACTTAAACGATGCCCATTTTCACTGTTTCGACCTCATGGCTTTTCACCGGTCGAGGGCTTTGTCCAGCCCCCCCTTCTGTCCCATCTTTCGTTATTAAAAATGTACTTCTTTTTAACCCAGTCCCCCCGGCAGGTCTGTCCCCGTTTCGTCCCCCTGATTACCCGCGCCACCTGTCGCGCAGCCCTTCGTACCCCCACATTGTCCCCCTCCCCCTTCGTTTTTTCCGGGCTTGCTTTGTCCTTTTTCAGAATTTCCTCCCCTCCGGATTTTATGGTTACATCACCTTCGGCTCCGGCTTTTTTCAGATGCACTCCACCCTTCAGTTTGACCGTCCGTTCCGCGAGTCTTCTAGAACGTCTTCTCTTTAGAACCCACCATATGCTTCCCTACTCCCGACTCCAAGGCAATCAGATATACCCGCCGGCCCTCTTCCTTTTGATTCTCTTTTCCTTCCTAATCCGCTTTCAGTTTCGTCTCCTCCCCGGTCGTCCACCGACCTTTGCCTATCTTTTTTATTGCTAATCTTTCCGACGCACGTCTTTTCGTTTTTTTTTTTCCCGTTAGAAAGCTCTCCCTTCTTTGTAGGATCTTCGGGCATTCTCTCCGAAGAGGCTGAGGCCCTTTGTGCTCTCCGGGTGTCGTTTTCCCTCTCGAAACACGCCACTTCGGCCCGTGTGACCACTCGTACCGTTTCTTCCGGCCTCGAGCTCCGGTTCGTTACGTGGTGGGTGTCCTCCATGGGAACGTCGGATTTTTTAATTCATTAGTGTTTGCCATTGTACCCAGATCACTTGGACTCCTGGAGGCCTTCGGTCCCCGGGTCCTTCTGCGGTTCGTGATTCTCTATTAATTCAGGTCCTAGTTCAATAGATTTGTTTTTCCCCCCTTGTCCGTCACAACGTGATCACTGACTTGGTCCACCGCTAATTATCTCGGCCCGACTCACCGTTCTCCCTCCTTTCTCAGAAAGGGGCTCGCCCCACCCAGGTGGATAAATTTAATGTTCAGGTCATAACCTCCCGATCACACACCCCCTCCACAGTTAGGGAACCAAGTCCCTTTTGGTAAGGATCCAGACACGATGGCAAAATTTCGGGAATATTCCCCTCGCCATTACACGCTTCTTGCCCCTTTCGTCCCCGCGAGTTGGGAGCCAGAAGCGTCACACCGTAACCAATTTACGGCCTGTTTTATTTGCGAAGGTCCCCCATGTTCTTATCGGGGCCCCCCTCATTTTACCACTCCTTGTTCTCCCTTACTTACCATCTGCCTTCTTGGTCGATAAGGGAGATTGGTTTCTTTTTTTGACGCAGATCCGGTTTTGATGAGGCGCTTCGAGTTCCCCTTTCCCTAGAAAAGTCAGTTCTTGTATATAACTTTTTTGCAGCACCTTGACCGTCCCTCTATTCCCGTTGTTACTGGACTTCCCCCCAACCGATCCAAATCGGTGCCCATTTCTTTTTTTCTTTTTCCCACCCCCCGGCCGTTCTAAAGGCTATCTTTTGACCAGGTGGTCGCCCCCCCTCCCCCCCCTTGTGAAATGGGACAACGACCCTCTCCTCCTTCAGGGGCATTGTTCTTCTTCATTTTTTTTTTTGTTTAGGCGTTTTGCTTTAAGGGTTGAGCCATTTCTTTCTCTCCCCGCAGCCTGATCCCCCTTCCCTCTGTCCCACTCCTTACTTTCCCTAGTCAACGACGATTCTATCTGAATGACATTTGAGTCCTTCAGGGCTCTTTTTCCGTCTCCGCCACTTTTTTTTTTCCCTTCCCCTACCTGGGTGAACCCCACGCCTTTTTTATGATTTTTTTTCCCGAAACCCGTTTGCGGTGGGAAGACTTTATCTGCTTTCCTTCGATGGTTTCACCAAGTTATGGCCCCGCCGAATCTGTTTTCCTCCAGCCTCTTCGATGTATTTTTCCCGTTCCTGATCAGGGACATTTCCACGCTTCTGACCTAACGTATGACCTGGTTTTTTTTCCTGAGCCGGAATGAATTTTGGCAGAGCTTTTTTTTTCTTGCCCCTCATTTTGTTGTGTCATACTCCCCTGTTTCCTACCTCCCTTAGAGTGAGTCCTTCACTTGAATTAGAAGTCGCTATTCCCGGTTTTCCCCCTCCCCCCCCTATGGAGGTTTCCTAACATTCAATAACTCCCGTTGTACCCGCCATTCCCTTTTTTTCCCTTTCTTCGACCCACGAATTAGTAAGTCGGTATCCTTCCTTTCGGTGGGATTTCCGTTGGACTGTGTCCCTCCTCTTTGTTCCTTTTTTTTTTTGTCCACCCCCAACTCTTGGTAGACAGGTCCCCAGTACGTTCACCTCCCTGGAGTGACTTTCTTTTGTCCTGGCCGCGCACCACCTTTCTGGTCACGGTCCTCGTTTTTTCCTGTCTGCTCTTTTCTTGTTGTTGAGAGTTTTTTGCAGCTCTTGTACAGCTGCGATCTTTTAGACCCCCCCTTTTTGAGCGCCCTTCGGACACGGCAAGCCCCCCCAAAATTATCTATTTTAACCTTCCGTTTTTTTTTTTCCAATTTCCTTTCATCCGGGCGGGGTGTTTCCACGATTTTGAACACCCTCTCATGTGCAACATTCCCCTTCCCGTCCCACCTCATGACAAGCTGTACCGGTTGCCCCTGCGCCTATATTTTTTGGCCCATCACGTGTACTTTTTGTCCGCAATGATTTTTTCGCTCCGTCTTTGGAAGAGTTTTTTTTGTGTTTTCTTGGCCCCCACAGTCCGCCTTTTAATGTTGAACTTTCACTGTCTCAAGATTCCATATTTTTTTTTAAGTGAGACCGTGCGCAACCCACCAGCTTGCCCTTTAACCCTTCCGTTCTTTAAGGATCTCTTTCTTTCCATCAATAGTTTGTATAATGCACTTACTTCTCTCCAGGTCGGCATCGTTACATAGTTCACCTTTCATTTTTGACGAGTGAAAAGGACCAAGCCTTTATGTGATTCTATCGTAGATCCAGCACTTTTTATGTCCCCTTCCGTGCGATTCTCGGTGTCCCCCTTCCAGTGAAGAGCCCTTTCCCGTGACGCTTTTTCATCCCCCTTCCGCTTCTGCGTCCCTTGTATAGTATTTCTTTTAAGGACCCGCCTTTTTTTAATTTTTTCTTTTCCGGAGTATCTTTTCCCAGGACTTGACTGTTTTTGCGACCTGTCGGACCCTTTCCCTTCTCCTTTTAGTCACAGTCCCTTTCCCTTTTGACGTTTGATTTCTAGAGTCTGACTTTTTCTTTCCTTTTTGACGACATCATTCTACTCACCTTTCCTCCCTACCTTCCCCTCCCCCCCTCTTGAGGCCGGAATAATCCATTTTTTTTCCCTCCGAGATGAGTTCCATTGCCCCATCGTCGTGCGTCCTCTCCCCCTTAAAGATTCCGTCTTCTTAGAACGGCCGGACTGTTTCTCGCCCCCTCCCGTGACCTCTTTCGTCTGTTTTTTTCCTTTTTTCCCCCCCAACCTGGTATGGTCCTCAGGCGACCCAGTTCTTCCCCAACCCTTTCATGCTGTCCAATGTACTGCCATAAGGAGGTTGCTGCCCACTCTGTTTGACTTCCTCGCCCCTACTACCTGGCTCCTCTTCCTCTTGGCCCCATTGTTCGTCCTCCGTCCTTCCTTGGGCGAATTCCCCCTCGTCCCCTTATCTCTTATTCCGGATTCTTGGTTTCCCAGTCGTTTTTTTCCCCCCGCTTTCTCGCCGTGGACATTCCTATTATCCGCGTCTTTTTTCTTTTTTACCTGTTCTCTCCCCCCCCCCGAAATGTTTGATTGCCCTCCGGCGCCCCCTTTCCCTCTTATGTCTCTTGCTCTGCCCTTGTTTAACTATCCTCTCCCCCCCCCCTTTGAATAGCCTCTTGACAATAGTAGGTAGTTGTTACTCTTTTCCTTACGGCATTCCCGTCCAGTTTGCGCCCCCTTTTTTCCCGAGCTTCCCGCGTGCTGTCTCGCCCCTTTTATTCTCCTAGTACCGGCTGAGACTGTCGAGTAATAATTTCTCCTTTGTTCCTGTTTTTTCCCCCTCCCCCCGATCCATTTTTTCTCCGCCTTTCCCTCCCTCCGCCCACCCTGACACGGTCTGAGCGGATTCCAGTTTCCCTCTAGTCTCCTACCCTCCAGGCGTGACGTCCTTTTTGCTTACCACCCCCACAGTGTCCGTCACTCGGCGCTATTTCCCTCCCTCGTCCTTCTGTCGACGTTTTCCTTCCCCTAGAGACCCATATACTTCCCTGGTCGTCCTCGCGCCACCCCCGATTATAGTTTCCCCCTTCCCCATACTGCCGGAAGCTGTCAGGACGAGATATGTGTGAGTCTTTCTCTTGGAGCGGTCCTTGTTCTCCGTGTGTGTTTGGCCCCCCCCCTGCACCCCGGCCTCCCCTCCCTTCCCTCGACTAGCAGCTTTGGTGGTTCCCTCCCCCCCTTCGAATCGCGCTTGCTGCACGGAGAGCTACCTCCTTTTCTTTTCAGCCTCGGTCCCCCCGATTCTGGCTCTCCTCGCATCCCGGAGCGGACGACCCTTTCCCCCGACCTAGTCCGTTTCTTCTTTCTCCTTTTTCGAACTGTACAGGTCAGTCTCCGCTCCTTCGGACGGCGATCGATGCTATTGCTCACTCTTTGATCGATGTTTTTTCATATGCTCGTAGGCTCACTTTTTCCTTCCTTTTCACGTGTCTCCACTGGGCCTTCTGCGAGGCGAAAGCGGGGCTGTTCTGATGATTGAGTTCGAACATAACCAGTGTCTGACTAATGTATCCCATGTGATCCCCCTCCCCCCCCGAATCGTTTACTTCTCTTTTTTTTCCTAGAATGTACGCGGCGATTTTTTTTTCCTACCGGGCGCCGGGTCTTCGATCCGTCGCGACGTCCGGGATTCCCCTGGCGTGTACAGACGAAGCGTCTGGGCAGAGGTGCAGCGTACCCTGTGGATGTCTCGTAGACCCCCTCCCTCCCTTTCCCGTGGTTTCTGGGTGCTTACTTGTTGTCATGCTATTGACACCACTTCCCTCCCCTTTGACGGGAGGTACTGTGTTTGTCCCCCAAGTCCTATTTCCCCATGTGGACATGACCTTTCACACCCCTTCCCCCTTTCACTTAAGCCTCTTCTCGCCACCTGATAATGCTATCGCGCGCACGATGGGCTCGTTTCGCACCCTTTTAATACGGCTATGTTTTCCTCCCGTGCAAGAGTAAACTCTGCTTCTTTTCCCTTCCCGGAGCCCTAAGGGGGTCCCTTTTTTTCCCCCCCTTTTTCTGGATTCCCGACAATTTTGTTTTTTTATATATTCGTTCCCCTGACCATACATGTTCTTCTTTTGCTCCTCACCCACCTTCGCCCCCCCCCCCCTTGCTGTTCTCCGTCCCTTTTTTCCTCCGCAGCCCGTAGCGGGGGTGCTCTTACGTCCCTTGCTTCTCTTTTTTTGGCTTTTTCGTGGCGATCAGTCAGTCCCACTGTCGAATCTTTGTCCACTCCATCCCTTCCTGTCCTTCGCGCACCCCCCCTCTTCCTTTCATAATCGATCCCCTAACGACGCGGAACGCCCTGTCTGTCGAGTCTTTTCCTTACTCCATAGTGAGACTTTTTGTCACTCATCCTTTA
>Ga0179593_1437479_pt1 | contig 16508 bp, 12 predicted proteins | sample CZODoug2_1_08_16_FD_185931 | JGI IMG/M metagenome (GOLD analysis project Ga0179593, IMG submission 185931) | Vadose zone soil fungal communities from Angelo Coast Range Reserve, California, USA - CZODoug2_1_08_16fungal (PacBio error correction) | ecosystem: Environmental > Terrestrial > Soil >... | reverse complement strand
TTCTCTCTTTTTCCCCTCTATCGCAGTTTGATACGCATCGTGACTCGGTAGTGTCGTACTTGTGGCCCCGCTTATGTTTTCCCCGTCTGTCTAAGCATATTGACGCGCTCTTTGCCGAGTTTAGCAACGCTTTTTCTTCATTTTTTTTGCGCAAAAATTGACGCCTTTTCTCTCTTCTTACGGGGCTCCGTCCGTGCCGCGCCGTTCAATCTTCGTGTGGCCTAACTGGAGAGTTCAGACCTTTAAGATCCTTTCTCCTTGAGTTTGCCATCCCTCCCTCCCTTCCTGCTGACGACACCCCTTGAGGTTGGCATTAGGTTTCACCACCGTTTTGTTAGCCGGAGACGTCCGCGCACCCTCGGGTCTGCCGATCCTGCTCGTGCCGCTCTGAGGTATGTTCGAACTTCCCTCCTCTTTTTTCGTTTGATTTCAACGTCCCAGCCTTTCAACACTTTTGAGTCGACAGAGCGATCTCGAGTCGGAGTGCTGATTGTCCTTCTGTTACCGCCTCGGCTCGCTGGGAATGAATTTTTTGGTCGATTTTTTTCCCCTCATTCGATACCGGCGTATCCGCGACTGTTTTTTCCAAGGTATGACTTGTCGAACCAGGTTCCTGGCCTAACCTTTTGAGTGGCGTCTCTTCTTACCCCCATCTTTTACCTCTTCAAGCCCAACACTCTTTACAAATGTGTTGTACGATAATCCTCGACAATTTCTCTCCCCCAACGGTTTGAATTTGGTACATGTGACACGCCTCCCTGGCCACTCAGTGCCCTCACTTTCCTGCCAGACGGTTATCGTTTTCATTGTCCATCCATGGCTTCCCGTACTCTTGACTTTTCTCTCGTATACTCTTTTTGCGGCAACCATTCCCTTTCTTGTCCCACTGCGAGAAGTCTTCTGCACGGCGAGGTTTATGACTTCTTGAGATCCTCTCTCCACGCAAGCGTCGGTGTCCAGGTCCCTAGGGCGCACCTCGGCGTTTGAGATCGGTCACGGTGTTGACTTACTTGGTCGCTTAGCGTCGCCGATTCAGAAATCGTCGCTCTTGCCTGGAACGTGTCGTACTGCTTTCGTAAATTCTTCGGGTCCTTGACTCTCTTAGGTTTGGTGAGAATACTCTCGGTAGCATGCTTTGGTTCTTGAAAAACTCGCTGCAGCGCGAGCACCGCGCTTGCCTTCTCACGCAGACGGAGCGCTTCCTTGAGGTCAAACGACTTTCTCTGCCAGGTCGATTCGAATGGTACATCGTCCACTATCTCGTGTCAGTAGAAACGCGCTTCCCCCCTCCTCGACATTGGGCGTTCGGGAACCTACGTCGCCCAAGCTTCTTCGACGCTTCTCCCGAAGAAACAAGGCTTCCGATTTTTACACATTTTTTCCTGCTAGCGCCGAGAGCTCCATCGGTTGTGCCTCATTCACGGTTTTGGCACAGTACCGTTTTTGTTTTTAGGCTTGTGGATCGCAGATCTTCGTGCTTTTTCTTGACGATAGTCGCGAGGTAGAAGTAGGAGTCTCGCTGAAAGTTTTGGGAGGTGTTGTTGTTGGTCGATTGATTGAGAGGTTGTTACATTTTCGCCGCAGGTGGTGTGGGGGGTGTGGTTGTTTGGGTTGGTTGTGTTTGGGTGGGTTGGTTTTTTGTTTTTTGGTGGTTGGGGAGGGCCCTCGCTTTCTTGAATGTCAATCTTGCTCGAAGTAGAGATGTCCCAAACCTCGACAGTTTCCAATGATTTAGACTCTCTCTCTTCCTTTTCTCCTTGATCGGGATGCGGCTCCGCCGGCGAGATCCTGCCGCAAGGGCCTCGCGACGTCACGGAGATTAGTAGGTTTTCGTCCTTTTCCCTGCTCTCTATTGAAATGAATTTCGCCCTTTTCTGTCTGGCGCAGGGAGACGCGCCCAATGATGCCCAGCAGGCGCTTTTTTCCGGTCGGCTTGCGGTCTTTACTAGTCGCCCCGAAGTTGTTTTTTCATTGACTTAGGTTATGTCCTTCCTTTTGTGACGTTTCCGGGTGGAGTATTACGCTCCGGCTTCTCGCGTTGTCGTTTATTATGAGTTAATAATAAGCGTCGTTTTTGTTTCCTTCTGGATTCTTCTCGAGCATTCGTTTTTTTCCTTTTTCCGCACCGCTTTTTTTTCGGTCAACCACGTGCCCACTCGACAAAAATCCGGTACCCTCTCGCCCCTCTGCCTCGGCTTGTTTGTTTTAAGGCGACGAGCATTTTTTTTTCTTCTGTCCTTGCTACCGGATCCGCGTCTGTCACAGGTCATGTCGGTCCCTTCGTATTGCCGAGGTGCTTATTGACTGGTCGCTCCCGTGTGATCGTTCGTGAGACTTCTCTCCGAGGTAGCGCCCCCCTTCGGGCGCGATCTTCGGCCTTCTCCCACTTTTCCATCGGTGAATTCTATCTTAGGATGGAAGGCATTCCCCTCTTCCGATTACTTCTCGGGGCGGACTGCGATCTTTGATGTCTGCTGCTCCGCTTCTCTGTTGTAGATAAGGAAGAGGACATCCTCAAGTTCTTTTTAGGGCCCTCCTGGCGCTCCCCCCTCCTTCTCTTGGTTGCAGCCGCACAGTTTGGCCCGCCGTAACTCTTCCGGTTGAAAGATTATCCCGACTGCGTTTTGCGACGTACGCCGGTTGACACTTCCCCTTTTTTTCCTAGGGCCCTACATGGCAGCGAACCAGTTGGGCTGTTTACTGAAGCGGGATAGAGCTCTTCGGTTTCTTGATACTGGTCCACGTTTGCATGATCTTCTTCGGGTTTAATGAACCAATAAGCGATTCGTTTAGCGAATTTGCAGCCACTTTTTTCCGCAAACTACGTTTTTCCTTTCTTTCACTGCAAGGCCGCTTACGACTGCTGGACAGTGGCCGCGCTCTTCATCAAAGGGGATTTCGCGGCCGGTTTCTATTACCTGTTTCGCTCAGCGCGGTTCCGTTTTGAATCCGCTGTCGTCTCAGAGATGATATCTCTTGTTTACCTCGCATTCGTCTTCGAGGAGGTTTCACCCTCTTCTCTTTTTCCACCCGATCCTGATCCCCGTCTGATTGCGGACTCTCCTCAACACTCAAGTCGTACCTCGCTTCTCCTCATGATCGTGAGGTTGCTCTTGATCCTAGCTTCCTTATCCCTTTTTTTTCCGCGCGTGTTGGAACCGCCTATTAGCCCCTGCGGCACCGGTGCCACCGGGCTTGTTCTCGGGATCCCGTTCTTTCGCCGTTCTCAAACCCTTCCCTGCGGGTTAAGCTGTCTTTGTGGTAGTCCCCACGAACTTGGTGCTCGCCAAAACTCGTTTTTTGTTACTCCTTGGCCCCCCCATTTTCTTGTCCCCCTCCCGGGTTTTTTTTGAGTGTATTTCCCTCCCTCCTTTCATTGTATTCTCGATGTCAACGTTATCCCTGCCCCTACACGTTGAAGGTTTTTCTCTTCGTCTTCTCCGCTCCTCGTCCAGTGGATTCCCGATTTGTTCTTTGATACTCAATGTTCTCCCTCTCTCCTCGCCTTTTTTCTGCAGTTTGGTTCGCAAGTCATACGTCCACTGCACTATGCGCACGAACTCTCCCCTGTGACCACTTGAGATAGCGATGAATCATCCTCTGATTTAAATTGTTCAGTCACCTCGCGTTATCTACGCCGACGTCGTCTCGTTGTTCGACTATGGAACGGCTGTGAAGTACCTTGAGTCGTCCAACGCGATCGGTAAATTGCTCCCTCACGCTCTTTTTCTCGAAGCCTAACGTTGATATTGCGTGATCAGAACCTGACTCCCTCCTTTTCTTCGACTGAAGGACGCTGTCGGCCCATTGGTAATACTGATGCCCCATTCAAAGGAGGTGGCTTTTCGAATTTCCCCTTTTTCACAGGCCTAAACGCGGTTTAGACCGCTCGTTCGCGTTAGTTTTGAAAGGCGTCCCTCGGGGTCTCCCGTACTGCTCGAGGACCCGCGGCCGACGTTTTTTTAGAATTTGATTCCTCCTCTCTTTCGCACGTCTTATTGTGCTCAGTCCGCGTCAGTGGCTACAGCTCCCTGGTCGGCGCTCGGCGCTTCTTTTGTCTGAGGTTTTAGACGGGGCCTCCCCCTTTTGCCTGAGACCGAGTGGTATCGACTTGAAGATTCGCGGGAGTCGGTACTCTAGTAAGTCGTCTTTTTCCTCTTTTGTTGAGTGATGAGATACGTGCTCGATCCTGCTCCAACGCGATGCTTTCGATCCTATCGGATGGGCCTTCCTTTTTCCCGTGACGAGCGCTGGGGGTAGAGCAACGTAGTTTACCGTTTCAGACGCGTCGTTGGTGTACGCCATCGTAGGCCCAGCCACATTACCGGAACCTTTTCCCCCTCCTCCTTCGTGTTTCTTTCTATCTCTGCGACGTCCGGCTCCGTCGTCGGCCATACCATCGACGGGCACAGAGGAAGCTACGCGATCGAATCTTTACTTCAGATGCGACTTCTTTTTCGGCTTCCCGCTCCTTTCTGTCGCGCCTTAACTGTGCTGTTTTTCCCGGCTTACAACCGTCGCTGCGTTCTCAAGTCCTTCCACCCTGTGTTCCTTAACAGACGAGCGTGCCCATTCCCTTCTTTTTTCGCATTTGGAACGAGCGCGTTGTAGCTCTTTTTTCGACCACAGGCCCTTTGGAGGTCGACGGCGCCCCGCCGTAATCCTCGTTCGGCGCGGTGATGCCCGCTCAGTCACTTTTGGAATTTTTTGGACTGCCGCTTCTTCCCCTGGGTCATCGCATGCGACGGCCCTACTTTCTTTCATCTTTCGGTTATGACTTCAAAGGCAGCAGGCCGGAATTTTCTGGGAACTCCTTTTTTTGGTCAAAAGAATGCATCCCACACCTTGTGGTTTTTCCTCGTGGCCTTCAACGTAGATTCCTTTCTTTTTTTTCCTGGCGGACCTTTCTTGATCCACTGGCCAACGCTTTGCGCTCTTTACACGTATCCCATCTTCCCGGATTTTATACATTTCTTTTTCGCCCGGCACGATGTGTCTTTTTTCTTCACTAGACCGTTTTTCTTCTGACCCCCCTGTCGGTTATCTAACGCTAGAAGTCCTTACGTCTGACTTGTGTTGTGCCGTTTTTCTGAGCCAGATCAGACACTCCGTTCCGGTGGCAACGGGCGAGTCTCTTGGATGCTTTGTTGTATCCTTCCCGGGGTTGACGCGAAGAGTCGTCACGGCGTCGCCGATTCTCCTGCCGATGTTGTTGCTTGTTAGTCGTTCTGAGGCCACACCGCGACTTTTTTTTGTTGACGAGACGAGAGAGGTTGTAAGTTCCTTTCCTAGGTCGAGAAGCTATCTTCGAGGTTGTTGCCTCGGTTCTTCGCATTTTTTGCATAGGGTGTGCAGAGGGTGAATGAGTTCTCCCGATTGCACATCTGTTTTTGTACCCTCTTCTCCTTTTTTCTCGAGCTCGACGTCCTTCGGCGCCTGAGATCGTCCTTCGTTTTTGCCTTGAGCACCCCCCCCTCTGTTCAATGAGTACCGCAGATGATCTCCTTTCTCCGACGAACTGGAGGCCCGTGAACGGTTGGCCCTACGAGCTTTGATCGCGTAGCATACTGCTGCGTTCTCGTTCTCCCGCACTTGATCGAGGCGCAATTGTTTCTTTCCCCCTTTCGCCCTAGTCCTCGCGACCGGTAGTAGGCGTCGACAGTGTTTTCTCGTGCGACGGCCCATGAACTGGAGCACCGTTTCGTTAGATAGCTTTTTTTCCTTCGTTCGCGTGGATGACGACCCCCCTTATGATTGCGCGACCTCGACCTCTCCAGACGAGGTTCTGTCACTTTAACCCCCCCCTCGACTCTTCGCCTCGACCTGTCTGGCAGCTCCCATTCTCCCAGGATCCCCTTTGCGGGACTAGGTGTGGTGCTTCTCACCTTAGCACCTTGGCGATCCCAGATGCGCAGCGTAAACCCTTTCATACCGTTTTCGTTCGCAGTCCTTCCCTCCGATAACCATTTGATTACCAGATCGCCGAGCTCGTCAGTGTCTCCGCCCCTCCTTAGACCAGCATGTCTTCGTTTCGGATTAGACATTTCTCCTGTCAAAACGCCGAGTTCGTTGGTTTCTCGTCGTGACGTCTTGCGATCTGTTTTGTTTTTTGTGACTTACGGCGGTGTCTGAGTCCGTTCGGCTTCGCTGGGCTACGTGGGTTCTCTTTTCCCTTTTCTCTCGTTGTTGTTGTTGGCTCTCATTGCTCGCCGATTTTCTCGGTGCCCTCCTGTCTTGACCGGTACGTGATCGCCCGACCGTCCTAACGGAAATCCTCGTCGGCAATGGCCTGTGTAGAGTCGACTTCCCTGCCGGGGCGCAAGGAGCGAGTAAAGAGATGACGGGGAATTGGCGATGGGCTCTTCTCACGCCGGTGTGGCTCGTATCCGGTAGCGCCTCATTTTTTATTTCTTCCTCCTCTAGCGCCAGACGACAGTGCAGCTACGGTTAAGGGGCTCGACAGGAAGAGTATACACTGGTCAATTATAGTCCTTCGAATCCTCCTTTCCTTATGAAAGTCTTGGCTGCTTATCCTCGCGGTAATATTAGGGGCGGACTTGGAGGTTGGCTAGAGCTTCGTGACTTCCTTCCCGCTGGGACATCCTCAAGCAGTTTCTTTGATTTTTATTTATCTATTCGGACGGTTTTCATACAACAGCGAGACACTCGCAACCGTGCTGGTAGAGACCCTCTGCCCTTTGATGTCGACTTTTAGTATTCGACGACGTCTAGTCTGCAGTTTCCCCCTTACCGGCGCGATCTCGGCAACCACAATAATGGCGCCGAGCAGGTCCGCGTCCCAACAGTTTCCCCCTCCGCACCTTTTATGTGTATAAGCGATTCCGATCGCGTAACTGGTCACGGGCGACACCTTCGTCTTGAAAGCCTTTTTCGGGATTTTCCTTTCCTTCCTCAATATGCATCTAACAGAGCAGCCTGGTCCGTGTCTTCCTTCACTTGTTTCCCTCCGTCAGCGAACGCTGGCAATCTCTGTTCCCCGAGGCGATTTTTTGCCCTGCTTGCAGAGACTTGGTGTAAGATAGGTGTTCATCCTTGCGCTTTAGTGACAGCCGCGGTTTTTTTTTTTCCTTGCTCGCGTTTTTGCGTGCAGACCATGTCGCTCATTGATGCGCGCTCGATCATGCCGGTTTTATTCTTCGATCGCCCCCTCGATGATGGGGAACTTATCATCACCGACGACACGTTTTACTAGATGATGCCTCTCTTTTTTGGATGCCTTTTGACGCCTTCCGAAAGACTCCTTAGATAAAACTTATTACGCCAGGATTTCGTCGGCCCGTTTGCCCCGTGCCGGCGGTTATTCTTCTAGTATGTAGAGGTTACCCCTCCCGTGCGGTTACGCTCTCCGGGGGATGAAACTGGTTTCTCGCCGGCAAGCCCGGTATCTTCCATAGCCAGATTTTTTTTTTTTCCCTTTGGATTTCCCCACCAGGGAATAACGTGGTTCTGGGCGATGCTCGCGCTTTTTTCCGCCCCTTTTTCCTTTGTCCCTCCCGCCCTCCCTAAACGTGAAGGTTGGATGATAGAAATCTCCGCCGTTTTACCGAATTTACCCTTGGTTTTTTTCACCTTTGTGTTATTTTGTGATACTTGACCCCTGGGGTCGCTTTTCCTTTTTTAAGGAATGCGAACTGGCTGTTAGACCTTCCCCCTTCCTCGCGTCCGGGACCTATAGGAGTTAGTTGCCGTCGGGAGTGCTCCTCCCACCCCCTCGGCATGCTTCGTCGTTCCGATGGGCAGTGACCCTCTTTCCTCAGAGCTCACGTCGGATGTTTTCGTTTTTTCAACTCCACCGGCATGTGAAGGCAGCCTGAGAGCGAACACCCTCTCTCTCGAACCACGCCTTTTCCGATTAACGGAAAGCTCGGCTTTGCTGCGACCTTGCCTCACCTACTTTTTTTAGAGGTTTACGGCCGAAGGGAACCGGCCCCCCTTTACTGCCGAATGCCCACTCACCGTTGGCTTTCGATGCGTGCGAACTCTAAGGAACGTCGGTAGCAATATAACGGCTATTCGCGTTCTTAAGATAGGTTCAGACGCCCTTTCTTCTTCGCGTCCGACCGCGAGTCCCTTGTTTTTAATATAATTGCAGCGGAATCGGTTCGTATTTGGCTTGTGGCCTTTGGATATACAGCCCCTTCACCCTACGGAGCGGAATCTCGGACGCTTTTTGGCTCGACTGGGCTCCGGATGTCGCAGGGGACCCCTGCATCTCCTGCACGAGACCCGCCGCGTAGCGATGCATTTTCGCTTTCCGGATGGAGCCCGATCTCCGTGGAAAAATATATACCGTTTTTTTTTTTTTCTCGAGATGATCTCTTTGCTGTAGCTCTGAAGTTCGCGGTAGATACGCATAAGCTTGCCGGCCGACTTTGGGCCTTACTTTCTGAGCCGGTCGAGCACACGCGTACCTCTCCTCGCTGCGAGCCGCTTCTGCCCTTCTTAAGCCATAGAGTATACGCGTTACTAAGTCCCTCCAACACGTTGCCGCCGACCGCTGCTTCGGATCAATTTGGCTAGGTCTTGCCGTGTACCTTTTTCTGAAGTGAGAATTTTTCTGCGACCTCGAACGCGATCGACTTCCTTTCTAGAGACCGAATTTGCAAATGTCTCTTCTCGGCGCGCGAGCACACGTCGGGGGACAATTTCCTGTTACAAAGGTTGTGTCGTTTGGTTTCTTTCGACGTCCGCGGGTGAGTTCGCCGACCACGCGAGCTTTTTCCTACTACGTTTCTAGGTTATCTGTGTCTCCTTTTCCCGCTCGTTGTCGTAGACTAGCGTATTTCTTCAAACTGGAGGACGGTACGCTTTCCATCCGATAGGTGTTAGCCGCTGATGCAGCAGGTCAATGCCACTGGAACGCGGCGGACTTCCTCTCTCTTCGATTCTTATAGAGTGTTGCCAGACCGGTTTTCTCTTCTTTGCCTCGTCGGGTTTGACTTTTTCACGGGCGCGCAGGCAAATCCTAAGGGAATATCATTTTTCAAGGTATTTTTTTTTTTTTTTCATTTTAACAAATCCTTCCCCCCCTTTGTTGGTTTTGTCGACCTAGTGGTACTTCGACGTCTATGCGTAACCTTTTTATGTCCTGCGTACCCTTTTACACTCATGGCGTCTTTGCCACTTACACTTTTGCCACGGGGATTCTTGATTTTCAGATTCGAGGTCTCGGCTGCTTGCGTTCCTTGAGATACCCCTCTTGCTTGGTGGCGTCCTCTGTCGCCATTCCATCGAGAGGTACCGTGACGTGTGGTATGTGTCACTTCTCCAAAGACCTTTCCGTGACTCCGGCCGGTTTAAGGTTCTGCTAGCTTCCCTTGGAGGTCGTTCTTTTTTGAAAGAGGGTGAGTTACCGTGCCCCGGGTCTCCTATGAAGCAATAAGTCTAGACGCCCCTCTTTCCCTCTCCGTGTCGTCAGGTGGAGTTTGAGGTGCGTACCTCCAGCGTTGGACGCTTTCGAGATTCGGGTGTAAACGCTTATCTCGTGATCTTCCCGTCGATCTTAGAGGATGGTTCCTCCCCTTGCTGAGGCAGCGCGATGCACGCGATGCAAATTCTTCGCTTTGACCACCCCATATGCCAACGCTACCCGGTCCGCCTTTATCTAGCAAGTTATCACCTAGATTCCGTCACGCCCTCGTTAGAGGCGGCCCGAAGGTCAGTCATTTGCATCGACGGGGGCGCGTCTGACCACTCCGCACTCATTCGCGATCCTATCGAGATCGCTTTCCTCTCCCCTTTCCGGCCCTTGACAGGTTAGTTCGCGACGAGCGCGTAGAAAGGTTTTGCTCCTCCCCCGCCTTGGTTTCGTTTGGTGATGAGGGATCGCGACGGTCGCTTTTCTGGTTATGATATTGAGTCTTCTTCTCCTTTCGATTTTCTTCACCGGCCTCTAGCGACAGAACTTGGGTTCGACGGGGATTTCTCGGATGAGAGACGCTCTTCCATTCTCACTTTGATATTTGTTCCCTGATGTCTCTCGCCAAGTTCGTTGCACCTCCTGCGAGCCCGCGACGTACCCTCCTAGCTAGAGAAGCCCGTTTAGAGATTTTTTTTTTCTTTCTAGTTTTCTGTGACTTCGCTTCTATGCATGTCTCATTGACGCTATCATTTTGTCCTATTGAAAGAGCTGGCATAACTTTTTTTCTCGACCCAGCTCTTCGCTCCTGTAGTAGCGCGGTCTCTCCTCCCCTTGCCGCCTTGCCCATCAGGCGTTTGGTTCTCCTAGAGCCTACTCCACTTCGGTTCTCCGGACCCAACCCCCACGCGGGCTTTTGTTCCTACAGCGTCGATTTGTATCCCTGGCTTGTTTGAACGGAGCCGACGGCGGTGGACGGATAGCTGCTCGATGTTATTGTTCTTCCTTGTTTTTGAGATATATGCTCCTTAGAAGATCGAGGAAGTTCAGTCTTTCCCCCCCCCTTCGGCGCGGTCAACTCTCTTATAGACAAGACCGACAACAGCTGACCAGACGGATCCGTTTGGTCGACGTCTATAATCTTAGGTGCGGACCTATGATCCCGGATACTGATTTTAGGTTCCGGCTTCGGTTATACCTTCCGACTCGGTGATAGGAGAGATGGTGATAAGGGATTTCTCATGTAAGATTCGAGGAGAACTGGATTTATCAGGTTAAGGAGAGGCCTGGAGAGCGTTTTTCCTCTCGCATTCATTTGATTACTCAGACACCTCTTCGGCTATTCACTCTGTTTTTGAGGATCCTTTTGCGAGTTTACCTTTCGCGGGTGGAAGCCTTCGTCGAGGTTTTCCAGAGCGTTTTCGTGTTGTTTCTTTGTTACAATATTGTCTAATAAGATATTAGACTCGTATGCGTTTTTCTAGGAGAGTCCCTTCCAGCACTACCTGGTGGTTGAGGCACGGTGCCCAGCTTCATCGGATTTCTTCTTTCTGAAGACGTCGATCCTTTTTCCCTTAACGTCGTCCCTCGGAACCACTCACTATTTCCCGCGCAGGGTCTTGCAAATTTTTGACGAAGTCCCATGTCTCTTCTGCTTCGTTCTTTTTTGCCGGCCTCTTCGTCGGGGATTCTCGAGTTCCGCCCCTCTCGGTCTTCTTTAAAGCCAAGCGTTTTAGCTCCCCCGTGTCTCAACTTGTACTGCCGTTGTAGACCGCCTGTTCTTTTGACGCGCTTAGACTCCCACTTGCTATTCCCGTTCTCGAATTTTTGCGATCTGGGCCACCGCTTTCAAGCCCTGCCCTAACTTGAAGCTACTATTTTTTGTAGTTGCTTCGCACCCATCTCAAGATGATGCGCTTGCTCTAGAGCGGCCCCACTTTCTCGCGCTCGGTCCACTTCTGTGGATTACACGTATCAGACCTTGCTCACACGTAATCCTGTCGGCTCGCGTGTTTTCATAGGCAATTCGGATCCTCGCTCCACCCCGTCCTCTCCTGAACCGCCCCTATATCTCGTTTCCCCTTTTTCCCCAACGGCCGGGCTTGATCTTAGTCTGGTCGCATCAAAAACCTCTCTTTCTCCGTTTTCTCGCTTGGTTCAGGCCACCCGGTTGCATCGGCCTTTATCCCCATGCCAGCTCTGTGAGGAACGCTTTTTCCGTTGGCGTACGCCCTGGCTTTCTCTCCCTCAGGGAATCGGGCAGACTTACTCCTCGCCCTATCCTTGACTTGATCCCTCTTTCACGCTTGTGCCAGCAACATCCCCAGTTGATGATCGTACATTTGACGAGGTTCTTTTCCCCCCACACAACATTGTGGACCGATGTTGTGCTTTTCCCTTGAAAAATGGATTAGATCTCTTCCTTGTTCAGGCCTTCTTTGCTGTGGTTCTTAAAACCAGTCGATCCAGTCCGGATTTTCCGCGCCGTCTTTACCTCTGATGATGACAACTTAGCTTCCTCCTTCTTCCCCCATGGCATTGACCTGCGGACTTGTTTGACCCGGCCTCGTATTTGTAGCTGTGCTACAGTCGCCCTTTCTGTTGAGCTGTTGACGCCTTCCGTAACAACGCGATCGTTCCTTTTGCAGTACATCCCGTTTTCTTTTCTCATGACGAACGGCTTTTTAGTATCCCTCCCCTTCATTTTCGCGGGAACGGCACGATCAGCTCACGTCTGACTTTACAAGGTTGGCGCTTTGCGTGGCCCCCTCCTCTTTGACATGGCAGCGACAATACGGTCATCCTTATCTTCCCGATTCTTGTTAGTTTAGCAGTACGCCCCTTAGAGTCGTCACGCTGTTTTTCTTGGACGGAAGAGGCCGCCGTTGTTTAAGGAGATCATGCGCTTCTCTCTAGTCCTTAGAGTTGGAGTAAGGCACGCTCATGGAGAACTCGTTGCGTTTTTTCCCGTCAGTTTGAGTATTAGAGGTTGCTCGCCCGGGCTCTTATTTTTTTGTCCTTCTTTTGAGTCGGAAAGGACCGAGTCATTTCGACCCGGCGATTGCTTGGCGACGACTAGCCTTATATCCGATCATTATATTCTCCCTTTCGTTGTTGTGTAGAGCGATCTACGTGTTCTCTGGCCAGCAGACATTGTACGTCCTCTTTCTGGGGACTGCGTGGGCCCCCCCGCGCCCTTTCTCTTGCTTTGAGTCTGCTTCCTCGAGAGATCGTCCGCTCTATTTTTGCTCTGACAGAAATAGAGAATCTCTTATTCATGAAATGTTACGTCGCTGTTCCGGCCTTATGTCTCTTCATGGGCCTCTCGCCGCACGGCCGTATGGGTCCTTCTTTTTTCATCTCCTTCCGAGGCCGAGCTGTCCATGAGACGACATTTCGCGTCTTTTTTTTTGCCCCTGTCACTTTATAGCGACGTCCCGGTGAGGTTGGCATTAGGCCGTCGGTGAAGGGTCTTTCGTGCTTCTCCGCGACAAGGTCTTGTTGCCGTTGCGACCACTTACTTGCTCGTTCTTGCCTGATCGTTTTTCTGCAGCATGGTCACGTCTGGTTTCGTAGGTAAGTCTTGCCACATGTTTTTTTTTTCTCAGGTAAAAACTCCCCGACGATTCTTACCCTTTTCTGCCCCTGTCATTTTTAAGCGTCTCACTGAACCTCTGTTGGTTCCCTCGCGCTGTCGCCCGACTTCCTCTAGAGTAAGTTATTTTTTCTTGTTTCTGTCGACCCCTCGTGCCTCCACAGTTGCGAGTGAATTCTCCATGTTTAGTTGTCAATGACACATGCTGTAATCTGAGTCCTTTGCACTGCTTCGACACGTACCCCCCTTAAAAAGTTTCTGGTTCCTTTTCCTGGTACCTTGATACAGAACGTTTTTTTGTGCGATAGGGCTGCGGCCCAGGCACCTTATTCCCTGGTTTGGTGTTTTTTTTTAAAAGCCATGGGATTTCCACGTTTCTGCGTTGTACCGAGGACAGAACTTCTTGCTTTTTCCGGAGATACAGTTGGTGCTTCTTCCATGTCTTTCCTTCTGGCTCATCTCTTTGGTGCCATGTTCGTGCCGACAGACGCTGACCCCTTTCACCCAGCAGGCCGGTGTCCGTTTGAGCGCGAGATTCTGCAGAGTTCGCTTTCACTGTTTTCCTCCTCTTTCGTTTGTGTTTTTCTTCGCCCTACATCCCTAGATAGGACCCGAGTCTGGCCGTGAATCGCGGTGTAGTCTTTCTGTCTTAATAATTGGGGACGAGCTTGAGATCAGGTCCTTTTATCGCCGAATGATTTTGTTTTTTTTGTCGCGCCCACTCTCGAGACAGGCGGTATCACGCCGGGTGTGGACTTACTAGATCCTTCAAAAGCTTCCGCTCGCTTTTTTCTTTCGCCGTTTCTTCTCTCAGATTCCCCAGATACTCGTTCCTCGCATTCCGGGGTCTTTCTACTTTGACGGTTGTTCCAATCTGCAATTTCTCCCCTCCTCCTCTTTCGATCTCTTTAGAACTCTTTGCACAACCCGGTGATAAAGTGACTCTCGCTCTTACCTTTGCTGTGAGCGGTTGAAGCGCACACTTTCTCGTTGGTGTGCCTTTGTCGCTTCACGAGCTTCTTTGCCGGCTTCTCCTCCCTATCGTTGTCGTGCCTCAAGTCGATGGATACAGCGCGTTTTTTTCATGCGGTGGTTTTTGGCTGACGCCGGCTTGCTGTCCTTGAATCGAGGCCATCTTTTGAGGATGTCCCTCGATGTAGTCCTCGAACGACTGCCGATGCCTCACTTCGATTTTCCCTTACTGTCCCCTGAGCCAGCCTTGGCGGGCTTTCTCCTCGACTTTCTGGGATCACGCCGGCGCGTCATGCCTGGTAAGTCTTCTGGATTAACTGTATGTCGTTTAATTCTGATTCTGAGCTCCCCAGCTCGCTGCATACTTTTTTAAAAGCCTTCCTTTTTGCCCCGCAGGGCTGGATGTTTATCGCTTCCTAGAGATACGGTTATCGATAGACGTTAGGTGGGCTTTGGCACGCCGTGTCTTTTTTTGTTACTTAGGTCTTTTTTGACTGTCCGGCTTCCCGGATGAAGGCTTTGTCTAGCTTTTTAGCGGATTTTTTTGGTTCGTGTATCTCTCCTCCTCCGTGTTTGTCATAGATTCTGCTCGCACGGTTTAATTAGAAGCTTTTCTTTGCTCTCCACCTCTTAGGAGTGCAGCCATAAACAATCTAAAGACCGGACAGGATGCACCCAGAAGCCCCGTGCATTTTTTTTCTACTGATTCGAGAAAGTCTTGCATCTCTCAGCGTTCCCATTCTTGGCCTAGATCGTCTCGCCTGTGACGAGGTTTCGGCGACGCTGTTTTTTCGTTCAGGTGATACCTCTTCGTTCCGAGTCCGCTAACCGAGGATATCGGTTCCTATACTCGTCTCCCTTTTCCATTATAGGTTTTTCCGCTCCACGAACTGAGTGCTTTTTTCTTATTTCCGATGGAGTCCTTTAGTCTTTGGCTCGGAGGTTCTCGCCCCCCGGCCCAGTCTTCGGGTGACTTACCCCAGTTTTCAATTTCTAGCAGGAGCGATTCCTTGTTCGCTCTCCCCAGGCGTCATCACTCCTACCCTAACGTCCAACCTTTATGTCGGATTCCGAGTTGGCAGTTGACGTTTCATCTTTTCTGCCTCTTCTTTTGACTGATATTTTATTAACTTCCAAGCTCGCTTTCCCTCCCTAAATGCTCCCGGCAGTTTTTGGACCTTTTAAGCATCCGCTTTCTACAGTTTTCTTCGGATAGTCTTCCCTGTCATTTCTGCACTCTGTCCTGGTGAACGCTTATCTCGATCGGTACTCCTTCCTTAGGTTTTAAGATCCTTGTGATGTTCCCTGAATTCAGGGTGAGATCGAAATACGATTCGTTTGACCGCTTCCTCATAGTTATTTTGACATGCGAGATTCCTTTGTTGTACTAGGGTCTTTCCGCTAGCTCCTTTACCTTGAGTGCATAGCAGGTTCGAGCGATCCGATTATTTCAAACTCGCAGAGAGCGAGCGTATGATGCGCCGGTGCCCCTCTATCGCCTTTCTGCTGTGGACGGAAAGACTCCTTCCCTACACGGCCAAGCGGCTGATTTTTCGTTCGAGGGCTCCTTGCGACGCTTCCCGACGACAGTCCTTTTTCCTTTCCCCGTACTGCACCGGCAAAGATCTGCGGCGGGACTTCCCTTTCGCCTCTCGTCTCGTATTTTTCGTTTCCATTCACCAAAATAGCGGTTACCGCGATTGATGTTTTCACTCCCCCCATTTTCTAGCCAATCCTTCTAGGCTCTCTAGATACTTTCCTGGAGGGTCTGGTGATGCCTTCTTTTCCTTTCACCGGGTTGGGACGACGTGATACGCTCCTCCAGGTGCAATTGGATCTCTAAACGATGTACAGTTCTCCAATTGTTCACGTTCGTTCTCCCTACTAGGTATCGTCCCCCAACGTGCATACGATGTTTCTGCTCTCTGCACCTTTTTATCTTCCTAGAGCCTCTCTGTTTCTTCCCCGCTCTCCAGTTGGGGTTGCAAGTCCCACTTGACCTTTCTGTAGTCCTTTCTTTCTACCTTCCACGACAGATAGAGTGAACTCCCTTCCCTCCTCTAGCGGCCAGTTTGACTCTAAGTCGCGGTGTTAGCCTCCCTTCTGTTCCTTTCGGGACGTACGTTTGAGAGAACTTTTTTTTTAATGATGTCAGTCCCATCCCCTTAGCGATCGAAGTCTCACTTGCAAGATCGGATCCTGAACGGCAGACAGGGTTCTTGTCCTGAACGAAGCGACCACGTTTTACGGGCTGCCACCCTCCCACTTTCCCTTATCCTTTCTGACTCCCGGTTGAAATGGCAGCCGAACTTCGCGAATCCTGCGTATTCCGACAGTTTTTTCGACTTACGTTTTTTTCACGTAGAGAAGCGCGATCTCTATTTTATTTTCTCATCCTTCTCATCGGCGGAACTGTGTTCGATGAGTGCCGGTTACCACCCTAGCTTCTTAAAAAGTAAAATGAGATGGCTTAGATTCCTATCGACGCGGGCTCCGTCATTCGTCTCGGGGCCCAACTTGCTAGGAAAGGCTTCTATGATTCTCTGCCCTTCGATTAGTGGG
>Ga0179593_1332948_pt1 | contig 16509 bp, 21 predicted proteins | sample CZODoug2_1_08_16_FD_185931 | JGI IMG/M metagenome (GOLD analysis project Ga0179593, IMG submission 185931) | Vadose zone soil fungal communities from Angelo Coast Range Reserve, California, USA - CZODoug2_1_08_16fungal (PacBio error correction) | ecosystem: Environmental > Terrestrial > Soil >... | reverse complement strand
TGCAATGACCAATGGAAACGATCTCACCTTCTGCGCCCCCCCTTTTACCGGTTCTGTTTTCCCAAACACCCCCAGCGTTTTCATATTGAAAGTCAATGTTCCCCCCTAACCCCCAACGGTGGACATTTCTTTTGACATCTTTTCGTCATCCGCCGTTTTTTCGTCCCGTTTTCTTCTCTCCTTGCTCCTTATGGAAAATTTCCCCCTTCCCACCAGTTGGTGTTCTCCTGACTTTCGATGTTTCCCCAATTTTCTCGGGTCCGTCCCCTCCCCCCGTCTGAATACGATCGCGAGTTTTTGTTCTGCCCCGTTTTTTTACCATTTCGGAAGCCGTTTCCCTGTATTCTTCAGTTTCTTCTTTTGTTCTGTGCCAACTTTCCGCGTCCCTCCAGAGATATGAACAACTTCGGTCGGCGGTCGTTGAGCTTCGCTCCCTTCATTAGTATCGGGGGCGAACCTTTTTTTGTTTCAGTCTGGTAATTTTTTTTCGGGTTCTCCCCTGCGTTTCCCCATTGCGACCTCGGAGCTTCTCACAAAAGGAATAATGTCCTCTTTTGCCTCTTCCTTTCGCCTTTCGTCGTCCTCTCCGCTGTTTATCATGAGATTGGGCCCCTACCATCCTGTCCTTTTTTTGGTCGGCCGCCGGAGTAAATTTTCTAGAGTCGGCCGCCACAGTCTCGCTTGGGTGCCCCACTTTTTTTCTTTCGGCCTTGCTTGATTTTTTTGCCTCTGATCCCCTTTTGTGTTTCGCGATGAAGTGATCAGATGGAAATTGCAGCGCGCGATCGGCGGTTAGATCTTCGCCCTCCTGTCGTAAAGGTCGCCCTAGTTTTTTTCCTCCCATTCACCTTTTATTATTCCTAACCTATATTTCTAAAAGAAGCCCTTCCAACAGACTTCCCCCCGATGCCCCTTTTCGACTCCGAACTTATTGTCAGTTATTTAAACCAAAATCCAATAATTCTGTTTTGTGCAACCGACCGGTGCATTTTACGAGACTTGTGAAACCAAGCATCACCTCCCCCGATGCAAGTTTTGGAATTGACGGATCCCTCTTAGCATAGAACTGGACATCCCCCCTCCCCCCTCCTTCGTATATTTCATACGCATCATCTCCTGCGAATCTTTTTCTTTTTACTGTATTGAAGGATCTTTTTGGTTTTCCTTTTTGCCTGATCCCCTCTTTTTTTTCTTCGTCCATTGCCCTGGCCCTCTCGGACAGCTGTATCCTACCTTCCCTTGCCAGGAAATGAAGTTCCTTCTCTATCCTTATGAGTTAAGCGATGCCAATCTCTCTTTTCCTCCGTTTTTTTTTCGACTTATTGGCCATTCCGCTGCCTTCTCCCCCCTTTTTCAGAACCTGCACCCCCGTTCATGGTACTTCAGCGAAGTAGTTTTCCCTCGATTTCCCTCGAGGCAGAGCCCCTGCCTCTGGGGATAGTAACCCCCTTCCCCCTCCCCCCCTTCCCCCCCCAACCACATAGTAGCATCGATGATTTTCCCCCTCATTCATTCTTCCCTCGGCCTTTCCTCTCCCCCTTGCGATGTTTCCCTTTTCCTGAAGCCGTAAAACATTCTTTGTCCTTGTTCCTGCGCATCTTCTACAATTATCCTGGACTTTTCCACAATCGCTATACGTTTTTTTTGTTTTGATGATAAGACTGAATCGAGTTTTTTCTTCCCGTTCCTGTTTTCCCCATGAGCTATTTGAGAAATGAGGTTCTCCATAAGAGGGAATGACCTAGAGCCATTGTCTTTCTGCCCTACGCGTGCTTGCCGCCATTGTTTGAGGTTGATGACAGGTCTTAGGCAACCCTCCCTCATTTTTTTCCTATCTTATTTCTTCTTCCCGATCCCCCCCCATAAAAGATGACACCAGAATATAAATTCCCAGCGTCACTGCAAAGGCCCCCCCCCTCACCCCCAAATCCCCCCCCCCTCCCAACACCCCCCCCCACAGTCCATGCCGTGAAAAACCGCAAGTTCTCTTACAATCTTTGCCTTATACCGGTTCTCCAACGCTGTTTCCCCGCAGATCGCAGGAGGGACGACCTCACTATCTCTTGAAGTAGGGTCTTCCTCCCTTTCCTTGCTCCATTTCCCATGCACAGAGCGACCGCCTGTTCTCCCCCCCTTTTTCCCTAGTTTTTTTTTGTCCGAAGAGGGATTCTGATTTCCGACGCAACCTTCCCTATTCACACCCCATAGTGGGCCGACGCCCCCCGACCTCGTTACGACCTCCCCCGCTGATGATCGCCTCTTCCCCTTGTAGTCTTCCTTCGGCGCGTTTCTCCTTCTCCCTACTGACGCTTTTCGAAGGGACGGATAGTCGTTTCCCCCTTTCCCAAATTACTTGTTTCCCTCCCACCCCCCGTCAGTAGATCTCTTCCTTGAATCCATCCTCCGACCTGCTTTTTCGCCAAAGATGTTTGTCGGTTGACCCCACTTCCCTTTTTTTTGCAGACTTTTTTTTTTCCCCATTTACCCCGACGTAAAAGCGTATTTACGTGATTAGTAGCTTTGCCATTGTTTCACCCCCCGCTGGCCGGTTGTTCCCTTTTCCATTTTTTTTTCCCCCTCTTGATGATTTCGCTCATTGTTTTTGCTTCCCTCAGAGGAGTATCGTTCATTGCGAACACCTGCCGCCCCATTTCACCTTTTTTGTTTGCCTTGCACGATGCTGCGTCTCCTTTTCCTTTTTCGTGTTTTTCTCCTCAGTGACTTTACCCGTCACAATTGAGAGAAGTCGCTCGGGAACAAGTTCAACTCCCCCCCCCGTTCTTCCCCCCTCTCGCGCTTGCTTTTCACGACTCCTTTTTTAGCTTTGCGCTCATTCTTCCCGGTCGTTTGTTTTGTTTTAGACATGGGTTTCGCCCCCCCCCCCTTTCCCATACAAACGCGATGGAACCTCTCGGCATGACTTTCCCCTGAAACGAGTTTTCTTTCCCTTTTAAACAACCCAAAGCCCCCTTTCTTCGGATTTTTTCCCCCCCCCCAACCCCCCCCCCTTATCCCCCCGCCTTCTCGCGCCTAGGCCCTGCCTGCCTTTGTTCAAATCCGTTTTCCCCCTTCTGACCCGAACTTCACGGCAATCATCCCTAATCCTACCCCTTTTCGTTTCCACAACCCTCTGGCGTTTTTCTTCCCCGATTTTACAACTCGTTTCCAAGGTTTTTCCTCGTTTCATTCACTCCCCACCCTCCTTTTTGGTGTGAGAGATCCTCGATTTGAACGATCACAGAGATTTGTCCCCCCCCTCTGAGCCCACCCCCAAACGTACCTTCTTCTTCCCTTCTTTACACCTTTTTCGGCTTTCTTTGGTCCTCTGCTTCGATGAAGGAGGGAAGTTAGCCTTTTTTTTTCCCCCATTGATGGAACCGTATGTTTTTCTCTCCCCGACGATTATTCTGCGCCGTTTGTGTCCCCCTCTTCTAACGCAGGTCTTTTGGGCTTTTCGCCCCCCGTCCAACTATGCCCCTCTTTCGCGTTGTTCTTGTGATCTTTTCTACGACTACCTTTGAGCGCTCCCCCCCCCCCCTGTTCACAACCCTCCCTCTGTTTTTTTTCCTTGCGACCTGAAAAACTGTCTCGCCCTTTTCCCTTCATCACTCTCCCCCCCTCACTTTTTGAGTTGAGATTGTTTCCGCCCCTCTTCTGAAGAATTAGGAACTGTCCGTTACTTCCTGGATCCCCCATCGATGTTCCTCCCACCCTTATCGATGCGCCAATGATTGGCCCGGCCCAACCAGCCCCCCCCTTCTTGGCTTCCCGTTTACCCCACCTCACGATTCAGGAGTCGAAAACAGTGGATCCTGATCCCGGTGACACTCCAAACCTCGTCATACTTGGTCAATGTTTCCACTCTCACCACCGGTTTCTCCCCTTTTCCATTTGTCTCCTCCTCAGATAGCTCTTTTCAAGTAGATTTCTTTAGCCTGTGCTGCTATTGTGAAAATTTCACGACACCCCCTGGCTTTGTCGGGACGGTTGCCAGGTTTCAATTGCTTCGGGCTGTTCCTTTTTCCCCCCGTCATCTTTATATCTTTGGTCCAGTCCCACCAATTTTCTTGTTCCCCTGTCCCTTCGAGCAGGCGTCGGTGTTTGCTTTTTTCAACTTAGTTTTCCCCCTCCTACGTCCCCAGCTTTCTTTCCTTGTGAATCCACTATCCTCTTCGTATGCGATCTGAGAGTTAAGTTTTCTTTTTTTCTAGGTCGTTCGTTTCCCCAATTTGTTCTTGCATTCGCTGTTTCCCCGAGCGAACATTTACTGCCTATGAGCCCGAATCTAACCCTTCCTACTTTAATTTGCCCTTTCTTTTCCGTTCTTCCTGGGCACCTCTTTCGCGACTTCCTAGATGGCGACGCCCCCACCTAGTTTCTTTCTTTGAAGAGGCCCTCGTCTGCGATGGCGCCCCCCAAAAGTCTCCTCCTTGTTTCCTTGCCCTACCTCTTTTTCCTTACTTTGCCCTTTTACTTTTATTTATCTGTTTTGCTTGTTGGAATGATTTCTCTGTGTCTAGAAGTAGTCTCCATTTTCGCAGCATCGGCTTGGCGACAGAACCTGAGTCCGCTTGCTCGCCCCGTTTTCCTCCCAGCATCTTGCTTCCCCTTATTCCAATAACCAACTTTTTTACCCTAGAGGCCGTTTCCCCGATTAAACGCCGGATTCTGCTCCCCCCACCCTCAGTCTGTTCCCCCCGGTCTTCCCCTACCCCTTTTTTTAATTCGTCCTCTTCATACACCAGGATTTCTTTCCACCGATCCTGCTTCATGTCCCGCTGTATTTCTTCCTTTTTTCACTTACACCAACTCAAATTCCCTTCCTCCTTTTTTACTGGCTTCCTGTCCGGGCGGCCCTCCTGCCCTACTAATGGAGAGGACGCCGCCGCTTCTCGATAATAGCAGTATTCCCTATCTGTGGTGAGCTTTTCTCATTTGATCTTTTTCCTGTTGATCACCAGCGAGGTCTCGTCCAGGTTTCTGCTTTCCCCTCTTCCGACCCTCTGCTATATCCCTGAACTTTCCTATGAAGTCTGATATCGGTCCTGTTTAATAAGCAATGAGGCCCCCATCTTTCTCTTTTTCCCCTCTTTTTGAATTTGGTTTTTTCTCATTTCGATGACTTTCCGATTTTTTTTCGTATTCCCCTGTCACTTTTATCCTTGCAGCGAGTGTGTTTTCCGGACTTCCTTCCATGGAAGGGGACGCCGGGATCGTCACAAAACCTGGAAACATCCCCTTTTCCTTGCCCCTTCCGTACCATAGTCGGCACGTTTATTCTTCCTACGATTCTCTCATTTGCGTTAGGTTTTTTTCATGCGTCAGCCTCTCTTTTCCTTTGAAGCTCCTGGCGTGAGGACAATTGAAACGTTAGCCATCTTGCGTCCACTGACCATCTGTTGCCATACCCCCGGCAGGTAGGGCGTGGTTGTTGATGCTTAACGAAGGCACTACTTTCGTTCGCGCCCTTTGGAGACCGCATCGATGCTTTTTTTTTTTCCCCCCTTTCGGTTAAAACCTTGTACATCGCGAACGGCTTTTCGCCCCCTAGGACGAGTGCTGCGCCCATTGTTTTTTCTGCGGACCCCTTTGCCAACCCCCGATTCTTCCCCCTTTTCCCCCTTTCGTTTTCGCCCGCCAGAACCCTCGTCAAAAGGATAAATCCCCTCGCCATTGACAACATCAGATCCCCTGACAACCGCCCCCAGTAGTTCAGGACCCAACTAGTGCGAATAATTTTCTTTTCCTCGCCGACAGTCGCTCGGAGCCAGAACGCCGATTGCATTTTTTTGCGCACCCCCCCGGGTTTCTTCGGCAGCTCATATTTTCTCGAAGGCAGGACCTGATTGCTTCTCCAAGAGTAATTAAGGTTTCCCCTCTTTCCTCGCCCGCGCCAGGCAAATTTCTGCTCCCCTCCTTCGTACCCGTCAGATAAACAATAGGTTGGTGCTACTTCCTTCCTACGACACCAACGATGATAGCCGTGCATCTCTAGTTATTCCATTCCGATCTGTTGCTTTTGGTGCACTCCGTGCTAGCACAGCTGCTCGCTTTGGACCTGGACCGGCGTTCCTCAAATTTTCCTGGTGCTGGCATTCCACGGCTCCACCCTATTTCCTGCCCCTTTTAAAAACCCTGACCATTGCCAAATGTCGCCCTCCTGATAATGTTTGGTCCCTTTTTCAACTTGTAAACAATAGCAGCACTTTGCGCAGTTGCACTGTTCCCCTACGATTGCGTTATCTTTCGCGCCATCATCATCCTTCGTCTGTTTTTTTCCCATTGACCGTTTTTTTTTGATTAGTTTCAGGTCGAACTTTTTCTCAGCCCACTGAGATTTTTCATTGACATTTTCCCACCCAGTCCCGTCCAACTTTCACATTGTGTTTTTGCCTGGCACTCTGAGGCTCTTTTCTTATAGTTTCGTTTCGCTTCCCTAGTTATTGTTTATCCAGACTACTACCCCTTTTCTTCCTATTACCGCGATCCTCCCGTACCAAGTCCCACGCCACCTTTGTTGTCCCCCCAGTCTGATCGGCCTCTTTTCCCGACTTCTTAGGTAGGATTTCGACTTTCTGTCCACCCTTCGGGGGTCGTACAATTGTTGTGTGTGCGAGGTTCCCCCTCCCCGGCCCAACCCTTCCTGCCATTCCTTCAACTGGATCCTTTTTTGCTTTTATCGCAAACCCCAAATAAGGAGTTGGTACCCTTTTTCCCAACCCCCACCCCCCCCTTCGACTTACTTCTTCTCTCCTAGCCCATATGGCCTGCCTTTCATATACAGCTCCCCCCTTTCCCCCTCGTGATTTTTTAACGGTTTTTCCCCCACGATTCACCCCCCCTCTCCCCCTTGTCCACTGTGACATGGAGTTTTCATTCGCCTTGTTTCAAACTCTCCCTTTTTTTTCCCTCGTTCAAAGTCGCATTTCCCCCCGTTTGTTGTTTTTTCTTTTGAGATTTTCTTTTTGACGATGCCAACGTTCGATTTGGTTTGCTTTTTTTGAAAGTGACTACCTAAAACACCTCCCTTGTAGTCAATAAAAGTTGTCACCCATCTTTGGTCAATGTTTTTTTGTCGATTCTTTCGGTTTAGATTTATTAAATGAATTCCCAACGTATTCTCTTCCTCCTGAATTCTGCCGCCTTGCTTTCACGTTTGCCGATCTCTCCTTTGGGGGTACCCCCCGACGAAGACTGATACTTTGGGCCAGGTATTCTTCCCTGTACTTTTCCGCTCTTTTTAGTGACCCCCTTAGAACCCCCTTTGACCCCCAGTTTTTGCCAAGATTCCGTCCTACTGACAAAACCCAACCCGTCTTCTCACACTTTCGGCCTATCCGTCCCCCCCACGGTGGAGTTTTAGATTGTATGCGTACTCTGCGTAATCTCCCCCCCCCTTTACGTTTGCTTCGGATTTTTGATCCGCCCCACCAGAAAATCTATCCTCACAACTAACTAGAAATCGATTCCAGCCTTGACCTGCCCACTTGGTTTTTCCCCTTTTTCTTGTGTTGTCACGAAAAGATTTTTCTAACCGTGAGCCCCCCCTTTTGCCCTCAACTTCACCCCCCTTCGTGCCCTGTCACCTTCAACTGAAAAACTTTCCTATGAACATTCTTCCGTCTCCTTATACCCAGCTGTTCTCCCGTGATTGCCGACTTCCGTGTGACGCCCTCTCCCATTCACCCTTTCCCACTTTTTTATTCAGAGTTAGACATTTTTTAAATGTGAGTTTTCCTTTCAAGTCCGCGCATCGTTATTTTTCTGAGTTTGTGATTTCCTTGCGGATTTACCCATTTGAGGACAACGAACTTTCCCCCCTTCCCCCTTTTGAGAGGTCTTCGGTGCTTCTTGAGCCTCCGCGCAGCCCCCGGAATGTTTCCCCCCATCTTTCGAGGCCCCTCCGATTGTTCTTACTTTCTGAGTAGGACATACTGGAATCCTTGGTGGCGGCCCTCTCGGCTCCCCCTAAGTGTCTTGCCCTTCGCCGATCTCCAAACCGTGGACCCCTGAATCTTTTTCTCCCCTTTTCTTTTCTCTTTCGGCCCCCCTTCATTTTCTTCTGATTGGCTCATCCAAATCAGTAGAACCCTCTTTTTCTTCTTTCCTTCCGAGGCTCACGGCGTTTTTGTTTGGCACCAAACATTTCCCTTTCTCCCTGACAATACTTCCTGCTCGTTTTGCAAGATTTCTTGACCTGCTGTGTTATCTTTTGTTGATATCCCCCCCCCTACCGTGTTTCCTAGAGTACCTCGCAATTTCTCCTTGGCGCCACCTCTCCCAGTGAAGCCTTCCCTGGAATCGCTGATCGTTTAGCAAAATAAAAATCTCTCTTCCTTTGTCCCCGTTTCTCTTCGCCCCGCCGTTCATGCTCAACACAGTTCCGCTCGATGCGTTTCCCCGGTTTTTCTCCCCATCCCTGAACCCCCCTAATTGCGTGTTGATCATCAAAACACTCCCCCGATCCCGGTCGTTCTGGCACCTCTTCGATCATTGTCGCCCCTCGCTTGGGACCATAACTGCCCTCGAGAGGGTGAAGGATTTTCCAGTTCTTTTTTGTTTCTCGCCATGAGCGGACCGCCACGACGCGAAGTAAAGGAATCAGCGATTCTTCCAGAGGGGGGGACGGCGGTGGTGCTATGATGCTGTTCTTTTTTTTTTTTCCGCTCCCAGTTTCTTCGTCAGGGAATTTTGCTTCTTCCTTCCGCGACTCACCAAGTAGCCGTGCTAAAGACTTGGAAAGGTTTGTGACAGGACGGATCGCTATCCCCGGAATGTACAGGATGAGGCCATCCCCTTATCTCGGGGCGGGGTGGGGGGGTGAGAGAGACTTCTTGTGAGGAAAAATTAATCTGGAAACCTGATTTCAAACCCCCCCCCAAAAACTCTCCTCCCTTCCACCACCCCCCCCACCAGAAAACAAAACACACCCCCCCCCCCCCCCCCCCCCCCCCCCCCCCCCCCCCCAACCCCCCCCCCCCCCCCCCCCCCCCACCCTCCTTTCATGCCCTGAATCCCCAGCCTTGGTCGTCGCGATGGTCCTTCTTCCTGGACGAGACTTACGCGGGGAATCTTCAAAAACCGGAGACCCCTTCAGTACCCAAACCATACTTCTGAATAGATGAGATCTTCTGACGTTGCGGAGGGTAAGCCTTTGGGATGCGCATTCGGCCTTTGCCCCCCCTCCCCCCGGTCGTTTCTTTTTGATGACCTTGACCCCTTCGAACCAAGGCTCTTCCCACCAATGATCCTTCTCTGTTAGCCCCAGAACGTCGTGTTTTTTCGATCAAACCCCTTCTTTTCTTTTGTACTTTAGAGAATCTCTTTATTTCTGTTTTTTAGTGAATCTAATTCCTTTCTTCTAAGCTTAATGTCCTCGTACCTTGGGTGGTCGCCCCCTCTTCAGAGATGATTGAGAGATCTCCTTTCCCGGCCTCTTTATTTATCCAACTCTTTTCTCGCTTCTTCCTTATCGCGCTCAGTTGGTTCCAGATTACAATATGGCCAACTTGCCCTAGAAGAAAACGTAAGTATTGGCCTGAACTAGGCGAATACCCGGTTGCGGTACCCCCGCTTTGTCATACCTTTTCTTCCCTCGGTCTCCAGATTCTTTTTGTGTTGTTCCTCCCCCACTCAGGCTCTTCCTCTAAATAATTATGCGAAAGAACGGCGATGATCGCAACTCTTCCAGTATTTCCTGTTTGAAGTTTTCAAGTGCCCATGCCCCCCTCGGTTCCCGCGCAGAGATTTAACGATTCCCCAAGGAATACTCCGCCTCTCACTGAAAACGATGACCCTCTCTGACAGACGATCTTTAGTCCCCCAAAACACCCCCCCCCCAAACACACCACCCCCCCCCCCACCTTTCTCTCGTTTTGCGTCTTCCTTTGCTAAGAAAAGAATGCGATTTACCTGTTCCCGGTTAATCAAATTCTCCTGCGCCCTCCCCTCGGCGATCCCCTATGAGCCTGCCTTCTTCCCCCTGATACCTCGTACCATTGCCCAAGAATGATCCCCAGAAGGTGGCGGTTTAAAACCTACCTTCCGAACGGGAGTTTGGCAATGACCGCCCGACTACGAGATTCTGTCTTCTCTTTGTCGCTTTTCGTATTTCTCCTGTGTGTTACAGTGATGACCCTGATTCTTTGATTTTTACTTTCTTAGACTCTGCTCGAAGATTTCGTTCCATGCCGACCCCACCTCACGCCCCTACATTGAATGTTGTGCTGGTCCCATCTTTATGGCGGAGACTCTCCCGCGTTCGTTTCCGATAGATTTTTCGATTCCACTCCCGCTGATTACCCCCTGTCGACCCTTTTTTCAGCTCCGGCCTTCCCCCCGCTCACCCGTCCCCTTTGGATTAATACGACCGATCGAGAGCGCTCCCCTACCGACAGTTTTTCCTTCCTTTTGCGTTTCGAATATACACGGTCTTTGCTTTGATGACATCGTTTTTGACCCTCTTTTTTCCCCCTACTGCTACAAAGTCTTCTTCATAATTAGCAGGATTTTATCCATGTGCTTTTCTTGAACCCCCCACCATTACCGGCGTGTTTCATCTTTGACCCCAACCCTGTCTCCGACCTGCCGCACTTTCTCGACGAGACCATTACTTTTATGCTTGTTCTCACTCTAACCTTCCCCCTCGCCTTTCTCCCCCCTTTGCAATTCCCATCTTTGATTTTTCCCCAATGGTAGTCACAAGTTTTCAAGTTTCCTGCCGCGTTCCACTCGAAATTTGGCCCTCCCCTCCTTCTCTCTTCCTCTCTTCCCTTTTTTGTTGTTTTGATGTTCTGTTCCCTTTGGAACTGTTTGCCCCCAGTTGCAACCTGAGAAATTAAAAAAATGTCTTATACCCAGTTGTTAACGTGTCTGATTATTTTTGATCTTTTGCCTTGTTCTTTAGTCCCTTCTTGGATCCCCCTGTATGCCCATTCCAAAGTAGGGTTCTAGTCTCCCCCCTCTGTTTTTCGTCTCGTTTTTGGTACCCCCCCCTTTTGCCCCCCCCCCGAGGTTCTTTGGGTATCCAGGAGTCAACACGCATGCAGCCTATTTTCCCGTCAATTCTGCTTGCTTCTTTCCTCCTGGACTGAGGTCCCCCCTTCTACCCCTCTGTCGAACCATTTCCCCTAAAGTTGCAATTTTCGCGTCCTGACCCCTGAAAAACTGTTTTCTATCCAGCGATCCTCTTTATTCTTCTTCCCGTTTTTTCGTGTGCTTTCCGGCCGCTTGCCTCATCCCCCTTAATCAGGTACTTCCTTTCCCTCCTTGACGGACCCCTTTTCCCCCGTCGCCACCTCGACCAATCGATGCATCCTCCCCCCTTTCATTCCCCCGGCAAAAAAAGGGAATTTGTAGTTTTTGTCGGCAATACCCCTCTCTCCGCTTTATTCCCCACTTTCGACCTGCTGTCGAGCCCTTCAGAAACCCCCTTTCAATCAAATTTTCAATTTCCTTACAACACCCCTGGCGAAATCTTTGCCCCCCTGTTTTCCAGCACGTCTTCTAGTACGATTTTGTGCCTCGCACGTTTTCCCCCCCTTCTTTGAACATTCACCGAACCCCTGGTGGATAATTTTTTCCCTTCTCCTTTGCTGCTTTCTACTTTCCGCGCATCCGATGATAGCCGAGCTTTTTCCCCATCTCTGCTACACCCTTTGCGTCCCTCATTCTTTTCCCCTTCCCTAAAGGGCTTGGAGCCCCTTTTTCAGCGCCGACATGGATACGGACCTGGAATAAATATCCTCAGTGCTCTAGATAAGAAGTGAGTCTTCTACTTTCGTCGTCGGGACTTTTTGCATCTTGCCCTCAGGTTTACGTTTTCTTCCAGAAAGTTTATTTACTGTCGTCTTCCCTGGACTTCTTTCCTGAAGAGATCATACTTTTCTAGAATTCCTGTATTTCCTTGCGATCCTTTTGAGCCATTGGAGAAGACCCCCCCCCAATCTACTGCATGATTTGCTTTTTGCCTTGTTTCGATGTGGAGAGTGGTTCCCCATCACTATTCTGCCTATTGGTTAAGCCCACTATTTCTTTTCTTTCCCTGGCAGATTCCTTGGTTTGATTCCTACTGCTGGTAGGTGCTTTTTCTCTCCCGATAGCCCTTTCTCCCTATTTCCCAATCTCTTCTTTGGTGGACAGCCATCTTATCCCGAATGGCGCACTTCCGCATCTTCTGACTTGGAGCCACCCCGGCCCTCTTCCGGTCCCCCCGCTTATTTCCTGAACATTCGCTTCTTTCAACAGTCGATGCGGTTTTTTCCGACTCTTCCTCACACTTCTTTTGGAATTCGCGGATCCCCCCACAACACGCCTGCTGGACACCTATTCCAGGAATTGCCGGCTTCCCTTTTTTTTCTTAACCACGCCGAAGACACTTTTTGCTGGTCGCGCCTGCGCCTCGCACATGGAGCGGACCGTTCGACCCCCTTATATCACTTTTTTTATCATTTGATTTTCCCAAGCAATATGTGGTGGATCTTCCTTTTTACCTGGTCTATGGGTTTCCCTCTTCCCCCTCAGTATCGTCCAGGGGGCCTCTGTTACAATCCGCCGTCACTCGCTGATGATTAGACTTCCTGACCCCCGTTTACCTTTTTTCGATATCTTTTGCTGAACAATGTCGGCCCCCCCTTCCTCGTTTATAATTCCTGTTGGTTTTTGCTTCATATTTTATCATTTGAGGAACCCTGCCGATATCTTTTCATCACCCGGCCAGTTTTTGACGTAATGAACAGTCGAATTTTCGTCGTAGTTTCTCCCCTTCCCCTGCTTTGCCTTCTCTTCCCTACGGTTTGCGTCACAAAAAGGGAAAAGTCTCCTCCATCCCCTCCCTCCCACCCCATTAGGAATCGATGAGCCCCTATTCCCTCCCCGACTTAGAGCCTCTTCCATGCTCTTTGCGCGAGAGCCTGCAATTGTCCCTCACTCTTTCCTTTTTTGAACTTGATTTTTTTTTTCGACAACTCTCGCTCTTCTGGATCCCCTTTTTCCAAGAACGAAGGGTCTTTTTTTTTCTGATCAGCCTCCTGCCCCCCAAAGTCCGTATCCCGGAGAAAGACGTTTTTTTTTATCTCTTCCCCTTTCTAGACAATAGGAGGACCTGGCATAGATTTGTATGTGGCCATCGGGCCTCCCTATCGATTTCCAGCAATTGACGAGCTTTCTTCCCCCCCGTCATCTTCCAATAGCTAGTGGTCTTTAAGAGATCCTTTGAGGGGTTCCCTACAAGTTCCCCAGTAGGATAACCATTATCCAGGTCCCCACCTGCCTCCTTCCCCCGACACCCCCGAATCTACAAAATATTTTCATGACAGGGACCTTCCCACTATCCGATCGTTTCGCGCCCATTCACTCCGCTGCTTATGTTGATGTTCAATTCCAGTCCCATTTCCGCTCCTTTATGCGACGCGAATTCCGATGCTTTTCGACGCTCCATTTACTCCTTTTTTTGATCGCCCAGGTCCCCAGTTAGGATCTGAGAGCCTCTCCTTCCGCACCCCCTAGGTGCTCGCCGTCAAATTCCCTGTCTGAGAGATTAGACTCTCTATTTTAGTTCATTCCGACTAGTCGGGCCCGAGTCACCCTTTGCTTCCTGATCCTGCGTCCATTTTTTTTTGAAATTGTTTTCATTTAGCCCCCCCATTTTATCCTTCGTTATGCCATCCAGTCCTCTAGATGATGAGTAACAATCTAAATCAGCCGAAACATTTTGTCCCCTGTGATGCTCCACCCCTTGTGTGTCCTTTTTTTTCCATTTTCCCCCCCCCACAGGCTCCCCGTCTCTTCCCCTAATTCCTTCTAGCGCTCTCGTTTTTGTAGCAGAAATGTCCTGCTTTTCTGGTGACGGTTGACGGGGAAATTTCCTTTCTTCCCCGCGTTTTTGTGAGTTTCGGAGGTCATATTTTGTCGCATCCTTCGATTTCCGTGCCGGTTAAAACCGAAGCCAAACAGCTTGGGCCTCACGCTTGATTGCTTGCATCCTTTTTTCGTTCGTTTTGCGTTAGATGTCGACTCCACCTTTTTTTTTTCCACCCCTTGATGTTCGCAGGAATAGTCGGCTGAACCCTTCTACGCCACTTGGTTTACCTAAACTCCGGTCTCCCCTCTCCTCCTTGAACTTTTTGTTTTCTCTCGAATCTTCCCTGTCTTGTTCGACCTGTAAGCTGTTCCCTCAACGGGTTTCCAACCTCTAGGCATGGTAATTCCCCTCGGTCATCCTGATGCTTCCTGAAACCAACCCCCGCGTGTCCTTTGTGAACCAACCACCACAGGAGAAGGACGTCCTTCCTCTATCGCGTGTTCCTTGCCCTTTGACCTTCTGAACCTCCTTCTTCCGAACTTCACACGTTCCCGTCCCCCCATGCCACGTAACTTTTATGAAGAAATGGGAGGGTCGCAGCTTTCAAACAAAGTGACCTTTTTCCATCCTTTTCCCCCCCGTGAATTGCTTTCCTCTCTAGTTGCTTTTTTTCTTTTGAGACTTTTCTTCCTTTGTTACCCCCCCTTTTCTTGATTTTAGATTATGTTTTTTTCAAAGATGTTAAAACGCCTGTTAATAACATTTTCAATCACGTTTGTCAGGATATTTTTCCGTTCGTCTTCTCAGGGCTTTTGTTAGTCTTCCCCTTGAAGGTTTCCCTTTACTCTTTTTCTCTACTTCTTTTTCGCTCCTTTGTTGTTCACCGAATGCTCACCCTCCGGTCTGTGGGGTGTTTTCAGGGAAAGGCTTGAATTCTCCCCCCCCGTGCTTAAGAGGAATGCCGTCTGAGTTACTACGTCCCTCCGTTACCTGCGCCCCTTGTGTCAAACCCCCCCCGTTCAGTGTTTTCCCCCCGATAGCAGATGAAACAACTTTAGTCATGCCTCCGAGGAACCCTTTTCTTTTTCTTACCCTCCACGGTGGTTCGTTGTAGTCTTTTTTACGATATCGATTCGGCCTCCAATTGTTACGGTCCGTTAGTCTTTCCTACCTAAAACCATTAGAGCGCCACAACCTAAAAGCTAGGCTCAACCATGCCCGGGCCCCCAGAAATTTGCTTTTCGTTGTCGGACATGACAACCTACTCTTAACCTGCCCTCTCCCCCAACCGTCCTTTCTCTACCCCCCTCAACCTCTGTTTCTTGAAGATTGGTCAATGGTCCCGCCACCCCCTTCTAAATTTATGGAACCGGCGTTCCCTTGCATCTTTTTTTCTGTATCTTTCCTGCGCATTTGCTGCATTATTGGGGACCATTTTTCACCGACAACGTCTGTTTGTATAGGGCCGTTCCCCCTTGCATGAGGGATGTCCTTTTCAGTTTTTTCATCGTTCCTCGCGAGTGATGCTAACCTTCCGTCCGAAAAAGTTGGACCCTCCCCTTTTTTCCAGTCCCTTTCAGGCGTGGTTTGAGGCGCAACCTTCTGTTTCCCTTCGACCCGCTCTTGCATGTTACACTCTCTTTTGCAGGATCTCCCGATCAGACGTGGGGACGTTTTCATATTTTCTTCTCTTCCCCCCTCTTTTTTGCCATTTGCGCTCCGAAGAAGACCAAATTGTCATTGTTCCCTGCTTCTATCCCTTCATGGTAGCTTTCTATCTTTCCTACGTTCTCTTCTTCATTCCTTTGATTTTCGCTGCCGATTCCCTGAGATCAAAATAAACTGAAATATCTCTTTTTTTCCGGCACCTTTTCTTGCTTGTGGGCCGCCCCTCCACAGTATTAGATAGACGCCACTACTTAGTTTTAATATTGCTGGATTTACGGCTGGGCCGATCCTTGAGTTTAAGACTGGTTGACTACTCCCCCCCTCCTTCCCCACGGCTCTTATGGAGTTTAACCATTTTGTTACTTTTTTCCTTAAGACCAGCAGCTGATCCCCCCGGTCTCCAAATTCTCGCTATGGTCCCTCCCCCCATAACCCATTTTCGTCATTATGGAAACTATTATTTTTCTCTTTTTGATAAATACGACGATGAGAGAGTTTGATCGCCCCCCACTTCCCCCTTCACCCCTCCCCTCACCCCCCCCATACTCTTTCTACATACCGCGCTCCTCCAATCCCGCTTCTACCATCCTCACCCCCCCTCTTTCCCCCCCTTTTCTCTTCTCTTTCCTTTTCCCCCCCTCGTTTCCCCCTCCCTTCCCTCACTTAGTTTTTTACTTCCCTTCCAACCACCCTGAATTCCGGGTTCTTTTGTTCCCACCTGAGATCATTGTCGATCCGTGGAGAAATTTTCTAATCCGCTTTCGATTTGTAAGGCTTCCCCCCTTTTACCCCCCTTTCTCGCTGCCTCATCTTTTCAGGCCCTCCCCTTCCCCCCTAAGTAGAAGATTTACCCCTATCAAGATGGTTTGTCTTCTTGACTGCTTTAAGGCTCTGGTTTTTGCCCCCGCTCCACCTCTTAGGTCTCGTCCAGGTCGCAGTTCTTTTCCCCATATTGACCGGAAACTCTTGATTCACCATCATTGAACAGTGCATATGCGTGTTCTCTATCTTCCGTCGGTCAGCGCCCCCTTGATCACCCA
>Ga0179593_1650582_pt1 | contig 16510 bp, 22 predicted proteins | sample CZODoug2_1_08_16_FD_185931 | JGI IMG/M metagenome (GOLD analysis project Ga0179593, IMG submission 185931) | Vadose zone soil fungal communities from Angelo Coast Range Reserve, California, USA - CZODoug2_1_08_16fungal (PacBio error correction) | ecosystem: Environmental > Terrestrial > Soil >... | reverse complement strand
AGGTATTTTTCCTTTTCCTGAAACCAGGTCGTCCTTTTTTTTGACCCCCCCTTTTACACGTGACTGTTCGTTGACCCTTGTGTAGACTTCCAACCTTTCAAATGCTCCTTTCCCCCCCTCCCTTTCTCTGGAAGCATTCCATTTCAATTTTGTATCTTGGGTGACACTGTTTTTTTTCCCACGCCCTGTTCAGTTGACCTACCTTTCCTCACCCCTTCCTTATTGATTGGAGCCGATCCATTCTCCGTACCCCGGAAAAGCCCAGTCTCAGCAAAACCTCACCAACACGCCCAACCCCCACCTCTGGTACTCTGTAGTGTATCTTTTCACACATTATTCACCTTCAGAAGTTCATTGTTCTCCAAGTAAGTACCCCCTTACTACCTCAGAGATACAAATTCTTCTCTTTTTCCCCTTTTTTGTTCTTCAGCCCATATTTGTCATTAGGTGCCCTCGTCATTTGCTCCTCGTCAATTTAAGTTTTTCAGACCAAACCCCTGAGTCCCCCCCCTTTTCCTTTTCGTCCCCCCAGAAACCACTGCAAGCCCCTACTAACTACCGTCAATTTTTTCACCTTTTTTCTAGTGGAGGTACATCTGTGGGCTTGGCAAACCCTCTCCATTCACGAGCTTTCACCCTCAGACAAAAAGGGCCTTACCAGGTGATTTTCAGGAAGTCCCAATCAACCTTCAAATTTTCTGATAGGAACTTTTTCTCCCCCCTACTTTCAATCAAGCAAGCCTACTCCTGATTGGGGACTTCTTTGTCAAATACCGCAACCAAACCCCACTACCCCCGTTTCCCCCGATGGTGTCTTTTCCACAGAAAGTATTGCGTTTGGGCAGACCCCTTTCAAGTGCAAAGCCGGCATGCTCCGGATCCCCCCCCCCCACACTAGTGCCCTCCCTTCTTTCTAAATACCCCCTAAACACACACCCATCGACCTTCCAGCCTCCAGTTGGGAAGGCCTTTTCTGATGTACCGGGATGTTTTTCGTGTATCAAACCCCCCACCCTCCTTTTACATTTTTTTTTCTGCCGTCCTCCCCCTCATTCCATTCTGATCTGGCGACCCAATCCCCCATTTTCAACCGTCTTTTACGGTCCAAGTACTCTTGCGATTCCACCAGGTATCCCCTTCAATTACCATGACTTTGGAAATTTTTTTTGAAATACGTATTCATTTATCTTATTCGGGACCTAAACGTGTTCTGTCTTCATGCCGGCATCCATTCGAACATTTTTTTCTCCCTCGATGACATCTATTTTTCCGAGGACCCCTTTTTCCACCCCGCCACCAACTTTTTATGTAATCGTCATGGAAACACGTCCCAATAGATTTTTTCGCACCACCCACCTTTTTCCGGGTTTTTTTCCCACTACAGTAGTATCCGTCCATTTCTCACCTCCAACCCGTTGGAATGTAAAGTTGACACAATAGTTTTGCTCCCGCAGTTCTTTCACGCCTTTCCTTTCTCTTATGCGACTTTCCCTTTTTTCCTTTTATTTTCCACTTAATGGTCATAAGACCAATTTTCTTTTTTATTAATCCCACAGGTATTTCGTTTTTTTACCTATGTAATGTGTCTTTTCAACCTTGCCGCCGTTCTACTTGCGCCCCACCCGCAGGCCCGCAATTCATACTACGTTCTTCAATTTTTGATGGGCTCTTGTCCGGTTTCCCAACCTGCGGACACCTAAAGCTTTTTTTTTTTCCATTGGGGGCTTGATCACAGTTGTTTTTCCCGAGTTTTTTCCTCAGCCATACTCCGTTGACAAAGTATTTCGCCGGCTTCATCGGTTGACTTTACGATTGATTGTTTCTTTACCTGCCCGCCTCCGATACCGTACCCGCACATCTTTCCGCTGTTTATGGCCTTTTTTTTTTTTGGTATTTTACAACGACCCCCCCCCCTTTTATTGCCCCCCCGCCCCCCCGCCGTTTTTTTTTTTTATGTGTGTCTATTTTACGGTTTGTGTGTTATGGACACTTTTTTTTTTTTTTGTCACGCTGTTCAACCCTTTTTTTGGTAATTTTGTTTTTTTTCCCTGGTCTATTTTTCCCCCCATTGTTGTCTTGTTATTTCATTTTTTTTGTCTGTACTTTTCTTGTATTTTTGCACACGACCCTTTTTTTCTTACTACCCACTGTTTCTTTTTTTCTCTCCCCCCCAGCCCCCTTTTTTTTGTTTTTTTATTGTTTCCCCACTGAGGATCCCATCTTGATGATTTCTTTTGTGGGATGTTGTTTTGTGAGGGGGTGCTGTTAGGTTTAGCCCGGTGCCATTGGTATTTTTTTTTGGTAATTTTTATACCGGTTTTTGTTTGTTTTATATCTGGGTATGATGTTTATTAATGGAGCAGTGATTTTTTTTTGGGGGGATATGCGCCCCCCCCCCCCCCCCCCAATTTGGTTTCCCCGCGCCCCTACCCCACCCGGAATTTTAATTTTTGGATTACACGGGCCGTGTGGACATGTGATTGCGCGTGTTTTTACGTTGTGGGCCCTTGACTCAGTGAGGCGGTTCGGCAAACACCACACGCTTTGCCGTATAGTTTCGTGTGATAAACCCCTGTGTCGCGCCTTTTGTGCGGGGGGTGTCCCTTTTTTTGGACCGTAGAGGGTGTTTGTCCCAATGGGGGGGATTTCTTTTCAACCCCCCTGAGCCTCGGGGTTATGACGTAAAGGATATACTCTTCCTATTGGAATATCCTTGGGCTGTCTTTTGTGTTTTGTTTTTGGTTTGTTTGAGAGATGATAGTTCCTTTTGCACCTTTGACACTTCACCCTTTTTTTGGGGAAAAACAACCTAAAACCAAAGGCTGAGTTTTTTTTTTTTTCCACCCTGGTGTTTTTTTTTTTTTTGTTATGACAAGTTCGACGTTTTAAACCCAACCTAAGTATGGAAATTATTCATTCCTTTTTTGGACTTTTTTTTTACCCCTGAGCTCACGACCAGTGTTTGGGCTGACAAAAACACATTGTAAAACCAACCCTTTTTTCCACCGTAGCTGGCCCCTTTGTTTTCCCCCACCCCCCCCACCGATTACTTCTTTTTGGTTTTTTTTTGTTTTTCAACCACGTAGGAGTATCAAGCTGATATTAACTCATATCATTAAAATCACAAGGGACGAAACCACAAATCACCCCCATTCCAACTTTTTTCTTACCACCCCCCAATCACCAAAGATTTTTTTCAGGTTTTGGGGGACAAGCGGTTTTTTTTTTTTGTGTTTGGGTTGAGAGCTGTCCACACCAAAACAACCCCCCCCATGGGCCCGGTGCAGGGTTGTGCGTGTGGGGGGTTTTCTTTTTTGGGGTGTGGCGGGGCGTTTTTCCTCCCCCCCCTAAATTATACTGTTTTGGCTCTCAACAGCACTGGCATCCCCAACGCTGTGTAGGGGGTTCCATGCAATCTTCCGAGTTTTTGGCAAAGGTTCCCAAGTCTTTCCCTTCCCCAGGACGGACCCCAAATATTTCCTTTTCAGGGAATGGGGGTGCGGTATAGAGCCAAACTTGCCCCCCCGTCTTTCCCGTGGTTGCACCCCCCCCAACTTTTTTCGCTTTTTTTAACACCTGGAAAAAGGGCAAATCCCGGTGCAAAAACATCAAAGGGTGCCGAGTGGTTGTGAGTATGGTCACTTCCCCCATGGTGTTTTTTGGGTTTTTTTGTGTGGGGGGGTAGATTTTCTTACCAACGCCATAAAACCACCGACGCAACCTATAAAAACCCACTACCCCACCCCACTTTTTTTTGGTTTTAATGACACCCACGGCACACACCCTGAAACCCCCCCCCCACTAGTACAACAACAACCACCCCCCCCCTTAGTCCTATCACAAAAACCAATGCAACACACGATATCCAGTTTCGGTCGACTCACCGTAGGGGACGGATTGCGAATCTATAAAAAACCACGCGACCGAAAGGAACCCCCCCCCCATACAACGGATTAAAAAAAACTCCTTTCACAAACAACAAGCACCCCATCCTAACTTTGGTTTCGTTTGGGTTTTTTAAGGTGGATTTCGTTTTTTGGGTTGGGGTGTGGTGGGGGGGGGGGGTGAGCGTACGAATGTTGTTGTTGGTTTGTTTCATTATCCCCCATGACAGGCAGCCAACGAACACAACGTAAACCCCTATCCACAAGGACGACTCCGGTTTCAAATTGCCATCAGGCAATGAGCCCACCCACCCCGGACATTTTTTTTTTTGTTTTCTTGTTTCGTGCAGACCATATACCACCCCAATTAGTTTCCCAGAGCCACCACCCCAGCCACCTGTTTTAAGAACAACCCCAGATCACACACTCTTTTTTTTTTGTCCCCACCACTGGCCTCTCAGACACCGACCTAGCGACCCACGGCAGGTGACAAACCAACAACAACGCCCCCGCACGACCCCACCCCAACCTATTTCTATATCTTACTCCCATTAATGTTCGTTTTTTGTTTTTGTTGGGTTCCCTGGTCAATGGACAGTTGATTTGGTGGACCAGATTTTTCCCCCGTTGGTGGGCGGTTATTGTTTGAATTTCCCCCTGGGGGTCTGAGGGTGCGTTTAGGGAACGGATGATTTCTCTCACGCCACCCATTTCTTACCACCTCCCAACCCTCGCTCCACAAATGCCAGGCGAAAGTCAAAAACTAAAACAAACCAGTTTAACCGATAGCCCCCAACAATTTGCCCTCTTAATCCTAATGATGACACTGCCCCAATACACCCCTGTCCCCCCCACATCACAAGATTCAGCCCAAAAAAAATGCAACACACACTATTACTAGTTTAGTCTCCTTTTTTTTCCTTTTTTCTTTTACTATCATTACATGCCTACGGTGACCCCTGCATACGCTCGGAAAAAGTAGTCAAGCCACAAAATACCCCAGGGGGGGTGTTGGCACCAAACAACCCAAACCCCCGGAGCATTTTTGGCATGTTTTTGATTACACCACCCAGTTTGTTACACTTGTTATTTTTTCATTATTTTTTTTCGATCAACTTTTTGTCCTTTTCCACACGCATGCCAGTTTACGGTGAGCGTTTCTTTTCACACACACATTCTATTATGTCCTTGTTTTTTTTTTTTCAGGAAAAAGGGTGCTTACCCTCCACCCGCCCCCCCCCCCCCCGTTTGGTAGGGGGGGGGGGTTTGTTGATTCGCATTTCTTACATTTCCCTTCCATCTTGATAGTGTTGCTTTTTAGCCCTGCTGCGTTTTTTTTCCTTTTTTTTGTCATTTTGTTGTGCACATTTGATAGCCGCTTTTTTTTGGTTTTTTTTTTGTTTGCCGTGGTTGGTTGGTGGGTGGTGTCCCGAGTCCCCCTGCTTGCCGGGCTACTAGCCCCGGGAACAGCCGGGGGGGTTGGTTTTGGTTTGATTTATCCTTCCCTTTCCGGGGCGGATATGGTTAAGTGGTTTCGATGTTTGGTTTTTGTTCTGTGGTGGGGGTTATCCATCACGAAATTGTTTTTTTGGGATTCTGGGGCGTTTCGGTGTGGGGCTTGTATGTGGCTTTTCTTGGGGGCAGTGGGGGAAAACTGAGCACGTAGGCACCGACCTTTTCTTAAGGTTTTTCGCACATGTTTCGTTCTTTCCTCTTACGTATGTTGGCGTTGGGGCTTAAAGTGGCTCGTTGCTTGTGTGCAGATTTGGTCACACAACAGACTCCCCCCCAGCATTTTAATCTTCCCACGGGACCCCACTTCCTTGGGAAGGATGTTTGACCCTACATGGAAACTGGGGTTTTTACCCGTGTTCCCCCCGGTTGCAGGGTTGTTTCCTGCAATCAAGGGGGTTTCTCGGTGCATGCTTGTCCCCCTGGATCTCCCCTCTGTGCTGCTTGGGTCCCCCACCTTTCACGCGAACACGTAAGTTGTCTGAATTTTTTATGTTGTTCCCGCCTCTCCCGACCCTCTACCCCGGATTGGAAAAAACGGTCGGATGCCGTGGTTGGGGTTGCGCTTGTCCATTTCGTTCCGTGCGTCGTAAAAGGCCCAGCCTTGACACTTACCCGCCGTCCCCCCCCCCCCTCCCACCCTCTGGCGGCAGAGTTTTGTTTTGGTTCGGTTTCCCACGTAAATGTTCTACTACGCCTGGTGCGCAGTTTTTCTTCGGGATCCTTTTGAACTCAACCCTTCCCGACGACCCCCCACCATTTGTATTTTGCTTTTTTTTTTTGTCTTCTGTGTCCCCCCAAAAAGCCCAAAAGAATATTTATTTCCCACAACGTAAGTCCCCCAACTTTAACAACTATGAGGACCCTAGTAAAGCCGGTACGGTTTTGGAGGTGGCAATTGTTTATCAGATTCATTTCATTTTTTTCTTAAATTCCGTTGCTAGGAGACGACCCCGGGGTTAATACACAACGTCTCTTTTTAACGTAAAATATTTTCAACCATTCATACATTTTTCCAGATGTTTTTTACCACTCCTACTTTTCAACCTCCTTAATTAAGTTTGGTTAGATTCACGGTTTTTTCCATTTTCAAACTATTTTGACGTTGACACACCCCCTTAACGCCCTAGTTTCCCCCCCAACGCGCCCACGGTTCACCTTCTACCCCACGGACTTACTTCGACCAACCCCAGTCGCCCCCACTAACCTTCCCCCCCTCCTAATAAACGTAGGGCGGCCACCCCACCGGTTTCCCACCACCGCTTTCCTTTTAAGTAGTAAGGTCATTCTTTGCAAAGTGGCTCCCCCATTTCACTAGTAGTTTTGGGGTTTTGTAGGAGAGGAAGTAGCTCCAGCACGATCGAAGACAATCCACAAAAATGACAAGTCACCACCAACCATCCTCAACACTGCATTTTTCCCTTGCATTGATTGTTACCCCCCCCCGCCCCACGCAAACAATCATCTCAATCCCCCAGGCAGAAGATACTTTTCACTTGTCCCCCTTTTTCTTCCCCCCTACGACATTTCCCAAATTTTTAATTTTCCGCGCACACGGGCGGTTATATTCCCAAAACCCGGATTCTTTTGTTTTTTTCTAACTTAGAAAGTTTAATGAATCTACTGGAAGCACGCCCCCCCTTCAGTTTCACTTTGTCTGGGGACAGCCTTGTGGGATGCGTCACAGCCGGTTAGAAACAATCTCCTCATGTCATCTCTCAAGTAGTTAACATGCTTCCTTACTTTTATTGCGAACAACTTTCGTTTTAAGAGTAAAATGCTGGTGACCAATTCCAACCGGACCGAAAATTTTCACTTCTTTCCCCAAATCCCATTTTCCACTGTCGGCAATTAGTGCCACCACAAGTACACACCCCTAAAACCACTGGCTGGAACCCATAAAACCACCTTGGCCATTACACCCACAATTTGTCCCTTCTCCATCTGCATTAGCAGAAGTTTTATTTTTTTTTACGGTCCAGTGTTTTGCAACTCTCCTTGTTCAATTTAAATTGGGTTCACTTTCCTGCGGTGGACGTTTGTTGTCGTTTCGCCCCCCCCGTTATTTTATTTTTTTTTTTCTTTTCGGGGTGGTCATTTGCCTTTTCAATGGTGATTTGCAGTGCCCAGGCCACAAGGCCCCTCCCGGGGGACTACAAACATCGTTGGTTATTTTTCTGTTGGTTGCGTGCCCCCCGGGTGGTTCCCTTTCAGTGCCGGGGTATACTTTTCGTTTCGTCATCCTCATGACTCTTTTCCCCTAACCAAGCTGACTCCATCTGGGCCCTGGGATCAGCCAAAATTTTTAAAATGGATCGTTTGGCGGGGGGCCTTTGATTGGTGTTGTAGCCCCGTACCGGACAACTATATCGCCACATCTTCAAAAATCATACAACCAAACACCCATGACACGCTGCTCATAACCCCCCCCTTTGTTGGGGGGGGCGGAAAACAATTAATTACCCCCCCTGCTACACAAAACACCGACCCTTTTCCCCTCTCTACCCAGTAATTGTATTGGTTTCTCCCCCCCGGGCCCCCCAACAGTTAATGAGGTTTTTTTTTTTTCGTTTTGTGCCGAGGGACGACCCCCCCCCCCCACCCCCCCGCGTGCGTTCCTTGCTTCATATCGGGATCCGGGTTCCCTCCCCCCGGTCCGGTCTTCCATCACTATTGCCTCCGATGGACCGGACCCATAGACTCTCAGGTTTTTTTGTTGGGTTTTTTTTGGGGGGACCTTTCCCCCACCCCCCCCCCCGAAACAAAAAAAAACTCGACAAAACAAAACACGCCACATTTCCCCCCCCCACTCTTGCTCACATTTGTCGTTTGTAGGCTTTTTGTGGGCGCCCCCAAACACCCCCACCGACTTTTTTTGCGTTGGGCCGTATTGGTTTCTTTTGTTTTTGGTTTCCAAGGACCCTCTGGTTTTTTTTTTTTCCATTTTTTTTGTATAACACGCCCCCGGTAGTTGTTTTTTTTTCCATCTGACCAAGACCCGCAACCCCATTCCCCCTCGTGGTCACTACGGATTAATTGGTTTTTTTTTTTTTCTTCCCACCACCTCTTTTCCCCCAAGTTCCCTTTTTGTTTCACTGCTGGTGGGTGGGGGTCGGGAGTTTTGCGGTGTGAGGCACTTTTGCATTGGGAATGACCCTTTCCCCCCATGTGGTCGGCTCGCAACCAGTAGGCTGTTGTTGGGTTTGGAGACATTGTTTCCTTTCGGGATTACACGCGCTGGGTTTTTTTTAGTTGGTGGGCCTGCATCATTGAGTGGGTTCGTTTTACCCCTCAGTCCCCAGTTGGGGATTGGTATATGTTTTTTTTTCCTTGTTTTTTTTGCTGGACCCCTACTAGTATTTACCTTTTTTACAGATTTTTTTTTTTCCTATTTTGTTGTCCCCCCCCTTCCCCCCGATCCCCCATGACATTTTTTGGTGGTTTTGTCGGATCACCTTTCTTAAGGTTCTCCGTCCCATGGTACAAAGATGCAAATAGATTTTTTTTGGGAAGTATCCCCCCCCCCCTTTTTTTCTTTTTCCTTTTTAGTTCGTTGGGTCTGTGGTAGTCTAGGGTCCATTTGTTTCCCTTTTTTTTCGTTTTGTCGAGTCATATTAATCTTCCCCTGTTTTTGGATTTTTTTTTTTTTTACTTCCCACTATTATAACTTTTGTGTCTGAGTGCTTCCCCCCAGTTGTTTGGGTGGGGCGGGGGGGGTTGTTGATGTTTGTTGAGCAATCGGGACCCCCAACCCACGTTCTAGAACACGCTGTGTGGTGTTGTTTCTTGTGGGTGTGCTTTCCACGCGTTTCCGCCCCTTCCCCCCGGTATTTTTTTTTTATTTTTCGTTTTATTTTTTGTAGTTGTTATGGGAGGGTTCCTTTGAAGGCGTGTGGATGTTGGTGTTTTTTTGGTGGTTGGGGCCTATGCTTCACACAACCCCACCCTTGGCTGATTGCGGACGTGAACTTTGGATGGGATTCTTTTGGACTTTGTGGGTTTTTGTGCCAGCTCTTGTCTTTGGTTGGCGTTTGTGTGGGTCGCTGGGTTTTGTTTTTTTTGTTGGCTTTTAGGGCGGTGGGGTATGTTTTCTGGGTTTAGTAGGGACGCCTTCCCCCCCCCGCCACCGCCCGTTGGTTTGGGATGATGTGCTCCTTCAGCATTGTTTCGGTGCTGCCGCTTTCCGTGAAGTTGTATTGTACTCTTTTTCACCTCTTCCCCCTGGTTCCGTATTGCGAGGGCAAAAAATAAAACCCACCCCGCATAGACGCCCCCCACAGGAATGTTGTGATGGGGTTGCAAGACCAACCCCCCCTTCCATGACATATTTAGGAGATCCAAAACCTGAGCTTTTTTTTCGCGTGGGTTGCCGTTCTTTCATTTTGGTACCTACAATTGAGGACACAGTGTCCCCGAACATCTTTCCCCTATCATATTTTTTCCCTCCCCCCTGGGATTTGTTTTGGTAAATTCAGGGTACATTATGGATTCCTATATAAACACAAAACGCGCTTTGGCGGTTGTTAAGTTGCCCTTTTCTTTGTGACAGCTTCCCTTCCCCCCCACCCTTCCCAGGATTTTTTCGATTCCCGTTATATGGCGACGGTCGGGCCCGCTCGCCCGTGGTTTTGGTTTGTTAGTTGTGCAATTTTTCTTTGGAGCCCCCCACCATTAACCGAACACACCAAAAAAACGGAGGGTTGATCGGGAGGCTTTTAATGGTGCCCGCATACTGTTGGTCCTCCCAATTTTGTTTTTTGTTTGGATCATGTTTTTTTTGTTTTTAGCGGTTGGTGCGCGTGTGTTTCATAAATTGGGCCGCCGACTTCATGACTCCCTGTTTGGCATGTTAATGTGTTTTTTTTTTTGACGGCACTTCTATTTTTTTACTGGCCCCCTTTCCCCCCTTGTGGTATGGATGATTTTGAGAGTAATTTTATGTCCGCAGCAGCCCCCCCACGGCGCGCGCGGGCCGACCATTACTGTCCAAAGTCTTTTATGTATTATTCTTTCGGGGGGGTAGAGTCCCCCTCTTTTGCTATTAAGTCATTTTCAGAGTGTTTTTTTTTTTACACTCTTTAGGAGGCGAGACCAGTTGCTCCTCCCCCTTTTCCCGACCAGAGTTTTATGGGACCAGCGACCACTCCCCCTCCAAGCAACGACAGGATTTTACGAAAGTTGTGTACCGACACCACTCTTGGTTCCTTTTTTTCCAGGCATAGCCCCCCCCTCCCCTCCCCCGTTCCGGTATGCTGAGACCGTAGTTGGGGGTCACCCCCTCCACCCCCCCACACACACCATCATTACATAAAAACCACAAAAAAAAGCAGAAGGTCACTGTTGGGGGGCTTGGCGCGCGATTGGGTTGCCTTTGGAACCAACCCCTTATTTCACAAAACTGTAAGACAAAATTGGGGGGGGGTTCGCCTGTGTTGATTTTCTCCCACTCGTCCCGTTACCCGTTGGTGTTTTGTTTTTGCCGCTTGGGGTTATGGAGATGTGGTCTCACGGAGGGACAACACGGCTAAAAAAGTTTTAATTTTCTGGGGGCCACATTACTAGTCCTTTAAAACCAAAAAATGCAATTTCAAAACAGGGCACTGAGTGTTCGGTTTTTTTCCCCCGTTTGGCCCATTGCTTCGCCGGTAATCCCGTGGGGTTGGGGTTGTGTGGTTGTCTGATGTTTTTTTTCTTTTTTTTCATGGTTTGTTTTTTTCTCGTCCTTTATTTTACCCGCCCCAAGCTCGCGCCGGGCTCCGCCCCCACTAATAAACGGGGTGGGAAAGGTCTTTTTTTTTTGGCTGTTGGTGTTACAGGCCCAAGGGCCCCCGCACCGTTCCTTTTTTTTTTTTGTTTGTCGAAATGAATGACACACCTTAACCCGGGTTTTTGTGTCGTTGCCCCCCCCTATATCGGCTTTAGGTTGGCTATTTTGCGTGGTGTGGGTGTTGCGAAGCAAACCCCCCCCAAAATCCACGTTTCTGAGGGAATGCATCGCCCGTGTGGCACCCCAGCAACAAGGAACCTATATTTTTTTTCTTCCATATCAACCCCTCGGAGTGGTTGGGGGAGTTGGGCGGTGGCGCGCCCTTCCATTAGAGATGATTCGGTACTATTAAGTCCCCGCCCAAATTCCACCCCCCGTGGTTCGGTTTGATTCTTCAACTCTTTTCCTTCACCTAAGTTTCTTTTAATTAAAAACTTTCATTTCCTTTCACCTTGTTATTGCCCCCCCCTTCCCCTTTGATTTTTTATTGGCTCACATCAACTATTCCCCTTCGCGTCCACCCACGTTATGTATCAACTTTTTATTTATGGTAGAGCCCCACCTGCCTTTTAGGGTCCGGGCTCTCCCCCCCCCCATTGACAACATGGCATACACCGAAAAGGCCTTTTTTCTTTTTATTCTATTGGCATAGAGGTTAATATGTGTGTGTAGTTTTTTTGTGTTTTATGCTATTTATCTACTTCCACTACCCCTATTTGAATTTTTGTCTGTTGCCCCCCACACAACATTTACCACCCGCCCCAACCCGGGCAACCCCGGAAGGTGGTCCCTTCCTGGCTTTTTTTTTTTTTTGCCTCCTGCCTGCCACAAGACGCCCCAAGTTGTTTAGCTTATCGTGATTAAAACACAATCCCACGCTGACCGTTTGGCGATTTTTCCCACGCATTTTGTTGAGATATTTTTCCCCCCTCCCCCACCCAGTCCCCCGCCTACCCCCCCAGATACCGTACGGGGGTTTTTGTGCCCCCATTTAGACATGGCCGCACACCCCTACACTGTTAATTTTTGTTTTTGCTCTTTTTTTTGATTTCACCGTTTTTCCCCCCTCCCCCGATTAATCATCCCAACTCCACAATAGTGTCCGGGGGGGTTTGGGGGAGCTTCTGGGTTTATGCCCCGTTTTTGCCATATCCCTTTTTTAATTAGTTTTTTGGTTTAGTAGGGGGGTGTAGGGGGGGTTTGAGATCGTGTTTTTTTCCCCCCCCCCACCCCTCTACTCCCCCCTCCCCCCACCGCTTTGTGGCTGTGGTGTTTGATGTAGCCCGCTTTTTTTTTTTTTTTTTTGGTTCCCAGCAGCTAACTTGGGGGGGGGGACACCGGCGTTTTGCTTTTTTTTGCCCACCCCCCAAAACCCCAAGAACAAAGAAAACTGCTGAAAGCCCCTCTTTTGCCCGCCACCCCTTGTTTTTTTTGTGGGTGGTTTTTTTGGTCCCCTTCCGCCCATGTTCCTAACACCTCACCAGGGACATCTAAAAAATTACCGTTGGATGATGAGGTTCCCCCACCCCCCCGGGATTGTTGTATGTTGGTTGTTTTTTTTTTTCCCGTTTTTGAACCAGCGCCCGACAACCACCCCTGGTGATGTTTTTGTTTTTTGGGGGGGGTTTTCTTTTACACCCCCCCCCCCCCGTGGGGTTGGGTTTTTGTTTGAACCAACCAAGTTTTTTTGTTGGGTTTGTTCCCTGTCTCCAACTTTATTTTGTCCACCAAAACCATTACCCGATGGATGTTGCCCTTTTTTGTTTTAACGTTTTTTTTTTGGTGGTGTTATCCCTCCCGTAGGGTGTGTGGTGTTTTTGCACCCCCCACAACACTTTGCTGTTTACTTTTTGCGGGTTTCAAAAATCCTCTTCAGCTTTTATTGTTGTGGTTAGTTGTGGGTGTGGGTCATTGTTGGGAGGCTTTTTTCACTTTTTAAGGGGGTTTTTTTGGTTTCTTGGTGATTTTTTTTAGGGTGTCTCTTCCGACCAAAGTGGCCGTCTACACCCGCTTAGGTTTTTTTTTTTTTTTTTTTGTTTTTTTTTTTTTGTTGTCCCAAGTTGGGGGTCCCAGGGAGGGTTGGTTGTAGGTTTTTTTTTTTGTTTTTGCTCATTTTTCACAGCGTTAGTGGGATTGGTGGGTTGGGGGGGGCATGGGGGGGTTTGTTTTGGGTTTTGAATATGTTCCCTTTGTTCTTGGATTGGGGTTTGACCTTTTTTCCCCTTTTGCTATCGGTGTAATTTGTTTTTTTGGCATTTTTCCTATCTTTCCCCCCCTCTTTTGGTTGGTGTTTTTTTTGGCGGGGTGTGATTGTTCCGGGGGGGGGGGGGGGGTGGCGAGTTTTCTTGGGAGATTAGGGGGGCGGGGGGCAGGTAAACTTTAAAAAAAAACAACCAAGACACTTTTTTTTTTGTCGTGTGTGTCACCCCGACCAAACCCCACAGACAAAGCGGTTGGTGGTGTATTGTTTTACCAGTAACTTTTGTTTTTCGTGGTGTTGTGAGAAGAAACAGGCCGGGGGGGGTGTGGTCTGGTTTGGTGTTGGGTTTGTGGGGGTTGTTTAGTGGCCCCCCCTTCCTTTTGTTTTTTTTTTTCGTTTTTCGAGTACAGTGGTTTTTGTTTGTTTTTCTTTATAGGACCCGTTTTGTGGTAATTATGTGACGGTCTTTTTTTTGTTGGTTGTTTGGCGCGAGCATTGTGAACGATTTGGCTTCTTTTTTTATACTTTCCCCCATCCCCCCCCCTTACCAGCCTGTTCCTATCCGGGGTTGGGGTGGGGGGGGAGGTTGGTGCCTTTTTTTTGTTTTTCTCCCCGGTTTTGTGTTTTTTACACCCAAACTCACGGACTCCTCTTTTCCCCCCAAAATATTTTTTCCCTGCGCCGGGGGATTTATTCATACAGTTGGGGAGTGTGCGTTGTATTTTGGGTTGTTTGGTGGGGTTCCTGTGGGTGTGCCCCCTGCGATGGGTTCCCCCCCCAGCGTTGTAGTTTTTGGTGGAGCTGTTTGTGCCGATCGTTTTTTTGTAACGGATCGGGCAGTGAATCCTCCTGCCTCTTCCCTTTAACGCTTGTTTACGATAGCTCTGTTTCTAATTGTTACGACCTTTTTGGCGGTACCGATTTTTTTTTTTTTTTTTTTGGCATTTACGTGAGGGCAAAACAACCAAACCCAACCTTATAAAACCCCCCAACCATTTATACCCCCAGTGCCACACTCAACCCCACACACTATTATATTTTTTTCCTTTCACCTTTTCCTTTGTTGTTTGTTGTGAGTTTTAAACGGAAAACTCATACGGTAAAATTGGCTCCACCCCAAGGGTGGTACCTTGTTTATAATTTTTTATCCCCCCCCCCCCCCCCCCAACACAGGCTTTTTTGTGAACAAACCAAAAAAAGGTTTACCGTTTGAAAACGTGGGGCAAAAATTCGAACCTCCATTTAGTCACAAAACGCACGAGTTCTCCCCTGAAACCCCCCCGGAACCCCCCCAAATCGTCACCAACACCGGCATCTTTTGAAGTTGAACCCTTTACAACCCCAACAACAATTGATATGCCAACGGATCTTCCAATTGGAGGTATAAAAAAAAGAGGTTTTTACCTTTTTATTTGATTTAAAAAAGCCACACGTACAAATGCCCTCACACCCCAACCCTAAATGAACCAAATTTTGTTATTTGTGGGGGTTGGGTGACGCCCCCTCGTAGGAAACCCCATAACCACCAAACAATATTATAAGACCCTTATATATACTTTCTTCCCACACCCCGAACCACCCCCCCCAGGGTTGTGTGGGGACTGTTATTTTGTTTTCTTTCTTTTTTTTTTACTGTTTTTGTCTGTTTTTTTTTGGTGTGTTTTGATGTAGCCCCGCGTTTTTCTTTTTTTTATTAGTTAGAAAATTTTTTAATTCCTTTTTCTCAACCCTAACCTTGGTGGTTGTTCGGTGTGGGTTCCCCGTTTTTTTTTGGGTTTGGGTGTTGTGTGTTAGTTCGGTGTATTCTTTGGGTGTGGGGGTGTGTTTTTGTTAGTTTTGGGACCCCCCACGGTTTCTTTTTGTTTTGATTTACCCCTCCCTTCTGAAGTTTGTATTTTTGGGGATATTTTCTTTTTTATGTTTTGGATTGTTCCCCCCCCAAACCCCATTCCACGGTTGCAATTTCGCCCGGGTAGGTGGTCTTTGTGTGGCGGGGTATGGAGGCGGGTTATGCCCGATTTGGTTTTTTTTTTGTTTGCTTTATTTTTGTTAACCCACATCGCTTTGTGGTCATTGCCGTAAACAACACCTCGTTTTTTATTTGGGTGGCTTCGTTTCTTTTTTTTTTCCCACCCTGTAAAGTTACGTTTTTATTTTTTTTTATTATTTGTCTCCCCCAACTCTCCCCCCGGGTTTTGGGGTTGTCACACCCCCCCCCAGAATATCCACCAAAGGGTTTCCCCCCCCCCCTGTTCCCGGCCCCCACACACCCGTGTGTGGTTTTGGTTTGGGCTGTCCCCCGGGGTTTTTTGGGTTGTGGTACCCACACCCTCCCCCGATTGTAAATGATTTTTGGTTTTTAGGGGGTTTTTGCAGGTTTGGGTGGGGTGCGGGATACAATACAAAAAAAACCAATACACGAACCACCCTCGCCCCAACCACATGTTTTTTTTGGGGGTGCAGGTTATTTTTTGAATTTTGGGGGTCAAAACCTGTTTTTTGGTGGGGGGGGGGGTTTTTTTGTTGGTCATAAAATACCAACCGGCTTTGTGCTTTTTGTTTTTTTGGGCCCCAGGGGGTGGTTGGCGTTGTTGGGGGGACCCAAAAAAACTCTTTTTTTTTGTTTTCTTGTGTGGTTTTTGTCCCAGGGCGGGGAAAGCAGCAACCAGTATCAACCCACACGAACGCAGCAAAAAACACAACACCCCGGCGGGGGGGTTGGGGTGGGGGGAACACCAATAAAAATTCACGGGGGTTGGGGGGGGGTTTGGGGACAAACCCCCAAAAAGAGACGTTTTGGGGGTGGAGGGTTTTCGTTCACAAACAAAACACAAAAAAAACAGAGAAACCCGTCCACAATACCACAACGAAATAAGTTAACAACCCCCAAAACCCCACACCACACACAAAAGAACACCCCAACCACCTTTACTAGAAAAAAACAAATTACTTCAAAATCCCATTCCCCCCCCCCCCCCCCCGCCCCCCGCCCCCCCCACCCAAACCCCCAACTCCCACTTTTTGTCCCTTTTTCTGAGCCAACCCGTGGGCAGGGGATTGGGGGGGGGATTGTGTTATTGGGTTTCTCTGGTTGTTGGGTTTGGTTGGTGGGTGGGCGGTGTTTTTATTATGGGGGTGGGGACACCT
>Ga0179593_1581002_pt1 | contig 16510 bp, 17 predicted proteins | sample CZODoug2_1_08_16_FD_185931 | JGI IMG/M metagenome (GOLD analysis project Ga0179593, IMG submission 185931) | Vadose zone soil fungal communities from Angelo Coast Range Reserve, California, USA - CZODoug2_1_08_16fungal (PacBio error correction) | ecosystem: Environmental > Terrestrial > Soil >... | reverse complement strand
CTTGGGATTTTTTTAAACCTTCCTTCCCAGTGACCACCCCCCTAGCCGTTGCTTACCTGATCATTTTCGGAGGACGTCACAGTTCATTTTTCCCGACCTCATCTCTTTTCCTACCGTCCCCAAGCCAACCTTTTCTTTCAGGCAGCGGTTTTTTTGTTGTTCTCCTTTTACTTACACCTTCGGTCCTCTGCGGTCCTCCTTTTTTCTCAGAGCAATGTTTTCTCCAAAAGGCGCTGTCTTCGTTCCGTCCTTTTTTTTCTTTTTAAACGCCGCCCCCCCCCTCCCGATTTTCTGTTTTGTTGTTCGCTTCACGCGAATCCTTCCTCCCCACGTCTGCATAGCACAGACGTTTTTTGGTCCTCTCCCCCCCACAGTTCGGACTTTTGTCTTTTTTTTGACCAGAATGTCCCGGTTTTCACTGGTTCTCCCCGATTGCTTTTTCACGTTCTTGCTTTGCAAATGGGACCTTTTTTTTTGCCTTCCTTTTGGACCCCCTTTTCAGGACCGGATTTCCGTGGTCCCCTGCGTTTGTTTATTCAGCACAGCTTTTTGGCGACAACCATGGTTCCGCGCCACTCGGGGGCTTTCCCTTCGCCCGGCCCTTTTCTTTTTTATTTTTTGGAAACTTTTCCCTCACACATGGCGTCGTTTCAGGGGCGAGGATATTATTCGGTAGAGGTGTTGTATCGATTTTTTTTTTGTTTTAGTCCCTTCCACCGATTCCTTCTTTAACCCATGCTTTCAAGAGCCTCGGTGTTCGTTAGTCTTGCGACGGGTGACGCTGTCCCCCAATTCTCCTTTTAGAGGTTAGGCATCTGCATGCGGACTTTCCAATGTTGTTGTCGTCTTTTCCCATCTTTCCCGTAGAACAATTTTTCCCGCCCACACTGTCTTCGCCGCGGGCCTAGTGAAGTCCCTCCGGGGGAGGTGGAAAGGCTTCGTTTCCCTTGAAGTACCGCTTAGACTTTCCTTTCTTCAACGCCACCACGGGCGCCAGCCCTTTTTTTCGTCTGTCTTCAAGGAAAGCGCTTTTTTGGGCGGACCCCCCCCCTCCTGAACTTTCCCTGCCCCTCTCCAAGGCGTTTTCGAGTTCCGTCTGTTTGTTGAGTTCTCCTTCCCCGGTTCATCCCCAGCCACCTGGGATCGGGTTCTTCCACCCTAAGCCCTTTCCTTTTTCGATCGGGCTTTTTTAATTTTTACCCTGTTTCGGAGCTGGCCTCCTTTTTAAGTGGGCCTAGTGGCAGATCCGTTGAAGATAATAGCCCCCTCTCCTGTCCCCCCTTTTTCTTCCTCTCCTTCTTTCTCTGTCCCTCGTGAAGTTCGTTGGCTTTTTTGATCTTTAGACGGGACGCGCTCTCCTGAGTAGGTTTTTTTCCCCCTCCTTTTTTTTTTTTTTGTTTCTTGCCCCCCCTAATCTCTCTATTCCCTCGCCGCCGGGACCCCGTCAACGACATCATGTCACTGGCGATCATTTCGCGCTCCTCTGATCCGGTGGGTCTCCCCAGGGTATGCGTTTCGAGGGTTGAGTCTGGTCTTTCCCCCGGTCCCTCTCGAAGTCTGCCCTCTCACGCTACGGGTACCCCGCAACAGAAAAAGCCCTGGAGGGGAGGGTTTCTTCGTTGGTTGTTCCCCCCTCTCTCTTCTGAACCTTTGGACCCTATAAACATGTTTGCCGCTTGACTCTTAAAAGCACTGTTTTTTTTTTCTTTTTTTTTTTTTTTTTTTTTTGGGGCGGTGATCTCCCCCTTACTTCGTTGCTTTCCCTTCAGCGTCGTTCACCCCACGTTCAGCCCCCCCGCGCCGCGTTGGGCTTTTTTGCAATAATGCTTTTTTTCGCAGTCTTCCCCCTCCCTTCCAAATCTCCTTCCGTCTGTAGCCACCTCCTGGTTCCTTCCCCACTTCCCCGGCGCGGTCCTTGTAGTCCTATGGCGACTTCGTTGAGAGACACTTTTCCCCCTGAACTGCGTTTTGACTTTTCCCTTTAATTTACCCCTTTTAGTAATTTTTTTCCCCTTTTCTTGCGGGCTACTAACCCGCGGTCCCAGTGGGTTAAAAGGATGAATTTTGTGCTAAACCCTTCGTCCCCTCCCCAAGACTTACGAGTTCTCGCACCCTTCTGCTCCCGAGGCCCTTTTTCGGTCATTACGTTAAAAAAGGTGGCAACAACTACCTTGCCTTTTTGTTCCCTCCTGTTGCCCTTTCCCCTCCTTCTGTTCCCAATTTTTCGCCCAGCTTCGTTTTTTTGAAATACACGCCCCGTCTCACCTCTTCCCTGGTCCGGCTTTTTTCCCTTTCCCTTTGTTGCCCCCCGGCGCCGGCCTTCCCTCGTTCCAGTGCACCCCGTCCTCTCGAACAATTTTTCTTTTTTTACCTGTTTCCTTTGGCCTCCCCTTTTCCTTTTCGCGCCCTCTGAATTCGCGTTCTTGAGCGCGCCACCCACGCCCATTCGAACCCGTTTTTGTGCGCTTTCCCATCTTTTCCCTCCTCGCTGGCTCATCCTTGTTCGCGGAGTAACGTTTTCAGGTGACGCGTTATTCTTTCGACAAAACATCGTCCGCTGGCCGAGAGTGGCGTGTGTGATTCAAACACGGCTTTTTTGCGCTCTTACTCTTATTCTTACTGCTGTTTTAATCTATAACGATTTTTGTCCACCTGTTTCCGGCTTGTTCATCACTTACGGCGGTGCGGCCCTCCCGCGCCATCTCTTTCCTTTTTTGACCCTTCTACGTTCCTTAATCCTCCCCCTTTTCAAGATCCCTTTTCTTACTTTTTTGTAGTGTCGTAGTACATGGTGGGAAACTCAATAGGAACATGTATGCGCAAAGCGTATTTCTTTTTCGCGACCACCCCTCTTGAAGTCCCTAATTTCCTCAATCCCGACGCCCCCTCTGCTTACATATCTACGTGCCGAGGCGTGGAACCTGCCCCTCAGGGGAGAGATAGTCTGTCTTCCACCATACGTTGGTTTTTTTTCTCTTACTTTTTTGTCGGGCCCAGATCCCCTGCCAGACGAAAAGTCTGTCGCTGAGGATGACTTCCGCACGCAGCATCTTTTTCTTTTTGACTGTCGCGATGTCCCCTCCTTCCTTCCATCCCGAGCTCTCCCACAAAGGCGGCCTGTGATGTAGCAATCACAGAAGATGGTTTTCCTTTTGGTTTGGTACATTTCGCTTTTTCACAGCCTTCCTTCCCCCCCGCATTGCAGCCACCTCCCTTTCACACGTATGTTCAAAGACGGAGTTCGCTTTTTGCCACGGTGAAGACTTTCTTCTCTTACCCCCCTTTCAGATCCCCCTGCTCCTTTTTTTCTCTCCTCTTTTTCCTGCTTCCTGATCTTCCATGGGGCAACCCCCAAGCTGGTGTTGCCCCCTGCCGAGCGAGGATGGTCCCCTAAGGGAGTTAATAGTGGAACTCTTATGACCCTTGGAGGCCATGCCCCCCTTTTTCCCCCCCTTCTTCCCCCCCCCCCCCCTCTTTTACGAATCTCCCCCTTGTCCAACCGCCCTCAAGCAAAAGCCACTGGCGAGATGATCGATGACTTTTTCCCCTTCCAGTTCCCCCCCCTTTTTCCTTTACTATTTCAATGTTTTTCAGCAGCTGCTCTCTCGTTTGCCCCCCCTCACGCATAAACCCCGAAAGGTACAGGTTTCCCCCCCCAGCCTTTTTTCCCCCCCCCCACCCCCCCTCTTCTCCAACGGAACTCGGTACGAAAGCCAACTCTCTGTGATTAAAAAAGAATCTTTCATTACTCAAATTTTTTTCCCCCGCGCTTTACTTCTTCTGTCGTGGTTCCCCCCCCCCCCCCAAGACGTCCCCGACCGTGCCAGTCTTTTTTCACGATAATAGAACCGCTTTGTCCCCTTTTTTCCCCATGACCTCCCCTTCCTCCCGCAGTTGTTTCCCCTTTCCAACCCTCCATCGGACATTGGTTCGTGGTTTTTAAAAGAAGCTGAAAGCGCCTGCTTTTGCATTCTCGCTGCTGTCTTTCCTTTTTTCCCCCCCCGGATGGTTCTGCAGCTTTACTCTACCCCCCCACGAAGTTCCATTCCGAAGTCGTTCTGGCCCCACCCAAGCGGTGGGGTGGCTCCCTTTGACCTTACTCTTGCGCTCTTTGTTACCTGTTTTCTTTTCAGCCTTTTTTTTCCAGTTCTTTTGGCGCAGTCACTTTCCCCCGGCCATGGCATTATCCGCCGATTGAGAAACCCTCTTTTTGGTCATAGGCCTGGGCTTATTACACCTTGTTCCACCCCCCCTTCTTTTTCTTTGCAGCTCTGCTCCCTGAGATCTGTACGCCACCGTTTTCCCGGGCCCCGATCGACCCTGATACCAGAACCCCCCTTTGCCTGAGGGCAGGGTCTTTCTCCCCCCCCCCTCGCATTGCCTGTTTTTCCTCTTTCTACTTTCCTCCTGACCCAATTCCTTTTGAGTTTCCCCCTTTCTTTATCCCGCACCGCTTACCTTCCCCCCGGTCCCGGCGGCTTACCAGTGCGGAGGCCTCGTCCCGTGTTTTTCGCTTTCGCTTTTTTGCGAGCAACCCCAATCTTTCCCAGCGTCATCTCCCCCTGAAACTCGAAACTTGTGCAGGCGCCCCTGCCAATCCGTGGCTACACCCAACGTGTTCTTTTTTCAGGATCTTCCCAAACATTTTCCCCAACTTTTCGAATACCACCCTCCCCCAAACAGAAACTGATTTGAGCTGTTTTTCCGGTTAAACGGCTAGCCCTAGTTTTTGCGCTCCCCCCCCCCCTTTTTCACGGCTTTCTCCTTCCCAATTCCTCACTTTTTCTCACCCTCGTCCTGTTACTTGTTCGCGGTTTGATCTAGCTAGATACTCCCCCAAGTTGTCTGCGGACTTCCTTTTCCGGAACCCTTTCGAATTCCCCCCCGACTCTTTCCAGGTGAGGCACCCCCGGTTTTTTTTCCCCCACATATGGGGCGCCCCCCCTTTCTGAATTCAGGACCCAGCAATATTCGGAGGATACATCTCATTTTCTCATCCCCCTTCCCCTTTTTTCATGAGATAGGTGAGATTGTAGACTACATGCTGGTGTTTTCCCCCGATTTTCCCCTTTGAGTTCCCTTTTCCTCCCAGATTTGGTTTTGAAGGGTTACGTTCATTCCCTTATGTATAGGGTCTTTTGGGCGAGTCTGCCCTTTTTTTCCCTTCTTTTGCCTTCTCACCTGGGAGGGCTTTCTGAGCCCTGCCACCCTCGCACACCCGGCCGCTTTACGAACAGAGGGTTGATCTTTCTTCCACGTCCCGGGAGGTTTTATCGCCTTTCTTCTTAGTGACCTTTTAGGTCTAAATCCTTTCCCGAGGCTTTCAATCCGTGCCAGCCCCATGCTGCGTTTCAAAAACATTTGTTATGTTGGTTGAGTTGCGGTTGTTCCCCTTCCCCCCCCCTAGAATTTCCCCCCTATCGTCCCATGCTCTCTGAACTGGTGGAACAGACAGTCTTTATTTTCAAGTATTTGTTCCTTTTTTTTCTACCTCCCGGAGTTTTTCCCCCTTTCTTAGCTGCGTGGCTTCCCGATGGTTTGCTGCCTTCGACTCGCTGGCGATAGGTTTTTTCCCCTCTGGCCCCCTCCTCACTGAAGTAAGTACTCTTCGGGGTGGTACCCGTTATTTAGCGGTTGGTTGGCCCTTCATCCCTTTCCTGTACAGGTCCTGGTTCTTGAGTTTTTTTCTCAGGAAGTCTTTCACGCTTTCCACCCACACGTTCCCTCTTTTTTCCCTGTTCATAAGTCTTTTTGGAATGGTTATCTGAGTCGATAGGGGGGAGTGACCCTGGGATACTGAGACTCTTGGCGAAGTTTTTTTCTCTGTCCCGAAACCAGGGACACCAGCTTTTTTCCTTGAACGGTTTTCCTTTCCGATGACCCGCCCGATTTTTGAGAATCGAGGAATGAAGCTAGGTGTTTGCCCTCCCCCCTCTCCCCCCCAAGTCTTTGCTTTACCTCTTAACCTTTTGCCTGCTCCCCCGCGCAGGGTCGCCCTTAGGGGTCGTACTTCCCCAAAGAGTGGCCGTTTTTCGTTTTTGACTTTCTTCCCTTAAAAGTTGACCTTTCCCTTATGTGGTGTTTATGATTTCTGTCTTGTCCCCCCCGCCATCTGTTCCTAAGGATTAGGCATGGAGGCTTCTTCGTGCTTTTCATTCTCCTCGTCCATTCACCCAGTCATCAATGGGGTGTCTTTTTTGTGTTTTTTATCCAGCAGGGGTCTAGGGTTCAGTTTGGCAAGTTTCTTTTTTCTGCGTCTTCTCTCTCTGTTTTCTATCACAGCCTGCCGCGTCCTTTGTGCGTTATTTGTTTCAACGGGAACAAGACCGCACTCCCCTGCCTTTTACCCTCTTTTTTCCCCTGCGAATGTTTTGGCCCTCTCTTTTTTCGTTATGTCGCTTTCTTTCAGGCGATGCGTTCGGGAAGATTTCTTGTCTCTTCTCCCGTCTTCTTTTTTTGGGCACCTGGAAACTTTGGACTTTTGAATGCTTTTTTTCCACCAATGGAGCTTTTTCCCCCTTGCTCTTCCCTTTTTCTATAGTGTACCCCAACTGCTGTCTTTTCTGCACAGTGGTTCTATCAGTGCGCTTTTTCCCCCTTGTTTTCCTGTTCCCTTTGCTTTTCTGCGCTTCGGACCCCCTTCGAGTGTTTTCCAACAGATTGGATGGGAGGCCTTTTCCCTTTTCCCCTTTTTCCACTTGGACTACCGGGTCTTTCAGCCGTCCCAAGGTTCTTTTCTTCGCCAACTTGGGTTCTCCCCTTTCATCCCTGTGCCTCCCCCCTCTTCCGGCGAATCTGCCCCATCCGGCCGACGACGATCCTTTTTTTTTTTCGTCGACGTCCCCAAAACTTTGCGGAGCGCCCCGGTGTTTCAATTACGTGGCCATGGACTAGTGGATTGCCACGCCGCTTTTTTGTGAACCGGCTTTTTGCGCGCATCCCAATTCAGCCCTTTCTTCTGGTGCAGAATTGCGGCCTCTCCAGGAGGCTTAGCGGTGCATTTTCCCCCCGCCCGGTGTGGTTGCCCTTCTCCCTTTCCCCTTCTTCTTTCTGTTTGCGGAACTTGTCCCATGTTCCCTGAACCCGCTGTCTGGCCCCGGCGGCTGCTGGCCGGGACAACCTGGAGCGAGCCCTTTTTTTTCACCCCTACCATTTTTCCTCCTTGACCCTTGTGTCGTCACTATCTTTGCCTTCTGTCCCTCGCCGCCACCCGCCCGGTCCGGCTTCCCGTGGGGGCTTTTTACCGGTGGCTGTCCCTTCTTTTACGATGGATGGGCTGTTCGGATTCGTAAACTCTCCCTTTTTGCCCCGTTTGCTCTTTTATTGTCTCTTTGCCGGTTCCCCAACCAAATAGCCACACTACACGACTTCCAGGCCGAGGCGCTGTTCTTCCGGCGGGTCCTTGAATTTTTTTTCCCCTCCGGCTTTTTTTCCCCTTCGTGGTCTTGCCAGGATGATGGCGTCGTGGGCCTCCTGATTTTGCAGCTCGTTCCGATCAGTGATCTTCCCCCCCCAGCGAGTCCATTACAACAATCTTTACTCCTCAGAGCATTCCCTTTTTCTTTACCATTTCTTCGTCCTCGGCGCTTCCGCCGTGTTGAACGGGTCCCACCGACTCCACGCCCTCTTCAGCGGCCGGTTTTTTGTCTCTTGCCCATCCCCCCTTTTAGCTGATCTCCGCGCCCCCCCCCCATGTGCTGATGTTGGGCGCTTCTCTAAGTTGTTTTTTCATTCCCCCCATTCATCGATTGCCTTGTCGCTCGAAGCGCTTTCGGAAAAAACGGACTGATAGCCACCCCCTTTTTTTTGATGGTTTCCCCATTTAACCCACAGTTTCTTGTCGGCGTCTTGATGGGAGGTCAATGGGATTTGGGGCCCGGCGATTTTCGGTCGCCTTTCCAAATCCCCCCCCCTGGAGTAGGCGGGTCGAAGGAAAGATTCCTGGGAGGTGTATTTCAGAACTTTTTTTCTTTCGAGTCCCCCCTTTCCCCCTTCTTCCCAATTTTTGCCTTCCCCCATGCCCCCCCCCCTCCGTCCTTTTTTTTTTTTTGGTGCTCTCATTTTGGAAGGTGTTTTCAAAGAACCCCCTGGCGCGTTTCTTGTGCTATGATCGTCTTTTTTTTTCTCTCTTCGTATGTCTTTTTTGTTTTTTCCGCAAGCAACTCTCCTTAAACAGTTTTTGATCAGCCTTTTTTCTCCCCCCATTCGCTTCCCTTGACTTCCGTCAACTTAACCCATTCTTGAGGCAGAAGGGTTCCCAGAGGGAAGTGGCTCCCCTTTTCCCCTTTTTTAGCTTCCCCGTTCCAGTAGAAAGTTAGTGACGTGCACGGTCCCTGTCGGAACGGGGGCGCGCACGTGCGACGTCTAAGTTGTCGACCTGTTTTTCTTACGAAAATTTCCCCCCGCAAGATTTCGCAGCGGCCGGTACACCTTTTGGTTCCGCCCCTTCTCCCCCTCCTTGTTTTGTTTTCACCTTCCGTCTCGGCAGCCCGAAGCCCCGTGCGCAATTCCCCGCACCCGCTTGCCAGGCTTTTTTGTCCGTTTTTTTTTTCATTGTCAGCCTTCCCTGTCATTTTCCTCTCGGAAGGGTTGCACCATCAAGCAATTGTCCGCGCAGCGTTTTTTTAGTTGCTGGAGGGGCGTATCGTTAGCGGGAGGTCCCCTTTTCGGATCTAGTGCCGCTTTTTTCCGTCCCCCTTGACCTCTCCTCCCATTCCTTTTCCACCAGATACCAGCCCTGGATCTTCGATGAGCCGCACCGTTTCTTCCTGATGGAGTTTGACTTGCCGCGTTTTTTTTTTCGCTTGCCCCTGTTTTTTTCCTCCTTTCTCTTTCCTCCTGTGTTGCACTTTCCTTTTTCCCCCCGACGCGATCGTTTCGGCGCCAGCCGACTGGCTTTTTCGTCACAGCCATCCCCCACCGGGGAGGCTCATTTTTTCCTGGCTGCTGTTTTTCCCCACGGCACTTTTATGGCTTCTTTTCAAGGGTTGCTCTTACTATCGGGCACTATCCCCTCTGCCGCTCAGATAAGTTTAAGTTCCGCAACCGCCTTTTTGTTCCCCTGCGTTCTTTTTTTTGCGCCATACTCCTTTTGCTGAACGGGGCATTTGCTACATCAACAACCCGACGCGCTCAACCTTTCTGGAAGTTGGTGCTTTGAATGCGCTCGGTTGCTAGGTTTTCTTCGGGCTGCCGCCCTTCGTTTCCCCCCCCCCCCCCCAGTGACCGGCGTTGTGGTCCCTCCCCCCCAGTCTTGCTTTCCATTCGCGCTGGCCTAATGGGCGAGTACTTCTCAAGCGACGAAAGACCTGTTTTCCCCTTTTTTGCCACCCTGGACCCTTACTTCCCCCTTCTTCTTCGTTCTCCCCCTTGTTAATCGTTTCTGATTGGGGCCCGCGTTTAGCCCTGGACCTGCCCCACGGGCTCGCCTTCGCCGCAGAGGTTTCTTTTTATGCCCATCTCCGGTTCAACGAACCGCGGCTCTGTGCTGTTTTCAGGAGAAAATTCGGCGGGAGATAAACCATCTTTTTTTATCCCTACCCCCCTCCGGAGCCCTCCTTTGAAAGACTGCGGCCAGGGTTTTTTATCACGTCCCCCCCCTTAGCGAAACACCCCCCCTGCAGTCGGAGTCGGACTTTTTTCCGTGGGCTTTTGTACATTTTGGTTCTCGCTCTTTCCTTTTCCCCCACGCAATCGAACTCGGTTTTTTTTTTCTGAGTTCCGAGAAGGACATTGGCAATTTTTCCTCCGTACCCCTGTCAAATTGCCCCCAGTGCACCCCCCTCCGCCGAAGAACCAGGTTGGACCTGTGGTATTTGCGCCAAACCGTATTTTTTGTGATAGATAGCCTTGTGGAAGAAATTATTTTCCTGTTTTTTCCCGTCTCAAAGCATAGTGGAAGTGGTGCGCGCTTCCCAGCGGACGAGCCCCTCCTGATTCTTTTCAGCATTGCGCGGAGTAAAGGACTTCCTTTGGAACTTGTTATTACTTCCCCCCCTCCCCTCGACCTCCCCTTCTTCCTGTGGAGTTGGTCTTTTTTTCCTGTTTTCCCGGGCGGTGCTGTTGAGCGGAAGAGATTGTAGCTTTTCCTGCGCTGAGCCACGGCCTCCCCCCCTTGTCCTGGACTCTCTTGTTCCCCCCTCCTGGTAGAGTTTCCGGATGCAATTTTGCCAGCGCCACCTTTTGGGCAGTTTTCTTCAGCGGTAACTGTGTTTTCTGAAGGAGCCCAGCCATCTTCGTTCTCGCTGTCTTTTCTTTCTGGTTGAGGCCTTTTTTTTCGGCTCAACTCCCCTCTCGCACGCGTTTTGCAACGGGTCCCTCCTCTGGCAAATGGGACTCCTTTCAGCCAAGTGCCCGCCGGTTACGCCCCCCTTCCCTATCCTTGACTTTCATATCCCTGACTGGGGCTATTTTTTACCCTGGGCGAGATAGTCGTGTCTTCGAACAATCACTTGGGAGGAGTGAGCTTTTTTTATTGGCCCCCCCCCTCCTCGGGTCCCCCCGAAAGTAGGTTTTTTTTCACCGGGCCTGGTACCTGTCTCCCGAAGGTTCCCTATTGGACGTCTTTGAGTGAGCATGATTCGCTTTTTTTCTTGGCCCATGCACCCCCCTTTATGCTCCTTTCTCCCAAGTCGCGCCATTCAACAGCCGTTGTATGACAGTGGGTTCTTTCAATCTCTTTTTCCACCCACTTTCTATTATTTAGGGCAGCCACCCCCATGTGTCAACTCTCAAAGCCGAGGCGCCCACGGTGAAGCTCCCTCACCAAGCTTTTTTTTCGACATTAACCCCCTTGACTTCTTCCCGGAGAAGTTTTTTTCTTTTCTCTGTTCCCCAAAGGGAGCGATTGAGCTAACTTGGCCTTGAAACAGCTGGCTTTTTCAGCACTTTTTGGAGTTCCTGAGTCATCGGTTGCAAATTTTTCTCTCCCCCTGGCCATGCATCCCTGCGACAAGCTGGACCCCCCCATGAGTTCTTGCGCCTTCCCCCACCAAAGACCCCTTCCACAAATGGGAGCGAATTCGATGAACCCCGGTTGGCCTCCCTTGCTTTTTTTTGACTCCCTCCTATTCTTTTCGCCGCATGGCGGAGGCCCTTTATATCGTTGGACACATCTTTTTTCAAATCCTTACACACCCCCTTTCCGAGAGAAACGAACTTCGTTTCCCCAGCACTCGCCTTATCCCTGACAATCACGCAAACCTGCCTGGGACCGCTGCTTAACCGGGCGGCATTTGTTGGGCCCGTTGCTCCGTCCCTTTCTACTTCCCTGGCACGATATCTTTTCCCGATCGCCTTGTCTCTCCTCCGGATGGGGCACTGACATGACTTACCACGCGCTCCTCCTTTCCTTTCCTGCACCGACCATTTTTTCTTTTTGACGTTTTCCGCCTTCTGGGCGGCCGTTCTATGGCTTCCTTATCTCACGGATGTTGGTCCAGCCCAATTTTTTTTCCATGCCTACCGTCTTCCTCCTTTCCCCCTTTCCATTCGCCCCTTGTGGACGTCGTCCCCCCTTTGACGTACTCGTTCGCGGGCGTGACTTCCGTACAATGGTCGGTACGCACTTGTAAAGGATCGAGGGCAGGTTTCTCCCCTTGCCTTGGCCTGCACTCCCCAAGCGGGCTTTTTTCGCCTGACCGTTTTATCTCCTCCTGCGATTCTTGCCTGGACTCACCCTTTTTCACGATATTCTTCAAGTAGCCAACATTTCCCCCCCCCATGTTAAATCTCTCTTTACCCTTTTTTCCCCTGAATTTCTTCAGGTTCAACAACGTTCAAATGAAAGGTGTTTTCCGTCTATTTTGTCCTCTGGGGTATTACTCTTGCCAAACCTCCTCCGGGCTCTGGTTCTTCTCTTATGGCCATCCCCTTCACTACGGAGGTCCCGGCGATTATAATTGCGTTCTCTCTTTCCGTCTCCACGGATCCCCCCCTCTCCGTATCCATTCTCATCTCCCCTTTCTTTTACTTTTCCCCCTCCTTTTCGTTAAAGGAACTTTAGAAACTGAGCCAGGTACAATTTTTTGGCATCAACTGCGCACCCCCCCTCTATCCGTTCGGATAATTTACCCACAAGGTCCTTAGACGAATACTCCCCCCACTTCCACGGATTTTTCTGCGCTGGCCCTGTTCCCGTCTTCTCCCGTCTCAGGACGGTGTGGGGGGGGGATTGTTTTTAGGAGTTCCCCCCTTTTTTTCCCTGAATTCGATACCCCTCCCCGATTACGCAACTCCGAGCCTGGTTTTCAGTTAGTTGCGGTGTGCTCCTTTTTTCGTGAGATACTCCCTTTTTCCTTACCCTTAAAAGGTTTTTTTCCCTACGGGGACACACCAGCCTATAATGTGAGGACACCCTTCTTTCCCACTCGGACCTTTTCTCGACATGGGCTCCCAGTTAATTTTAACCCCTCCTTCTCTCTGCTACCCCGATCTCTTTTTAATACTTAATTACTTTGTTGAGACTCTGGGCGCCCCTTGTTTTTCCCCCCCTATTTGCTGTTTGGAGATTTATTTCAGGAAATGGGAGCACCTCTGACTCCCTTTTTTTTTGCCTTTTTCTCCCTTGATGTTATTCTGCTTGTTTTTTCAAGTGCCGTTTTTTTTGGAACCTGTTTTCCTCTTTTTATGTACGTTTCCCTCACTGGTCTTCTTTTTTTATTAGGAGAAGTTCCCCGTCCCAAACCTTCCCCCTAGAATCCACGGCTCGGGTTCGTTGAGGGGGGACCTCCAGGCTTTTTCTCATTCTTCATTCTTCCAGCCGGTTTCGTTTCAGTGAAAGCCAGATTTTAACACTAAGGGTCCCCCCCTCCCTTAGGAAATCCCTTGTTTGGTTGGGGCGGTTAGTTGGACAGAACATGGAAACCCCTTTTTCCGATCGGCCCCCCACTCTTTCCGGTTGGTCACCTTTTTTCTTCCCAAAGGGATGCTGAGATGCACTTTTCGAGTTCCTGACGAGCTGCGTTTTTTAACTTAGTTTTTCTTCTTGTTTTTTTTGCATATAGTACCGTCCCCTTGATAGGATAGCCCAGGCATCCCCCCCACCTGACAAGATTCCTTTCCCTCCCCGTATAGGGGGTCGGTTCCTTGGTGCCTAAATTTCAACCGCATAAGCCATTGCTTCCCAGCACCAGTCTTTTTTTTCCGGCGGAAGTCTTCACGCGCCCCCCCCTGGCCATTGGCCTCCCTTTTTTTGAGCGGACCTCGCAGGCAGTTTGGGTTTTCCATTTTTTTTTTTTGGGTTCCGGGGCCTTTGCGGTTTTCTCCTTCGTTTGGTTTTTTGGTGTGTGAGGGAGTTTTTTTGGGCTTTGTTTTTTACTTTTTTGGGATGTGTGGTGTTTTTATGTTTTTTTTTTTTTTTTTTTTTTGCGCTCTCGGGGGCTTTCCCCCCCCCCCCCATGTTGAGAATCCTCTTGAAAGCGTCGCTTGGGTTTTGCAGAATATTCAGGGAGCAGATTTACTTCTCTTCCCTTTTTGTCAGTCCCTGCTTGTTCCCCTTTTGGTGCGCTTTCGAGGTTTCTCGTGCAGGCCTTTTTTCCAAAGGGGCCCCCGCCTTTTTTTTCCCAACAGCTGTTTACCGGACCGGCCGGGCGTGGCGCCCCGCGCACTGGTACTTCCGGGTCGACTCCCCCGCGGTATGATTTCCACCCCTATGGGACAGTTGTGCATTTGAGCATTCAGAGCCAGTAACACGGATGACCACTTCTCGTTCCGCTCCTTCGGCTCTCTGAGGAGCTTCTTTTCTTTCGCCATTTTTTTTCAAACACCTCCCCCTCTTTCTCTTCTTCCGTGGCGCCCCCACTTGGTGAGGTTTTCTGCGCTTGGGCGGTTCTTCATTGACCTCTGCCGGCCGAACCCCTTTCCCCGACTCGTTATTATTTTCTGATGGGCCCCTAGTATCGTTTTTTTTGTTATTTAAGGGAAAACCCCGACAGCCTTTTCCCCCGCCCCCTTTCTCGGTTCCTGAGAATGTGAAATGTTTCGATGATGTCGCTTCTTTTCAGGGCGAAGTTTTTTTGTAGGGATGTGTCTTCTTCTTCGATTGTTGGGGGGCCCCTGGAACTTTTGGAATTTGGCCTCGGTTCCCCAGCCATTCCTCTTTCTGGCCTTCCTTTTTGTCAAGATCTTTTTCTTTCCAACGGCTGGCTTTCTGGCCAAAGTTTTTTTTCTTTCCGTGGTCATTCTTTCCTTCATTTGGAGGTTGTCGGTGAGTTTTTTCTTTTCAGGACCAACTAATGTGGTGGGCCCCCCCCCTGGCGGCTGGAGGAATTTTTGTCTTTACAGTGAGCCCCCCCTAGGACCCCGGTCTCTTTTTTCAGGTCCCTCAGGTCTATTGCAGCCAGTGGGGGACACGGGGCTTTTTCCCCACCGTCGTCGACTTGGACCCTCAGATGAATTTCGCAATCGGCCTATCCCGGTGTTAGTTCCTTCATGGGATTCCCCCGGACCTGTTCCCATTCTTTTTGGTTATGAGTCCATTCTTGGTTGGAAAAACCGTTGGCCCTTGAGTGGATGTTTCATGAATGTCTTCTTTTTTCCCCCGCCGATTTGAGCGCATTTTCCCCCTCCCCCCCTTCCTTCTTACGTGTTTTTTTCCAATTGGAGGCACCAGCTCTTGCAGAGGCGCTTGGCGGCGGGTTGCCTCCCCCCCCCGCACTGGTTTTTACCTTTCGCGGACCTCACGGCCAATATTCTGATTCTTGACGGTCGGCCCCGGACCGACTTCTTGGGGACAGCGGAGATGGCTTTTTACACCATAGAGCTGAGTTTGGCCCCCCTCACCCGCCCACCTGTGGATGGTTAGTACCCTGCCGACTATTTTACCGGTATTTTTGGGTTCCATCCATCTCATTTTTTCTTACGCGCTGGTCGTAGTTGATTCTATGGCTGGGGCTGTCTTTCCCATTTGGGAATTGGGGTCGTTTTTTTTCCCAGGTGGTTCCACCGGCTGAGGCTCAGGTCTCCCCTTTCCGGTCCCACCCCCTTGGCCTCCGACACCCCGAACGCTCCGATCCTTTGAGAGCCTTTCGCTTCAGTTCGGCATCAAACTTACCCTTTCAAGAATGTCCCCCAGGGAGCTCTTGCGCGGGCTCTTAGCGCCGTCCTCAGTGATGTTTTTCCCCAGGCAGTTTAAAAGTGACAAAACCAATTCTTTCCCTGCTGCGAGCTGTCCCAATTCTCGTCCTCCGGTCCTGTATAGGTTTCTAATCAACGCCACTCCACCCAGCAGGCTTTCCGATGTGTGGTCGCGGTTCCCTTTTTTTTAAAATACCCAAACCGCTTCTTTTTTGGGCTTTTCCCTTTTTTCCGCGGAAAGGTGCTTTTTTGCCAGACAGTTCGCGATTCTCGTCCCTTTTTCATCGGCACACCCTTTTTTCTGGCTCAGTTTGTCGCGGTGTCTCCTCCTCGGGCCACCTTTGGGATCTCTAGCACCAAGACTTTGCTGGGCTTTTTAAATACAAAAGGTCGGCATTCTTTTTTTCGGTGCGGATGAGGTCTTTGATGAGAGATCGATGCAGGCCCCCCCTGTGCGTTGACCCCCCTTCCCCCTGGGTGAACTTTACGCTTGTCCCCCCTTAAGGGGACGGAGTTTCCCTGAATTGAGTGTTATTTCTCACACCAGAATATGGGCTGTGTTCTCCCCCCCCCCCCCATTGCCCGAGCGAAACCTTATGTACAGAAGCGCTTTCCAGGTAGGTGTGGCTGTTGCTCCTGTTGTCGTGATACCGAACACCTTTTTTTTTTCTTTGGTCTCCTGGCTTTCTTCTTCTGGTCCCGTTTATATGGTCCCGCCAGCCCCCGCGTCTCATTTCCAGCGCACAGTTTTTTCTTCTTTGTTTGTCCCTTAGCCCCGGTCCTAGAGTTCTTCCCCCCACGTTCAATGACCTTTCTGGCAGCCCTGCCTGCTGAGTGGGCAGTTTCCTGACACTTTCCAAGGTTTGTTCCCTTTCTACAACGTTGGCCCCAGTTCTTCCCGTAACTCCCTTCAGCCCCGCCGGCTTCCGTTCCGTCGAGTGCTTAGGGAGGGACCCCCCCCCTTCATTCGGCGCTGACTAGTACCGCAGTTTCCCGCGCGATGTGGTCACTCCCCTCAGCCGCTTTTTTTTTTGACGTGTTGTTTCAAGGAGGGTCCAGCCACGGGCCCTCCCGAGCACATCCTCCCCAATTCCACATCTCCCCATTTGCTTCCGCTTTTTCAGAGTCTTTCTTTAGCACGGTGCTTTCTTTCAGCACCTTTTCGAAGGGGCGCACCTCAGCCATGGGTACTTTTCACGCGGCGCTTCCGGTGCGGAATTTGGTCCCCTGAGGAGAGCACGTTTTCTTCCCTCTAGTGCCGTCTCTTTTTTCCGATTCCCCCCCCCCCCGGGATTTCTTTCCTCCCCCTCCCTTTCCAGTCGCCACCCCCCGTTGATCCATCTCCGTCGTCGGGCTTTTTATGAGGGGCCGCACCCCCCCCAAACCTTGAATGATGGACTTTTGACTGCATTCGGTCCTTTTCTCCCTCTGATAG
>Ga0179593_1503996_pt1 | contig 16510 bp, 12 predicted proteins | sample CZODoug2_1_08_16_FD_185931 | JGI IMG/M metagenome (GOLD analysis project Ga0179593, IMG submission 185931) | Vadose zone soil fungal communities from Angelo Coast Range Reserve, California, USA - CZODoug2_1_08_16fungal (PacBio error correction) | ecosystem: Environmental > Terrestrial > Soil >... | reverse complement strand
GCCCCTTTTCACTCCACGTGAACCGTACCCTTCCCTAGGGGTGCCCCCCATGTCAAACTAAAATGACCTGGTGTCTCCCCTTAGTTCTTCATACCATTGACGCCGCGCCAGCCCAGTTCACTCCGTCTTTTCGCCTCCCCACATCTTTCATCCTCGTTTTCGTGTGTCTTTTTTGCTGCAGGTCGCCTGCGCCTTTGCTTTGTCATCCTCGGGGCAATCTATTCCCGCACCACTTTTCCCCCCATTTGCTGCGGAGCCTTTTTTCTTTTCTCTTTCACACGCTCCTTTTCGGACCATCCCCCTTCTTTTCCGAAACGGACGGCCCGCTTACTGTCTCTCGCCCAAACCTGCTTTGAGCATTTTTCAACTCCTGCCAAAAACTGATTGTTTTTTTTTTTCTTCTTCTCTTCTCCCTCCTGTTGGAGAGATATACCCAACTATTCTGCTTTGCCCTCTTCCAGACGCGCGCCAAAGGTAACGTCGGATAACAAGTTAACTCCCTCCCCTTTTCCGTAATACTCCTCTTTGACGACAGAGCCGGGACCCTTGACCTTTACTGACTCTGTTCCCCAAAAGTTTGCCGGAATCGTTTTCCCTCTTTTTTGAAACGCCTTCTTCTTTTCCTGCCGAACCTGATATCCTCCATCCCTTTTCACAACCGCTGCCCTGACTTCCTAACTCAGAAGGATCCAGGTGTCTTGGTTTTGTATGTCTCCCCTCTAGTAAGGCTTAACCCTTTTCCCTTTATTTGCGGAGATTTGCTTTCCAGTTGACCTCCCCCTTTTTTTTTTCCCCCGCAGGAAGGACACACAATTAGGCTTGTCTCGTTCCCCCCCGTGTTTTTTCTTCTGGAGTTTAAGATTCTTTCTGACATTCTTCTAAACAGCTTGCACGATAGTACTGCTATAGTGTTTGACAGATCTGCCCAGCTTGGGGCATATTTTCCTAAACCCAACCTTTTTCTTTTACGTTCATGTGGGATTATTTAGAAAAAAGTAGTGTAAATTTTTTGACATTGGAGAGTGAGGAGCTGACCTTACCCAACAGGCCGTGTCAGTACCTATCGGAACTTGACTGTGACCTATTCCCCCTTCCTTTCCCTGATGAGTTTCCCCAACTGGCTAATCCTTCCGGGCTATCCTTTCGTATTCTTGCGTGGGCGAAGGCTACCGAGATGTCGTGCTTTCTCCCCCGGCCGTTTACGTCCGGCATAGGCCTGGAAACACCGTTAAACCCCCTCTCCCCCTCTTTTTTCGCATTTTTCCTTTATCACGACATTTGTGCCAGCTGCGTTAACCCCACTCTTTCTTCGCGGCGTCCTCTTTTTATTAGGCCAGGGCTGGGTCCCTGACTTCCTCTCCCTCAGACTCCTTGTGCCTTGCCGCCTATGGAAGTGACTTTTTCGGTGTCCTTCCTTCTGGAATAGGAACGAGAATTCTATATTGACCTTTCACTTGTTTTTCCCTGGGACATCCCCTTTTTTTAAAATCTTGTGGTATTCTTCCCTTTTTTTTTATTTACAGCCCCCTTAGAGGTTTTACTAATTTCTTTAATAACTCTCTTCTCGAGTTGTAGTTCCCTTTTCTTTTTTTAAAGCTCTCGCATCTCGACTCTCGCTTTTCTTTCAGTCTCTAAGTCACCTGGCTTGGATCCCCCCCCCCTGGTTGATGCGTCCTTTCTTCGCCTTAGTTGTTCATTCGCCGAAGAACCACGCCGATTTGCGCAGGAACTCTGTGTCCTTTTTGTCTCTTCTCATCCATGAGGATTAAACATTTCCCTCGACCCATATTTAGTGGATTCTCAGGCCCCTTTTTTGAGGGGATAATGAGTCTTCTTTTCCTAATTGACTCGTGTGATCTTTTCCAGGGCACCGAGGCTAGTTCTTTCTGCACTGAACCCGATGCATAAGCGCGCTCTCTTGTTGCTTTCTTATTACCAGCACGCTTGCTGGTTTTTGTGAGTGCCTCCCGGTCCACGAGCTTGACGTTCCCATGTGGAACCAGACTCTGTGAATTTTTAAGGTAAGATGGCTCGGATGAGGAATTGTTAATTGTAGAGTTTCCCCCAGATTATAACGACCCCCGGAAGCTACCACAAATAGGGGTGGGACTGAGAAAGGCGGGCAAGGTCCCCCCACGAAAGACACAAAACCACCATTAAAGAAGAGTCCTCCTTTAAATGGGGGAGAGCGGCGTTCACAGGAAAATGTGGGAGGCGCAAGCGACTTTCTACAACCACAGGGATTCAGAGGTCATGGGGGTATCGCCGACAAGGACGTCTGAAAGCTGAGGTTGACTGCCCTTTCCCTCCATTTTAAGTTCTGGCAAACCGGTAGTAGCCGTTTCCGGCGCGTAAGCCCCCTTTTGGCAAAATCGATTTTTCCTTTTTTCGTCAAGACTGGCACCTGTCCTTATGATAGAGACAGAATCCACACTTAGTGTTTACTTCCTGTTGTCTGATGATTTTGCCCCTTTTTTCTTTTTTTTTTTCTTTGAGTAGATAGATTTCTAAGCTTATCCTAACAGCATCTCTGCTTTTTTCTTTCCGTCCATGTCTTCCCTTTTCCCTTGACGTACCACGGACCTTTCTCTTTCCTGGGTTTAGTTCCCCAAAGAAGGAGTACCAATTTCCTTTTAGTTAGACATTCTGATAGAGAGTGGTCGAGTTGACTTGACTTCGCTGGAACCCTCTTTACTATCAGTCATAGTCTAAATGGAGAAGACCCTTTACGTCACAGGGCTTCCTGGCGTTTTTTCCGATAGCTTGCTCCTCTTTCCCTTCCCTGGCTATATTCTAGTAGGGAGAACCATCCCTTTACTTCAAGGTAGACATTCCTCTCCCCCTGATGATTTCTTTGCTTGTTGATAAGTCTTGGTTCTCCCTTCCTCGACAGGAGAGTGTTCTGTACTTTTCTGTCTGTGACCCCTACCTTTTTGTCTGGAAAAATGGACCTTCCTAGACCCGACTGTGGGCAGGAAGTCCGCTGACTCTATTATTTCTTTTTGCTCCTAGCATTACTCAAATATACTTCATCCTCTAATGATCTGACTTTCTCCTCATTTGGACTTTCCTTCTCATGAGTCCTTCGGGCTTTTAGTTCTTAGTGATCTCTCACGTAGGACGAGTGCATTACTCGAACCCCTTTCGATCTTTCTCTTTCAAGTTTTTTTCACGGGCCGTTTTCTCACCCGTCCTTTTGGTGATCTGGGGCCCGTCTTCTAGTCTACTCACCCGCGGCTCCAGAAGTAGTTTAGGTTGTCTTTTTTCTGTTCAGCATCGCGTTCTCTCCCTACCTAGGAACGAGCAACATGTCTCTTCCTTCCAATTCTCCGCCTGCGACTTTCCTACTGTCTTCATGGAACCTCGGCGGTCTTCACGTACGAGTTTTTTTTTTCCCTTTTGTTTGGAGTAGTCAGTTTTTTGTTACTTGCTCCTGGTCATCGTGTCTCCTTCATCAAAGCGGAGACGGAGATCAGGTTGACTTCTGAGTTATAGGTCCACTTTTTCCGAGACCTCCTTTTTTCCCCACCTCGCGGAATATTTTTGTGGCCGCGATATCCAAATCATGTGTTTTATTCATACAGGTTGGATAGCTTCCCCTCTTCTTTGATATCGTTCTTATTCACCATGATTGGATGGGCCCATCCTAATGTTTTTTTGTTGTTTGTTTTTTTTTTTTTGTTTTTTTTTCTTTTTTTTTTTTTTTTTTTTTTAGATCCCGTCCATAAGGCCCTCCTCCCTTGTTGTTTTTTATTCTGATCCGGAAGCAATTAAAGAGTCACCAATCTCATTGATTTTGATTTTTTCGGAGACTAAGGTTCGTTTTTTTCTCTAATTAACGCCTGATTCTCCTCCCCGGACCGTGTCGCCTCCCACGTATTCCGAAGGCTAGTGGTTTTGTGGAGGTTCTTATCCCCATTGCCCCATATAAACTCCTCCCCCCCTCTTGACGAGCGCAGCCTTTTCGATCTCCTACACCCCTGACAATCCCTTCCAACCTTCATCCGCTGCCCCCAAACAACTAAGAAAATACTCTTTACTCTAGAAGTATCTTTCGTCCCCGACTCCTGACAAGTCTCGATTTTCTTTTCAGTCTACGTTTTCTAAATCGTTGAGAGCCTACCCCCCCATAAGCAACCAAGGCCCCCTCCCCCCCTCCAGCTCAGCTCCTTTCCCCTCCCGAGCTTCGGTTTCCTCCAAAAATCTCCTTCACTAACTTTTTGCCTCGTTTCCCCCGGCATTCATCTAATCGGCCAGTCTTCGCGTCCTCCCCCTCTGGAAGATGGCTCCTCAGACTTCGCCGCCAAAAACTCCAGCATTTACCAGGCTGAATCAACCTCTTTCCTCACCCACGTCTCATCTTTTTTTTCGCCATGCGGTCGTTTTCTTTTCATGCTATGAGAAACAAGACTAAATCTCGCTTTTTCTCATCCCTCACAAACGTATAGTCCTCATGGGCAATAGCCCCCTACGTCCTATTCCTTTCTTTCACCCTACGAGACTTTTCTCTCTTAAACCACGGTGTTTGAGTCTTCCTTTGCTCCACCCCAATTAAGCCAATTGTTGGCTCTTTCTAGAGTGTTGATGAGTTCTTTCTTTTCCTAAAGGATTGCGTCTCACTTTCTGAACCCCTGAGAGTCTTACCTTCTCTCTCCCCCCGAGCCACGGACACAGAGGATATCTTCCTCATTGTGTTACCGGTTGTCGACCGGCCCTCTTTCAGACTAATCATTTCCCCGTCCACCTACTTGCCTCGTCTAACCAGACACCTCCCCCTCTCTCTCCCTCCAAAACTGGACATTCCCCTAATGGTCACAACGGCTAACACATTCAATCAATTTCCCTTTTAGGCTGGTCTTTGAACCAACTTTGCCTTCCCGAAGCCGCTCGCTGGCTTTTTCCTGAAGCCAATTTCCGTCCTGACCAAAAAAGTACGACACCAGACCGTGATGGCCCATGGTAACTAATAGTGAACCGTTAATTTTTATGCTCCTTGTGTGGGAGGTCCGAGCCGCCCTTGCTCGGTTCCACCTTGGATTCCCTTACCCTCTTTTCAAAATCCCTCTCCGGGAGGACCTACCTCCCCCTTTTTCCCTGACTAAATGTTCTGGGCTTCCCCCCCCCCCCGCTAGTCTTGTCCGACCCCTCTGAATACACCCATTCACAGCCTGCGTCATCTCCAATTACGAGAATAACACCGTTTCATAACCGATCTACCCCCCAGTCCCAAGGCGCCCAGACTTGGGTCGGTGAGAGTATGAAATTGGTCCTCACACTTGACCCCCATGGGTCTCTTAGACGGGGATTTCTCGTTGCTACGTTATCGACCCTTCAACGCATTACCCCACACTCTAGCCCATCTGATTTAAGAAAGTAACGAGATTTTTTCTGAACGTCTCAAACGACGGGCAGAGGACGACCCCGCCCACAAATCTTGACTATGGAAGAAATGGGAGGCGCTATGCATCTTCAACCCGGTCCTCTGCTACCAGACACTACCTTAAAGAAATCATCTTTCAATAGATCCCCTATTTCGGCACTACTCCATACTTCCTCCGCCTTTAGAAGTCAAACCCCTCCCCCTTCAGGGTCAGCAATCTCCAATCCCCGGAATTTTTCTTCCGTTAGAATTCCCCTCGTAAAGTCTCAATCGGTAGTATCATGCGCTTTTTTGCTCTGCGAGCTTAAGTTTCAGATCCCTACTCCGGTTTCTCCATGGCTCCCACCCTCCCCCCAGCCCCCACCGCCGGTTCTCCTCCCACGCCAATTGTGGTCGATCTACACTTCCGAATGAGGGTGAGCGTTCCTCCAGAAACGCTTCCCCTTCTCCAACGCGGATCCCCGGGACGTACCCCATTTCTGTTTTAACTAAATTCTTTAGATGCCCACACTTTCCCCCAAAAAGAGCGAGCCCCCCTCTGACATTTGTTATTGAACTTCCCCACAAGTGTGGATGTCACCCTGTTGAGGCCTGTCAATATCTTCTCTTCCTCCTGAACACTGTTTTCCCCCCGCCTTTTTCCCCGCACTTGATGTCCAGTTCTTTGAGCGCGTTCCTATTCCCATCCAAAGGTCGTTCCAATCATTTCGGCCCCCCCGCCTTGAAAAGAACACGGTCGCCGCGCAAGGCACGAAATTGAACGCCCCCATGGTCATGTCGTATAATGGGAAATTTCCCCCGATTATTTTCCTTTTCGTCAGGTGGCCCCCCCCGTTGAAGAATATGCCTTCCTAAAGAAGCGCATCGATTTCTTAATTATCCCAACCGCTGCGCAGCAGAGAGGGACCCCTTCCATCAATTAGATCGCTTTATTCCTATACGACGTCTTTTCTCCGTAAGCTTCCTGCTCGTCCTAACGTATTTTCGTCAGCTTTCCCTTCTGTGGCACCCATTTCCAGCCAGTTGCGGCCCGATCTATAACCCAATATACGTCGCCTCCTTTCTCCCTCGCCGCGTTATCCTTCTTTTTTCCCAAACGCGCTAGAGCAGAAAATCTTTTTTCAGCCTTTTTTCGCCCCCCCGCCGGGCAGTATGTCCTTGGCTCATCTTAAACGCCAGCCCGGAAACACGTTTTCCCCCTCCGGAAAACTTTTTCTTCTTCCGCACCGTGTGTGTACCCGGGAAAACCCCTTGAGTCAGGGTCACCATTGCAAATCCCAACCAATTGTCCCTGTCTTGCTCCGTCTCCCGTTCTTTTTACTCCCCCCCCCGAGCCGGTTCCTTTTTTTCCCCCATTCGGCCTCTGAGTTACTCTAACAAACAGGATGTCGTTTGATCCGGTTTCTGCTAGCAGTTTTTGCTTCCATCCCTTCGTTTTTAAACCTTCGCGGGCCAATCCCCCCTCCCCACTTTCTTTCTTGCGTGTATGCTGCAAAACGTCACTGTCCCTGCGCTGTCGTCACACTCACGGCTTACGTCGCAATTCCGTCTTTTTTCATCTTTTCAAAACCTGGGCGCGCGTCTGGAGATTAGCCTCCCCTCCACCTGCTGTTGGTCTTTTTCCCCCCTCCTTTTTCCCTGACGTCCGTTGTTGTTGTTTTTGTCTCGCTACCAACAGCAGGTGGAGTCTTTGCGGTTGAAAATAGTCTCCCAAACGGTTTGTTTGAACGCTTTTCTCCCCCCCCCCGTCCAAAACTAATTTTCTTCCTTTTCCGGAACCCCTCCTGATTGACCGTCGAATTTTCCACAGCATTTTTACGACGCGCTGCAACTTCCCCTTTTGAGGTCGCTTTTCCCCTCCCTCTTGGTGACCCGTCCGGGTGACCTTCTTTTAGCTGCGGCTATGACTTCAAACATACAACGCTTTTTTGAGACTATTTGTCGTCAACGAAGACTGCCCTTTCAATTTACATTCTTTTCTTTTTCTCTCCCTGAAGGGTTTGATCCCCCGAGGAGTTCTCCAAGAAAGGCAATTGGACTTGCGATTCCAGGTCCCCGCTGACGAGTTTTTCCCGTAAGAGTATCCCCCTTCTTTTGGCATCCCTTTCCCCCTGCTTTTGTAACAGTTCAAATCCTTTTCATATTCTTTTCCGACCTGTTCGTGAGAGAACTCCCCCCTCCTGTGCCGGATTCCTCTCTTTTTATGAGTCTTCCTCTTTTCTAATTAAACGGCTGTACGTATATTGTCTCCCGATCCGTTCTTCCATTTCATGTGCTCGCGTATTGACGTATCCGCCGTTCGGGGACGGAACTTCCCCGGCGGGCACGCCCCTTCTCCCCCTTGATCCTTTATCCTCCTGGATTCTGTTCCTATTGGTTAGAGAGTGTGGATAAATTTCCATCGATGCGATGAATCATCCTTGGCTAGTTTCTTTTTTTTTTTTGGCCTTATGTCAGGCACTTGTGGCAAAGTTCAACTACCACCTCTATAAGATTTCCTTCCTTATTCTGAAAATGTTGAGTTTTTCAAGTTTGCCCCCAAAACGCATTTTTGTTCTCCTTTGATTTGGTCACTTACTTTCCGGGTGGGATTTCGAACTTTCAATCATTGTGACTACGCACCCGACCAAGGGACTTTTCAGTTGTCGGTTTTTCCGTTGATCGGATTGAAGATCAATCGCTATTGACTCACCGGTGAAAGGCAATTTCTTTCCCCCTTTTTTCTTCCAACCTGACGCCTTCGTCGGCTCTCGTATTTTTAAACTAAAGAAATTAGAGAAACTCTTCTTGTGAATACGCCCCCTTTTTTCTCTCTTTGAGGAACTTCGCTCCGGTAAAAGCCCCTTTCTCCTTCGGTACCTCCCTTTGTATCCCCCCATTGGCGTTTAGTCTTAGCCAAAATAGATTGGTCTCCCTTTTTGCGAGCATGTTCGGGACTTTTCTCTTTACATTAAGTCTCTCATCTCATCGAGTAGACAGTGGTTTCTTTCTTTTCATCAACTTACAGGATGCTTTACCCTTTCCCTTGGCGCTTTCGACCAGTCCTTCTTTGGGAATAGAAGGACCTATGAGGCTCTTTTTGCCAAGGAACCGTTGAGGAGAATTGTTTCAACTGTGTGGCCTTTAGAGTAGTTAGTGGATCCTCTGCATTGGTTGCCGTTGATTCTTCCTTAGACTGACTCTTCTTCTTTCCCATATCATCTCTTCTTTCTGTTTCTGAGTCCCACGTCGTTTTTGACTGCTTACCCGAGCGGTTGAATTCGTGGTTCCCTTGTGGAACGCGGGGCTCGTTGCAGGTGGTACCCCGCCCTTCACCCCTCCTTAGAAAAGCCGTAGAGACCCATGGTTGCTGATAAAGTGGTTTCTAAAAATGCCCCCGACACCCCTCTTCACCAAGCACGCCCCTTTTCTTTGGTAGACGGTTGACTCTTCCACTTTTGCAGTCTTCCCCGTTGCCCTTGAAAAACCCCCATTTCGAGCCCGCTGGACCTTGGTCCTCCTTTTTTTTAAATTTCGGCGGTCAACGATGGTGAAGCTTCCAATCCCCTTCTAAGGTGTCCCGGTTCAGCGGCTAGCGGTGTCCTTTTTTCCCCAAATACCCTCCTTGTGGTGTAGGTTCTCCCCAAGGTTAAACATTTTCTTTAACGTTTAGCTATGATCCCCCCCACACTTCCCTAGACACTTCCGTAAATGTATCTCTTCTCCACTGGTTCCCATCTTGTCTTCTCTACTTGGTCTTGCGACTCCCCCGAAGCTTGCGATTCTCACACCCCCTCCCCCCCCCTCCTGTCTTTGAGTAAATAAATTTCATTGCGCAAGGCCCCCATTTGGTGCATTTTTTTTTGTGCGTCCCTTAAGTATTCCCGAATTGTGAGTAGGATCATTCTGAGATATCTAGTGGTCACCTTAGGTTTTCCGGAATTTGGACCATAAGTCAACATCTTCTTTTCCACAAACGGGATCTAACGTTTTCAGGTCGAAAGGGCGATGCGTTCCTCTCTTCTTGCTCTTTCCGACCCCCCCCCCCCTCTCGAGGTTTTTTTCCCTTAGCGCCAATCCTCTCGTCATCCCTTTCTCCACTTTTGCAACCCCACCCGTGTTATGTGCTATCGTTGACAGCTTTTTCGGACCCTTTCGCCCCCCCGGAGTCTCCGCTCCTTCCGGCACCCTACCGCTTGTTTTTTTCTCGTTGAATTTAGGGCCCCTGTGCGCACGGTGCAAAATGTGCGTAATTTCCCCCTCCTGCATTTCCTTCTCTTTATGATAATTATTCCACCCCTACACTATCAGCTTACTTCTTCTCTGTAGCCCTCGTGCCCACTCTTCTAAGAGCGAATTTTCCGGAGGTCTGTCTTTGACGGCGCATGGCCTCGGTTTGCCGATTGCGTCCGCTGGGGACTTCAGATTCTTCCCCCTCTTAGCGATCCGTGGCACCGGCGCTTTGAACTTTGCGCGGAATTTTTGGGATTTTTGCTCAGCTCTCTTGAAACTTAGAACCGGCGCTGCCCTCGTGTTTTGAGGTTTGTTTTTATTCCTGCACTTCTCTCGCCCCTCCGTTTCCCTTTCAAACAATAGATCCTGCTAGATCTCCATCTCGACTTTTCACGGACACTGTCGGCCTGCCAGTATAGCGAGGATGAGCTCCCTCTGTGGAAAAGGTTTTTTGGCACCCCCGTCTCCCCTTTTTTTTACGCTCCCTCACCCTCCCCGGGATCATGGTCGACTCGAAAGCGGCTTCCCTTAGGACCCCGTAGAATATTCGAGAGTCGCCCCCCCACCATTGTAGCTCAACACTTTCCACGGGTAACCCCCAACGAGCTTCGGAATCCTTGTTTTTAGCCTTCCTGGAGGATCACCTCCTTTCGTTTCTCTGCTCATTAAAGGGCTTGCCAATAGACGCCCATGCTTGATTGCTTCGGACTTGTCAAATCGAGTCTTTTGATGGGCAGATTTCAAATGTTCGGAAACCCGGCTCTCTCCTTCCTTTTTTTGTTGCGATAGACACGTCTTTCGTCGCCACCATTTCAATTTGCCATAACATCCTATTTATATAACTTTTGAATTAGGGGCGTTTAGTCTTCCTTTCAACGAAACTGGTGAAGGCTCCCCTAGTCCACCCTTTTTTCTAGTCGCGGCCCTCCACGATTAGACGTGGTTGTTCCCGGTGAGGGCCCTTTCCCACTTCCCCCCCCCACGATCCTTTTCAACTGGATTGATCGAAGGACCAGTACAGATTTAGAGCATATAAACTTTGAGAACAAGTTTTTGTCAACAGTCTACCTACACACCAACCAAGTAGGCACCCCCACAGGTGTAGCCCCCCCTCCCTCTAGGAAGGAAGAAGTTATTAGTAAATTCCGCCCGTCTCAATGTCCTTGGATCTGGCGTGCCTTTCTCCTCTTAAAAGCTACCCTTTGCCGTTACTTCTCTGACCCCAGAGTAAGAACCCTAAAAACTTAAGCAACCAAAATTAAAACTCCCCATCTAAACGGAGCCCCGAGGAGATTCTGTTGAAGTTTAATAGCCTCAGATTCCTTGATGTTCCCAGACCCCTCAGCCAAAAATCTTACCAAGGAAATCCTTTCCAATGGGTCCACAAGCCCCCAGTAATAATACGCCCCGCGGCCCGGAGCCCCTCCCCAAATCAGCACGTCCCCTCCGACACAGCGACCCGCTCCCTTGATCCGCCACTTCTGAACTTTGCCTGAACATTTTTTTCTTCCCCACAGAGCCGATAATTGGATGATAGTTCTGTCGCATGATCCTTGAGACAAAACAACAAACGAAAGACCCTTATGCTAGTCTTTCCCTTAAAAAAAATTTAGGGTGGGATTGCCTTCAAGACACGTCCTCATGTAGTGGTTACCCTCGCCCAGATAGGCTGTCACCCCCCCCGCAGTGTGGTCTTCCGGGGCATTGAAGCACCATTATCCTTCTAAGCCCCACACCATTTTGCTGCCTAGAAGTGTTTTGTTTCTGCAGCAAATCCTTTTTTGCCCTCCTTTTCCCATCTGAGCGTCTGAATGCCCATCGCGATGCAGGTGCAATCCACCCCCCGGGCTAGCGCAGTTTAAGATGCACCGTGACTGATCCTTCGCGAGTGACAGGTCCCCTCTCACGTCCTCTGAAACCCCGTCTCCCCATAAATCGCCCGTTCTCGATTTAGTAACGGACCCGTCCTGTCGACCGCCTCACAGCCCCCTTTTTCCCCCTCCATTGGAATGGACCTGTTTTGCAAAACATGTGTCTCTTTTTCCGATCTCTGGTCGTGGACACCCTAAATCTTCGCGTTCCTAAATTAACCCCCCCCCTCCCCACGCCGATGGGCACCCCGTGGTCCCCTTTCGGACGACTGACGAAGGTCGCGTCGTTTTGGAGCGGCTGATCTTTCGGCTTTCTTTCCCCCATCCGACGAACCGCCCCATAGTCTTTTTTTTGGACCAACCTTGCCCCTATCCCGGAGCAGCTTCCGAACCCCTAATGCGTGGGGGCCTTACCAGTATGCTGCCGCCTTCCTGGAGCTCCTACCCATCACCTTTTTCGCCTTTATCTTTTTTCAAGTGCCGCCTCCCCCCAAACGTTTTTTAAAAGTCATCTACCCCCCTTTTTTAAATGGGCGCCTCTGGGACAGCTTGTGGGTAGTTGTCCCCCCGATCGGGAGCGCCCCCCATGATCTCTTTTTACGGGTCTTTCCCCACCTCTTTGCAGACTTTTTTTGACCAGTCCCCTGCGCTTTATCGCACAACCTATTAAATTTATCCACCTCTCCTGGGTATTCGTCCTCAAGCTTGACTGGAAGCCCCTCCCTCCCACAACCCGAATCTCTTCTTCTGAAGAGCCCTCCGAGGTCGAGTTAAGTCCCTCAGGAACCCAGCAACAACAAGTTTAATTTCCCCAGCCTAGTGCAACTCGAATCCCACGCTCTCCCCCCTTTCCCCTAACTCAGCAGAAGCTCCATCCCTACACGGCGAATCAACCTTGGTATAACCCAAGTTTACCCAAGGTGGAAGCCTCCTGTTTTGTTCTCTTCAGACGACGTTCCCTGAGGTCATTGCTCCCCTTTTTAAGTGGCGCTTGCGCTTGGATCCCTACGTCCTGCGCTACATTCCGATTCCCAAATGCTCCACAGACCACACCCTGTAGAGAATTTACCCGGACCTTGGTTTCTCCTTGAAGTTGCCGATTCTGGACTCTCTTTTACTCCCATACCCCCTCAGTGCCCTCCCCACTCTTTTCGAAACCCGGTCGTACGAAGTGTCTATTTTAAGATGTAACACTCCCCCCACAAAACAGCTTAGAGCGCTACCCCCTTACACGAGACCCCCTTTAAGCACATTTAATGGATTTTTTCCAGAGGGCCTTTTAAAATAGCGCTTTTCTTTCTAAGAGCCAATTTTTCCACTGACAAACTTCAATCCATTTTGCCCTGTCAGTATGTTAGCTTCATTCAAGGACTGGTCGTTCCCCCCCAGAATTGCTCCACAGAACCGCCAAGAACAGGCCTCCTCCCTTCCCGAACGCTTTTTTGGTTGCACTGCCCTCTGCTGGCCCCTGTCGCAGCTGAGGTTGAAGGCTCTCGCGCCTTTATGTCGCAGGTTTTTCCCGATTTTCTTCATACGGCCCAGCTTTCCTCTAGCGAAAGATGGACAATGTCGTCGTCCCCCCCCCACCGCCGTCCCCCCCCGCGTTTTGACCCGTGAGATTCCCCAATAGGAGTAGTTCCCTTTTTTCTCACTTCACGCCGTCCTCTCATGGGGCTCACCGAAGTTCCTGCTCGCCCTCACGGGAGTATAGATTTCTTCCCTCGCGCCAATCCCAATTCCCGACGGCTCTTTCTTTTTCCGAAAATCTAGTCCAACCATACGTCCCCCTCTGTTGATCTCTTTCAACCCCCGCGTGTTTCATGTTCCCCCCCAACCTCTTTTCCGGCAACCTCAGCTTGTGTAGAAGGTGTAGGCTATTCTTTAAACGCCTCGGCCACCCCCCGTTTGTCCGATTTCCCAACGCTGAATTGGATGAAACTAGCACAGGTTTTATAAGCGGGGGCCCAACCTAGTTTTCAATGTCTGACACCATGTTACATAGACATAAACACAGGGGCTTTTCGTTTCCCCAGAAGAGAGTTTCTTATCCCAACCCCCGTTCATTCATCTCCCCACCGCTTCCATGTTACGCCTGCTTCTTGGCGCCCCCTTTTGCATCACTTTTTCTTTTGGAGAGGATTTTTTTGAGCTAAGGTTGACCTCCAAACCGCCTTCCCAGGATTCCAAAGCCGATTTCTTAAAAGATGCAGTACCCAAAATCCGTTGTGGCCCCCCACCCATTGCTGCTTCTTTTTTTCCCAGCAAATGTCCTGACATTGGTCCCTCGTGTATTCCTGAAAACGGCGTCGCCCCCCCCACGTTTAGGATACCTGTGTTTCCTGGTTTACCAGCTCGCCATCCCCCCCCACCAGGTTTTCTATTTTTTCTGCATCATCGAACAACGCCAGTTTGGTCCTTTCCTCCAGTTTTGTTGGCATCTCTGATACACTCCTTTGGCGGAGTCTTGGTCACCATTGCTCACGAGCTGACCCCGTGAATCCTGAGGAGGATCCAACAACAAGAGAGAATTGAGACCTCAGAATTGCTTTTTTCCCCGAAGTTTCTTGCATCTTTAAGAACGTTAGTTTTTTTCAAGCCGTTAAGACTTTCTTGGGGCAGCCCAACCCTTTAAAAGGACCCCCCCTCAATACCTTTCAAGCGAGTGGAACGCCGGTGCCTATCAGACACGGATGCAAATGATAAGCCCTTTCCATTAAGAACCAAACCTTTCCACGGGAATGACAGACTGTCCGAGCAGCAAGAATTGAGGAAAGCCAGGTGTGCGCGCTTTAGGTGATTTCCCCCAATCTTCTGAGCGGCGCCAACAGACTTAATTCCCCTTTTGCCATGGTTTTAAAACCGATGAAGCCTCTTAAGGAAGCTGTCCTCACACCGGCTATCTGGCAATTCCACTGCTTTTTTCTCCGGTCTTTTTTGGGCGCGGGCGTCATGAGACCCTTTCTGGGTGCAACCGGGAGGATTGGTCGCTGCCTGCCGATTGACATATAGCGGACTCTTTGGCTCGTCGATTCCTGCTGGAAGTATATAGGATATTAGAACGCGATAGTTTTTTCCCTGTCAAGTTGAGAGCAGTCGACAGAATCCGATTGAAAGCTGGACACGTCTCTTTCAGGGCGTCCCGTGCCGTTCCTTCAGTCTCAAGGACGTAAAAGTGTTCCCCCCCACAGCGGCACTCGTTATTGATTGTTGGTAGACTGCGGCTCTTTACAGCTTCGTGGGACCAAATCGATGATGAGTCGCAGCTTCCTGGACGGAGCCAACGTTCCCACCTCCTCAGAACATCATCAGCGGGCTCAGCTTTCCTAAGTGGTAGGAAAGCACTTTTCCCTCACCCCAGTTTTTCAATAAAACTAGCTGTCTCCTTTGCGGGGAAAGCGTGGCTCCCAGGATTATTGATTTTCGCTCCGTTCTTGTACGCAGCTCCAGCCCTCTTCATCACTTTCAGTTGTCATCTTGTCATGGTTACCGGATGAGAAGAGAGTTCTCCACCCTTCTTTTTGACCGTGTTAATCCCTGTGACACGTGGTTCCTGCTCGTTACGTGTCCGCCTGCATCCCTTTTCTTTTGTACTGTGTTGCCCCACCAATTAGGGTAACACAGCGTTTAACAAATACCTCAAGGGTCGCATGGGAGGCCCCCTTTTTTTTTTTTGAGGAACGCTCTTTGCCCTCTTTCAAGTTTTTACTTTATCTCCCTAGGGGCGGGTAGTTCTCTTTTCCCGCTTTTTTTGGAGAACTTGTGGTGAGCTTGTCGGCGTCCCCGTCGAGCTATGAAGTAAAGCGCTTTCTCTCAAACGCCGAGGTGACTCCTTTGACATAGGTTTCTCTTCGCCGTTTCAGCGAAAGTCCCTGAGGATTTCAAAAATTTCGTGTTGTACCCCCTTCTTTTTTTGAGTAGGCGATGAGCGGTCTATTATGATTCTAAGAAGTAATATTGGTCGGCAACGAGTATTCTCCCATCTTGGTGTGAGCCCCATCTCCAATTGTGACAGATTCCCCCTCATCCGCCCTTTGCAGCCCCCACCTAGATCTCGGTGTTGATGAGGCATCCCTAAACTTCAGTGGACGGGCCAGTTACCAGAGGTCAGTCTGACGGTAAGCGTTGAGCTGGTTACCCCTCTCAGCCGTTGAAAGGGTGAGAAAGTAGAAAAGTGTCTTCAGCCCCGTTTTCCAAGCTACCCCCGGTTGTTGGTGTCTCAAAGGTGTACTGGACCCCCATTCCTCCCCACCAGGCGGTTCAGATCCTCCCCCTGTTCCTTTTTTGTATGATCGGAAGGTGATAGTAGGCTCTTTAAGGTGGACCCCCCCCAGGCGACCCATTGGGCATTAGTCGCTTTATTGAGGTCCCAGGAGCGTCACTGCCCGGCCACTATTCCTTGTTCGTTCCCCATATTCAAGCGTGAAAGGGGAGCGGGCCTATTTGGCCAAAAGCATTGTTGGCAGGTTCGTCCCCCCTCTTGTCACCTCTCCTTTCCTCTTCCCGACCGACGAGAAGTTACCAAAAGTTCCTCATTCCGGGTTCCGTCACTATTAGAGTGAAATGGTTTTTTTTTCTTTTTTTTTCCCACGCTTTGGTTTCTTTGAGCGATCTCAAGATTTAGCTACCTCCGCCCAGCAAAGCCCGGATCGGGCAGTTAAAATGTTGACCAGGTCAGCCCCCCCGATGCTGTCTTGAATTCTTGCCTTTGCGTTGCTTGCCCTGAAGGTCTTCCCCATCATTTGCCCCTCTCGAATATCTTTTCTTTTCTGTTATAGCGATTTTTCAAGAGGTGGACGGCCCCGAGTTGTCTTCAACCTTAGAGAATGACGCCCTCAGTGATCGAAACTCGGTCGCCCGGGGCCCGTTGTCCGCTCGATGCGCTCTCATTCTCGAGTGGATTTCCCCCCGCTCCACCTCGGCCCCCCCCCCCAGTCCCCTTCGAGGCCAAGATTTTCTGGTGGAGAGGTTGATCCCAGATTTATCGGCACATGCCCCTCTCCCCCACACCTGATCGTTTCCATATCCTCCGGCGGAGTGGAGTGCACTC
>Ga0179593_1478338_pt1 | contig 16511 bp, 14 predicted proteins | sample CZODoug2_1_08_16_FD_185931 | JGI IMG/M metagenome (GOLD analysis project Ga0179593, IMG submission 185931) | Vadose zone soil fungal communities from Angelo Coast Range Reserve, California, USA - CZODoug2_1_08_16fungal (PacBio error correction) | ecosystem: Environmental > Terrestrial > Soil >... | reverse complement strand
CTCGCGATATTCGGCCTTGTTTACCAGTTCACGTACCGACACATTGCTAGCTTGTCCTATGTCGTCTACCATACAATTATTCCCACCCCCCCGCAGAGGGTCTTTAATCCCATAGCGGCTTGTCGAGTGATGACCCATCCCATTGCGTCCACTGCACACCTACCGTCCTTCTGTTGCAAATGGTTTCTCCGTGAGACCCTGCTTGTGAATTCTGCATTGGCGCAGTGACTGCCCCATGCCACTGTATTTCCCCGTTAACACATACATGGATACATGTGGATGGTCTCCGTTCGCCCGCGGTTTTTTCCCTGTGTGGATTGAGTGACAATCCACCCGTCATCCTTCTTCCCCCGTATATCATCCGGTGTTTTCATGTTCTGTGTGTGTTCAGCGACTCAGAGTGCTCGACTGCGCTTTCCTGAGACAGAGTTTTCGTTTTCCTCTCATCTCTAAACTTGCTTAGGACCTCTTGATCAACTTTTTTACACCACACATTCCCGCAAGAGCCGAGCTACATTGATCACGCCCCCACGTTATCCCGTTCCTTGTGTATATTTACCATTGTGCGTATTCCGCTAACTTTATGGTCCCTGTCGCTCGGCTTACTGCTTATGGTGTACAGTTCCAGAAATAGCCTCTCTGATTTAGCATACTATGTCGCCAGTCCTTTGACCCTTGGACCCTTCTGACCCAAACGACGATGTGTTCATTCTTATCCCCATTAACCCACAATGCCGCCCCACCCCCCCCTTCCCCCGCACAGGTTACTTTGATTCCTCCTCAAGTTCATAACCGACTTCCGGGGCATTCATTATTGATCACACTAGCATAGGGCGAAATCGGGCTGGCTTTCGTCGTTTCCTAGCGTTCGTCCTGAAGTAGGGTCTTCCCTTCCATGTGAGAATTCTTCCTTCCAATGCTTGAGCCCTTCGTGCTCTCTGCGAGGGCGCTAATCTACCATCTCTCACGGCATTGAAGACACCCGACCCATTCTAGTCTTTTCTTCGACCCAGATCATCTGGCATATGGCCCTCGAAGCGCCTGTCGACATCACCACCTTTGATTGACGGCCCTCGAAAGTTAATTACATTCTCATCAGAAGGCCCCCCTCTTAATCCGTTTTTGTGAAAGTATTGTCCTCTCCTCTCCATGGCAAACATTGCCCCTAACTGCTGACTTTTATCCCTATTACTTCCCCCCCGTTCTATGCGGCCAGTCTATCCCGGAAAGGCGAGTTTCGTATGTTCCATAGTCCCCTTTGTTGGGTTTCTTGCTGTATGCGGTGTCCAGCCCTTCACTCCTCTTCGTTGATGAGATTGGGTTCTTCATCACCCAATCATCCCGCCCTGAGCCCCGAATCCAATCAGTGGACTTACTATCGGCCACGATGGACTTTTACAGACGGTATCATCCCCACGCGATAAGTTTCTTCTCACCGCAGCTCTCAAACTTGCTTTGTCCAAACGACTCGATCCCTTGGTGCGTCCCAAGTTCCCCCACTGTGCATGTTTAGCATCGTGGATTTTGTTCTGTTTTTGCTGCCGCGTTGTTGCCGTCCGTGTTTTCCACGGTCCATTTGTGCGAGCAGCTCTCATCAGTCTTTCCTTGAAAGATCACGGTCCTTTTGTCATCTGGTCACTGGCCCGACAGTGCTCGATCCGTTTCGCTGTAGCACAATTTCGCGGAACTTGTTTTTCTTGGTCCCCCTTCCATCTTTGTATTCCCCTTGATGGTTGAATATGACCTCCCCTCGTCTGGGTGATCACGCCAGTGCTTGTTATTTTGATGTGATCGTTTCCGCTAAGACGATGTAGCCTTATGATAGCTTCTAGTTGAGTCACAGGTGCCAGTGTTTATGCGTGCTCGGGTTCGCCGCCGTCTACCGACGATTCGTCTGATTTTTTGCCTTCATGCACTCTCATTAGGTTGTTTTTGTGGGTTCAATAACCTTATGAAGTCCCTTTTACACTGTTCGCTAATCAGGTCCCGCGCCCCAGGGGCGCGTGTACCTATACGTACTTGGTGCAGATCGGGCGAACCTATGACGCGCGCTTTCTCTTTAAGGGTAGCTGGCTAACAATATGATATCGCGGCTCGGCGAGTTCCGTCCACGAGCGCAAACTCGTTCTGCCCAGATGGGCGACGCTTCCATGCATATTTCAGGTTATGCAGGCAGTTTTATCTCCCATTTTTTAATCGTTTGGTTTGCTCTATTTGCTTACGTTCTCACATAGAGCGTTGCCACCTAATCTTTTGGGTTAAGACTCACCGCTTTCGGCAGGCCAGTTCGCCTTTCACGTTCAGTCTTTAGTCTTCCCCCCCCGGTTCGACCACACTTGCGTACTCTCACTCTTTCCCCCTAATAGCGCTAATACCGTTGCTCTCCACTCTTCTACCATGTGTCACCCCTCCCACGTGTACTTCTTGGGATAGGATCTCAGGTTTTTCCTTCCGGTATGTTTCAATTTAGTTGCTCATGTTTGGATGTTGTAGGGCTCCTTGTCCTGTCAAGGGTGCAACCCCTGCCCGTGTTCACTTTTCTATAGATCCTTCCAGTTGGTGACCCCCCAGCTCCGAAAACCTCCCTCTCCTCCTCTCACGCTTCAACTACCTTGTCAGTGTCCTCCAACTGACAAGTTAACCCCCCACTTATGTTCCCCGCACCCACATTCCGTTCCTTCTGGGCCTCACCTCGAGTCAGACTAATACTTGGCCCCTTTCATTCCTTTGAAAGCATTCACACCCTCCGGCGTCGCTTTACCAAAGGCAAAACACTTCTATCGCATTTGATCTCCGCCTTGACGGAAATTTCACAAATACCCCCGAAACCACAACAAGTCCCCGAAAGTGGACCCAACACCAGAAACGTTTTTCTGACAATGACACCGACGTTTTTATGACTCAGCCGCTTTTACCATTTTGCTGCCTCCTAGTTTTCAGGTGTTACCCTGCGTTTTACCGTTCTTGCGTACCCTCCTCGCCTTGCGAGGTTTCAACCCATCATTTAAGTCTCCGGGCGTTGTGTCTGACCCTTACTCCAGCTCCCTCAAATTCCTCTTTGCTTTTTTACAGGTTTCCCGTCGAATTTATACAAGCCCCACAACGAAGGCTGCCCCCTATTTCCTTCACCGGTTTCGGAGACATTATCGACGATGTCTTTCCTCCCTCCTCTTCTTAGACTCCCTGCATCGTTGTGGAGCTTGGGTTCCATACCACCTTTTTGCCTGACAATGACGGGAGAGACCAAACTAATGCTTCTCGCGAGACACGTACTTTCAATGGGACGCGTACGTCCATCTCTTGCCCCCCTTCAGCTTTAAACATCTTTTCCTCACCCCGATCCCTGGGGTACCTTGCTCTGCAGGCTCTATGTGATCATCTTCGCCGCCCGTTCGCCTCCTCGCGTCATTTTAGCTTCACCAGATTTTCGGGATGACTTCAGGGAGTCCTGGTTCCTTACGCCGAACGCACCATTCCCGGTTTTCACAGGACGACTAGTGGTCAATCATGCTAGTTCCTCAGCTTAGGCCCCCTCAGTATACTTCGTGTAAATTACAGTATGGTTTTGTGTGCGTTTTTTTGAGACCCACGTCACCTCACCTTTTCCGCGGTTCCAAGTTCGTGCGAACTTCCTCTCCTGAATTCAGCGATGAGTTGCGGGCAACTACTACCCCCAATACCTTCCACGACCGTTCCACCGTTTATCCGTTCATCTAAGGAAAGACCTGTTCCGAAAATCCACCGACTGCCGTCTCGCTAATAGGGCCTTCGATACCCTTCAACGTCGGATTCCGTTTTTCTAACCATGCCACGGTTGTCTGCGGCGATGAACGCATTTAGATTTCCCGTAGCCTCTGCCTAAGTTCTTCGAGCAAAGCCGCTACCAACCCCCTATCGTCATCCTTATCTAATGTTTGTCCCGCATAAGACCAGGCCAAGGTTCTTGTAGAAAGAATCGTTATGATTTCAGCACAGCTTCCTCTACACGTACATTAGCGCAGCCTTGCAAAGTTATTCTCCAAGAAAGGTTCCAAGTAACGTGCTTCCCCCCTTCATTGAGGTGCTTAGGATGCCGCTTTTTCTTTGCAACCCGAACTATAAACGAACCACTGTTGTATCCGTAGTACTGCAATTTTTTTGTCCAGAATTTCAGCATTTTCTTAGAGGTACGGACCTTTAAACTGATGTCCTGAAGCACGTCCTTATTCCCCCTCTACCCCTCCCCCCCCTAGAATCAAGCCCTTGCGCTTCAATCGTCCCCGACAGGTCTATCTGCGGATCGAATCCTTAATTTGTATTATTCTTTTCTTAAAGAGTTTTTCCTACCTTGATCTTTCGGACCCTCTCGTTTTGCTCTCAAATCAGGAGGTTGTTTTTTTTTTGAGTACATCAGGAAGGATAATCTTCCCTCCGTAGTAGTTACGTTCCCCGGACATTCCCTTCTTTCCGAGCGCATAGTCTTAGTCGTTTTTTACCTTCTACGTAACTTTCGTTAAAATTTGCAAACTCCAATTTGGCTGCAACTCGCAGATTCTTGCCACAATATTAACGAAACATTTTCTTGGCTTGCTTTTCGGAACCTCGAAATTCTTTTTTCCGGCTCCACTCTAAACTGCCTGATACCCTTACTCGCCGCCGAAGAATTTCCAGTATCTCTGACTCGTACTTTTCTTCTCCTCTGTCGTTTGTTCTCGAATCCGTGCTACCCCCTTGTTGCAGGCGGGCGTTTAATGAATTTATCGGCAGGTTCCTGCCACTATTCTCTGAGCTCAGCCTGTAGAGTCCGAGTCCAGAGCCCCCATGTCGTTTTTGGTCCTTGGTGCGGAATCCGGCGATTTTCCGCACCAATAGTGGAGTTTTTGCCTGCCTTCCCCTTTATGCTTCAGTCGGGGCGCAAGCTATGGTATCTAATCGTCTCGAACTTTTTCAGTTAAGCCCTTCTCGTTGTTATGATGATCTATTTTCACACGATCTTCTCGTCTTTTCCCCGCCTCCTTCCCTCCCTCCCTTCACAAAACTTCTCACTAGAGATGCTCTTTTACAAAACGTCTCCCTCCCATTAATCCAACACAATTTGCCCTTGTCACTCCCCGGACCTCCCTTTTGCTTCGTAATTAACCTGCATGTTCCGAGTGCGCGCCATGGTAGCTCTTGGCCGTGTTTTTTACTTTTCTTTCGGTTTTTAACGGTCTTCCGACAGCCAAGTTTTCATCTCGCGTCAAAACTTTTTCTGGTACCGGTGCAACTCACTTCCCCCCAATTCAGTCTAGTTAAAATCTCTTTTTCAGTCCCCGGTTGGGTAATTGACCACACCCTAATCGAAGTATCCGGCTCCAGAGGGCTCCACATTTTCCACAGTTCTCCTGCACCATTGAGAGTTTTTGGGTTGGTTGTTGGTGGTCCCCAAAAAAAATGTAGGCGCGCATTCTACGTGTTTATGGATGAGTTTCTCTGCTTACATCCCGTGCTTGCTGACTTTCTTAGCCAAGACATGATGGGTTCTCCCAGCTGCTGTCTTGGGGTCCTTTTTTTTTTTGAAAAACATTCCTATCCCTTTATCGTCGTTGATCCATTCGGCTGACCAGAAAGAGTCCTTCCGTTCGAATGCTACCACTCGTCCGGGTGGACCAATCAGGTGGATCGTCATTCCCGTTTTCCCCCCATACTGGACGTTTGAGACGACTGCGTTGGAGCGTACCGATTTTGACTACAATAGCCTTTCCCCATTCTTTGCCCTTCGATTTCCCTTTGGTTCTAGATTTTTCCTCCTGCTGGCGTACATAGGGGAATCGTTTCAGGCTTTTGCGCCTCAACATCACTTCCGCTGCTGGCTTCTGCCATGTGTTCCCCGCAACCTACCTGTTGGAGGTCGCACTTCCAGTGTTGTAAGTTTTGAACGCTTGCTCCCCAGGCAGCGCACCCTCCAAACCTCGGTTGGAGCACCATGAGTTCTTTCCCTGACGGGGTATTACCTTTGCCGGTTCTTTGATTTATTCTTGGACCTCTCATATCGTTTTAACTCGGGGCGGTTTCTTTGTGTTTATATTTGAAGCCTTTGCTTCCCACTTCTCTCCTTTTTGTTTCCCGGAACATCTTTCTGCCAACGCGGAGTTGACTTTGGATTGCGAGCCTTCCTCCCCCAAAATCTGCCTCCGGCATTCCTTTACAAGTAACCCCTTTATGGGAAAAGTCTTATTTCCATCCCTGAGACCCCAAGTTGCTTTTGCTAGGAGCGATGATCTCTTGTCTTTCTCTTCTCGCTTCTATCACGACTAAACGTTGGCTATATCAACCTTTGGGCAACCCCTTTTTACTCCGCGGCCTTTGATCTTTGGATTCGGCCTACGTGCCTGTCCCAATAGACGTACACTATGCCTTAGACGTTATCATTGTGTCAGTGCCATCGGTCACGTCTCGGAACATTTTTTTTTTCTCTGAACCTACCTTCTTTCTTGAGCTAGTGATGTAAATTTCGTTTTTTTAAGAAATCATTAACTGTTGATGACGTGATTCTGTGCTTTTTATACCATCCCTTTAATAATCGACTCTGGGTACATCACCCTTAAGGCTGATGGAGTCCTTCCCCTCAAATCACCGGCCTTCGTGAGGATTGCTTGCCTGAACTGACTTTTCTCCCCCCCCATGGATTCTGCTGCGTTCGTAGCCCAAAACGATTCGGCGGTTATACTCCTGTTTCTTCTTGCTTTAACGCTGTCCCGTGTTTTGCGGGGGCTTTGTACAACGAGTGGAGTGCAGAATGCATTTCCCTCCTATTGCCTTGTCCAACTTACTGACCCCCCGTCTCTTTGTTCTTTTGTCGGATGAATTGACCCCGTGTTCGCGTCCCGATCTGCCGCTTCCGGAAACGCGGATTTATGTTGGGGTTTTTTGTACCCTTTCTTCGATTTGCAACCTTTCCGGACCACACCTTGGTGATCCTTAAGGTGTTTTTTTTCTGTATTTATCCAATTTGGTCCTACCGTGTGTATTTTGAGCTCGAAGACTTTTTTCTCACATGGCAAAGGATTTCTTCTAGCTTGCGGGACACTACAGCACCGTTTTCCTAGAGTCTGAATGACCACCGCACACCTGGTTTTAATCCCATAAATACTCTATGCGTTGGACTGTGGATTCAGGTCTTGCCGGGAGGTTTTGTATTCGCAGGGGCGCTCATCTGTTCAGCGGTAGAATTTGCCGTTTCTGAACGCATCCAATGTTATTTACGTGTTCTTCTAATCTGAAGAGGACATCACGTTGTGCCCCACGGACCTGCGCCCATTAGGCTGCCAGCGTTCCTCTTACTTATCTAACTCCTCTTTTACCTACTTCCGTGTTTTTGTTTCTCTCTCTGCTCATGGCTGACGAAATAGTTTTTCGCCCTTCTTCCCGCTCTTTGGTACCTTTTGTACTTTCGTTTCTAGCCCGTGCCTCGCCCACCTGCGAGTAGTCAGAGTGTTTCAGTTCGTACAATTCACCCCATACCCCCAAAGTCTTCGAATCTGCTACGTCAAGCTGTTCCCATGCCCTTCCCTAATACGTATTCGAAATACGTAACTTCTCCTGCGGGCGCGCTCCCCTCCGCCGTCAGTTGACCCGAGTACTGTTGCTGATGTTTATTCCAATTCGAGGTTGTGAGAACGGTAGCTTCTTCTACTCCGGTCGGTTTGCTGTAGTGTTCCCTTCCGTCCTTGCCCTTCCCCCCCTTTGCAATCCTGTTCACTCCAACTGACTCTGCTTTTTAACAATTCTATTCAGGGTTCTGACTCTTCTCCAAGCTTCTCTCCAGCGTTAGTAAACTTCCCCCCTGAGTGTGAAGTAGTAGTGCCCTCCAGACGCCTCTGGTCCAAGTCCACCCCCAAAACCGTAAGTTCTGACGTTTTGGCTCGATGAACTTTCAGTGAGTGCCCTGGTCCACGCAGTTGATACAACCCGATGTCGCCGTATTCCACGCCCCGCAATTTACGCCCCCTTCATGTTTTCTCACTCGACAGCTCACAAACCTCAACGGGCCTATCACAACTGACTCCAAATCTTCGAAGCTGACCTCTTTTGTTCGTTGACTCTCCTGTAATCAGTTCCTCAGTTCATTCCGCTTGATCTTCATTGGAACTTTCTTCGGTCCTCTTCCGTTCTCTGATCTTCCAACAATGGGGGATTTCTCGGTTCTTTCTTTTATGATCCCCGATTTCTTTTCTTTAAATGCCCGCACCACTCCCCGAACGCGTTCGCTGCTACTTCGATTTAGGAGACAACTTCATAGGCTTACTTCCCCATGCCGGTTCTTATCAGCTTTCTCAGTCCCACTCGCTTGTGCTCCATACCCACCTGGTTTCCCTACAATTTTTGGTGAAATGTTTACCCCTGTGACTCAGCGACGCGCGTCCCGCCAATGATTTGATGGTGGTCGAGCATCTACCGCCGAAATAATCGCGTTTTTCAGTTTCTTTTGCATCTATAAAGGGATGTTTTTGTATTAGCCGGGTTATTACTTTTGCCTATGTTGCTTTGATTCCTAGGTTGACTTTCTCGGATTAGCGCTCCATCGATGATAGACGCAAGTCATAGAAACTTGCTTTTTCTCCTTTTCCAGTTTCTGAACAGCCCTTCCCCGCCCACGAGTCTTATCTTTAGTTGGTGTTTCCATGAAGTTACAATCCTGGCCCTGGTATGCCCCTTTCCCCGCATTCTCCCCCGCCGATCGGTCTTTGTGAGTTCCCTTTTTTGATTGATGGAGGAACCATGCGCCCCCCCCAATTGTCCTTTGTGTCAGCACCAAGGTTGCGTGGGCGATATTCTCTAGTTCGACTTTCATCTGTTTTTGCTTGCATTTCCTTGGGTTTCCAAGCTTAGGCCGGCTTAATCCCAGCGGCGGTGGCATCGTGAATTCGCAGCGTCTCCCCAATTGGTCCAGGCCGACTCCTATTGCCATGGCATCTTTTCTGCGCTATCGTCGTCCCCTGAAAGGCACCGGAATTGAATACGACCCCTCTTTGCCGTGCCCCCCCCTGTCTGATGGAACGAGTTAGACCTTTTTCCCCTTTCTTGGAATACTTTTTCTTATCACCCTACGGCCTGAGCGACAAAAACTAAATCAGGATATTATCGGTCCCACCCCTCATGGCCGTTGTCCCACCATTCCGTCTTTGCATTATTTCATCCCCCATGATGCTTCTTTCGTTACATCCATTTTCTTCAACCACACTGTCCACATACATTACGCGAACCTGTAAAACGTCAATGTAAGGTTCCAGTCAGTCGCCTGTCCCACCTGTTCACGTTCGGGGTGCCTTCGATATCTTTTTTGGTCCCCCAATTACCCTTTCCTTTGACCGTCGAAAACGTCCTCTCCGTTTCTCGTCGTACGAAGGGGCTCCGTTCAGCCGGTACCCATTCGTGCCACCGAGCGTTGCCCTTCTGTGACATGATGAACCGGACATTTCCGTGGATGTCGCCCACTTACAGATTATCTCCCACGATGATATTCTTAGTCCACTCCCGCCCTTTATCTTGAGGATCCTATTTTCGTACCTGTCTGTGATTGATTCCTACCGTTCCTTATACCTGAGATCTGGCTGAAAAGCCTTTTCTCCTTGAGCTCATGCCTCTGTATTTTTCTTAACTGTTTCTCTTAGCAGTACTCTATGACTTTGTACCACGATTCCCACCTCAACTGGGCTTCTATGACACGCTTAAGCCGTCCTTCATCGAGGGCAGCGCCAGTCATTCCTCCCCGGAAGGTTTTTCTGCCCAACCCTTTTGCTAAACCTTGAAAACAACTTCACAAATGATGTCAGATCTAGGTTTGCTAGCTGGTTCGGATCCGTATACTCAGATCTCCAAACACCTCATCCTCGCCTCAAGTCTCTCTTGGACCTCACGCAAGGTGTTTCACACTAGTTCCCTTATTTTTCCCCCTTTTTCGATAGGTACCTCTTCTGTCACATTGTTGCGTCTCTTTGGCATTTGGAAAGGTACCCATTTACCGGCTTTTTTTGAGAGGTCATGTTTATAGTTTGATCTCATATCCTTCCTGCTTCCGTCTGACTCTTTCCCTTCTCGCGATTTTGCTTTGCGGTACATGCAATTTGATTTCCCAACTTGATTTCCAGCCTTTAGGCGTCATCTTCCCTTTGTCCCCTCCAATTTTGCGTACGGGCTGATTTGAGTTTTGAAAGCCATGGCTCGGTGGGTCTGGTGTGAAAGCCATTGAACTCACGCTGGACCCCGAATGACCGACACCTGATTTGGAAACCATTCCGGACTACCAAACCGTCCTTGATCCCCTCTCTCTGATTGCGGTAACGGTCGCAACAAGCTTCCGTAAAAAGGGTTTACGAGAACGAATTTCCCCTGTAATTTATCCCGTTTCTTGTGCCTTGTAATAACTGCCTCTTCCTTAGATTGGTCGTATCTGACGGGCGTGGTTTGAACTCTACATTCTCCTTTTTTTCTCATTATTACATAAGGCACGCTTCCGAAAACGTGGTTTTCAGTGGTTTCAGCCTAACTTCGTCAATATATTCTATTCTCTTTTAATTGGACCCACTCCCACCGCCATTCGCCCGGTTTTCTTAATCCATTTTGCTCTTCTTACTTGACTGTAACTGTCCCTCTTGTTTCCCCAGGATTTCGTAATGTCGTTGGTCTCTGACGTTCCTGCTCTATTTGCTGCCCTACCACATGTTGGGCGCTCCTGATTATGCGTAGTTTCCCCATGCAACACGCTGGAACCTTTATATTTCCAATGTTCCTGTTGGTGTACAAACACTAGCCTCTCTTGACGATTCGTGTTGCTCTACTCTTGACCCGTCACACGCTATCTACCTTGTTCCCTACTGCACTGATCCTCGTTGCGCCTCGAGTCCATTTTACATTTTTTTGATTCTTATTCCCCTGTTTTACAAGGTGTTTGACTTCCCTCTCGGTGACGAGGGTCTCCGCTTCGCACCCGGCCAGGTTGGTCATTTTCGACACGTGCACCCGGCTGTGCTATAGTGTTCGCGTTTGGATTTCAATTTGTTGGTGGAGCATATTTCCCAGGGATTTTTCTGCCATAACCCCATACGACGTCCCACGGACGCCTTTCATATTCTACACGACGCCATGTCCGGATTCTTCCCACCTGACTTTTTGTCAGTTGGTTCACGCGACTCAATACACAATGGCCGGTCACATCCCCCAGAATCTCTTTCGATTTCTCCCTCTTTTTCTTACGAACTTCGCTTTTTTCCCTAACATCTGTCCGGGGGGTACATCCATGATTTTCCAGTCCCCTATCTCACTGGTTGAAGCTGGAAGGGTGTACTAGTCCGTTGTATGCATCTTTGCTTGCACTTCGAATTTAACCCGGAATCTTCTCTCCACATCCGGATGCCGGCGAGGCGGCGTTTGCCCATTCCACCTTCCACGGCGAAGCACACCCCGGAACATCTCTCTTTGCCAAGCGAGTGAGAACTAATATCGTTCTCCTATTAGACGTTCTTCCTGACAGATCCAGGTGTCCGCTTTTTGTTTCCCGCTCAGGAGGAATCCTTCCGGCACACCATTCTCCCCAGATGCCATTTGAACATTGGATTGGCCTCTCCCGTCCTGCCCAACCACATATCTATGAAGCAGTCTCTCCCTAGTAGGAGGATTCCAGTAAAACTATCTTTTCCCGGACATGCATTCTGAGGCAATCGTCCCTTCACAGCTTTTTTTGAGTTCGACACTTTTTTATATGGTATATACCAATTCCGAGGACTTTGCTCGGTGCTCATACCAAGACCTCCCCTAAGGGCCGCCATCCGAAGATGCCACCTGGTCTAATTGCATATCGGTTAAGGAGAGTTCGCACTGACATTATCACAGTCGCCACGAGATTCTTTTTCTTCTTCCCCCTTCCTGCGGAAAACTGAGTATTGTCCGACCCAACTTGATTTCCGCCGTGTCTCTCGCGCCTCTCACCCTTTCTTCTCCTTAAAGTAGCCCCTTTCTTTCATCGGTTTTGAGTTTGTCCTTCCGGCTTTAGTTTCCTGTTTGGTGAACCCGTCGGTCTGTGAGCATTTAGCCGCTCTCGCAGTGTCCTCCTTACTCCTCCTTTCTTTTACCCATGCCGATTTTTTGTTAATTGACCAGTGTGCTTTTTAGTTCGCCGATGCTTTCCCGCGCAACGCGGACATGAATTTTGGTGGACCCTGAATTCTCCCCTTTCTTCAACAATCTTAACAAACACTTTTTTTTGTGCAGTGACGCGGCGATAAGGGATGCTTTTAGACCAACCCTTCTAAAGTGACATGTAGTTCAACATTTTATTCCACAGTTTTTTCCCCGTGTTATGACCTTTTACTAGGCTCATGAGCACCCCTCCTTACGACCGATATTCTACGAACTTCCCCTATTTGTGACTTATCTCATAGCCCACTCGTACTTTTCCTCTTTCCCAGCCTCGGAACAACTTGGTAGGAGTTCTCCCCTTAAGAGTACGCATGGGAGCGCGTGGACCGTTCTTACTTCGACCTCGGGTGACGTCTGTTCATTTACAACTCCTCCAGGCAGAGCCCAGCTTTTCTGGCGACACTTAGCGTAGAATTAATTGATTCCTACGATTTTCCCGCTTTTCTGACCTCGCGACTCCCTGGGTTTTTTGCAAAGATGGACATGACTCATTCCTCACTTCCCTTTATGCGCTTGGTTTTTCTCTAATTTCCTCACTCGTTTTTTTTTTTGCGGGAGGATCAGGATGCTGCATACATCAATCTCGAGTGCCGCAATTCTTTCTCTCGCATGGGGCCGATTAGCCCAAAGGTCTTGCATACTTTTCCCGTACCAGTTCGCCCACGCGATTATTACATATTGGAAGCTACTCCTTGTCGTATCACGATCTCGAGGTCCCATTCCTTTATGTTGAAAGACGCCAAATGCTATTTTCCCCTCCACAAACTACGAGTCTCCGCTTAGTCATTCCACGTGTGTCCCCATGCGCCCTCCCATGCGCGCGTAGATCACCCTCTGCCCCACGTGTTATGCTCGGTTGATTGGCTTGATCATCATCTTATTGGAGCGCATGTTGCATTTTTACCTGTTCTTTTCATGCACTCTGAGGCGTATGCTCTGAGGCTCCTCTGCGCCGCCGATAGGGCCAAAAAACCTGTCATTGTTCCAACTGACTATGACCGATGTTGATCATGACCAGGTGCTTCCTCTCGTCCTGCCGGCTTTTTTCCCCCTCGATTCCTGGTGTCCCGTTTCTTAAGTCCCCCGTTTCCGGGTCGGACTTGCCAATTTCATGTGACACTTGCCTTTGGTCCCAGTCCCCCCCCACCTACACTTTGTTGGGTGCCTCTTCGATCCCCCCCTAGCCATACGTGAGCCCCCTTATTCTAAGCTTGCAGATATTAACTGCGCCGTAATATCTTTCAACGGAACCTTCCAGTATTTTCTCATTGTTTCCTAACTCCATGGACCGGTTCACCTAAATCCGCCCCCGGTACCCCCCAGCAACTCAAGAAACAGTGGCTGTTGATCTCCTGACCCTAACTTTTTGATTGTTTGTACTCTCCATGACCTTTGTTAATTCTCCCCAAATTTTCGTCTCGTTGTCTAGATCGCTTTTACCTGCCACTTTCTTGGCTCTTTCTCCCCCTTCCAATCTCAGTGCTGAATTCAACACCCATTTCCTCTGCAGTTGCGGGCGGGTTGGTTAGAATCTCCAGGTCACCTTCATTTTCAGTTTCGAAATGTTCTTCCCCTTTCAACATACATCCCCATCCAACTTGAAAAGATTTTCGAGGCGTTTAATCTCTCCTCGCCGCGTTTCTCGAATTCCGTCCCTTGACCCGTTCTACTTCCTTTCCATCCTGTCGGTCCATTTTGTGCCGCTTTTCAGACCTCAATCCTTTACTGGCTGGAATCATCAAACTGTGCCTTGATCATCTTTGGTTACATCCGATAGCGAAGCGCTTCTACTGATGCTTATTTCCTCTCATTCTCTCTCTTACTCATGCCCTCTTTATTGATCCTGTTCCTTCCATCTAAGGCATGTCCGTTGTGCCAGGCCAATTTTGAAGAGGTGTTTCTCTTCCCCGCGGGACGGCTCCAAAGCTCTCCCGATCTTTGGGTTGCCCAAGATCTTTTCCAGGGCGACTTTTCCCCCTAGCTTTTCCTGACCATGAACTCCCCTTGGTTAAAAATGATCCGATCTAGTAGAGCTTGTTTCTGCTGAATCCGCCCCCTTGACTCTTAAGTTATTCCTCCTTGGAATATGTTAACTTCTCAGAGAATGTGCATCTGTCTCCAGTTTTGGGTAGTTTGTGAGCCTGCGTTACCATTCAACTACTCTACTTTGTTCCAGCATAAGGTCCCTTTTTTGTCTCTACTCCGCTCGAGAAATCCTAGCAGCGATTCCGCCACCGATATATTTAAACCAAACTACATCGCCTTACTTTCCCCCTTGCCCATCGGCTTTTGCCCTACTCCGACCGTTTTGAAAAAATGTACCTTCGTCATTTCCGCCTTGCGATAGTGACCGAGCTGGCTCGTATGTAGCCTTTTCCCGTTCGTGGTACCTTTATTCCATCAAAATTTCTTTTCCCTTTGCTAGCGTTTGTTCCAGATACCCCCCCTTTCCGTAGCATTCCTTGAACAAAATCGTTTAACCCAAACCGTTGTACAAAAAATTTTCCTCTTTTCATATGTTCCTTCCTTTTTGCTAACCCCACAGAAACAGTCCTATTATCCTCCCACCTCTTGTAGCCCCCCAAGCGGCCCCCCCACGTGGAGGTCAGTCCAACTTCAAACCTCTTCCCCCCTCCTACTCAACATCCGACTTTGTCCCGCCAACCTTCGTTCAAGGTTCATGTCATCTCTTTCCAAATGTACTTCGCTGTGCGTTTGGAGGCATTTCGCCCTCGTCTTACCACGCAGAGCCAGTCGACTCACTATAGGTTTTTCTCTGCCCTCTACCTTGAAATTAGTCTGTCTCTCTTCGCCGGCCTAAACCAAGTTCCAAGAGTTTTCGGCGGCCTTCCCACTTGTCTCGACTAACTCTGTATTCCCTCCCCTTCCCCAGCTCCTCAAGTCACATCCGTGACCTTCCTGCCCCTCTTTGCGCGCATCTTACCAACGCCGGTTCCTAGGATGTAATATTCTTTTGTTCATATTTAAACCTGCTTTACCTTGGACATCTGGTTCTCCTTTATCCTTTTTTTTTTCATTCTTCTTTTGAGGAGAAAACCGTGAAGGGTTTTTTCCGAGGATGAATCATCTTTGTGTTTTCACCGACCGCAGCAGTAAGTCGTTTTCGTTCACCCCTGCCACCGCAAGTCCCCGGGCTTCCGACCTTCTATCCGATAGTCTCCCTCTTACTGTGCAGAAAGGGAAGGGACTTCTTAAACCCCCCCCTTTGCATCGTCCTTCTCATCTCCTTTTCCAATCAACTGTCACCACATTTATGGCTTCTCCTCTTTCCTCGGAACCTCTTCCTCGGAGGGTTCTCTCTTCTCCTCTTACTCGGACTATACACCTGTTCAATCCTTTCCATTACGTTCCTCCTCGAAAGTCACTGGGTAAACGTCCTTCTTCCTTTCCCCGCGGAATCTTATACTTTTTTGTTTTTTAATACTCTCTACGCTTCTCTCTTTTCTGTACCTGTGTTGGCGTTTCGGACTGCTTCAACTTCTTTCTACTGCCGTGTTTCTCTTTTCTGATGCTTATTTGCTGGAGTCTCTCCTCAAAGCTATCCCATTTTCGTCATGTGTTTTGGGGTCATGAAACATTTCGCGTTGCAGCCAAATTAGTGGAGTTTGCATCCCTTCCTCCTTTATGTTCCGTTAACGCATTTTCAATCTCCCTTTTTGACCTATCCGCTGAAGAGGGAAAGCCCCTTGTTGTTCTCGGGGGGCTGTAAATTACCCCGTGAACACTTTTTCTATCTTTCCCCTATTCCTCCAAAAGTAAGACTGATGGTCCATCATCCTACCTGACCCAACTACCATCTTTTCTTCCCGCTGCGGGATAAACATTCCCGGCTCCCCACTGACTTCCGTTCATTAAGAAACGAATCCTCCTTAAACGCAGAATAACGGTCTCTGGTAATCTTTTCCTGCAATAATTTCAAGCGTCATCGATTGGTATGATTGTCCTTGGAGGTTGTCTTTCCCTGAACTGGTACTTCCGGCAAGCCAGACTTTCTTACACGTCACCCTCTCTTCTTCCGACCCAACGTTTTGTTTTTCCCGGCCACCATTCCTAACATTCTTTCTTTCCCGGCTCCCAAAACTCTTATCCCCTTCGGGTTATTTTGACTCCCCCCCCAACCTTAAGTTATCCCCGTAGCACAGGGGAGTTGATTAATTTTGCCATAGCGGCTGAAATTTACTGTCCCTCGTTGTTGACCATGCGTCTTGCGCGTACGTTGTTTCCATACGCTTGAACCTCCTTTTGCGCCTCCTTTATTATTTTCGTCCCCCCCGACACCTGGAACGTTTTTTGAGATTGGATTCTTTTTGGGACCACCAACCAGTCCTCGACAA
>Ga0179593_1396724_pt1 | contig 16511 bp, 19 predicted proteins | sample CZODoug2_1_08_16_FD_185931 | JGI IMG/M metagenome (GOLD analysis project Ga0179593, IMG submission 185931) | Vadose zone soil fungal communities from Angelo Coast Range Reserve, California, USA - CZODoug2_1_08_16fungal (PacBio error correction) | ecosystem: Environmental > Terrestrial > Soil >... | reverse complement strand
TCATAGGAATAGAGTTCTATTTTTCCTTTCCTACTTTGGAGGTGATTTATCTTACTTATTAAGAACTTATCGAATTGACATTTGTTCCTCCGTACTGTCACCTGTTTTCCCCGTCCCTCCTACGTATTTTTTTCCATCTCGACCGCTCCCAGCCCGGAGAATTATAAGATAATTTGCCTTCCCCAGACCGGGCGTGACCTTCCCAAGAAGATACCTACTTCCCTATCGACGACATTTGAGTTCCACCCCTTCCTTTTCCTTCCCAGTCTCCTGTCGCTCTCATTATTTATCCCTCCCAAATGCCTTCAAATACAACTGTCACTGAATATACTTAATCCTTCCCCCCCTACTTGGCCTCCGGTAGGGGGCTCCGGTTCCTCTCCGTTATACCTTTTGCAGGCAAGCTTCCTCCCTGAGGACACTTGCCCTCGTCCAGACCAATTGATTCCCCCCGTTTTTTGACGATCGCCTCGCCTTTCTTCGCGTACTTTACACGGTTCAATCCCCCTGTCTTCCTGCCAAGGCGGCGCGATCTTACTAGATGTTTTTTTTTCCTCGTTCCCCCTTGATTTTTGACGTCCACCATTAAAAGTCCTGCGGCCAGGTCAATCCCCCAGCAGTCGCTGTAGCTATTCGATGGTATTGCCGCGAAACCTTTTTTACCTCCTTCTGGCAATGTACCGATTGTTTTTTACTCCTTTTTAGTCCGCAAGCTCTTTGTTTTCACTGTGCCCTTGCAGGTTGACAGTCCTTTTTTTCTCTTTTGTTTCTTCTCGAGGAATTCACCAACTGATTGAGTCCTTCCTCTGACTTTCGATCTTCTTCTAATTTGTCGTCAACTCGCGCATCGATGTTGTTAGATCAGTTTTTCCCCCTCCGCCTAGTTTTTTCATAAAGCTAGGTAAGATCGTTTTCCCCCTTGAATTAGAGTCTCGTTTCTTAAGATTCATTCTTTTCTTATCGTTCTCCCTTCTTCCCGGTTTTGAGAACTACCATCCCCATTTCGACCACTTGCCCCAAATGGCGTTGTCTTCCCCCCCCGAATACATTTCAGCATGCTCTTTCTTCGCGTCACGCTCTCCCCTTCCTTTATGTAAACACTCTTTTGGTTTTATATTCAGTTGGTCTCCAACTGGACCCCTCCTCCTTTCTCTCTAGGCTCCCGTAGACCTCCTCTCTGTGCACTTTAGGAAATCGTGAGAGGAGGCCGCTTCCCCTCTCGACATCCTCATTTTTTTTCTGTTGTGCTGGTTTAGCGCAGCTCTGATTTTGGGGTGTTTAACGAGAGCCGTCCTCCGCGAGCCCAGGGCCGTGTCCCCCCCCCCCTCCCCTCCCCCCGGCGAGTTTTTGTCGATTCCATCCCTCTCTGTTTTGAGCGTTGTAGGCCGATTTCGATTTGCCAGTCTTCCCCTCGCTCCATTCTGGCCTGCCGGGTCCACTCGATAAATTTAGCCAATTTTTGGTTCTTTTTTCCTGTGACAACACCAAGGGTCTCCCCAATTGCATCCAAATTCTCCCCCCTTTTGCATACTCATCAACTGTTCACTTCCGTCGGAATCCTTTCTCCTCCTTGTTCGTGACCTTCTATTGCTATCGGCTGGCCTTATGTCTCCTGCCTCGACTGCCGGCTTAACTTCTTTTAAGTTCCTTTCTCTCCCGACTTGCCTGCTCCCCAGCCTTTTCCGGATCCTCGAGGGATCTTCGTCTCTCCCTTTTCCAACGTATCCTACGGTTCGTCCTTCTAGTTCTTTCTCGTCCTTAACACCCGTCGTTGAATGCGGCAGTCCTTCTTTCTTTCGAATTCTAGATCGCCTCTTGGCGCCCTTTAACTTGTCCTAGCCCATCTTTTTTGGTTCATATCGCGCTTTCTCGGTTCCCCAACCATCGTTTTTTGCTACCTCCCTCCCTCCCCCCTTTTAATGCCCTCTATGCGACAGGTTCGCTAGTTTTGCCCCGATACTAGATAGTCCTTTCCCCCCTCGGGCCCCTGGAAGTTTTCAGATCTCTCCCTCGTCTTCGTCTCCTCTTTCGCTCTCAAGCCTCCTGCTGTCCCCCCGTTCTGACCCCTCTACCACCCCCCCCCTTGATCCCTACCTCTTCTTGTCCCCTCATCCCCTTTTTTTTTTTTGTCAGCTCTTCTCATGTGTGGAGGAGTATTGCTCCAGTTGTCCTTCCTTTTCCTCAAGAGATACGGCAGATTTCCTTCTACTCAATTTCGCGAATAGTCTTTTACCCTTCCCTGAACGTCCTATTTGCTTTTTACTGCTTTATGCGGTTTCCCACCCCTTGCTTCTCCCCTCGACTTCTTTGGTCGGGCCTCTTGGTAGCTTTTTGGGGTGTTGCTTGTAATTTCCCTTTCCATATTTTAGTTCGGTCCTTTGCCGTACTTTAGTAGAATTCGTGATACTTGAGTTTTTGCGTTGCATGCTCTTTATGTTGTCTGACGTCCTTCTCGAGGCAATCCCAGCTTCCCACCGACTTAGTTACTTTTTTTTTTTTGCTCTTTCTCCTCAAGGCAACCGACGGTCTTTTACTTTCTACTTTCCTCTATCTCATCAAGCCTCTTCCCTTTGGTGGTTCCACGCGCGGTTTCCTTTGTTTGACTCCTTTACAAATGGCCCAGTAAGATGGCACTAGTACGAAATTTCTTTTTTACGACGGACAGATGGTCCTTTGGCCATTGTTTCATCCATCCTCGCTTTGGACGCGCACACTGTGTGGGTCCTTCTTCTTTCTCAAGCACTTCCCCATGGGATATCTATTTTTACCGTTCGATAACCCCCTCGATGAGATCAAATTATTTCTTCCCTCCCTTTTTCCCAACGCTCTTACCGCAAGACGAGGCGAAAGGCGTTATGGACGGATTTTGCCCTGGTTCCACTCTCCCGCTTCTCGGTTTCCATTCAGACTTTTATACGATTTCCCCCAAACCCCCCCTTTTCGAACCTCCACTCCCTTGACGATACTTTGGCGGATGTCCTCCGATTTTCGTATCTTAATCCGCCTTATCTCCTTCCAGGTGACGCTGGCTTTACGGATTCCCTGGCTGTATTCTCTTTCCACGCTTCGAAACTAACATTGTCTGGCTGGGACCGCGTATTAGCTGATGACCATTCTGATCTTTTTGTGGTCTTGTTGACGGATCAAATGCTTCTTTTTTCCTGTTTTCCCTGTCCGCGCATCTTTGAGCTTTATTTCTCTTTTCTTTTTCTCGAATGGCTTTCTCCACGCCATGGCAAGTTTTTCTCTCCTCCCTCCCAATGGAGTTATCGACCACTTTTCCTCTTTTTGGTCCTGTCGATTGATTTAGTCCCCTCCCTCTTCTCCCCGTCTTTCTTCCTTTCTTCCCTTTCTCCCTTCTTTTTCATTTCTTTCTTCGTTCAAACTTTTTTTCCTTTGTACTACCCCGGCTATCTCCCAATCATCTTTGGTAAGCCAGCTCTTTAAGAGAAATTCTCTTTCGCCGCGTTCCGTTGTCTTCCATTATCTTTCCCTCATCCGTATGCGTTACTCCTCCGCGCAAGTGTTTTTCCCTCATTAAGTTCGTCGCTGATTCGACAATTATTTATTGCCCCTCTGCACTCTTCTCTGATCCCAATCCTCGCTGGCTCCACTTCACGTCTCAGCCAGGGACTTTTTCGCAGTTATAGCCCTTCCCGTTTCCGCGTCTCCTGACAACAGCCAGGTTCGAGCCCTTTTTTTTCACCCTCTCACCTTGCCCGCTTGATTGATGTGAGCTTATTTATTTTGATACATGGGACGTCTCTTTTTAGTTATAGTTATCGTTTCACTTGCCCTCTACCCCCCCGTTTTTTTTTCGTTCGTGCCCTCCTATAGGCGCGCTGACGGAGCATAACCTCTCGGCGAGGAGATCCCTCCTAGCTTCCCGATTGTATAAAAACCCGCTGCTTTCCTCTTCATTGCCTTTCACCTCGCTAACTTTTCACCCATGCCCCACGATTTACGCCTTTCCAAAGCTTAGATTCTATCATTCGTTTTTCTCCCCCGTGGTTTTTGGGATAGCACTGATGTTCGATGTCCTTTCAATAGTCTCTGGGCCTCCTTCTCTCGCTGTCGTCTGCGTTTCCATGCCGCTCCTGGAACGTTCAAGATCGGCTTGATCACGACCCTTTGAGGATTCTCTTTTCTTGAGTTGATATTCGTTCGCTCCTTTCGATTTGTTCCTCAGGTGAAGTCGTTCTCCCCGCTTTGGCGGCTTCCAGTTCTTCCCTCCTTTTTATGTCCTTTTCCCTTTTCAAGCTCTGCAGAGTTACATTTCCCCTTTACACAGTTCCTGAAGACCCTCCGATTAAGATGTTCACGGGGATAGTTCCCCCCCAACCTTTTTTTCGTCTTCCGATATCTTTGAGGCCCTGCGTTTCTTCTTTTTTCTTCAATATCCTAAGGTGTTGCTTTTATGCCGACGCTTCGGAATACTACTTCTTTCCCTCTCCTCCTTCCTGCTTTTTCTTTTCGTCTAATTTGTCACAGCTTGATTTTCTGTCTTCAGTGAACTTCGTAAATCGGCTTGAATTCTTTTTGCACCATTTTTTACTATCACCTGGACAGGAAAGCCTCGAGCCCCGTTCCCTCAGACTCTTCCGCGATCCGTGAAAGACGTTTGAATTCAGCTCCAATGTACTTTCCTTTCGAACTACAGTTTTCCCTTTTCCCCCTCTTCTCTGCTCGACTTTACCTCTTCTTGTCATTTCATTTGCCCCGATTTTTTAGACGAGCCTCTTTTTATAGAGTATCCTAAGCCTTTATATAAACCTCTTCTCCCCCACGCCCGGCCGTGACTATACGCACCTTTTTTCGTGATAGATGGCCATACGTTCGTGTTTGGTTTTTTTATTTATCAGGTCTTTCCTTTCATCTCGCTCTTTTCCGCCTTCACCAGCTCTCCCCTCGTGGTGCTTGCGCCGTGAAGCCTCCTTTATTCGGCAGAAGAGTTTTTAGCTGCCCCTTTTTCTTCAATGTCCCCTGCAGCCTCTCCCTGCAGCCATCTATGTTCCCTCTCAAAGAACTGCTCAGACTTGCTTCCTCTCTTTACTTCCATTCTCCCTCCGGTACGCGCTCCCCCGGTCTTTGGTTCTTGCCGCTGTTTTCCCCCCTTTGTTCCAAAATTCCGGAAATGTATTGTCTCTTTGACTTCTCCGCCGAGAGGCCTCTCTTCTGCTATTTGTTATTTTTTGAGAATGTTGGCTCGTTCACACCTCGTAATTATCTTAATTGATCGCCCGCGATACCTGCTGCTTCCTATTTGCATGTCGCTCCTCTCCCCTTTTCGTCCCGCGCACGATGGTGGTTTTCCCCTCTTTGAGGTCCCTCTCTTGCATGACCGAGCCCCCTGGATTCCTCCTCTGAACTGATTCCGATCGATTTTTTTCCCTTTAATTTTCCGCATTGCGCACTTCAGCAGACGGTCTGTGATTACCTTCCGCCCTCCCTCCCTTCTTGTCCGACCCGGACATTGCCATGGGCGGTTCGTCTAGCAATCTCCTGATAGTCCTCCCGCATTTCCTTTGGACTGTCCGTCCAAACCTTGATCCCCAGCATTTATTCGTCAGTACCTTACCAACCTTAACCGATCCGTGTTCATTCATTCCCTAAGACTTTCCCAGCCTCCAATGTGAGGTCGTTCCTCTGGTGCTCCTGCAGAAGGAGAATTTCTGTAAACCGTTTTTCCCACCCCCCATCTATTTATCCCCTATGCACTAGCTATCCCGACGCTGCGTTGCGACGTCCCTCGAAGCCGCCCTTAGTTTTACGAGGATGGTTTTGATTTTTCAGAGGTCCCATGCTCCTGAATTTAACTTAAGCTGCTTTCAGTATCCGCGTAGCTGCCTCCTTTCCCCAACCTCTTGTTTTTGAACCTTTTTGCTTTCCCTCCGCATTTTCTCGTCTTCTTCCACTTTTGTTGTCAGACGTTGTCGGTCCCTTCATCTTCTCGAAGAATCGCGATTCTTGTTCGTCGTGGTCCAAACTCCCCTTTTCACTGTTTTGGTGACTTTGCGGCCTTTCTTCCTCCCTACAACATTGTAGCGGCAGAGGTAATGCTTTCTTATTACCTCTTCTCCTTGGCCGGCCACCCGTTGGCTGCCCCAATATTTCCCAAGCTGGCCCCCGTTTTTGGAACTCGTTTTTCGTTCATTCGCATTCTTCCATGCCAGCTCCTTCCAGCCCTCGGCTGTCCCACAAACCATCTTGATTGTTTGAGGCCCCGACTGGCAATGTTTCTATTCGTTTGAATTGTCTCTTTTGACTCACTTTTATATGCGCCCATCCCCCGTCGAGGACGTCCCTCCTTACACCCTTCGTTAAGTCCAATTTTCTTTTTCTCGTTTACTTTTTTCCTTTTCTAAGAACGCCTTTTGCAGAACTTCCTTGTGAAGAGTCTTTCTTTATTTTCATAGCTTGAGGACTCCCCCACTTCCCCACAGCCTCTGCTACCTTCCCCTTGACCCCACCAAAGTAACAGATATGGCCCTGCTCCCCCCTCCTCTTTTACCCGAACGTCAGTCTTTTCTTCCTCATTCCGGCCTTTCTCCTACCAGAATTTCCACCTATTCTTTTTTATCCTCTCGTTACCGTTCATCTACAAGCCGTTAGCTCTTTGGCCGCTTTCCCCGACCAACGTAGAAAATTTCTCCTTTTCCCTCTCTGCATTCCTCTTTGCTCCCTTCGTTTATTTGTGTCTCTTTAGATTGGCATGTGGATACTCATTGACCGTTGTTTCCGTTGTCCCCTAGGATCCGTTTTTTTTTTCGATTTTCATGCCACTTTCAGATTTTTTTTTCTCTATAGTACGTGCGTACGGGTTCTTTCCTTGCATCTTCTGCGGTTTCCCCCTTGCTGAGATGTCCAGCTGTCTGGGGGGCGTCTTTTGGGTCCTTGATTCCCCCCTTTTTTTTTTCCTCCCAGATGTTTGGGTGTTTGACGTTTCTCCCTAAATATGGTTCCTCTTCTCAAGTCCTCCTTTTTTTCTTGATAGTCGTTCTTCCCCACACTATCCCGCACCTCCATCTTAACCCCCCCTTCTTTACGCTCGCTGACTCTGGATCGCGCACCCTTGCTTTCCTTTGCCTTTGGCGTTCTTTTTAGAGACTAGCTTTGGTTTTTCCTTTCCAGTTTTTCATTTCCCCGCTCCGATACCTTGTTGGACCTCCCTCTTTCCATGTGATTTTTGGACGGCTTCCCTTCCCATGGCCTCCTCCCTTTCATATATAAGAAAAAGAGAATTCCTTCCCCCCCTCCCGTTGGAGGTTTTGCCTCACGTCTGGCCATTCTGCTTGTCTTGCTTTCCTTCCTTTTGATCTTAGGCCGCACTTTGCCCCACCGGGCCGCAGTGCATCGTGTTTTGACCCGTCCCATTTTTCTTTTTCCACAACTATCATCCGACACCTCGGATGCCAATAGTTAGCTTTTTTTTGACGCTCCTGGAGCCTGTCCCCTTGTCCGGTTCGGTTATTCCTTTTCGGTTCGTCGCAGTTTCTCCTCCCCTTCAACCCCTTAAGGTGAAGCATTCTTCTTTCAACCTATAAACTTTAGAACAGGGTCTATTTTTTCCCCTCGCTTTCTCCTTCATTCCGCTAGATTCTTACTTTTTGAAGGTTGACGCTGGGCGGGACGGACCATTTTCTGGCGGGACAGGATTCATGAATCCTTTTTCTTTTGGAGGGACATATCGTGATTTTTACCGGGAGTTCCGCCCCGTGCCCCCTGATGTGTTCCCTCTTCCTCCCTGTGACTGTCAGCTCTTAGCTGTTTTCCTTCTCCCGCTTTCTCAATGGATTACTTCCGCTTCCAAGTTCCGGAGGGGCCTCCCCACCCAAATTCGTTAGGCTCTGCTCCCCCTTTTTTCTGGGGTGGCTGAACTCCACCGGTCCCCTGTCTAATCCCCGCGCGACCACTCTGCTCGGCTACCTTCCTTTTTTTCAACTATCTTTGGCACCTTTCCCGGTATATCAAACTCAAGCGGGGTTTTTTCCCCTCGATACTCAACCATCGTGTCAGCCCTGATCGCGGACATTCCATATCCGTCTTCAGTTCGGTTCTTCTTTTTTTTCTTCTAATCCCGCCTAGTTTCCCGTCTCCCCGTCTTTTTCGAGCCTGAGCGCCCACTTGCTTTCCACACCCTGCACCGGCCGTTCCCCCCGTCTTCTAAGTAAAGTGAGTACCTTTGCAATCTTTTCATGAAGTTGTTCCCAACAGGTTCGCTGGCCCGAAACAAGCCAGGTCCGCTCGACCTGCTTTTCTCACCTCCTCTTTTCCTTCTTGATCTTCTTCCTTTGATTCCCCCCCTGACGGACCCCTTATTCGATCTTCTTCTCTCACCCCATTTTTCCGAGGTAGTCCGAGATTCCCCGAATCCTTCTCTTTCGCGCAGGCGAATCCGGTAAGCCTCTCAGGCGAAGGCGTCTACCGCGTGGAATTGGGATTACCCCCTTCTTCCTCTTCTCTGATTCGCCTGCCACACCTTCTTCAAGCTCAAGTTCCCCATCGCACACTTCAAAGATATTTCAGTTTGATTATTTTTCACCGTGGTTTTTGTTTTTCTTTTAGATTATCTTGCGATACCTTTTTCTTTGGGCGCATAGATCTGCTTCATTTTTTTCTTCTTTCTTCACTGGCCTGAAGCCCAGTCACTTGATCGGGTTTATCAATCCCTTTCTTGACGGCGACTTGAGATGACTTTTCGCTTTAGAACGAGATGGAAGGAGAACGTCGAGATTCCCCCGTTTTCTTTCGCCCCCCCGTTTCAAGAGCTCCCTTCTTCCTACCCGTTCAATCTTACGACCGTGCCCTTTTTCCCACTCCTTTCACGGGGATCGTCTCCAATCCTCCCTGCAGAGAAGGATTCAAGATATTTCCGATGCCCCCGCCCTACGCCTCTCCTATTTTCTTTCTTTTCTGTGTAGATCTCCCGAATCAGGAAGAGAGACTATCGTTTTACAGTTTCCGCAGGCGATGTTGATAATTCTGAGCTTTTCCATCTTTCCTCTCTTCCCTTCACTTGCTTCAATCTGCTTGACCTTCCTTTTACCTCATTTCCCACTGCCCCATGCTTCGCCCGCATCCTCCTTCCTTCCCCCTTACAGAGACAGAATTTCCCAGCTTTCCTCCTCTACTCTCCATGTATTTCCCTTTTCGCCAGACCGCCGGTTCTCTTGATTTCCCTCTTTTACCTTTCCTGCCTATATCGCGCGGACCGTGCCGACTGCTTCCGATAACAATAGGGATTCATCTCAAGTACTCCTGCCCGGAACAAACCCTACGGTCTGGACCTATAGCAATTATCCCCCCCTCCCCTTTTCTTGCCCCCTCTCCCCCCGTGGTGAGCTGATTGTTTCCTCTCGGTGCCTTCACTTTTTCCATTCGAAACTTTCCCCCCCCTTTCTTGTGTTTCTCACAAAGAGGTCTGGCTATAGCCCTGCAGCCCGAAGCGTACCTGCCCGGGGGATTATTCGTTTTAGAGCTCTTATCCTCCTTCTCCCCCCTTCTCACGAACGAGTATTTTTTTATCGAGTAAACGCTTCCCCCGAGATCCTTCAGTATCCACCTCCCTGAGAACACTTTTTTCCCCCAGGTCCTCAGAAACGCAGGTCGTATCTAAATGGCTTTCTCTCTTTTTCACTACCCCGTTGGTTCAAAAATTAATCCCAATCCGTATGCTGTACTCCCCCTCTCTCGTAATCCAAGAGAGGAAATGTTCCCACCCAGCCGTCTTTTCTTGGCGCTCAGCCTTCTTCTTTTCCTTAGCCCTGAGAGGCGGTCATTTCCGCCCCCCTCTCTTTCCTCTTCTTTTGAATTGTTTCTGCGAGCAAAGCGGCTCCAGTATATCGTCTTGTCGTGTCTTTCTCAGCCTTGATTTCCGATACTTTTCTTATTCCTATCGCATTGCCTCTATTTTTCCGAGCAAGCTGATTTAAAGATACTTCCCTTTCGTCTGATTTTCTTTCTGCATCAAACACTCGACCTGTAACTCCATGTTTCCTGGCCCAGCCTGAAAATTGACATAGTCCCCGGTTTATCTCAGAAGGTATTCTTCATCCCTCTTTACTGGATGTTTCGCTTCAACCCATTTCCTTCTGTTCACCCCTTAAAGTTGTCTTCATCTATAGGGACCTGGTACACCCCTCAATTTCTTGGCAGGTCCCTGACTTTTTCCCCTCCTGCTCTAGATCCGTCTTTTCCGCCCCCAGAGCACATTGCAGAAGGTGAACTCTCCGATGCATTTTCCCTCCCTCATCTCTGTTATCACAGACACTCTTCGCCCACGAGCGGTGTTTGAGTTCTTTCGTTTCCTATTCTCACATGATTTGTGTCCTCCGTTCTTTTTTCGCCGACCTTTGTTCCCCTCGACGCTGTTTTTCAATTACTGATTTTTCGTGTCCCCTCCTTGCTCACCCGCGTCGGTCCTGATTTGTTTTCGGCAGCTTCCGATTCCGAGTCTCTATGTGGTTATTAGGGTTTTTTCAGCATCCTACCCTTTCTTTCTCTCCCCTTCTGTGGACTGTGCGAATTTTACGGCCTGGCCCCAATCAATTTTCCTTTCCCCCGTTTTCGATCCACTTTCCCCTAGGCCCTTCAGTCTGAATTCCTGTTCTCTATTTTTCATCTGTGGAATAGTGGATAATTCCCTTCTTCTTGCGGCGTCCACCCCCCGGCTCTCAAGGAGAGGTGACCTGCTGCTCCTGACTTAGGGCTCTCCCTTTTTTTTTTTCACCTCTAGTTTCATTCGGATCGTGCTCACCGCCTTTTTCCATCCTGCTGCTTCTGAAGTTCGATCCCTTCTTTTCGTAAGAAACCCCCCTTCCTATCCCCACTTTTCCTTTTTTTTTTCTTTTCCATCGAAAACTTCTAGTGCGCTATCCTCTTTCGTTAAGTCCATTCTACTCTTTTGTACCTCGTCCCTTCCCCCGTTTCAACGGCTGCTTCCCAGACTGACCTCCTTCTGACTGCCAACACACACATTCTTATTTTCGGAACCCTTTGTCACCCTTTCGCTATGGTACAGGCGAGCAATTTTTTTTTTTAAAAGCACTTTTCTCGCCCTGTTGTCCTCCCTCCTTGCTTTTCTTCTCCCTTGTCTCCGGACCCTCCTAGAGATTCGTCGGTGAACTGCCTTTCTCTCTCTCTTGGCAGTGGAGAAGACTACCTTTTGCAAATTTCTTCTTTCTAAACATGCGAAATTATTTTCTCTCCCCTCCTTCCCGTTTTTTTTGTTTCTTTTGATTGCGCCGTCTCTTTGGGGGTTTTCTTTTCCCTTGGTAGATTTTCTCTTGAACTTTTGCCTTCAGCCCTTTTCCCCTCTTCTGTCTTGCTCCTTTTTCTCTTCCTGCCCGTCTTCAAGTTCCCCTCCCTTTTTTTCCCCCCTTTTCCTCGTGCCCTTGAACAGCAGCCCTTTAATCTTTTTGACTTTCGCGATGACTCTGGTTCCTTTCTGCGCTTTTCCTATTTTTAAGATTCTTTTTTCGGTGAGGGTTCCCTTCGTTAGAAGAGGAATCTCCTCTCCTTTTTCCTAGATTCATCTTTTCTTATCCCCCCTGGCTTCTCCTTTCTTTTCCGGATCTTCAGTCCTTCATGAATTCGTCTTTATAAGAAGGATCTCCCCGATTCTTTCTCCGGGTTTTGGTATTCTTCCATACGTTTTTAAGAGAAGGTTTAGCTTCAATCTTTGTCACTTCTCCTTTGTCTGGGTCCCTTTGCAGAAGGATTCGTGTATTGCCAGTATTGTCTCTACTCTACGCTACCTTCTTTCCCTGCCCAAGACTTTTTAGCCTTGAATGCATGGCCGACTCGACCCTAACCTTTCATCATTTCCCCTTCTCGGAGGATTCTACTTAAGGGTCCTTTTCCTGAGGCCTCCTTTGGATTTCGCTTCCTTTGGGTTAATCCCCCTTCCCCTTTTGTTTGGCAGGGCAATCTTCCCCCCCTTGTTTTTTGCACGGCCTCCTATCCGGCTCGTGTGAGTCTCGATTTTGTCCCCCCGGAGATCAATTTTCCTCCTCTTCCCTCACCTCCCCCGATTTGCTCCCCTTCCCCTTACTTTATCTTTGCCCTGAATAAGAGATTTTTTTTTTCCCCCTTTTCTTTTTTCTGACTCAATTCTTTTCCCTGACTTAGGCTTGCTTTTCTGCTGGTCCCTTGCCCGGAAACCGTTTCCCTCCTCTCTCCCCTCCTCCTGCTTTGTCTTTTTTTCCCCCCTCAAGCAAGTTCCCTTTTTACTATTCCTAATCCCAACGTGTGCGCTACTGCTGGCCTCTATCCCTTTTTTTTTCTCCCTCCTCTCATTTATATTCTTTTTTTCTGTGACTTGGCGGCACGTCCTATTTTGTGCCCTGCTTTTTCCCTTCCGAAAGCACATTGGTGGCTTTTTCAATGTCTTCGTGCTCTTCTTCCCTTTCCCCCCCCGGTTCTTCGGTTAAAGGACTTATTTTCCCTCTGGTGATTTCTTTAGCCTTTTTCAGAAGATACTGATTCAATATTCCCCCTTCTGGCTCTGTGATATGCCCTCTTCACGATTGGCAAGTTCTTCTTCCCTGCCGTACAAATCGGGATCTCTCTTTCTTCGTCCTGGGCACTGACTCCCTTTTTTTCTCTTACCCGCGCCGCCCCAGAGATTAGATACACACTTCCCTTTCCCCTCTCCTGTCTTCTCTTTTTGAGATACTTTCTAGGAATACATAGTTGCAATCGCGACTCCCCTCTCCCCTTGAGAACCCGTTCGCTTGACGTTGTCTTGCGGACAATTAAATATCGTATTTCCCCTTTTCTCCATATCCTATCCGCTTTTTGTTCATCTCAAAGAATTAAGTCGTCCTCCGCGAGCGCCCTCCGATCCCCGATACATTTTCCTTACCGTGAAACCCCCCATGTCCTTCTGACGTTCCGGGCCCTTTGAAACTCCTTTCCATTGCCGGCCTTGGTTCTTCTTTTCTTCTCTTGGTCCTCTTTTTCTTGACCCACAGCCCAGGTCGTCCCCGTTTAAATTTTTCCCTCCCCTTTCCTTCTCCTTCTGTCTTCGATGGATTTTTAGACCGGTTTTCCTCGGTTACGTCGCGCTCGTGCTCTTCTCCCTATTCAACCTCTACGTGTTTAGTTCCTCCTCCCCTATGTTAGCGCCGCTCATCCCCCGTACCTATCTGCTTCGGCCAGGCGCCCGCTTGACCGTTTTCTCTTTTTTTCGTTGCACAAAGCGGCGGAGCTCCTTCTCCTGGCCTTCCCCCTCTATTCAACTCGCCCCTACTCTCTAACCACCAGAAAGTTAATCTTTTTTCTGCCCATTCCTTTTCTCCGTAAGGGACCCTTTTGCCGTGCAGTTGGAGAGCATGCTCTGAGAGCTTTCCGTCTTTTTTTTCCTTCCCTTGTCGGGCTCAGAGTTCGCTCGCGATCCTTCCCCTCTTCCGTGTTTCCCCCTTTCCCCGGTTTGCTCCGACACTGTTTAGGGCTTTTCCCGGTTTTCTTTGCTCTTCGCAACGGCTTCTGCCTCTTCCTTTCCCCCCATGGATTGGGTTAAAGCCCTTTGGGTTTTCTCTTTTCCCTTCAGGTTGTGTGGAAGATGACTTTTTTTTTCACCTACCTTGCAGTTCACCAGAGGTGACCTACAAGTTCCTTAGACCCCCCCCTTTAGTAAAGCGTGCACCGGCCGTCTTCTCCACCCCCCCCCTGGCGTCCTGGTTAAAGATATTACGTCGGCCTGCGACTCTCTCTCTTATACCTCCCTTTTTTTAGTTTTTTTTCTTTTTGTATCGCCCCCAGGCATAGAGAAATGTTACCCCCCGTCCTCGACCCGTCCTATTTTATCCCTTCAGTCCCCCCCCCCCTTCACCCAGATTGTCTTTTTCCTATTTCCCCCCTCTTGTCGGCAATTTCTGCGGCCTTGGCTTCCCACCAAGTCATCTTAAAAGATCACTGCGTCCCCCTTCCTAGCCGGAGCTTCCGCCTTTATACCTCTCTTCCCCTCCTCTCCCTCCCGTTTCCTTCTCCATTCATCATGTAGCAAGCATCTTTCTCGACCTTTTCTGATCAAGCTTGATTCCCCTTACCTGGGCTATCGCTGGCAGTGCTCACCCCCTCCCCCCTTTTGATAGGAGAGACTATCCCTAATCTAATGCTCTCCAACATGTCTTCCAAACCCCGGCGACCTACTCCCCCCCTCGACCGTTCCATATCGTTCGTGGCGATGCGGCCTTCTCCCGTTCATCCCTCCTTTTTTCATACTAGACCCTCCTGCATCACACCTCTTCTCTGGCGACGCCGGACCGATGCAGTAGCGTTTGTTTTCGCTTCCTTTCCTCGCGTTTTTAGGCCTGAGAATTTGACGAGTTGTTTGGAAGCTCGAACTGAGCTTCCCTTCCCTCACCTTTCTAACATCCATTTCTCCTCCGAGTCACCCTTTTTCTCCCTAAGGTCGAGCGCGACATGGTTTTCTCTTTTTCTCCCCCAAGTGCGTTTTCTCCTTTCTCCCCTTTTATATTGCTGAGAACTTTTCGCCCTCGCGGACATCTCTTTCACCGGTCTCCTTATTTGTGCAGCCGTTCTCTGCTCGCTCTCCCCCTCTGTCGACAGCCCCCTCTCGAGTCTTTTTATACGAGTACCCGTCTTTCCCCGATCTGGATGTTCAGATTTCTTCACTCCCCCCTCCTTCTCATAGATGTGGTTCTATGCGCGGCCCTCCCTGCTTTATTCTACAGGACATGGCTTAATTTTCCGTCTTTCCCTTCGAAGAAAGAAGAGTCCGTTTCAACGGTCGCAGTCACGACGCTCCCTCCCACCTCCAGTGTTCCGAAGACAATTCTTAGAGCCTCGTCATTTCTCGAAGTGAAGAGGAAGATGCGTGTCATTTAGAGGATGAGAGTTCAATTCCCCCCTAATCAGGGTCATCCCTGAAGGTTGAAAGAATGAAAGGGTTCTGCCAAAGGCGGATGGTTTTCCGTTGCGTGGCTCTCGTAATTGAGTATGGAAGAAAAGAGGCACTCCAGTACTTATTCAGGCACAATACGATTCCGTCCATTCTCTATACCGTTTTATACCGTCCAGACCATCCCCCTGTCTTCCCTACTCATACTTATGTTCTATTCTTCTTTCCACGGTGTCCACAGTCTCTACCGCGCCGTTCACTCATGGTCTTCTCTTAACCTAAATAACACCTCGTCTTCATACCACACATTACTGATCACCCCCTCTCCTCTTCTCTTTCAATAGCGTCCAAACCTAGAGTCCCCCACCCTACTTTCTTGTTTCAGCATCGTATGGGCACCCATCTTTCTGCCTCACACCTTCCCTACCCATCCCCTACCAATGCACGCAGATCGGTCTTAACATCACCATCACTACCCAACGACTATCACAGTTCCATCCCCCACACCACCACCCCCCCCTCACTCTTTTTTCCACTTCATTATCACCCACCTCACTCCCAACATTCGACCCCCTTTCCCTACACTCACCACTCTCCCAACCCCTCCTCCTCTCCCCCCCCCCCCCCCCCCTCCTCCCCCCCCCCCCCCCCCCCCCCCCCCCTTCCCCAATCCCCCCCCCCTTTCTTGTGGTGTGCCCCCCCCCCCCCCATCCGCCTTTTTCGTAGGTGAGCGATCCTCCCCCTTCTTTCCGAAAGTATGCTGTCGAGGTGCGAGGCTAGCAGTGAAGGCTTTTTTTTGCTGAACCTTTTCTCCCTCGAAAGAGAGGACGTTTCCGGTCAAAATCCCCCACTTCTTCCCCTCCCAAACGCGGCGACCGTCTTCTTGTTCGTTCTCTGCGGCAGGTGAAATGCTTTTGTCTCTCATCGATATTGGATTCTTCTTTTCCCCCAACTCCCTCTCCTCACTTTTCGCACCCGGTGAATTGAGTGACCAATCCGATAACACAATTTAGAGACCCCCTTGATTTCCCCCACTCCTTTGCAACAAGTTGCCTCCTCCACCCCCGGTGACCTTTCCTCTTGGAACCTCTCTTTGCGGATAGTGGTTCTCGGACTTTCCATGCGTATCTGCTCTCCTTACGTTTTCAACCACACGGACCGGGTTTTTTTTTTCCCCACACTTACCCCCTTACCTTCCTTTCCAGCATTGAATGGCAAAGGTATTCCCTCCTTCCTTTGACTTCCTCCCCCGAGAGTAGGGCTGAACTTTGGCCCCTTCCTTCTTACGTCCACCTCCCACCCCTTTCCTCCTCTGCTACTGAAAATTGCTTTTTTGGCTCTATCGTCTGTCCCCCCCACTTTCCTGCCCCCTTTACTTCCTTCAGTTAACTTCCTTCCCCGCATCAGAGTAACTCTTTCGAGGGTTTTCCTCCCCCCAAAGCCACTCTTATCCTCAATTCCCTTTCCCCCCAAAGACGATATGGACCCATTCCCCCAAAGGGGCCCCCTTCACAGTCGCCACCTGGATGCTGTTCCTTGACCCCTTTATATAGTCTCGATTTCGTTACGTTTCTTATTCAAGCCAGACTCTTTTTGTCCTCGAGTAGATTTATTACTTTCTCCCCCCCCCCAATTTGCGCTGGTA
>Ga0179593_1449514_pt1 | contig 16512 bp, 17 predicted proteins | sample CZODoug2_1_08_16_FD_185931 | JGI IMG/M metagenome (GOLD analysis project Ga0179593, IMG submission 185931) | Vadose zone soil fungal communities from Angelo Coast Range Reserve, California, USA - CZODoug2_1_08_16fungal (PacBio error correction) | ecosystem: Environmental > Terrestrial > Soil >... | reverse complement strand
CTGTTTTGCTGTTTTTTTTCTCGTCACATAATTCCCCTCCTCTCCATCCTCCATTTTCTGCCCGAGCCCCAAGAATTTCCTCTTTCCGCTGTCGGCTTCTATCTCCCTCCCGTTGTTTTTTTCTCTCTCCTTTGTCTCAGAACGTTGATGAACAGCCGACTTCTCTATTGAGGCCGTGTTTATCTTTTTCCCACCCGCTGATTTTTGCTTCTTCTTGGTGAGTAGCCACTCATCGAACCTCTGCTAGAGGAAAGCTCGTATTGTTTCGGCGTCGGGTTTTGTTTTCCCCCCACAAAGAGGTCATCCCCCCTTTCCCCAACCTCTTTAATAAACTAACGAAGTTGATTTATTCTTTGACGTTGAGCGTATCCGGAGCTGGCCTCCCCCCTTTTTTTTTTTTTCCCAGGTTCACTTCGTAGAAGTAGCGCGACCTTTTTTCCACACGGATGCTAGTTGTTGCAGTCTTTTTCCCCTTTTATACTATCTCTGGCTCAGACAGTCCTTACGTGAAGGTCTTTTTTTCTCCTTCCCTCCTTTCTAAAAGAGAAGAAGCTGGGGAGCCCTGTCGTTTCTTCACAAAGTAGGTCCCCCTTTTTTTTGTTCCAGCCTCTGCCTTTGTACTGTACCCCCTTTCTCTGGCATCTTTCTTCCAACCGATTTTACCCCTTTTCTCCCTGTCCAAAAGAGGTGCCGCCTTCCGATAGTCCAGTTTTCTTTTTTCCTATCAATCGTTTTAGAGCTAGATATTTTTCGTGCCTTGGGAGTCTACGTCCCAAAGGCTCCCCTCCCAGCAGGGGTTCGTGACAGTTTCCCTCCCGAAAAGACGAGCTTTTGGTGTGTATCTTTTTCTCCCCGATAAATTCGTTTTTGCTAATTGGAACAGTACCTCTCGTTTGGCAGCTTTTTGAACTCCCCCAGCCTCCCATTCAGGGTGTACGTCGGCGATGGGGTGTATCGGACCTTGTCTTTCGACGAAGAGGGGGCCACCTCAATTTCGTTACGTTCACGTTTGTGACGCTACCGTAGGTAACTTACTTTTTCCCCTTTTTCTGACTCCATGTGTCCTCCCTCCTCCATGTTCGCAACGAGCACACCCCCACACCCCCCCCCCCCCCCCCCCCCCCCCCAACCCCACCCCCCCCCCCCCCCCCCTCCCCCCCCACACAAAACCCCACCCCCCAAACCCCCCCCCCGGAACAATTATGACACATTCCACGAGTGGGTTTTTTCCTTTTTTTTTTCACCTCGTCTCCTTCAAAATGGTGTTGATTGAATTCGTTGCTGTTTTTCGTCGGAGTTGCTTGTAGCCCCCGCGCGTCGTTCGCTAGTAGATACGTTTCCCCCCCTTATGAGAATGGTTCAATTCCAGCGCCCTTCCCCAAACTCCCCCCCACATTCGTTCCGAATTTGTTTTGTTTATGGTAACGACCCAGCTTGGGCCTTCTCTCCCATTTGGCTTGTTCACCCAAAGGTGCGGACGTGCTGAGTAACCTTCAAGGTCTCGCGATTTTTCTCCCAGGGCAACCCTCCCGCGACGTTTTTAACATTATAGACGGAGACTTTCCCTTCGGTGCGTGGACGTAGTCGAGGACCGTATCTTCTCTGTAGCCCCCTAGACGGTGGACTGTGACGGTTAGAAATTAGTTTTTCGGTGTATTTTTCCTTGTTCCCTACGCGTTCTTTTTCCCGCCCTGTCACACCCCGTTTTTCCCCCACCCCGCAAAGGTAGTCGGAAGGGGTGGCTTTTTCCCCCCCACCCAACACACCCAAGCGAGCGTTTCTTTTTTTTTTTTCGACCCTTCTTTCCAGTCAGTTCTCAGCCTAGAAGGCCCCCCCTTCGCGAGGCGCAACCCCCTCTTTCTCCTTTGAGTCTGAATGCGGTTAAAGGAGATGGAAGCCTCCTTCGTCTGCTTGAGTGAATGCTCCCTTTCACACGGTACGATGCAGGATCGTTTCGTGATTCGGGCACTTGAACCTGTCTCTTCCCGTCACCTGTTCAAGAAAGAAGTGTATGATGCTTTGAAGTCCTTGCACAGAGTCATTTCTCGCCCTCGTAGAGCCTCCAAGTCTTCGAAAATCGGGCTTACCGCCGACGATATGTGCCAGTTTCCTACTGGTAAAGTTGTCTTTCGTCGAGGGGCGTCCCCTTCCCTTTCATGCTGATCTTCTCAACCTCTTTGTAAAACGCCCGTCCCCTCCCCTCCCAGCTTGAGATTACTCGCGATATGATCTTTGCCGAGGGAAGTAGACAATCGCATCGGACTTTGACTGTCGTCCCCCTTCCCGCTGACGAATTATGAATTCACTGAGGCTCTTCGGACGTTGATTTTTTTTTCTTGCACCCCGACCGAATTAGCCGCTGATTCTTCCTTGATTCCTTCTTTTAATAGCTGAATTTGAGCGAGGGAACATCACCTTGTTTCTCTAATTGGTAGATCAGATCTCCTCTTCATTATGCTAACCCTAATACGGTTCTTGAGATTCCTTGAGTGGAGGGCTCTTCTCCTCATCCAGGAGTCCGAACTTCGTCTCCAACATGGCTCTTTTCCTCTGGAGCAGTCCCGGTTTGTTTTTTTTGTCAACTACCTGCCGCCTGAATCCCCCCTGGCCGACGTGCCGTGCATTCTTCCTCACGTAGCCGTCCGGAGTGATATTTCGGTTTGGCGGTCTTTTCCCCCTAGTGCTGGCACGAGTTTGTTGAATTGGATATTTTTTTCTTTCTCACCTAATCTGCCCCCAGACCCCGTCCGACGAGTCTCCCTTTCCCGCCTGAGTGGTAGTCACTTCATGTTGGCCTCGAAGCGTTCAGTATTCCCTCTATGGCTTCTTATTTTTTCCCCTCCTTGGTCCGCGTTCAATGAATGCAATCTCGAGATCCGTTTTGCGCTGGATGAGGTATTCCGTTGCGTGTCCAATCATGTGTTTTCATTTCTGAGAAACGATAACGAGACTTTCTCCTGCCCCGCGGACGAGATGGCGAATTGAAACTAAGTTCTCTTCCCCCCTCCTCAGTGTTTCCACCCCCCCCCCCCCCTGGCTAAATGCGGGTAGCTTACCGACTCTCCTTCGTCCCCTCCTCTCTCCATACTCATGTAGTTTGGCGATTGTTTCTCTCGTTTTTTTCTCCAGAGGACTTCCTACGCACTGGAAGACAAACTCCAGTTTCGTTCCCTCCCCTCCCCCTACCTTTCGCCTCAAGTGCTCGGTTTTCCTCCTTCCGTCCAATGTCCGCTCTGTTTCTTCGCGGTTTACATCTACTCCGGCAATCCTTTTTTTACACCCCATTCCTCGCGTGCAACGAGCCCCCCCCCAGATTCATCCTCGTTCCGTTCTTCCCCCTTCTGGATACCTTTCCATCGCCCCCTTTCTCAAAGAGAACTGCTTTCTCCCTCTTAACGTCCGTGCATGCCATAACTTTTCCTTTCCGCCTTTCCGGCTGAAAGAGCTTTTGATGGGTCCTTCTCGTCTTTCCCCCCCTTTTAGCCTGAACTACTCACCTCCCTCCTTAAAACACCTCCCCCCTTTTTTCCTTCGAGCTCCCGGCTCCCGTGTGGGACTATAAACCCAACTAGTCTACGTTTTGTGTGTTTACTCCGTGCGTTTCCCCTTTTAACGTGAAACTTTGAATCTTGTGGACGCCACCCCCAAACGGGAATGCCCCTCCCTAAGGTGAGTCGCCACCTCTAGCCAGAATTTATTTTCGCTTTCGACATCTCTTTTTTTGATTTGCTCCCCCCTTTTTTTTTAAAGAGATGCTCGAACCGTGATGGCTGATTAGAACTTTTTCTATAGTTTGGCGCAAACGCTGTCGCCACCCCGCTGATGATTTCTCACCGGACCCTCCCTCTTACACCGACTACCTGAGTTCGACGGCATCTTCTGGCCGTTAGATCCCCTTTTCCGCCTTAGAGCATTAGTAGGAAAACTTTCCCTCTTTTCCCCCTTCGGCCGGGAGATCGTACCTGCGGTCCTGTCCTGATCCGTGATGTCACTCCTTTTGTGTCGCCTTCGGCCCTTTTCCATCCGCCCTTTTCAAGTAAACGTTTACGTATTTTCCCTTCCCCCTGGGGACATCATATCGGGCGTATGGGCGCTCTCCGGCCTCACCTAAATGTGAGCCGTTTTGTATGATTCTTTTTTCGATCAGGAGTTTCGGGTCCGTGTGCGTCCCCCGTTCCCCACCAGTACGTCTTTCCCGGGTTAATCTCTTCGATGCAGTAGGGCAAGGATCGTCATTCGTGAACTGTGGTCTGACCGTTTCCTTCCTCCCCCCTGTTCACCAAGCTTTCATTTTTAGCTTTCCCCTGCTTCCCGCGCGTAGCAAATGCTCCCCTGATGCCACGCTTTGGCAGCTTAGCTTCTCTTGCACTTTATAACCTCTTCCTGGACCTGTAAGAAGCGTTATCGCCTGGCCCCCCCCCCCCCCCCCCCCCCCCCCCGGGCCCCCCCCCCCCCCCCTCCCCCCCCCCCCCCCCCCCCCCCCCCCCCCCCCCCCCCCCCCCCCCCCCCGCCCCCCCCCGCACCCCCCCCCCCCCCCCCCCCCCCCCCCCCCCCCCCCCCCCCCCCCCCCCCCCCCCCCCCAGCGGGGGACTATTTTCTTTAATATCTACACAGAGCGCCCCGAGTTTTGTCCCCCCTCTTTGGCTGTGTTTTTGGTCATCTCACCCCTTCCAGCCTGCCCCCCTTTGCCGTTTGGAAAGGTTGTTTTCTGCTGCCTTTTCCCCAGTAGTTAACTTAATGCTCGAGTAAACAGTTCCCCCCTGTTCCCCCTCATGTATGAACTTCCCCCCCGTCTACGGTTTCCTCGTTACGGTTGTATAATGATTGCTCACGTAACCCCTTTCCCGTTATTTCCCCGTATACAGTCTCTAACTTCCTTTATTTTCCTACCGTATCGTGCTGTCTTGTCTTCTCTTCGCGTTTTTTTCGCATTTCTTTGCAGCACTCCCCTTTTTGTGACACAGTGCCCCCAATTTTCTCTTCCATGCCCCTTCCCATCACTGGCGTTACTCCCCATACCCCCGCCCCGCCCTCCACAGGAGAACTCAGGTCTTTGGCATATTTTTTTTGAAATCGCCCTGTTTTCTTTGCCTCGAATGGTCAATGACAACTTCTTTTTTGTCTTAAGACCGGATCGCCGGCCCGCTTTTCCTGCAGGACGCCCAACTTGCCCGTTCCTTCCCCCCCCCAACAGCCACCGCCCCGTTGCCATGGTCCACATATGACTTTTCAATGGGTTATATGCCCTTTCCCCCCCTCGTATTAACCTTGAATTTCCACCTTGTGCGTTTTTTTTCCCCAGTGAGCGCACTTGCAGTTCTTCCCTTTTTGGATCGCTCCAGGCCCATTGAGTAGCGTCCCTTCCCGCGTGAAACTTTTCTTCTGCTCTTCCCCCCGCGTGCACCCAGTCGTCGTAAGCAACGTTACTCTTAGATACCTTCCTCCTCCCCATTTCCCCCCCCCTGAAGCGGAGTTGGCGGAGCACGTCCACTCGTACTAAAGTATAACGTTTTCCCCCCCTCCCGGCTCCCAGATTTGGGTGCCTGACGCTCACTTACCCTTTTAGCTGTATTCCAGGCGGTAACGAGGCGAATCGGCTGGTACCGATGCGCCAGTCGCAGGTCTTTCGTCTTTCCCATCTCGCCTAAGATATTCGCGCCCATCCTTTTTCCTCGAAAAATGATTAGTTCTGCACCGTTCCCCCTGGCTCCCCCTTGATGAAGGTTTCACTATTCGCCCCTCCCCCGGCGGGGGAAAGCAATGTCTTTCCTCTAGCGGGTACTTGCCGGCGGCCCTGTTTTGTAATAGGCTGACAAACTTCCATCGTCGCCTTTTGGCCCATTTCACCGACAGGGGCTTCACCCCTTCCTTTTTTCTAGCCTTCGATATCGTTCGACAGTTCTATGCCCGATGCTCCCTTTCTGTTTTTTTTTTTTCTGGCCGCGGTACTGACCCCTGTCTTTTCTCAAAAGTTTCCACCCCTTTTTTGCGTTCCTCACCCGTCATCTCCACGCAAGTGTCTATTTTCTCCCCCCACCAGGCCATCCGCACGGCTTTTTCTCTTCGTTCCGGATACCTCCCCTACCCGCTCAACTTTCCCGGCTTTCCGTGCAGACTTTCCCTTTTTTTTCCCGGTGGCACCCCATCGTTGTGGCTGCCGTCACCCAGATGAACAAGCCTTGCAGTTTTTTCCTCGATCAAGAGCTAGGGAGGAGGTGCGACTTTTTCCGCCCCGCATCCCCACTCCGCTTCAAGAAAGTCTCACAGAGCTCAGATCACCCTCCCCTCCTAAGTACCTGGTCCACTTCTTCTCCCCCTCCTCTTTTTACTTTTTTTTTTGCAGAGAGATTTGTATCTTTCCCCCGTGTAGCAATCAGACTCTGAAGTTGCTTCTGAGCCGTACCCCTAGTCTTTAGGATTCTATTTTTGTGAGACAGAGCCCGCCGCGCTCGCCTTTTCTTCTCTTTTTACGATTAGAGTGGTTCCTTTCTGACCTCAGGGAGTACCTTCCAAAACGTTTCCCCCAAAATCACTAGCGTCCCCTCTCCCCTTTTTGGAGTTTCTGCGTGAGGGCTCTTCGTCTCGGCCGGCACCTGTTCTTTGTGATGGAGGCAAGGAGTGCAAGACCGTAGCGCGATCCAGGAGGGTCCCGCTTTTGATGACCCTTTTGAGCACGGACCCATCCGTTCTTACCTTTTTTTCTCACGACCTTAGTGATTGTCTCTCTTTTCTAACTATCCTTCCTTTGAAGTCCAGCTGGTCTCGCGGCGTAAGTGATTTTTTCCCCCCCAATGTATGAATTTAAGCGGTTTTTTTTCGCTTCCTCTGCGAAGAAATGGCTGTAGACAGTATTTTCTTTCCGAATTTACCCTCCCCTCCCGACAGGCAACTGCTCTTCCCCCTCCGGACCTCAGGTTCGCTCTTTTCGGGTATATTTAGATAATTCGTGATCTTCCCCTCGGACTGTTTTTTTTTGGTTTTCTGTTTCGGTCCAATAGCGCAAGTCTCTGGGCTTCATCTTACCTTTATTTTTTACTGAAAACGGGGTGTCGACCAAGCAGTACCTGTAGACGCAAGAGCGTGACAGAGATACCCCTTTCTAGGGTGGATTTTTTGCCGCCTTCCCCTCCCCTCCTTCAGGGTGTAACTGAGGGATGTGTAGCGGGTGGTTTTTACTGGTGGTTGGTTCTCCCGTTGCGTCACTACGCGGGTTCACGATCATGTTTCCAGAACCGGCCGCTCCCTTTTTTGACCCAGCTATTTGTGAGGCCTTGCCACCCCCCTCTTAAATGAATAAAGTTAGGCCTCCTCTTTCCTGTCCCGACAACGAGCCCCCCGAGTGGCCCATGTGACGAAACTCTTTTTTTTTCCACCGCATCCCTTCAAAATTGTGTTGCTTGTTTCCCTTGTGTTTTTGTTGGTATGATTGCTTTTCTCCTATGCCGCGGACTTGTGCTAAGTAGTTTCTCCGTTGTCCCCTGAATCTGCTCGTGCCCCTCCCTCGCCCACACAAATCCCTTTTACCTCCCGTCAGAAAATTTGCGTATTTTTATGTCTTTTTTTTTTTCCACGCACTAGTTGTTAGGAGCTACCCTTTTTCGTCCAAACCTTTGACTGATCTGCTTGCCCCCCCCAGTGACAGTGTCTCTTTTCTTTAAGGGCCTCGCGAAGGTTCGAACTCTCATAAAGTAGAGTGTAGTTTTTGTCTTTTCTTTTCTTCTGTGGAAGGTGCCCCGGTACGCCCGCGAAGTAGACCCCGTATTCCTGGTACCTGGAAGTGCCGTTTTTTGCAAGCGAAGTGTCCTTTTTCGGTGGACGTGGGCTTTTAGAGTTCACCCCAGCTTTCAGGCGATTCCCAAAACAGTCCAACTCCCTTCTGGTTGGATGGTTTTTAGTCGTTTCAACCCCAAAGAGCTCGTTTTCCCGTCTTGTCTCCTTTCCCCCGCGAATCGAGTATTTTTTCTTTTTTCTTAGAACGTTCCTTTTCTGACCCTTTTTACTTTTGCCTGGCGACCGCATGCGGTTCCCTGAGAGGGAACGGAATTCCATTTTTCTTTATTGAGCTTTGTAACCATTGCTCGCGCGATAGCGGCTATCCGTTCCCTTTTTAACAAGTGTCCCTATCGGGTGCCCTACGCGGTCTTGATGAGTTGCCGCCACAGCGACCATGTTCGCACCCCTTCGCGCTTCGAGAAAAGTTTTGTTCGTCCAAGCGCGACACGTTCTTCGCGTTTAGGATTACGGTCGTTGTCTCTTTTCTCGAGGGGATAGCTCACGGCCTGCCCGAATCGACACCAGACCTTGACTCCCCCCTGTGACCCGATGTTATCATGCCTATACAATTGCTCCTGTAGATTTCGATGTTCTTCCCCTTTTCAGCGGAGCCCTTGATCTCGGGCTTACTCTGCACGCAAGGTGTGGCCCCCTTTTCGCCCGTGACAGCCTCTGCAGCATTTGGCTGTGTCTTCGCCGGGAAAGAGCCTCTCCAGTCTCCCGGGCTTATCGTGTAGAAGTTTTCGAGGAGCTTACTTTGTCCCGACAGCAGACGTTTCTCCTTGGCTCTGATCAGGGGTACGCGAGCAGGAGCACGCGGTAGACTTCTTTTGCCACACAGGATTGTTCGTTCTTTTCCCCCCATTCGGACTTTGTGACCCCCCTTGAGAGGTAAGTATGTTTCTTTTTTTTTGTCCAATCCTGCAGTTGCACTGCATTTCTGCCGCGGCTTTTTTCTCGGACAGACTTTTTTCTTCGGAGTTTTTCGTAGTAACTTTCCTATTTTTTCCGAACTGTCAGAGGGTGTTTTTTTGGGGGGTTTGGTTTTTTTGTACTTGCGCGTAGTTTTTTTTCGTCCCCTTCGTCCCCTCTAATGTTGAACTCGACTGAGAATGAAATAGTCCCCTTGAGGACGAATGTGTCTAAGAACGGGTTTTTTCTGCGATGATGATGGTAGACCCCCTCCCTAGTTTTTCAAAGACAACTTCTTTTTCTGTTTTTTTTTTCGATTTTCGTGTTGCGTAGGCTTCACGTTTCCTACGCCTTCTTATGACGGGACCCCGTTTCGGACCAGCTTTCGGCGTCTTGTAGATGTCAAGTTCAAGCCTTTTTTTTCCTTGGCGCGGCTGTAGGTATGTCCCGAGTATACTATCTGTTCACCGTTGTTGTGTTGCCGTCTATCATTCCTCTCCCCCGCGGCGACCACCCGTCCCTCCTACACCCCCTCAATGCCTTAGTCGCCCGCTACCTTCCTACGAAGCCAGCTTTTTCCGCGCGTTTCCCCCCTCTGACAATCCGCTCGACCTATCTTCTTTCTCTACGGCCGGGACTTCCACGGCGCCCACCCCCATACATCGAAAAGATTTCTCTCCCTCCCTTCGTTCCGGCCGAACTTGTGAATCCATCTCCCCTCGATCCCAGCACCCGTCCGCTTATTACCCCAATTTTTTGCCGACCACCGAAGCTCCTCTGGACTCCCTGTCATGTCACTTTCCCCCGAAAGTCGGTACTAAACCCCCGCCCCAAGTAACCTTAACCATATATCCCCGGCTAGGTAGACTTTCTTCCCCCCTCCCGCCTCACTGGAGGAGGCCTGATTCAGTCAGTGACCTGCATTTTTGTCAGTGATGACCACACCCACCCCCTTTTCTTCTGTCCCTCGAGTTCCAGTTTTTTCACAAGTTACGAAGAACCTTTCCTTCCTACCCGCCTTCCTTTTGTGAGCCACGCCTTTTATCTTTCCCGTCTTTTCACGACAGGGGGCTTTCGCCATGAAGTCTTCCCCCGCGGCCCGAATATTCCTTTTGACCAGAGTCCCAGGTTCCTCCCCCGTGTGGTCTTTTCCCTCGGAAACTACTCCCACCTTCCTACACCGCTGACGCTTGCTTGGATCGTTATACGACCACCCCCGCAGAACCAGGCCTTCCTCTGCCTCGAAGTGACTTTTTCGACAGGGTTTTTTAGCACTTTCCCGCGTCAGGTCCGCCTAGAATTAATTCGTGGGCTGTACGCACCAGAAATCCTTTCAGCCTCACCCCCCTTTTTACCAATTGCCAAGTACTTCTAGAACGTGGATACCTAAATATCGGTTCAGTCAGAGCCAGTCCCTTTCATTCCAACCATAGACACCTTCAAAACGTGAACCTTTGACTATGCTTCCCCGAGGAGTAGTCCTTCGCCTATTGGCCGCTCCCCCCCCAAAGTTTAGCCCCTACTTCTACAGAGATGCGTTCAAATGCTACGCTCAGGACTCGTCTGTCTGACAGGATAATAGAAGTTTCTATTACCCTCCCCCGAAGAAGATAGACGCCAAACCCTGTAAAATTCAAAGACTCCAACGAACCTCTGAATCCTTTAGCTTCCCTATAATGGCTCTTGTAACCCAAGTAAGGGTCCCCCCTTCTCCCCCGATTCCCCCAGTTTTCCGCACGTGCACTTTATAGGCCTCTCTCTATCTTCCTCCAGCTCTACCGGTCCTGCGAGTCTCCCTTTTTTGGAAGAGACTACCCTTCTCCCCTCACTTGAGTTTGTTTTTTTTCTGACCGGTTTTTTGCTCCTACCGCTTGAGTTCCCCGACGCGAGAAAACCGTCCACCAGTCCCTCAAGTGGCTCGCCCACGAAAAGGGACCCCGGTCGCCCGTTTGGTCTACCAGCTGTTTCCGCCCTGGCCAGCAACCACATTTTACTAGCGACCTTCTCCCCCGTATAAGGTTTTCTACCCTCCTTTCTTCCGTCGAAATCCCCTACGCCCTACTGTCCGCCCCACAGCTTCACCTTTTGTTCGCCAAGCCCCCCCCGAAAAATTTTTTACGATCCGACCCCACATAAATTTCGTTACGACCCATACCAACCCCTATTTGTCCCTTTTTCCAATTTGATTGCTTTTTTTTTTCAAGCAGCCTGGTTGTCCCCCACGTGAATCATGTCAGACCTCAGTTACTAGTCCGCTCGCGCGCCTTCTTGGGATGCAAGAAAACTCCTCCCCCCCCTCCACCCCTTTACCCAGCCACCCACTTTAAAGTGCTATGAACTTTCAACATCTTGTTTTTCCCTTTCTCCGTTTCCCGTCTCTCGTTTTTTCCACCAAGTTGAAGTAATTGAAACCTTTTTTAATCACCGATGCTAGAGTCCATCCCGCGGCTTTTGACGTAACTCTAATGAGGCGGTCCCTTTCGTCACGGACGCACTGGAGCCCCCCCTCGCATCCAAAACTTAGACCAAATCCTCCCCCTGAAGGCGTGTTTCAGCGCCCGCGCACCCCTTTTCGGATCTCGGTCACAGGGCAACGCCGGACGTTGTCTGCCTGCCAACAAGCAGTAGTCCATCCCCCCGTAATTCTGCTTTGCAGTGCCATTTTAAGTTTGCCAAGTTTCTCCATTCTTTAGACATACCTAGCCTTTCGAGAATTACAGAACCTGGACTTCCTTTCCGTAGGAATACCACGATTCCCTTCGCGCTAACTCAAACCCCCTTCTCTGTCATGAACCTAGCGTCAATTTCTCTTCATGGCCAAGGGTCCCGCTTTAACGGATGAACCAATGGATCTCTAGGTGAAAATCAAGACCTTTTTTTTAGGCCTGTCTCTTATTCAGACTGTTATTTATCTGCTGCACACGACGAGTGTCCCCCGCGACTTTATTCCACCTTCTTAAGTTTCAAATTTTCACGCGGTCCAGAAATAAGTGTTTCCTCTAGCAATTTTCACCCTGCCAGCACCCCCCGGTTAAAGCGCTGGCCCTTCCTTATCCCTCCGCTGAGAAATCCCTCAAATTCTTTTTTCGTTTTGCCGCCGATCCGGACCCCCCCCCCCTTTTTTTTCGAAACACTATGGTTTTTTCTGTACCGCCTAAGAAGAATCGCTGACTCGTGGTGTGAACATCTCTTCATTTGCCTGGCTCTGACTCAATCCATACACTCCCTAGAAAAGTTGACTTCCCCTTTTTTTTCTCTCAAGGCCCCCATCTACCAGTTTTCTATCAGTTCCCCTGGCGACCCACCTCTTTGCCCTAATTTGTTGTTTGAGACATCTTTTTTCCGAAAGGTACTACTGCTCTTTGTCCGTGATTTGCCTTAAACTGGAGTTATTGTGGTGGATGTTCGAGAGCCCCCCCCTTCCCCCCCCTCCGCTCTGTGATTATTCCGATCTCTTTCCTTTGGTGCCGCAACACACTCTTTCTTTAGAATGAAACCCAGTTTACGTGCCAAAAACTCGAGAAAATCCCATCCCCTCAGTTTCTTTCGTTCGTATTTCCTCGTCCTGCTCGCGAAATGGATGGCTTTTTGCCTGTCAAAGGAGGTTTAGACTTCGCGCGTCCGGATTGTAGTGTGCCGTCTTTTCTTGTTCTTGAGAGCCGCCTTTTCACTGTTTCCATAGCCTCACCCTTTGCTCTTCCGAAAGAGTCGTCTTTCCTTCCTGCTTCCTCCTGGAAGTTTTTGTCGCCCGGATGTTTCCGTATCGTCCAGTGGTTGTCCTCCCCTTCGAAATGGAGACAAACCCCTTTTCCCTGAAGGTTGCATTCCCGAAAGTTACCCCCGGGGGCCCCCCACTAATCTCTGCGTCGCAGAGGTTCTCCTCGCTCTAGTTGATTTCTTTTTTCTGCCTCTTCTTCCACGGGGTCGACGCTGTTCCCGCAACGGAAATCCCCCTCGCGGGTTTCCGAGGGAATGTTGTCCGGCTGGCCCCACAAAAGCTTTCGTGATTTGAGGAAGATTCCAAGGAGGATTTCCGTCCGATCAGACCGACGATTTGGAAGTTTCCCGCTCACCGCCAAATTTTTTTTGTTCTGGCGCTGTTTTTGTTGTGTAGTTCCTCCCCCATCTCTTTTTTCCCCCCCCCAAGAATGTTGACTATTTGGACCCACAATACTATCGGCTCAAGCCCTTGGCTGACCCTTGATACGGTAGTTTTCCTGACAACTCTGTCCCCTTTCCCTGCACCTGTTTTTCCTCTCGAAAATGCCCTGCGCCCCCCTTACGGGGGATTTTGTTTTTTTTTTGTTTGGGGGGGGGGGTTTCTTTCAAGGGGGATTTTCTGGGCCCCCCCTTACGTGATTTGTTTTCCCGCTTTCATCCTTTCCCCCCCCTTTTTTCCTTTAAATTTTTTTTTGTTGCTGTGTGCTTGCTTCGAACCGCCGTCCTCTTTCCGTCCCTTCTCTAGTAATGTTTTTTTTTTTCATTGACCCCATGTCTTTTCCACTACCTGAGCTTTCCACCCCCCTTGTACGCTACCAGTCTTTTCCGCATTGTTGTAATGAACAGTGATGGCTTTTCACTTTTCTAAAAGGTTTCGCGTTTTCACCCTTCCACAAGGCGTCAGTTTCTTCGGGACGCACGCTCCCCGGAACCCTCTCGACTGCCCTTTGTAGACGCTTGAGGCGGAAGGAAAGACCAGTAGCCGCCCACAGGTAGACCCCTTATACGTTCCACATAGACGAAGGAGGTCCTTCGCAGAGAGGTGGACTTGAAGGTGGTGTCTAGCCCTTTCCCACCATTTTAAGTACCACCAATCTGGCTTATTGTGGATCTCCAACCACCCCCTTCCTTAAGAGTCGGGAGCTTTTAATCAATCTATTTCCGCCTTAGCAAGTGACCCCTTGAGACTACTCCATACTCCGGCAAGAATGGAGGACTTTCCCAGTTCCCCGCTTCTTAAGTGAAATCAATCATATTCTCCGTTTCTGGAGCTTGAAGTTCGAACAGATCCTTCTTCTTTTGACAAGTTGAACTTGATCGGCGGAACTGTCAGACGACCTCTTCTCTGCGCGCCAGTCCCCTTTCTTCCGATATACGTATCCGTTCCCTCCGCTCCACCGGTTTCGCTAGTCACAGGGAGAAGAATCGTGCCCTCCAGTGAACAAGTACTCGTTGTACCCCGTACCCGTGCGCTTCAGAAATAGGCATCTCCTCGCACGATATTGTCTGAATCCCCCTGTGACCTCCTTTTCAGTTGAGTTAACTTTGTCCTCCAGTAGCCTCCCGTTACGCTGAATGAGAAGCTCCCCTTGACATCCCGGAAAAGCCGCCAACTGCCTCCTCTTCCCTTCAGAGGTTTTGCAGGGACTAGCGAGTTGACCCCCTCTCGAATATCGCCCCTTTTTGTCGTTGTTTAAAGTCTGTCCCCTCACTGTTTCCATCTTGCCGTCCGGTCACTCCTTGATCTGAGAATATCCTGTCCGTGACACCCCCGTTTCTGTTTCTCGTTGGGCGTGTAGTCCCGCCCCCCCCCCAAGGCGCCAATTCTGACCAATGTTTTTCCAGTTGTTCGAGTGCGGATTTGTTCGTTACAACAATCCTTTGAAATGTCCCTCCCCCTGCCCTAACTCGCCCCAAAAACTTTTTATCCCTGTTCTTCTGTAGTCACATATTTTGCGGAAGTCTTCGAACTTGGTTGAAGATGTGTTTATTTCCAGGCGAGGTGTTAGTTAACCTTTCCCCCCGTTCGCTGAAAGCTACCCGCGTTTTCAGCCTGTCGTTTTTCCCCTCCCTGTTTGCTACTCGGGGCTTCTCGGGCGAGCTCGATTTGCCGTGACGCCTGACCCTGTGGTAATATTGAGTGCCCCCCTTTCTCCTCTGGATTTTGTTTTGGTTCTTTTCCGTTTGTGCATATGATGGACTCTCCTACTCCTTGACGATTGTTCGCCTTGGTTTTCACCCCCGAACGGACAATACGAATTGCTTGCTGCTTGGTGTTTATTTGCCCGAATCTATTTTTCGTGTCCGCAATGCTCAGAAGGAATTTTGCTAGTGCGACTGATTGCGCGTTTTTTTTTACTCCCCCTTCCCGTTATCACTCAGGCAGGCCCTGTCCGGTTTCTTTGGAGATGTATTTGCTCCCCCCCCCTTCCACTCGTCCATTGGTTTTCTGAGCGCTACACATTTTTCTCGGCGAAAGGTCGTTTTCACCCCTTCCTCGTCCAGTCCATAACCCGCTCCGCCATCCAGACGTCACTTAACCCTTGGCTTCCCCCCGCGCTCACATACGTGTCTTTTCTTTTTCTTCACTGTAGCCCCGATCTCCCCCCCCGGCCTTGACACTGATCGGACCTCCGCCCCCATCCCTTTTGTTCCACAGGCTCCCTGCCGCGGTAGTCTTCTCTCTATGGCCACGCGTTCCACTCTGTATCAATCGAAAGATCCTCGGTCGCCCCCTTCCAGGGGTTCACAGGTTAGACAAATGACATGAGCCCCCTGTCGTCCGTTACCAAGCTCTAACTGGTTAATGTTATCCGCAGTCTGACCTCTGTCAGTTCCGTTTTCGTGAGTTTCCCCCACCGGACGGTCCAGTGCTATGGTAACCTTAGGGTACATTTCTGGTACGGCGTGTGAAGCACACCGTCGCTCCCCATCCTACCCTCCCCGCCCATAGTCCAATCCTCCCCGATACAGAAAAATGAAATTTTTCCCCCGGGCCAGCGAGATCTTGTCGAGGCCTCACACTTATGCTCTACGGTGACTCGTGGCGGCACTCCTTTGCCCCAATTGCCGGTTCACTTAGTGGGGATCAGTCATCCCTCTTTTTCCGTTTCCCCCAGCCGGGATATGCCAGCCCGCTCAGTGTCCGGGACGAGCGAAGTCATTCACGCCGTTCACCCCCTGATGACCTTAAGTTTTTGGGACCCCCCCGCATCAAGTGGCACTGACTCTTGTCTCTACAGCTGCCCGACCATTTACCAGGAGCCCGGAGACGGTCGTCCTTTTTCCCGGGTTTAGGAGAAGGTCTATGTCAGCGTTTCACCATAACTTTGTTGGCCCCCCCCTTTCCATGGTACACTCCTGAATTTTTTTTCTCTCTACATCTTTTTTCACACGAAGACACGAATAGAGGTAGTCTCTGCATTTTGTATCCAGGTACATGACCCCGCGTACGACGACAGTGTCCAGGCCACCTCTTTTTATCTCTCAAAACCCGTGGTTACTCCTGTCTTATTTAGATGAAAATTACTATACAAGCTGACGTCTGATCCATTACTGAAGAGGAGCTTTTTTTGCCCTTCAGGAATCGGGCCGGTGCACACTCCAGGTCACAAGCCGATTTTTTTCTTGTTTCTGTAGGAAAGGGCCCCAGTGCTGCTCTCGGGTATTTCATATCTGTGCCCTTTTACAGACGGTTTCATACGGTGAGACTGGCGTTGCGCGCTTTTTTTTCCCCCCCCCCCACCCATGTCTTGGATACATTTCAAGAGGAGATCGCGTCTCCCGGCTACGCACCGCCTGCGCACCCGACCATGCTCCCTTGCTCCATATACCTCTTTCTACTCTTTTCGTCAACCCTCCCGTGACATACGTGTTTTTACCCCTCTCATTGTCGGGGAATCCCCTTTCTTAGGTTGATAGCCCCCCCCTCAGGGAAGCGAACCCCTCTCGCCCCCCTTCCCCTCCTCTGCCCGCAGCCGCTGTGGACTCCCCGGCGCGCCCTGTCTTTGGTGGCGTCCCACTTGGACGCACCGATCTGCATCGTCCGCCAGCCCTTGGCATATGTTCATTTACCGGGTTCTGCAGTTATGAACCCGCGACGACGAC
>Ga0179593_1649013_pt1 | contig 16513 bp, 19 predicted proteins | sample CZODoug2_1_08_16_FD_185931 | JGI IMG/M metagenome (GOLD analysis project Ga0179593, IMG submission 185931) | Vadose zone soil fungal communities from Angelo Coast Range Reserve, California, USA - CZODoug2_1_08_16fungal (PacBio error correction) | ecosystem: Environmental > Terrestrial > Soil >... | reverse complement strand
TTTTTCTTTTCTCTTTCCTCGACCTTTTGCCGACCAGTAATTCGCTGCTCCGATGTCTTGAAGTTCACCATGTTAAGCTTGGTGTCGGCGGTAGCGCAAATAGAAGTCGTGTGCCGTTGCGGCTCTCCCCTTAAGCGCTTTTTTCCTTTTAAGTTCCTTCTCCGTTGACGTCCCCTACCTGAACTTTTGCGAGTTTAACAGCCGGCACGTTGAATCCCTTCTTCCCCAGAGCGGGTCATTGAAGTACAATTTTTTTTGTCCAGGGGTCTTTCTCCTCTCTCCCCTCTCGCCATCCTTTCTTCGAGCAATTGCCTTTCCTTTTAGCTTTTTCTTCTTGACTTCCCATCATTTTCTACAAGGACAGCTGCCCTCCTCTGATCTTCCTCTCACGTAAAGGCCCGCGGATTGCTCCCCTGTCTACGCTCCGGAAGCTCCCTCCTTTTTGACAAGAGAGAGGTGGAGCTGACAAGACACCCACCTTCCCCAGGTAACGAGAACACTCTCTAGTAGCCCTCTCTCCCACATTAAAGGGTAGGATACGTTTGCGCGACAAGCCCCTGACGTAGCTTCCTCCCAGATTTCTCAATCCGTTCGTTGGTAACCTTAGTGCTAGACGAGGACTCCGGTGCGACTCATAGATAAGAGCTCTTATGATGGCCCTCGTTGTAGGCCCTTACCTTGTTTGGTCCTCTTGAAGCTTTGATGTTATCAGGGAGAGCTCTTGTCTCCATGGTTTCCTTTTTCGAAATTTTGATCCCCTTAAACTTTGGTAACGCAAAGGGATCGCCGACTAACATCGGTGGTGGGAGGACGATTCTCTTGCTGGCGAGTCAATCCTTCCATCAACTTCTTGCGAGTCCCCGCTGATCTCTCCTTTATTTGGCTCAAGTGACAGATCCAAGAATCCCCCACCCTCTGTTTTTGTCTCGGGATACCCTTCACTTTCTTGAGGAAGCCCTCCCTTTCGTGACATGGTGTGAAATGCATGCTTCTTCTCTTTTCACCCCCGGCACGCTTTTCCCTCAATCATCCTTTCCTTAATTCCTGAGCCTACGACATCGACAGCGGACGGACGACTCCTGCCTCACCGGGTTCCCAAGCTTTCCTTTTTTCTGGTCCCTTGCTTTCCCCCCCCCAAAACGGCCTTTTTTCGAAAGACTGACATTTCTTTTGCTCGCCGAAAAATTCCTCTGGCCCTTACTCCATTGGGGAAGCCGCAACGACTCGGGCGCAACGCCACACATAGGAGCGGTTCCCCCCCTCCCTTCTCCCCTTTGGATTTTCTAGGTCTTGGTTTTTTTTTCTGATCTCCCAGGTAGCCCAGCCATTGATTTCAGCTTGCTCTCTTGGGAGTTGACCCTCCTTCATGTCTTCATGAATCGATCGAGGTTTCCACTTTTTAGTCTACACGGAATACAAGCCGACATCCACTGCACGGATTGGCTTTTCGTCCCAGTAGATTTTCTCGGTCGATAGCGTCGGACCTCCGTCGAAGGCTTGTCTTTTTCCACCTACCTCGAAACCCGCGTTTTTTGACCGGCTCTAGTTCCCCCCGATGAATTTTCCCGTCCCACAGGGATATTAAGCCCCCTTAGCTCCCCTTCCCTTCTTAGTTTCCCTTAGGGTCTAGGAAGAAAATGCGTCTTTTCTGTTTCGAAAGCGTTCTTTTTTGGTAGTTCACACGGTCTCTATACACCCTCGGCTCCCCCCTTGCCCCCTCCACCTTTTCTTAGAGACTAAGAACGAAGCCTCTTTAGCAATGTCTATGAAGTCCGTTCCTGGCTAGAGGTCTTAAGTCTTTGATGATCGCCGTTTGGCGTACCTCGGGCAGATTCTCGATAGGCGTTTCTTCTGTTGCTCTGTCGACGTCCCTTTGCCGCTCCGTGGCCTTTTCGACCCCAGCCTCAATTCTCCATAGCAAGCGCCGTAAAGAAAGTGACCGTCCATGAAGTGAGCATCCTCCCCCCTGACTATCCCCTTCGATACTCTCTTTTTTGACCCTTGAGGGTTTCTACTTCGACTCGGATGTGAAACGCCCGCACCCTCAGGTGCGTGCCGATCTATCTCTTTTCGGTGTTGTGTTGTCTTCTCTTCCCTCACCTGAGGGTGCCCGATTTTGGAGACACCCCCTTCCTTTCCGTCTCACGATGAGCTAAAGACAAGGTACCCCCTCGCTCCCCAAAGTTGATGATAAGGCTTACTTAGGTCCAGACCTTTCCCCTTTTTCTTTCTTTTTTCGGGCTCTTTTTAGAGGTGGTTCCCCCAATTTTGCCCTGGTTGCCGGCGTACCCCCCGTTCCCTTAGTCTTTTTCTGACGCAGGAAACCCCCCCCGAACTTTTTGTTCAACCTTTCTTCCTGTCCGTCCCAGCCACTGGCGCCACGCCGACCACTTCCGGATTCAAATTCGCATGTTGGCCGTTCCGGCCCCTTGCGGTCGAGCGAACTTTTTGGTTTCTGCTTTGCGACTGCTCGGCTCAACCCCGTGTTCTCTCCCCACCCCCCCCCAACCAGTCGCCTGTTAGACCTGCCAGTTTCGCTTTCTGTTCCGCTTTGGGCGCGTCCGAATTGCTTGAATACGTCCTCCAGTCGGCAGAACCAGAATTTTATACCCAAATCGACTTTGCGAAGGAGATGTTTCTGTCCCCAGCAGACAGAAAGTAGAGGTGTACCCCTGGCCGGCCCGGACTTTCTTTTTTCTTCCCCCACATAGATTCTTTGCCGCGACACTGTCGGCTTTTTCTTTCCACGACAAGCCGAAATTTTTTTTTCCCTCGATCGACAAAAGGAACTTCGGCGCACGACATTCCTTCTTTAAACGCCGGAAATTCCTGGATACGGCTCGATGCCCAAAACCCCCTCCCCCCCTAAGAAAGCGAAGGTCCTGACCTTAGGGGTCCCTCGGTGGTTCCTCCGATGAGGAGGTCTGCAAGAGCCATCGGCCCACCCTGCCTTTTGCCTAGGTTCCGACAAAGAGTCCAGCCCTTTCTTTCGTTCCGTATTTACTGCCCGGGCAACCCCCTGAAGAGCCGGTAACTTATCTGTGATTCGTCGTTCCCGATGTCTTTCCCCATCCTTCACAAACTAGATTCAGACGGATGAGTATTCCTTCCCTGTCAGCTGCAGCACGAGTCGGAACTTCAGTTTCCCGCACAAGATCCCAGGTCAATGAACCCCTTTTTTTTCACGAGTTTCAGGGTCTCCCCTCCCAACCCTGCGATTAGGTTCCTAAGGTAGCCGGTACCCTTCCTGAGATTTCCATGCATTTCACTCCGGGGGATGGAAGTTGGTCTTTGACAAGAATGCCAGATCGGCTGCCAACCTTCTTTCCCCCCGGTACGTTGTGAACGTCTCCCTCTTTTCTGGCTTCACTTCCCTCTCAGTACAGTCTTTGACCTCTCCCATGTACGAAGTTCGAGCCTTTTCAACTAACCACGTCATTCTTAAGGGACCTCTTGACTTTGGTAATCAGAAGACGTGTGATGTGATTGTGCCCTCTTTCCAAAGCATTCAGCACATGGCGCTGTTCTCTCTTCCTTTCACGGCCGCAAAGGGCATTCTGACTGAGTTTGGCGAGGCCCTCCTCGAAGTTCAAGGTTCAACTTCGGATTTCTTTCCGGACTTTCTAGAAGCCTTATTCGGAAATTTTTTTCTCTCTGACTTTCTTTTCAGTGGTACAGGTCCTGGGTCAGAATTCCCTCTGGTGCTCCTCTATCGCCCTTTTTTCTCTGATCCGATTGGATGCTTTAAGGAACTCTCGCGTCCGGAGAGAACTGGTCAGCGTCATAAACTTGTGCCGGAACGACTGGTAGGCCGTCAGACCCTTCCTCTGTCCTCTTTTTCATTTTTTCCCCGAGTCGGGCAAAGGATTTCGCCCGATGTTTTCCAAAAAATCTTTCCTGTCGTATCTTAAACCATCTCTTCCTGCCCTAGGTGAGCCCCTCGTTTGTTTTTGCTTTTTTTTTTTTTTTTGTTCTTTTTTTTTTGTTTGTGCTTTGTTGGTGGTTGGGGGGTTGGTGATTTCTGTGGTTTGTTGGGTTTTTTGTTTATTTTTTTTGTTTTTTTTTTTTTTTTTTTTTTTTTTTTTTTGGTTGTTTTTTGGTTTGGTTTTTGTGTTGGTGGTGTGTTTTGTTTCTCTTTTTCTTCGTTTTTTTTTTTCTGGTTTTTTTTTTTTTGTGGGCGTACTTCCCTCCCTCTCTTTTTCCCCCCTCCCCGTCGCCAGCGCAACTGGAGGAGGCCCCATTTTCATTGTCGGCGAGGGCCTCTAGGGGTTCTTCTTCAATCCTGACCTCCGTTGGTGTCTCTCCTGTCGTCTCTCTCTTCCCTTTCCTTCCGTTTTTTCAAGCATGCCCGCCAGTTGCGTTTGTGAAGTCGCAAGATGTGTCGAGTAGCGCATCGCCGATCGGGGCTTTTTCCAGCACATAGAGGCCGTAAGCTGTTGGTCCAACGTCCCTCTTCTTTACCCGTCGTCTCTCTTTTTTTTCAAGTGATCCTTTGCGAGTTAAGCCATGGACATAGGCAATCGAGCAAGGGGTCGGCCTCCGCCGTCCGAACATAGGCTCCTTGCCGGGCCACTTTCTTCCTTCTCCTTGATGTTTTCTTTCCCCCCGGTCTTCCCTTCGCAGGCCGCAGATCCTTTTTTCGTGTTTTTGCAGCCGGCTGGTAATAGTACGATTTCCTTAGGACCCCTCTCGAGCCCCCTTTCCTTTTTCGCTGTACTTCCGACACCCTTCCTCCATTTCCCCCGGACAAAAGATCCGAGAAACCTTTCCTTTATCGTCAGGCTATGGGTCAAGAGATTTCGGAATTTCTCTCTTGCGTAATCCTTTTCAGTCCGTTCGTCCTCTCTTCAGACTGGCAGTTCCTTTGCCAAGGCAAATCGACGCCCATCCCCTCTTCTCGTGCTTGGCAGAGCACCTTTCTGGGTAGGATCCTCTCCCCCCGTATTCCAGGTCTTTTGATGTAATCTGGTTTTTCCTAGAACGAGGTCAAAGCTTTCGTTTCCGTGATAGCCCTGAAGAAGCGTTTCCCTTCCTAAGCACGTTTAGCGCGTACGTAAATCGTTTGTGGACTGCAGAGATCCCCTTTAACTGAAATCACCCTTCCGGCGCCCTCTTTTTTTCATATAGAAATTAGGATCTAGTCTTTAAGATTTTTTCTACAGCCTTCCTGTTTTTTGAGGTGGAGGTTTTTCCCTTCCAATAGTGTCTGAATAGCTTTTGGTTGATTCCATGCCTTTTTTTCAAGACTCTTCTTCCCCGAAGTCCCTCTTTTGCTGGCTCGATACTAATCATATGCTCTTCTTGCAATTGGTGAGTTGAGCCTTCCCATCGACAGTTTGCCGATTTGTTTTTAACCCCCTCCTTTCTTCAGCTTAGTGGTGGTGCACCCTTCCTTACCAAAGAAGCTCCGGACTGTTCTTGTTTTTCACCCCCCTTTAAGGCTCTTTCCGGATTCCGACCCTCATCGATCTTAGGCATCAACGTGACAAGTGCCTGTCCCCCCTTCCGCACGGGAAACTGATTTTTTTTCCGATTTCTTTTTTCCGCCCGACTCGCCAAACCTATTTCAGCTTGCCGTTCTGTTGGACCCTTCATGGCCCATCTCTTTTTCTGGATCCTAGTTTTCCCCCCCCTTTTATTTAGAGAAAATAGGAATCCCCCCCTCCAGAGAACAGGCACGTTTTCCCCCCTTCTCGATTGCCTTTTCCTAGAGGTTCTGCCCCAGTGATGCCCCCGGATTGCCCTTCAACAGAACTTCTCCGTAGGCCCCCGGCTTTGACCTTCTCATCTAGTGAACTTTTGCCTTTCCCTGTCCAACGGAATTCCCTTCCCCCCTCAATTCGTAGCAGTGTGTTTTGACTACTTACACCTGACTCGCACATTACGATTACGTTTTTTCTCCTCCCCCCAACGGTTTGCGCTATCATAGCTCCCCCTTTCGAAAAGTTTCTCCCCGTGACTCCTTCTAGATGACGATCTTTCCCTCCTTAGGAAGTTCAGTTCGGACATTTTTTTAGCTGAACTCTCCTAATTTTGCCAACTAGGCAGATTCTAGTCTTTGTCGATAGCTGGGTCATTCTTCAGCACTTTGCCGGCCACCAGCTCGAGGAGACTCCATCCTCTCGATCTTCAAGCCCCCTTTGCGCCTTCAAAGTGACATTTCCTCTTAATTTTAGGAGAATACACTTTTTTTCTCTTTCTACTTTGATGGATACCAGTCATTAAGATTCTCCAATGTTTTTTTAGCCCCCGCCTTAGGATCGTCAAGAAGGTGAAGTGTGATCTCCTCTGTTATTTTTTTTGTGAGAGAGTTCCCCTTCTTTTCTTCCCCAAGAAGACGTTCGTTGGCAAACCTAAGGGTAGAGGATTACCCCCCTGAGAGTATCGTCTCCAGCAACCCCCCGATCCCTTCTATATAAACTAAGGTAGACGGTCACCTTCGTTCTTCGTAGGATTGCAGATCGAGGCCCTATGTGGTTCCCGGAGGCAGGCTTATGTTTTTACCCGTTTTTTTTTTTTTTTACGGGACTGAACCAGCAACGATTTCCTCCGATCGATTCCTCTTCCTAGCGGACTTTCGTCGCTTTCCCCTCCTTGCCCCCCCCTGGACCCTCGACACCCTAGTTCGGAAACGGATCTCTCCTTTCTTCCCTCAGTTCCGTCGTCCCCACTTTTGGCGCTACCCTCCGATGATCTGCAAACTTTCCCAAAAACTTAGCATCGTCCCCGGCAAATCTTATTTTTCGTAGCTCCCAGACGTTCCGCGCTTCCTCCTTGTGAAGATGGAATTAGGTCCAGAATTCATCGTGGTCACTATGAGAACCCAAATGACAAGCGTAGTGTTTTTTCCTTTTTTTTTTTCACACTCGTTTCTTCATCTGTCTGCGCAGCACGGCCTCCTACTTTCCAAATAGACTTGCGATGAGTTCAGTTTCTTTCATCTTTTTCTGACACGCCGGTACTTACCCTAGAACGGACTATCAGTACGGCTAAGAATTACGGTTGCCCCCATCGGCCTTTTTCTCAATGTTCTGTGCCACCGCAAACCCCCCCCGCCCTCTTAAGGAATGCACTGACTCCAGGATTGGTCCTTTTTTTTCTTGCGCAGCTTATGTTCTTTGAAGCGGATGACGGGGCCTCCTCTTCTTTCCCTTGTTCCCTGGAATCTGACCTCCAGTCACGCCCCAGTTTATGCCTGCTTTTCCCTTACGGGTCACCCCCACCATCGCTTTGTAGTTACAGGTGTCGTTCCCCCCATCTCGTCGCCGCTGTAGATTCATCACTTCCCTCCCCCTCCGCTTCTGGTATGCTTTATTCTCTCGGAGTGACGCTGACCTTCGCGAACATATATGTCTTCTTCTCCTTTTCATGCAGCTCGGTCAAGAACGTTTTTTTTTCTCCCCAGGGGATCCCTTAAAACCGCTGGCCTATTCGTCACTTTACGGAAAGAAGACTTCATCCGAGATACTCGACAGATCCCCGCGTTCTTTCCCGTGGCGTGTGAAAGAGGGCCGAGCCCCCCCCTTCTTTTACGGTCCTTTCTTTCTCTTGACGTTGCCATGGAGATCAAGGCCTTTCGCCAACGTAGAAGGATCCCCCCCCTTCGATTAACATAATCTTTCTCTTCAGGAATCTTCCCCTTTCGTGAAACTCGATTCCCTCACGCTATGGGAGTGGAGCGAGATCCCCCCCTCCCGGAAGCCTTTTCGAAAGTTTTCCCGGAGAGTTTTGCCTTAAGATCCGTACGTCAAGGCGGGCCCTCAAGATCAAGAGCTCAGATCATGGCCCTTCACCCTTCGGATTTTTTTCCTCCTGAAGCTAAAGGTCGTGAAGTTTTTTTGTAGTTTTTCTCCCTCCTCCCTCTAGCTCGATGCAGCTGCATCTGCTAGCTATATAAATCCCTTTCCTCCTTGAGAAGATTACCTCGCCGATGCCTTCGATCTAGTTTCTCTGGATACCTCCTCTTTCCTCAGGATGCGATCGCTCGTTCTTCACCTTGAAACCGGTTTTTTTCTATGTAGGCACGTTCTCCTACCCATGGCATATTTCTTCCTTCCTGACCCGCGTTCCTTTTCTGCTTTTCCCCGATCGACGGGTCAGGTCCAGCAAGGAAAGCGGGTGGAAGCAAACTCTCTCCATATGTCTATGGCCAGTTCCCATTCCACGATGCTAAATCGTCCCCCCTCCCAATCTGGTCTCCCCCCCCCTGCAAATGGCCGTCTTCCTGGCCCTGGTCGAGAAAGAGCCCGGGTTCCCTTCTTTTCCCTGCCTCGGCGATCGAAAGACCTCTTTTCCCTCAGACTAAGTTTATGAGGAGACTTTTCGCGTCCTAGCTTTGTCGCCGACCAGTGCCATCCCTTCGATAATTGACATTTGTTCAGATTTGTGTCTTCCGGTAGGCGCAAATTTTCTCCCTCCTTTTTTTTTCGTGCCGTCCACGTAAGCTCCGTTCTCATCCTCTTACGACAGAATTCCCCCTTTTGTAACATCACCTCGGGCACGTGAATCAATTTCTTTTCCCGGAAGTACCTCATCTAGCCAGGGTTTCCGACCCCCCCTCTCCCTCTTTCGAGCCTGCAGGTTCCCTACGATCGCATCCTTTCTAGATCTATCGATGCGCTCCCTTCCCTCCTCTAAGGGAATGCTCCGCATCGTTTTCATATATTCCGGTCTTACCCTCGAGCGACTTGAGTCTATCGGACAGGTGGAGCTCTCTCAAGAAAAGACCCTTCCCAAGTTCCGATGAAATGTCCGAAGTTCTTCTCTTCCTTCGCGCCTTTTCTGTAAGTCCCTTTCTTTGTGCGTCCCCTTCCTTAGTCTCGTCGACAAAATCAGTTTCTTCCCGTGTTTTTCTTTCGACATCGATTGCCGTCACCCGGCATCTTTCCGCACATTGCGCTGCGCCTTTGAACCCTTAGTGGTCGGATTCCTCCTCGAAATTTCTCGGTCCGTCGTTGACCCCTTGGCGTCCTCCCCTTCCCCTGTCGAGGTCAAAGCTCCTCCTATCCCCTAATGAGAAAGAACGGCGCTTCCCCGTCTGTCTTCCCACCCGATCTCTCTTAATGGGTGGAGCGGACCTGACCTTGGAGGCTTCCCAAACTTCCCTCCATCACGTCCAGATCTCTGGATCCAAGTAGGTCTCCTTGTTGCACTTCTTCTTTACCCGGACTCATACTCCTTTTTGAGTCGGCGGTGCTCCCCCCTCCCACTAGGAGACGCTTCCTCCTCTTGAAATGACTCTTGTGCCTCTGAAGTAGACTTTAAACTCCCCCTTCGACTTAATTTATCCTCAGCTTTCCTGATAATAACTGCCTTGTTGTAGGGGAGATTCTCTTTCCCGCATAGTCTTTGATCCCTCAAAGGGCACCCACCCCCCCCTCCGGAAGCTTCCGGGTTTTTTATACCCCACGAAGGAGGAGCCCCTTCCTTGTGGAAGACGGCTTTGCTATTAAGACGGTGATACGGTTTTTTTCAGGAATACCCTCCTGCCCCTGGAAGCTCTTCCCTCCCAAACCCCTTATCCCGTGACAAAGAATGAATGATTGTCGAAATGCCTTGCTCTCTTTTTTTCTTTGGTTTGCCTTTTACTAGTCGCCCAGCAAATTGATTTTCTCCCGATTGTCAGTGGATCCCTTCCCGTCCTTAGTAGTACGGTTACCGGTGTTTCCAAAAGGTCAATTGTTTCCCCTCACGAGAAAAGAAGATCTTCTCAAGCCTCACGGCAGCCTTCTCCCTGTTCCGGCTATTCCCGGAAGGGCTTAGTCTCCTTAGCTCCCGACGGATTTCCCCTTTTTCTGCCCAGTTCGCCTTTGGTTTTTTTTCTCTTTTTTCAGGCTTCACCCTTTCTCATTTCTCCACTGATAAAAGGGATTACATTTTCCTTAGCCTGACAACCCCCGGTGATCTTTCATGAGTAAAAATGGAATTGTCCCCGGAGACTTCTCGCCGCCCGTCTTCCCCTCCTCGACTTCTTGGCGCCACCCCAATTTTAATAGACAGAACTATTCTTCCGAGGAGCCCTCCGATAAGAAGTTTTAGTTTCAAGGGAACGGAAAGCGAAGCTTTTTCCCCCTCGTCAGTTTTTGCTGGTCGTTTCGTAGTAGACTCCTACCCGCTCCGGCATCTTCCCTTTCCTGTGCGACCGACTGGAGCATGACAAGCCCTAGTTGCCGTGTAATTTTTTTCCAGTTCTTTCTCCTTCCATCAACATTTGCTTCCCATTTTACCCTCTTACGATAGGGATGTAATTCTTTCCCATTAAGGTGGTCATGCTTTTACCCCAACCCGCCCCGTTTTGCCGATCTATCTTCAACTCCTTGTTGATTTGTTGAGCTCTCTGGTTCAGTGTGCGGGCGTTCCCCCCTTAAGGCGTCGCAGGTTGGCGACCCCGGTCGAGGCCCCTTTCGCTTATCCTCTTATCCCAGCAAGTTTCTTTCTTTTCCCATTCCTTTCCCGGTCACTTTTTTCGATTTCGCTTAGGCTTGAAGCGACTAGCTATCTCAAAGTTGATTTTTTTTTCCCTTTTCTCGTCGCCTTCTTTTAGCAGCAATTGAAAAGAGCTCCCCTCAGCTTTCTATGTTTCTGGATTTTTTTTCCTTAACGTCTTTTCTGTTTCTTTTTCTTTTTCCTTTCCAGGGAGAAGACTCCTCCACTCCGCACTTTTTACTTTCTTTTCCCCCTTGTCGTGATCAGCCCTCAGCAGTCTTTCCTGATTGTGAGAGCGTGCCCCCCTGTTTTTAGGTTTTTTTTTCCCGCGTTATGTCCCATTTTCTTTCCTTCCCTTTTTTGTGATTGGCACTTGACCCCTCCCAACATTCTTTATCTCCTCTTCTTACTGACGGGGCGACAAGCCCAGTTTAGATTCTATTTTTTCCCTTTTTTCCTTTTCGAAGTTCCCTGTTTCCTGTCGACTTATGCCTTCTCTTTCTTCATGACGCTAAGAATGCTTAAGTCTTTTCCTACAGCTCCAGTTTTCCTTCAGGACCCCCTTTCCTCACTACTATATCTTTCCAGGTAATCCGAACCCACCTCACGACTCTCGTTGCGGTTGCCAAGCCAAAAGGCTTTCTTTTCTTTTATTTCCCCCGACCTTCCTCCTTCTCTATTCGCCTACCCCCCCTCGAATGAGCGACGATATTTACCTCCGTACCTCGTGCAGTTCGATGTCGCGCCTTCTCTTCTCGGAACCCTCTCCTCTCCCCCCTAGATTTCCCTCTCTTTTCCTACTTTCCTCCCGTGTTTCTCGCCCCTTTGACACGTTTGTTTACTGCACCCACTTGCGATGACCTTCCATGTGATTCCCTTTTGCTGATTCTTCCTGCAATTACCCCCCACTTTGCGCCCCCCTCGCAGGCTGCCAAGCCCTTTCCTGTATGCAAGGATTGGGGTACTTTCTATTTTTTCGATCCCCCTTTTTTTTCCGTCCCTTCTTCTTTTTTTTCCAACTTTTTTTCTTTTTCTCCGCCTCACGCCGCTCCTGAATTATGCGCTAGGCATCCCTACTTTTGAACAAACGTTCCATGTCGTATTTCTGCCCTTACTTTTGTTAACGTTTCCCCCCCTCTTTCGCGTCCCCCTCTCCCTTCTTCTGACCTCTGTTTTTTTCTACGATAAAATAGCCCTCCTTTCGCGCCCGACGGCTCCGATTTCGGCATTATAAATCACCATTCCGCAGTTTTCTCTAGTATTTTTCCTAACCTCCTGTTTCTATCCACCGACGTTCCTTCTTTAGGGAGAGACACGGACATGCTCCACTTTCGGCCGGTCAACCATTCGGAGATTTTTCCTCGCTTGACGAGGGGACATCTTCCCCCTACGCATTTTCGTGATGATTTTTTTCGACCTTCACGAGCGTTTCCATTTCTTTTCGTAGACGTCAGCTTCGTTTACGAGTTTTCGATAGATTCCTTCCTCCTTTTCGCTTATTTTGGAGCTTCTCCTCAAACGCTCTGCTCATTGATCCGCCTCCCACGATTGTGGTCTTTACGGTTCACCTTGTTTTTTTCTCCCGTGCTGTTACCTCTGCCTTGACGACTTTGTTTACCTCTTTGCGAGAATACTTCTTCTTTTCAACTCTCTTTTCCCCCCTTTTCCCTTTCCTCCCCCCTTTTCCTTTTCTATTTTTTCTTTCCTTTACAGATAAAATGTCCCCTTTCCCGGCCTTTTCCTCACGGTAACCTTTCCCCCTGCCGGTCGCTTTTCCCCGCAGCGTTATGGGTTCTTTTCCCTTTTTTTTCGGAACGGACTTTATTCGTTTTACAGAAATTTGTGTCTTTTCGCTTTCTTCCTTAACAGCTCTTTTTCCACTTTCCCTTCCTTTGATCTTGTGAATTACCTGGCAAATCTTCCGCCCACATCTCTTCCCATGTGATAGGATCGGTGCATTCGGTCTCTTTTGGCAGTCTTCCCGAGCTCCCCCTTCTTCTCTTCTCTCTGTGCTGTCTTTTCGCACAGAAATTTAAGCGTATTCGCCGCCCCTCGCGATTTCAGTTTTTCCCGGAGCTTTCCTTTTTTTTCGCATCTCCTTTATATTCTTCCCTTTTTCGAACGGTCGTGTATCTGCTCCCGAAAGGTTAGTGTTATGGGCTATGGTTCTCCCTGCTGGCAACCGCTTTCTGCTCGATGCCTGGTTTATCGCTTTCACGCGATATTCCCACAATCCCCTCCTCGTCGACAGTTGAATTTCGGTTTTTTGACTAGTTTTCTTTTTTTTCGCTTTCAACGGAACTGTGGCCTCCAACCTCTTTCGGCCTTCCAGCCCTTGCTCTTCTTCTTTCCCACACTCTGATCCTAATTTTAACAGAGCCCAAATCTTGTTTTGGATGGCCCTTTTCGGCGACAGAGACCGGTGCTCCGTCTGCGTTCCCTCCGATTGTTCTCTTCGAGAGATCTTCTTTTTTTCTTTGCAGATGGAACCGCTAGCCTTGTTCCTTCGAACCAAGTGACAATGCCGAGCCATTTTTTCCCCTCCTATCCCCCCCCCCCCTTTCCCCCTCTCTCCCCCCCCTTTCTTCCCCCCTTCCCCTCTTTTATTGCTTATTGTGTCGCTTTTTGACATTGAATTTGTTCCAGTTTTTCCGATTGTTCCTCGATACCTTTGGCTGTGAACGCCTTCCTTCCTCCGCTCTCCCAGTCCCTCTGTTCCCTTCCTTTCGGAAAGAATGGATAACCCTTATTAACATACAGGCCTTGAATCCCTTTTCCCGAGCGCGGATTCTTTTCCCTGACATAGTCCTTTTCTCTTCGCATCCTTTTTCTAACTCTCCTTCTGAAAATTTGCTTCAGCAGTGCCGGAAAGAAGACGATCCGACTCTCCTGATCGATTCACTTTTTCCAGAGCCTTTCCGGGAAGCCTCAGAAGTTCTTTTTTGATTTCGTCTTTCACTTCTCCGCTAGCCTTATTCTAGCCATTTGCGAAGAGCCTGACACTTACTTTCGCCCTTCGGACCGATTTTCGAGGTGTGGAGGTGACCCTAACTCTGCTGCTTCCCCGTACCCTTCCGAAGCGTTCTTTTATGCTTCTTTCATTTCTTTTGCTCCCCCCTTTTTCCACACCACTCCCCCCCCCCCCCCCCCCCCTCACCCCCGCTGGCCCCCCCGCCAGCACCCCTCTCTCCTCCCTGGACCGACGCATTCCTAGTAGACTTCAGCACCTCTCCTTTCCACTGACTTTCCAAACTTCCTGACCCCTGCTCCCCTTCCCCTTTACCATTTTTCTTCTCTTGGAACGTTACCCTTTTTCTTCCGAAGGCCAACTCTGCACCCCATTGACGTCCTTCGTCTGTGTTTTTTTTTCGCTTCTTCCTTCCCCCCCGTACCCTTTTTGTCCCCCTTTTTCAGGGACTTCGCCCCTTTGAGGAGGTCACATCGCCCCTCTCTTCTTTCGCAATCCTTCTCTTAATATCTTTTTCTCTGGTTCCACCCCCCACCATTGTTCTCTCCACACCCCTGATTAGAATTTGCACCTGGACCAGTTTCCCGCATTCGTTACGTACCTTTTGGAGTCCTTTCCTCTCCTTTGCTGGTTTCTCTCTTTTTCACCGTTTCCCCCCCCCCGAACCGAGCCCCCTGCGTTTTGTCTGTGCCTTCCCCCTCCCTCCCCCCTTTCTCCCCCCCCCTATAGAGTGCTTCCCAGCTGGCCCTACCGTGCCCCCTTCATTCCTTTTGGCGTTTTTTTTCTTCTTGGACACCCCCTTCCCCCTGGCGCGACATCGCCTCTTGCATATGGAATCGTGTCCCCGCATGCCAACTGTTGTTCTCCTTCTTTTCTCACCATCCCCTCCTTTTCCCCCCCGAGCATATTCTACCCATCCGGACCGCACAGTTCATTGTAATTGCCCTTGACTCCTCCTTGTCCTCCCCTTTCTCGGACCGTTCGCACCCCTCCAGGGATTTCTCCCCTTCCCTAACCACCCCCTAGCATGTTCTGATTCCCCAGATTCAAGTTTTGGCTCGATTTATTGTCTGTACCAACTTTTTCGCTTTTTTTTTTTCCCACCTCCTTGGAGTTGTCGTACTCTTCCCAGCTTCAAGTTCTTAAGGGCTGGAGAGGGCAAGGATCGTTATTTTTGCTTTTTTTTGCATGTCGTTCCGTCCTTCCTTTCGCTATTCTCCTTTCCCTCCTACTTCCTTCTTTTTTTTTTTTAAACTCCCCCCCTATACTGGCGACTTCTATCGTGATTTCGTCTTCCTTTTTTGTCGCGTTTTTGGCCCTGGTCGTTTTTCCCCTTTCCTGCGTTGCGTCATTATTTCCACGGCATTCGTGTGTGTTGCCCACCGAACAACGTCATGTTCTTCCCGCCCTGTCTTTTCCGGTCCCCCTCCACTTTCCTTTTGTCGGTTTTTTTTTTCCCCTTCTCCCATCGCGCTTCCAACCCCTACCCCAGTTACCCCCACTGACCCTTCTGTCAGCCATTCCCTCCTACACCTTTTCTTTCTCCTTGAAGTACATTGTTGCTCGGCCTTTCTTTTTCCAGCTTACCGCGCTTTTTCTTCCAACCGTCCCCCCGCGTGTTTCTCTTTTCCTAGTTCTCCTCTTTTCCCTCTTCTCGGTCAAATATCCGCATTTTTTTATTACTCTTATGCCTTTTATCCTCGTAGGAAGGCCGTTTTTTCCCTTCAAACCTCTCCTGAGCCCTTTTATTTCTTTCTTTAGTCACTATTCCGCGTTTCCGTAGTTTCGTATTGTTATTGAAGCAGTTATCCTGAGGGGAGGTACGTTTTCCAACCTTTTTCGCTTTCTCCAACCCCCCTCCCCTTTTCTTTTTCCGTTTATATTTTTCAGCAATTTAGCAGCTACGGTTTTCTTTTTCCGTTTTTGTTTTACCTTTCGTCTCCTGAGGCTTTTTTCTCCGATTCCCCTGTGCTCCCTTTCCTTTCCCTTTTGGCAATGGGTCTTTCCGTGTCTTCCTTTCCAAGCCGTTTCTTTTACTTTTTCTCTCTCCCTGCTCCCTCTTTTTTTTCTTTTTTTTCCTCCGGCTTGTCCTGCTCTTTTTGATTTTCAATGGTAGCCGGTGTCCTTTTCCGCGTTTTCCCTTTTTCCTCATGCCCCGTTTTTCGCACGTCTCCCGTCTTTCTAAAGTTTTTTTTTACTTCCTTTCCCGTCGAACTTCTTTTCTTGAGATGCAACTTTGATCCTCTTTCCTTGCTGGCTAGCTGCAATTCGCTCTTTTCGGGTTCTTACTCCTCCTTTTTTCTGCAAACTTCCCTCCCTTTTGATCAGTTTTCCCCCCCCCACGCGCCCATTTTTCCATACTGTCGCTTTTCCCCTCCACGTCGCGGTTTTTTGTTCTTTCCTGGTCTTATTTCAGTTTTGGTCCTCCCCTTGGAGTTTACACACTGTATTTCATTCCGGAGAAGGTTGTGGCCGATTTTTCCCCCTTCAGTTCGAGGATTAACCTCCCCTCCTTGCCGTATTAATGCTGTATAGTCTTTAAAGCGACCTAGAACTCTTTCGCCTTTCTCCTTCCCCTCCCTTAGTCGGGCTTTGCATATTTCGAGGGAGTCTGTTATGGCTCCTATATGCTCGTCGCTCCGGACCTTCTTTCCGGTTATGCCTCCCTTTTCGTCCACTCTTCTTTTCTCTCTCCTGAAAACCTTGCACTTTCTCGAGAAAGGCCGCCACTTTATATATTCCACCAGTTGCTTTGATATCCCTACCAGTTTCTTTTCTTTTTTTTTAAACCTCCCCTTCTTTTTTCCTCAACCCTGTTGTTTTCCATCCCGTCCCAATATGACCCCCCTTTCGCAGAACCGCGCCGACCCCCCTTCGGATAAATACCTAATGACTTATTCCTGACCTGGCCCCTTCCCAGGCGCCCTTCCCCCCCCCCACTGGGCTTGAATCCCCCTGTGCTTTGACTCCGACCCCCTGGACGTAACTACCCCTTCTCTCCGTGACCAAAAACGTCTACAGAGGGCGCCAAGGAAAGCCTAGCACGCGTGTTTTATTTCCAGACGTCTCTTCCCTTTTTAGTTCTCACTCGCCCATTGACTTCCAGAATGATTTGGGGAG
>Ga0179593_1464256_pt1 | contig 16513 bp, 28 predicted proteins | sample CZODoug2_1_08_16_FD_185931 | JGI IMG/M metagenome (GOLD analysis project Ga0179593, IMG submission 185931) | Vadose zone soil fungal communities from Angelo Coast Range Reserve, California, USA - CZODoug2_1_08_16fungal (PacBio error correction) | ecosystem: Environmental > Terrestrial > Soil >... | reverse complement strand
TTTTTTGTTGATTGATCCGCGAAACACCCCCCAGAGCCCCCCCCACCATGTTAGTCCCTTTTTTTTCCCCCTCCGGGGTCCCTTGGAGTTCCCCCTCTTTTTCGTGGACAAACCCTAGATTAGTTTCGAAATCAATTATGAGTTCTTCTTTTGTTGATTTGGACCCCCTTGGACCCTTAAGACGCAGGCCCACCCTTTGGCTCTCTCCTTTTTTTTTTTTTTCTCCTTTTGTTCGGCACTGCTGGTTTCCTTTTTGATCCTTACACTCCGGTTTGGAGTTTTCACTTTTTGACCCCCTTCCCGTGAAGTTGCGACCTTCCCTGACTGCTTGTGTCCCCCTTTCTTTTTTCCAAATAGTCGTTTTTCTTTTCTCGCGCTGAGTCGGGCACGGCATCATTCCGTGCATTTTTTTTTTTTACCGGGTTTCCCTTATGCCCCCCCCAGGTTAACCCCCCGTTTGTTCTTTCCCCTGCCCGGATGTTTGGCTGTCCCCCCCCACCCGGATGCAAAATTCCTTTTTTTTTACCCATACCATGAAAGCCCCCCCACATTTCTTCTCACATTACTGCGCGGCCTTTTTTTTTCCTGGGCATTTGCCTTTGAGCCCCAACCTATTTACCTGACATCCTTTTTTTTCCCTCCTGTAGTCTCTTCTATATTGTTCGTTTGCGACTCAGTGACAATGGCATCATTCGCGATTTCTTGAACACCTCATTGTTGGCTCCCAGGCTTCCCCCTGCAAGACCTCCCCCATTGTTTTTTCTCCGTATCCCTTTTTACCAGCCGACTTGGAGAGCGCCTGAATTGAGATGGCCACAGTCCAAATAACCCTTTTTCATGTTAGTTTAACCGCCCCCATTCACCCCCCCCACCCCCCCCCCCCACACCCCCCACCACCCCCCCCCACACCACCCCCCCCCCAAACCCCCCCAAACCCCCCCCCCCCCCCCCCCCCCCCCACCCCCCCCCCCCCCACCCCCCCCCCCCCCCCCCCCCCCCCCCCAACCCCCCCCCCCCCCCCCCCCCTGTTTGTGAACTTTTCTTAATGATTTCTTGCGATGCCTTTTTTCCGTTCCTTTCCCGGACCAACCACTACTGTGCTTTATTGCCGTCAACGATACCCGCTCAGCTAAGCCGACTATCTGCCCGGGTCTTACCCGTTTTTTCCCCCCCCATGCCGGCGCCACCCCTTTTTTTCGTGATTTTCCCCCCCCCTCGTTCCGTATTGTCCATTGACCGAGCATCAATCGGACTATGGTTCCACTGAACCTTTTTCAAAGTCCCCTTCAGTTTGACGGCATATAACACTCCTTGTTTTTTTTGTGTCTTTTTTTCCCCCTGCTTTTGTCCCCTGTCCCCCCCCCCCTCTCTCCCAAGTTGTTTGACCCAAATACGAAATACGTTAGAGTTTGCGCGTGACCTTTTTTTTTCCATCGTAGGCCAGATACTTCCCCCTTACATCCCGCCTTTTCACCGTTCTCAAAATTTCAAACAGTGCATTCCTTACTGCCCTTATTTCCCCTTACATTCCCCCAACACAGGATCTGCCCGTTTGAGTACCACTCCTTACGTTCTTTCGCGGTTTTTTCCCCCCCCCATTGGTACGACTTTCCCCCCCTGGGCTTTTTCCTGAAGCTTTTTTTTGGTTTTTAATTTACGTTTGGTGGTGAGGTCCGTCGGCTATGCGCCACGCATCCGCTTCATCTCTCTTTCACTCCCCTTTTTTTTTTTTTTTGAGGATTCCCCCCCCTGCTGGGTTACTTATCCCCTTTGAACCCCCCCCCCCCCCTTGCAGTCAATAACACAACCACCAGCTGCTACGCCTTTTTTCCCCGTTCCCTGTCGTGACCCCCTCTCTTCTTTTGTCAAAGTCACGCCCTTTGTTTACCTCCTACTATTTTCCCCCCCAGAGTAGAAGTAGTTTTGGCGTGCTCTGCTTTTGTGCCAGTGTTGTCCAGTTTGCCCCCCCCATTTTTTTTCCCCCCCCCTTGCGCTTTTCCCTTGAATCCCCTCCGGAATGCGCAAGTCCTCACGCGCAAACACAGTGATAGGTTTGTGGTAGCCCCCAAGTTTCCCTTATTAGTTTTTCCGTGTTCAGATCCGCTTTTACATCCCTCAACAAAGGCTTTTCATTAACCTCCGGACAGGATGGACGAAACTGTTTCCGCCCCCCATAGTATTTGTTCTGTTGTTCCCCCTTCCGCTTTTCCCTCTTTCACACAGTTGCCGCAAGGTCAGCCGTTTTTTGGACTTTCTATAGTCTTTCTCTTTTTCCTTCTAAGGATCTGTCTTTCATTCTTTTTTCCCCACCACACCCCCCCCCCCCACGCACAACACCCCTCTGTGTGTCCGACTCAATTCCCTTCCAAAGTATTTCCGCCTACCCTTCGATTGTTTTTTTGCTGACCTAGTCCCCCCCATTGTTGAACCCCCCAACCTTCATTTGCCCAATGTGGTGATCTGTGTCCAACAAGCTCAACGCTGTGCGTTCAAATTTTGTAGGCGTGTATTGGTTGATCCTGCACCCTATTTTATTCCCAAAAAGGCCTTCGCTTTTGGGAGGCCCCCCCCCCCCCCTTTTCTCCTGTGTTCCCCAGGCCCGGAAAGGATATTGGCAGTCGTCTTGCCGACCGGCTGCCCCAAGGCCGCCCCTCCCGACGCGCACGACCTTCACAAATTTGTTCTTTTCACGGTTTTTTCCCCTTTCCCCACCTGCTCCAGCAACCCGGTCCCCTTCCGACGCACTTTAAGGTCGATCACGCGTTTGTTGTTTCCTCTCTTGTTCCACCTGATTTTTTTGCATGAACGGTTTCCCCACCCAGCTTCTTGTCCCTGTCCCCTTTTTTTACTGCCGTGTGAACCTTTTTCCCACACCGTCACAACCCAAAGGCGTCCCTCCGTGTTTTCCGTTTCTTATCCAGAGCACCCCCTTTCATTTTGTCTAACCCGTCTCTGGTCCCCCATTACCAATTAAAGGCACCCTTTCGTCGACATTGAGAGCTCAATCGTCCAGCCAAACTGGTTTTCAAGCCCACCGTTGTTTTCCTTCAGTCTTTTTTGACCACCCACTTCTTCAAAACGTATTTTCCTTGTCAAGATGGGTTTTGGGCCCCTGCTCCATTGCAGTTCAAGGTTCATTTAAAGATCCCCTGGAAAGGTAACCACCCCTCTTGATTTTGGCCCTTTTGACTAATTTTTCCACCCAATCATGAGTCCCTCCCTCTCATCCTCCCGCCCCCCAAGAGGTACCCCGAAACCCATCTTGACGCTTCTATTTCTCCCCCTCCCCCAAGTTTTTCCCCCCCCCTTTCCTTTCTCTTTCACCCTACGTTTTTTTTGTTTGGAGCTGGTAATGAACCATGAAGTCTGCACCAACTGTAGCCCCCTTGTTTCCCCCCCATGGCCTTTTTTTTTTTTTTTTTTTATGGTCCCGTCCCCCTTGGTGGAAAGATACTTTTTTTTCCCTCTTTCCCTGGCTTTGACGAGAGTTCCTTTCAGAAGCCAGCTCTTTAACCTGATCTTTCAATTTCACCACCTTGTTTCGTCTCAGGTCCCCTTGTGTGGCGGCCAAGATTTTTTTTTTTTTGCCTTTTGTGTTCGGCACTGCTGTGTCCTTGTAAAACACGTCACTTTCTTTCCATGAACTCAGTTTTTGGCGACCCAAGACTTTTTCAGCGCTCTGAGCGTGTTTTCCACATACTCTGATGCTGTCCCCTTCCGCGGTTCCTTTTTCCTTTTTCACATCCTGGTGTTGCCGCCCCTCTGTCCGACCTGTAACCTTGCCGTTGTTCCGGGTGAGATTTTTGACAAACGGACAGTACCCCTGGTTGTCCGGGCAGCTGGTCCTTTGTTCCGCGGGCTGAACGTCCCCCCCTTTCCTTTGAACCCTGATTCTGCCCCCAAGCCACCCCCTATCGTAAATAACGCGGCCGGCAGGTCTCATTGGGTGCATTCGCACTTGAGGGTAAACTCCCTGTCCCTGAACCTTTTCTTTGCCTCTGCCTTTTTCGCGGCCGCCCTTGTGGGCTTCCTTGTTCGTCCCCTGCGCCACTCTGGATTTGTTCTTTTTGCAAACCCCCCCCCCTCCTCTTTTTCTCCAACGGCCTGTCCCTACTTACTTTTTTAGACCTCAATATTGTGTATACACACCCACCCTCTACGCGTGGAACGTTATTCGTTTTTTTTTTATTTTTTCCCCCCCCTGTCCACCTACCCACTCGGACCAGGAAGTGGGTTCATCCAAAACTGTCCCCCCCCAGAGTCCTTGATCTTGAGTTTGCACGGTTGGTTTATCTTTTTTTACCACGATGTTTTTTTGGGGTCCCCCCTCTACTCGATCTACGCCTACTCTCGACTTACTTCTCCTTTCAATCCCCACTGCCGGCTAAAAGTTTTCTGTTCCAAACGCTCCAGCCCGTTTTCGAACCCCCCCACCCCCCCAGCCTTCCCCTTTTGCCCCTGTGCCCTCTGGTGTTTTTACCGACACCATTTTTTTCCCGTGCGCTCCTCTGCACCAATCCCGGTTTTTGCCTTTTGATTTCAATCGATGTACCTTCATCTCCCCACAGTCTGTTCTTTCCCATGACCCCCGCCCTCTGTCCCCCGTTTTGGCCGGACTTGACACCTTTTTTCGGTTCTATATTTCCCCGTAATTACGCAGAATGTTTCTCTGAGCCCCTGGGCCCCACCTGGCAAGCGGCCCTGTCCCCTTCCTTTCCCCCTCACCCTTCCCTTCCCCTTATTTTTCTGATCGTCGTTCCCCCCCCTTTTCTTACGGATGCCCACTCCGCTTTAACTGGGACTGACGGGAACCCCCCTTTTCGTCTTTATTTTGTTTGGACTTGGATTGCTTTTTTGTGAAGTCTGGCTCTTTTTGCGCAAGCAGTTCATCACTTTTTTTTTTTTCCCCTCCTCCTTGTTTTTGTTTTTTTCGAGCTCACACCCCCCCACCCCCCCAAACCAACAAAAAAACCCCACCCCCAAATTGACGATAGACACGTCTAACCCAACACTGCCGCCATAACCCCCCCCCCCCCCCACCCGTCCCTTTCTCCCCTCCCTGGTGACCAGTTCAGTCACCAGAACCCCTTTCGCGGATTTGCTCAGTTAAGTTTCCCCAGTTTTTTCTCGTCTCCACTGTCCCGACTGTGCAGGCATTGGCCTCCCGTTGCCAGCTTTGTGCCCCTTTTTTTTGTTCATTGCCCAAAGTACGGATCTTCCCTAATATCCTAACTGTGCATTCCCCGCAAAACTGATTTTCGGGTCGTCTCCAGACCCCATTTTGTAGATCTGTTCCCCCTTCCCTTCCACGCCGCTTAAATCCCTCCAACAAGGATTTACCCCAGATCGACGTCGACTTATCTTTTGCCGACCCACTGTTCACCCACCCTTTTCCCCTCGCATATGTCTCTTTCTTTTTTTTCTCCCCTTCGGCCTTCCGCTTTCCTGTGTCACCCCTTTCAAACGTTTTGCCGCCGCATTATATTTGCCAGCCCTTTTGCCGATCGAGTCCGTGCGTTAGAAAGTACTGTAGAGATCCGAATCCTTTTTCCAACCTTAGTGTTTCTTGACTTCCGTCCCCCCCTACTTCCTTTCCCCTTCCCAAGATCTGCCAGATCAAATGGTTGCCCCCCCCACTTCCCTTGTAGAAAACACCGTGTAGTTTTTTCTTTCTTTTTTACCACCACCGGCGCTAAATGGTGTTCCCCTTTTACACCTCTTCTTCCCTGGCGTATGTGGCTCCCCCCCCCCCCAAGTCACAATTCATTCGACAGCTTTTGGCTTTACCCCCTCGTTCTGTCCAACGCCTCGTCCCGCAGGATTTCCCCTTTGGGCGTCTTCGAACAAAACAAATGCCGCCGAAGCCCTCCGGATTTGTTTCCCCATTTTTTCTTGGTCTGTGTTTTTTCCCCCTTTTTCACTTGGACAGCCCAATGTGACACTAAGACCCGAGCGTTTGTGATAAATTTCTGTTGTTCTCCCATTTTTTTTTTCCTTCCTTTGTTAGCCCGAGACCCCTCCGCTGCAATTTTACCCCCGTGTTGCACTACACAGTTAAAACACCCTTTCCCACTTTTCGCCTTCGTCCGTTTCCTTTTTTTTTTTTGCACCCCTCTATTTTTTTTCTCCTTCCCCCTCTCTGGCCCATTTTTTTTTCATGACCATTCGCGCCTGTAAGGTCCTGCCTTTTTTTCCCCCCTTCTTCCCCGTTTTTCCCCACCTTTATGTTCCTGCGCACCGTCTTTTTTCCCCCCCCCCCCCTTTTTCCCCCCCCCCATTCAGCTTTTTCTGAAACCCCCCAGGATGGGAGCTCCCTTTGCCTTGTTGTGATTAAGTACGGTTTGGCACTTTTCTCTGGTTTCCACCCCCCCATTTTTTTTTTGATTTGACCCACCCTCTTCCCCCTTTTTTTTTTTTCCCACCTCCCTTTCTCTCTTTCGGTTCTTAAACACAGCCCACTGTCGGTCCCACTTAACACCTTTTTCTTTTGTTCAAATTCCTTACCCCTCCAAAGTCTATCTCTCTTTTTCCCCCCTTGTTTGTTGCTCTCTCTCTCCTTTGGAGCGGTCCTTCACTGAAACGATCCCCCCCTGTTTTCCCCCCCTAGTGGACGCTTTTTTTTGCCTTTGCAGTGGAGGAACTTCTTTGTGTGCACTTCTCCTTTTTTCGCTTCCGCCCCCCCCTCTGCTTTTCCACGTGCCGATCTTTGCCGTCCAAGACCTTTTTCCTTTCACTTTCACACCGTCTTCCTCGCCAGCCGTTTTCGACCTTGGTTTTTTGGTGCCTTTTTTCCCAATCTTTTCTTCCCCCCCCGTCACCCCCCTGGCTGGTCTCCAAAGACGTTTCTCTATGGGTGGAACGCGCTTGCCGTGCCGTGGAAATGGCCTTCGTCCGTTTTACCCGCAAATAGCTTTTTCCTCCGGGTCCCTCCGGGTCGTCATCCGTGTAAACATTTTGTTTTAATGGAGCATTTGCCACCAACCCCCTTCAGACCCCCCCCAATCCCCCCTGTTCGTTTTGGCAATCGGGGTTCGCTGTGTTTTTTTCAACCGGCCGCCCCAACCTTCAGAGGTACACCCCCCCCTTAACGAAACATTGATGACCTCCCTGTTTCTTTTTCTTCTCCCCCCCGTGCGGCAGTGATTAAACCCAGCTCACCCCCCTCCCATTTCGACATCTTGCTTCCTTACTTGGGTCAGTCTTGTGTATGGGGACGCCCGGAAAGGTTCTCCTTCTTCTGATTTTTTCCGCCCCTCTTTGTTTTTTTTTTCTAACTTCCGGCGTCCTTGCTTTTGATCCTCTCCATTATTTTGTAAGTTCCCCCGACGACCTCGGGAAATCATGATTTAAGCTGAATCTTTTTCACAGTGATCCCCCCTACACATTTTTTTCCTCCCTGGTCAAGTGGGTTCCCCTCCTTAAGTTTTGCCTCTCGGCAATCTCTCTTTCTGATTTCGTTCCAGACGTTTGAGTACCCCCCCCCCCCCCCTCTGTTGTGTTCCTTTCCCCTTAAGTAGTCTAGGCAAGAAGATATTACTCCATAGGCCCAGTTTTGGGCCAGATCCCCGCCGTGCAACCCCCCTTTAGTTTTCCCCTCTCCCTTCCGTCCACACCCGTTAGAGCAATCCTGTGACGATGTTTTTTTTTTTTTCCCACCATTTGCTTCCAGGACTTTCCTCCCCCCTTGCTCATATACTGCCACTTGGGTATTTCCCCCATACATGTGCCATTAGCGATAAACGTTGTTTGGACCCCCCGTCACCGACCCCAACCTTGGCGTTTTTTTTTTTGCCTTTTCCGGCACTTTTTACGAAGGCCATCTTCTCCCTTTTAATTCAGGACTTGGGACTGAGCAACCACGGTGCACCTGGCAGACGTCCCCCTGCAACACTCTTCCTCACATTGTATTCTTTCTCTAGTACCCCACCCCCCACCGCATTAAGGGACTTGAAACTCCCCTTTTGTTCCAAACTTTTGGACTGACGGTGTCCACACCCTGTTTTCAGTGGTTTTTCCTTTCGGCGAGTGGTGGTGTCCTTTGAGCGGTGTCGTCCCACGCGTGAATTAATCTATCCCTTTCCCTCCCCCTTTTGTTTTTTTGTTTTGATTTGAGTTTGATTTTGACCTAGCGTTTCTCTCGAAACCTCCATTCACCCCCCCCCCAATTGCTTGCCCTTCACAACCCCTTAGGCGACTCCCAGGTCACGTCTTCCCCCTTTTTCACACCCCACTTGATTTCTCCCCCCCCGTTTTCCCCAGTCTCCTTTTTTTGTTCTTTGTTTCCTCGATATCGGCAAGATGGATACCGTGCATGTTGTGGTTTTCTGCCGGTGTTTGCCGTGGCTTTCCTTTTCCCCCCTTCCTTCCAAGTTATCACCCTTGCTCTCCCACTTTGCGGTCGCAAGTTCCCCCATTACGCGCCCCCACCGCCCTGTTTTTTTTTTTTTTTTTTTCGTGTTTTTTTACACAACCCCTTGTATCTTCGTTTCTTCCTTCCACTATCGTCTTTCTGCCCCCACCGGATTGGCCTACTCTTTAGAGTAGACACGACCTGGCACCCAACTGATTCGAATGCTCCTCACGTGTCTCTCATTCGGTTCTGCGACACCTTTGTTTTCCGTTACGTTCTCCCAACAATGTTGAACTACTGGTTCCCCTCCGCGGAATCGTAATTGCATACGGTTTTTTTATTTTTTTTCGCTTCCCCCTTTATATGCTTTCCCCCCCCACCACATTCCCAACAAGTGTGTCCGCCATCCAGCCTTACCCAAAGTATCAGACAAAAGCCCTTTCGTCCGTATGCCTTTTCCTTTGTTTTTCCACCCCACCTTTTTCCCTTCTGAACTGGTTGTACTTTTATTTTTTAAACACTTCACAGTCACGCTGCTTACCAAGCGGGTCCTTCGCTTTCCTGTGGTTAGTCTCCCCCACATTTTCGCGGTCCCCCCCGGATTTTAACCCCCCTTCCCCTTAGCAACTTGCAACAATCCCTGGTCCCCTTCCCCCCCCACTTTTTATTTTTTAAGTCTTTTTCCCCTGGACTTCTTTTTCCGCACCACTCTTCCAATTCGCCGTCTAACTCCTCCACGATTCCACCAACCTCCTTCGTTTCACAAGGTTTTTTTTTTTTTCACTTCCCCATGAGGACAAAGTCCAACCCTTACGACGTTAACTTTTCTTTTTTTCCCCAACTTTTTTTCTGTTGTTGTGCTATTTGTTCCCCACTGTGAATTTTGGCGGCCTTTTTTCCAGACCGTGAACCCCGCCAGCTTGCCGCGTAACTTGTTTTCCTGCCGTGTGTTTGCCAATATCACCCCGTTAATAAAACCCCCAAACACCCTTCCTTTTCTCCCCCTTTTGCCAGTCGTAATCTCCCCCAAACCCTTTCTATTTGCTTTCCCCGGGCCTTCCCCTCCCTTCACTTCCCTTCTTTTTATGTTCCCGCTCGGCTCCCCCATTCAAAGTCCTTGTCCGCAACCCTTTCCATCACCGTTTTCAAACTTCCCCGTTGCAGTGTCCGTTTTTTGAAACCCCACTGTAAACCACTTTTTGGTAATACTTTTCCGAGCCTTCCCCTTCAAGGTCAGGTTTTTGGCCCTTTCCCCTTTTTCCACCGCAGCCGTGTGACTTTTGAACCTCCCCCCGTTGCACCACCCTCCCCTTGCGGCCGTCCCCCCCCCCCACGCCTCCCCGCTTTTTCCCCACCTTTCCGCCCATTGCTCTTTTTTTCGGTTCAATGTTCAGTACCCCTCCAACGGTCTCTTTCTCACTTTCCTCTTCCGTTTGTGGTTTTTTTTTTTCGATATATCGACTTTGGCTTGTGTTCGCCATGCTCGCCCAACCCCACAAATTGTTTTTTCTCAGTGGCACGTTTTCATTGTTGCTTTTTTTTTTTTTTGGGGGTTTTTCCCCCCCAATTTGGTTTCTTCCCCGATATCTCTCATTTCTTTTTTCACAACAGAGAGTATTTTCCTCCTCTTTTTGGCTTTGGCGATCTGTTGACCCCCACCTCCCGAGAAGGCGTTCTTTTCAAAACCCTTTCTGCCTCCCGTTTTCGCCTTTTTTCGACCCCTTTCTTGTTGCAGTTTGTGAACAAAGAGGTTAGAAATCCGGTTTGTTGCTGTGAACAAGTTTAATCGCTTCTAGTGGTGACCCCCCCCCCTTCCCATTTTTTTTTTTACATGGCATTTGAATTTTCCCCTCTTCTTTTTGCCTAGAGGGACTTTTGTCGCCGTTCCCTGGCCTTTCCTGTTTTGTTTCAGGGTGAGTTTGACACACCAGTTGCACCAACAAGGTTTTTCCAAGTTATGTTTTTTTTCTCCTTTTTTTGCCAATCGGAAGACCCCCCCAATTTCCTTTTTCCCACTAGAGGCCCCCCCACATTTTCCCACGCATTTTTAGTCGACATAAACGTTCTTTCGTTTCGGATTGGTGCCCCCTGTGTTTTTTTGCGCATTTTGGACGTCCCCCCCCCTTTTACCCATCATCCATTTTTTTTTTCTTCGTCGTTTCTCGTCTCCTTTGGACGAGTGGTCGGAAGTAATGCGTTCCCCTTGTGCCGTTCTTTTATTTTTCTTTTGACAACCATCCCCCTCGATTGTTGCTACCCGGTGCTGCTTTGCCTTTTGGATCCCTGTAGAACTTATTGTGGCTCACCCCCCAGCCGCTTTCTCTTTGCCCCACTAGTTTCCCTTCCACGTCTCTTGTTCCCCCTGATACACTACCCCCCCATTTGAAGGGGTTTTAAAATCCCCATGTAAGTTTGCCATCTGCCCTTTCCTCCAATTGCTTTCCTGCTTTTCCCGTGCGACCTGATTTTTTTTTTTTTTTTTGGCACACCTCTTGTTCTTTTTGGATTGGAAACGATTCCCTTCGCTCTCTAGTAATTGTCAGTACCCTGCAAGGATTCCAAGATCCCCATGCCCCTTTTCGTTCCCCCTTCTTGCCTGATTTCCAACCGCTGCCTCCCCTATGTTAGCAACTTAAGATCACTTAGAGAAGCTGTTTCGAGGTCGTTACTAATCTTTGGACGACCCTCCCTATTCCAATCCTTTTTCCTTACTTTTCCCCACCAGATAGTTACACGGATCATACCCCCACGTTGTATGAAAAAACCGAATGGGCGGTTTTTCTTCAGTAAGGCAACGAAGTGCAGGTTCCCGGAGAATTTTCCGTCCCCAATTTTTCTTATTTCCATGAGCCCCCTTGCACACCTTTCCCGCGTGCAAAAATTCTTTCTTCCATATGTTATAGGACTTTTTTGATCTAGTACCTTTCCCCCTCTTTTTCCCCCCTAGCGCTTTTTTGTTCCCCCCCCCTTGTTTGAGTCCACCTTTGTCTCCCCATTTGTTTTTTTTGGAATTTTCGCTGAGTTTTTTGGTTTTGAGTGTGCATAGTGCTATGTTCCCTCGTTTTTCGGTACCTTTCTTTCCATATTTCATATTGTTGGGTTTATCTCTATTCCCCTGGTGCGTTCTTACCACCTTCACCCCCCCCATCCCTCGACACTCACCACCCCTTTTCTGCTCCACGCACCCTTTTTCCCCCCCCATCCCCCTGGTCCCCCGCGATTTTTCTTTTTACAGCAGTGGTAATCGCCCTTCATTATATTTTGTAGCCCCCCCCCCTTCCCCCTTTTGGCCGTGCCTTGCCCGTTGTGCTGTTTTTCCTTTTCTTTCCGGAATTTTTACTTATATATGTCCATTGCACTCCGATAAACATCCCCGTGATTTGTCCCTTGTCCAGAACCCCCCCTTTTTTGTGGAGATCGTTTCTTCGTTTCCTCTCGCGTCCCTACAGCAAACCGGTGCATAGCTCAAGTTCGTTTTCCGTCTTTTTTAGCCCACTGTTCGAACCCCCCCCCCATCGTGCTCTTTTCTTTCTCTCCAAGTGTTGTAGTACACTAGTTTCTTGTTGTGCCCAAAGTTTTTTTTTTTGCACAGCAGGTTGGATTGTTTTTTTTCCCCGCTTTTAATACCGTCGGCATCCCCTTTTTGTCCGGCGCCCGTGGCGCTCAAGTATCTGACCATTTCCCCCCAAAGACATGTGTGTCCCCCCGCACCTTTTTACACGGTTCTCCCCCTTTTAATCCATTTCCCCCCTCATGTTCCTCTCTTTCCCCCCCAACTTGATTTTCTGTTCCCCCCTTCTCCAGTCGTACACAGTTTTTTGTATTTTGCCTTTTTTTTTGACCCCCCAATTGTTTTTCCCCCGCCTGCACTTTTCTTGCGTTCCATTTCGGTTTTCTTTCCCTTGGTAGCCCCCAATACTTGCCCTCTGCTCCCCCCCACCCAAGTTTTCTCTCCCTTTTGTAGCAACAAAATATCCCCTGTCTTTGTTCCAAAGATCTTTTTCCCCAAGTTTGACCCCCCCTTTTTTACCGGGTCTGCCCCGACCACGTAACACCTGTGTATCTTCCGTTTGACCCTTTATCGAACCTTTTCTTCTGGTTTAACGGTTTTCACTAAACCTGCTCCCTTCCCCCTTCCCGCAGCCCCTCCCGCGTTGAATTTTTCGATAACTTTTTTACTGTGTTTCCCTTTTGTCCCCTGAATTTTTTTGCCTTGTGCATTTCCCCGTTGCACCTCCTGCCCTTGTCCCCTTCCCCCATTGTTTTACTGTTTGAAATCTCCCCCGATCACCCAAGGCACGGCCTGGCGCCTGGCCGTCCTTCCCTCGGAGCAACTCTTTAATCCCTCCCTGCTGTCAATAGCCTTTCCGTTGCCCTATTCTTTTCTCATTTTCCCACTCTTGTTCGCACCCCTGTCATTTTTCCCCTCCCCACCCTCCCCTTTTTTCTAAACCATCAGTGCCCCCCAAAGGAGTGTGAACCCAACTTCTGCTCATGCTTTTCGTGTTTTTTTTCGTTTCTTGTTCCCTTTTTGGCCCTTTTTCAGTCTGCCACAGGTTTTACCCCCTCTCCCGCTAAACTTTTCTTTTTAAACATCTGTGAGAGGCATATCCCTCCAGTCCCCCAATTTTGACCCCCCCCCTTTTTTGTTGCGCTTCAATATTTTCCGTCCGCTCCAAAGTACTTTTTCCTTTTTCTTCTCTTCCATCCTTCCGTTGTTGTTTTCTGATCTATACTCCGTTGAGCTGGGTTTTGACCCCCCCAATTTGTTTTTTTTTTTTTCACAACTGATTTTTTTTCCATTTGAGTTTCCCCTCTTTTTTTTTTGCGGCAATTTTTCTACCCATTTTCGCCCGCCGGTGGTTGCCCCAACTCTTTTTTCCCCAGAACCTTTTTCGAGTCGTGTCCCGTTTTTTCCTCTTGGTCAAGCCAACCTGGTTTCCTTTGAGGCCAGGTACCCAAGTCTGTTTCTACTCCCCAAAGAATCCATTGTTTCGGTTCTCTTTTTGTCCTTTGACAATTCTGTGCTGTCCCTTTTTACTACTGCTGGACCCACCTACTTCGATATGCGAGTTGGAACCATCGAATTCCGTCGGGCTTCACTTTCCCGTCTGGATACTTCTACACCCCCCTCTCTTGTTTTTTAGTTACTTCTTTTCCGGCTTTGCCCTTTCCCCCCCTTTTTTTTTTTTCGGGTGGAGATTGTCCCACGATACCCCCCCTGAGTAGGGACAGAGTTTTTTGGTTCGCGGTTTTCTTTGCACCCCATTCCCCCGCCCCCCCCCCCCCCCATTTGCCCAACCAGAGTCTTCCCCCCCAGGAACCGAACACTTTTTTTTTCTTTTCCGACCTTCCCCTAGGATTTCCTTTTTGTGAGCCATTGAGGGAAACCCTTTACCCCTCCCAGAACCTTCCTCTGTGCGTCTTTTTTTTTTCATGCTGGCCTCTCTTCCCCGGTTTGAAGGCCTCCCTGCACTTGTACATCTTTCTTATTTTTCCCCTTCAATCGCTTTTTACCAAACCAACGGAGTATCTGTTTTCCTCCGCGGCAATCCTTTGGCACCCCCCCTTTTTCCCGTTTTTCCTCCCCCTCCTTTTTTGCCCCCTCCCAGTGACGACTGACTCGCTTTGGTGTGCTCAACTCCCAAATTTTTCCATGGAAGTGTTTTCAAAACAACCTTTCCCCGTTTTTGCTCTCTGACCTTTTCGCAGTTCTCTTTTTCAGTCAGTGTTGAAGGACTTCTTCCTTGACAAATTCTTTTGACTTGAGCCCACTCCCTTCCGATAGCTACTCATCCTTTGCCACTACTCAGTTCTTCCTTCCCCCCGGGAGCCCCCCCCCAGATAAGTCTGAAAAGTGAGATTTCAAACGCGACTCGATTGTCCCGTACACCTTTTTTTTTTTACAGTTCAGCCTCACTCTACCGTGGTTTTTTCCGACCCTGTTCTTCCTTCCCCCCTCTTGTCCCCCCGACCCTTCCCGATTCCCTATCCAATTGTTTTTTTCATTTGAAATCGAGCGTGTAATTTTTTTTCCATCCTTATCTCCCCCCCCCCTTTGTTTCTGCCCCACGACGAAATTCCCCCTTGGCGGTTTGAGCGTGACTTCCCTTTTAAGGTCTCTCTTTCCCGTTTACTAGATATGGCCTGAGCAAACACTTTTTTGCACCCTTGGTTTGCCTTTTTTTTTTTTTTGCACCTTTCCCCCCTGCTTGCTCCCCCTTTCCTTCCCCCCTAGGATTTCTTTCTCTTTTTTTTACCATGTCATTAAGGGCCAATCCTTCGTCCTTTTTCCCCCCCCAAGGGTTTTTCTCCTTGGGTTCCCACCTGGAGTCGTTCATCCTTTTTGTTTCCTTTTTTTCGAGTTTTTTTTTGGAAAGATTATATTTTTTTTCTGCAGTAATTCATCCCCATCCTTCCCTTTCCCCCCCGTTGTTGTTTTTTTTTCCTTTTCATCCCGAGTTTCGATGATTGAATCTCCCCCCCCCGCGAGAACATCACACACTCCCCTAATGAACACCCAACCTCTTCCTCCCCTTTTTGACCCTTCTCACCCCTTTTTTCCCCCCCAGTGCTGCCCCCCCCTCTGAGGATTTGAAGCCCCCCCCGTTAAAGCCATCATCGCTTTCCTCTTACATAGGTAACCCCGGTAGAAAGGAATGTTTTTGCCGTGGCCCGCTTGCCCCCAGGTTTGAAAGTGTTTCCCAGTTGAACCCACCTGACACCTCACTTCCTTCTTTCCCGGTCTTTGCCTGTCCCGCCAACGCTTTGAAATTCCCCTTTACATCTCCCAACCTCTTTGACTTTCTGTCTTTTTAACACACTTTTTTAGTTCTCTTTTCTTCCCACCCATTGAAACTCCCCACCCTTTGGCCCTAGCTCTCTTTTTTCCTTCTTTCCCTGGGAAGACAACTTTTTTCCGCTTTGATTGATTATATTTCAAGTTTGTAGATTCTGCTGACCCCCTTTTGGGACCCTAGCCCCCCCTTGTTTGTTTCGAAGTTTCAGTGCCCATGCCCCCCCCCCTTCCCCCTGTCCCAGAAGTACCATCGTAGTTAGGACGTAGTAATTTTAGAAGTATTTTGCCCCTTCCCCAACCCTCCCCCCTTTTTTTTTCTGTGCATCAGTGCCCTTCCCCCCCCCCGGCATCCTGCCACGATAACTCTTAGCTTGCGTATGTCCAAAACCTTTTCAGTTGTTTTCACCCACCTCCCCGTTTTCCCATTTGCTATTTTTGTATCTGTTTCCACCCAGCATTCCCCATCTGCCCCTCCCCCACTCTTTTTGGCTTCGGCTCCAACCATCATTGTCTCTCCAACGGCATTCCCCTCTCCTTTGTGAGCACCCCCCAATCGCATCCGCTCGCGTACATGCCAAGGTGTGCTTTTTGGGCGTCATTCTCACTTTTTTTTCCCCCCCTTCGCTTCTTTTTTTCCACCGCTTTTCCCGTAAAATTTCCCTGTTTTGGTAAAGGTTTTTCCCCTCCCCGAGACCCACAATCAACCAATTCCCTCACGCGTTAATTGGTTCGATACTTTTGCGTTCTGTTTTACTATTGTTTCCCCCCCAAATGAATTTTGGCGGACTTTCCCCCAGCCCGAACCCTCTCTTGCCCTGAACTTTGGTGTACTGGTTTTTTTCACCCTCCCCCCCCGTTTTACCCCCACCCAACACCCCCCCCCCCTTTGTTCCACGGTTGAGCGTTTCCCTTGCGTCATAGCGTCTCCAACTCTAGACTCCCTACTGAATTTTTCATCCTCCGCACCTTCTTTTTTGTTCCCCTCCGAGCCTTTTTTTCCAACGTTTCTGTACCCCCCCTTCCTTTCCTGTTACGCACCGTCTATTTTTTTTTAAACTTAACCCATCCTTTTTCCTGTGGGGGGGGACCCAAAACTTTTCCTCCAACCCCCCATGTCCCCCCCCCGCCCCTCTTTGTAGCCCAGACTTTTTTTGCGCCTTCAGGGCCAGTTTTGTCCTCGTACCACCACTTTTACACACCGGCTAGCTTGGATTCTCCCCTTTCTCTCTTTTTTCCCCCCCCCCCCATTGTTTGCGTCCCCTTTTTTTCCTCCCCCTGCCTTCCCCCACCCCTTCCCCGTTCCACCTGTTCCTACCCCCCCGGTGTTTCCCTTCCCCCCAATATTCCAGTACCCCTCACCAAAA
>Ga0179593_1278185_pt1 | contig 16513 bp, 11 predicted proteins | sample CZODoug2_1_08_16_FD_185931 | JGI IMG/M metagenome (GOLD analysis project Ga0179593, IMG submission 185931) | Vadose zone soil fungal communities from Angelo Coast Range Reserve, California, USA - CZODoug2_1_08_16fungal (PacBio error correction) | ecosystem: Environmental > Terrestrial > Soil >... | reverse complement strand
TAAAAGGTTACCCCCCCCAAAAAAACTTTTCGCATGTTTTCTGTCGTGGTTTCGTATGAGAAGGCATGATCGATCGTCCACCGATTTTACCTTCCACCTTTTCCCTCTCCCCGCCTTGTATTCTTTTCCCCACAGTCTGTAGGATCGAGATGAGCGCGAGTATCCACCGGACAATCACGGAACCCCCCCGAACGTAAGATACATGTCTGTCGTTTCCTCTCTAACACGCTCGAGTTACCTTTTCTTTTTTAGATAATGAATTTAAAAGCCTTCTTTTCGGATGAGCCCCGGTTCTTCTCAACTCTATTCATTCTACCTGATCCCCCCTAAGTCCATTCTCCCCCACTCCCCGACAGAAAATTCCCTGCCCATTATGGAGGGGAGGCCCCGCTTTCCTTTCCACCCCTATGCCGACCTTTCCCACCCTTTTGGAATGTTCGCGGGAACCCGAATCCTGTGCCTCCCGCTGTCGATATAAGGGCTCGTCCGCGTATCCCCCCCCCCGTCGGCTAACTTAAAGGACTTGATCTCCTTCATCTTATTATCCCCCCTTACAGATTCCTTCTCCCTCCGAGCTCTCCTATGTAGAATCGGCTGTCGAGGATATTCTTAATCGGCCTTTGGTCTTGTCCAATCGCTGATCTGATCCTCTCTTTTCTCCCTCCCCCCCCCCCACATTATTCCTCCCCCCGATCGGCCGAGAACAGATTTTGCCCTGAAACCTAGGCGTTCTCTACCCCCATAAAAAGTAGATGCAGATCCTCCTTAAGATGGCTGCATTGACCTCAATAGTTCCGGTCTAAATCGTTCTTCCCCCCCTCCCCTCTGATAAGGTGCTCCCCCAAGGGCCGACATCACCTTACTCTAGAGGGTCCTCCCTATACATCTGTGACACGTCCCCCCCTCTATGAGCAGATACTGTCCCTCCCCATTCGAAGGGATCTCTTGACTAATTTTTTAGAATGTGTTTTCTCGGTCATTTTGAAGGACCCTCTGCTTACCGTTTACCCTGGCTCCCTTCCCCTCTTTGGAGACCGCTTTCCCCTCTTTGAGCGCGGAGTCACACGACCCGGTAGCGTATCAACGAGCCGGAACCTTTCATCCCTCTGCAGGTGACCGTATTTTCCTAAGGCTTCCGTTCTCTCCCCAGTAGACTTCGTTAATGCCCACCCCCCCATCCGGAAGGCCTCGGCCCTGAATGTAGAAGGAGGAGAAAAAGTTTTTTTCCTTTCTTTTTTTAGTAGCAAATTGGCGCTTCCTTTGACTCCCTGGTCGCGACTTATAATCTCCCCTCCCTGCCCTCGTCCCTGGTTTGGACTATCCATCTCCATCGCCCGAGATGGGAGTAGAGCGACTTTAACCCCTGTCGGTGAAGGGACAGCGGATCTTTTTTACTTGTCGGAAATTGACTCTCTCTTAGATTTTTTTTCCCCCCTCCTAATTTGTCTACTTAAAGGTCTCCATAAAAGTCCCTCTTTCCTCCCTTTTTGAACGAGTTCAGACGATAGACTCCCCGATCGTGGGAGATGGGATAGTCCCCCCTCCCTAGGGAATGTTTTAAGTGAAGCTCTGTCAATCGAACCCGCGTCGTCCCCGTTTACGAGAAACTTGGCAGAGTATACCCTCCTTTCCTCCCCCCCAAAGGGTTCTCCGAAGGATCCATTTTAAGAGGAGGTGGTTTTCTCCCGAAATTACTTAACTGCGACCTTGCCCCTTAGACACGCTATGTATGGTGAAGACCATATCTTCCTTTTAGATTGCCTTCTTATCAGTCCGCTTTCTAAAGGGAGTAGGCAGGACTTCTTTTTCGGGAAAACGCGTTTCCACTGCGGGTAACGGAGGGCAACGTGGGCGCAGGGTTAAAGGGAAGTTTTACTTCGGGTTTTTCTTTTTCCTTTTTTTTTTTGTTTTGGGTTTTTTCTTTCTCTTTTTTTTTTGTGGTTGTGTGTAAATTAAACCCAGACTTTCCACCCCCCCGTCGAGCCTAGCTAAAGGCACGGGAATCCCAGCCCTTTTCAAGCAGGCTCATCTTCCTCCCCCCCCGCGGTTGCGGGTCAATATTTAGCTGACATCGCCATCATCTCGCTATTTCCCCTGCCTTACGTTGCTGTAGACCTCTAATCGATTTCGTCCTCCCCCCTTACGTTTTTCCCGGTAATAAGAGGTCCGGACCTCTTGATAGACTCGTGAATTTTGTCTGATTCCATCCTTCATGTCGGTTTCTTCCAGCGTGGTTTTTTCTATCTTTGGAGGGAAATGCCCTTGGATGTTAGTACAGATCGTCGCGTCCTGATCGCGCTGCCTCGCACCAATAATGGACCTTCATGCCCTCTCCACCTTTCCCTATCCTCTATAGGCTCCCCTTTCCTCCCTTGGCCGATTTAAAGGCCCCTGGCTGTCTCGAAGGATTCTCCTTGCTATAGACGACGGTTGGAATATGTTAATAGACCGTTCGTCGAGAATCTGTCATGCCTTGTGTCTCTCTCCTACCCAGCCGTTTTACCCCTTTTTACCTATTAGATGCCCCCCCCTTCGTCCGTTTCGTTTTTTTCTTTCACGGTGCCGTTCGTTGAGATTAGCATTTCTAGGTAGGGCACGACCGTGTTCTCTCCGCTCCACCTTCCTCTTTTTACATTTCTTTTCTTTCGTAAAGCACCCATTTTTTTCCCTCCGTTATGTGTTTTCTTTTTTTTCGCGAAAATCTCGCATCCCACATGACTGAGGATGCAGGTTATTGTCGTGTCCTTAATAGTCCCCCCTTCACATTGCCTCTGAATAAGGGTGTTTTAGCCCCTCATTGAGGCCATTAGATCTTGAAGGTGACTAGGTCTCTTCTCACCCTCGGTAGGAGAACATAATACCCAACTCCCAACCGTGTTCCCTTGTGTGGTTCCTTCCCTTTCTTAACAAAGACGGTCAGGAGACCCAAGTTTTTTTTTTTTTGAGATCAAAGTCGGACAAATCTCTTCTCTCTTTCTGCTAACCTCCACCCCCCCCACGTCTCTCTCCCCCCCCTTCTTCCTGGTTTTTTTTTGTGTTTCTCTTCTTTGTCTAAGTTCAAAGAAGAAGAACCCTTGAAATATGAAGGGCTTTTCACTCTCCTTCCCACATCTCCCCTACTTCCTCTCTGACCTTCTCCGCTTGATCCATGCTTTGTCCCCCCCCCTCCTCTCCAAGAGCCCCTTACGTGAATAGGCGCCCTTTTTTGCTTTCTTGCCAGCGGAATGGCGGAAGAAGACTTAAGTTGCGGAGACGTGCTTCGGCTTTTTGGCACGGGCCCACACTCCTCTTTCCCTCCAAACCCGGATAGTATTATGTATGATGGCGCTTGCTATTGATACTAGTCAGTAGCCGAGTCTATTGCTGCCCATTTAGAGCCGGAAGGGCGTCAGCTAACCCTTTGAACAGTATGCCCCTTTTCAAATTACTATCTTTCTTTTCTGAGCGTGGGAGAGATGTTAGGATAGTTGGTCCGACGACCCAGCCTGGCTAAGGCTTCGAATGCGCTTTTGAGAGTTTGTTCGAGGTTACTGTGATGAACAGGTATTTATCTCGAGTAGGGGAATAACTCAAGACTTTTGTTGTTGGGAGATATCCCTTACGTCTCCCTCACCTTCCCTTTCCCCCCTGCGCACACATTATTCGAAGATTTCCTCCGGACGGCCGGCTGGCGTCAAACAACTTACCAAAATAGACCCCCACCGCCACTACAGACCCGTCTTTCCAACCCCGTGACGAGTACTCACCTTTTTGGTATAACCTTTTATTCAATGCCGGTAATTCTTAGGGGAATCGACTCTCTGATATAATAGTCCAATCTAATGAAAGAGACCCGAAATCCTCATTCCCTGGGCAGGCCGACGCAGAATCCCTGAGTTGGAAACAACCACCCCCTGTCTTGAAAGAGTCTCCTTCCAACGTGTCCTCTTCTGTACTTACCAAATCAGACTTTCCCCCCCTGCCAAAAGTTCTCTTTTTCAGTAATGAGCTGGTAAGTCACCTTTTCTTTACGCAGCCGCTCCACTCAGGCTACCTTTTCGAATCGATTTATTCCGTTCCTTCTCTTTCGTCTAACTCCCTCAGATTCTTTTTCCCCCTTTCAGTTCACCCCTCCTATGTATACTACACACACTACAGGCCGCACATTTGTTTTTTGACGACGTCATTTTTACCGCCCCCTGTCTGTTCGATTTCTAATAATAGAGTGTTTCTCTCTGGGTCTCTCCACCTAGATTTAGCCCTACCATTCTTTTACCTTCCAAAGGCTCACACACCCCCCAATCTACGACTTTTTGATTTCGTTGCGCTTATCTTCTGCCGACCTATTTGTCCCAGTCCTAGAAATATTCCACCCTAAAATCTACGGAACCCTCTATCTGACTGAGACCCCCCCGTCGGGAGAGCGCGTAGAGGAAGAATCACGCCTTTTAGACAGAACAACGGCTAGACCGCCGTGCCCGTCAGGGCGTAGAGCGGAGGGCAGAGCGATACCCACGATATGAGGGAACTTTCTTGGACGTATTCTTTTTTCCTTTTCCCCCCAGACTGATGGTGTTCGGCGGCTTACCCTGTGGGTTCCGAGCGTGCACTCCTTGAGTCAGGTCCTTTCAGTCCCCAAGAAGTGCCTTTACCAACACACCCTACCGCACAGAAAATCCACTCCTTACGGAGGCCTTCATGCACGCTTAAGTACCCTCTATGAAGCCAGCTTAAACCTCCCCCGAAGGCGAGGACGACCACCCCGCGGGCATTCTGAAGTGCTCGCGTGCGCAACACAAGCGAACTTTCCGAGATCCCTAGCGGCTAGATCCCGGGGCAGAATCAAGTAGGACATTCAGCATTATCTGATCTACCCTGATACGATCTTCCGTCTCGATCCTCCTGTATTCTTCACAACTCTTATTCGCTGATTCCTGAATGCTTTTTTTCATCCTAGTCTCTGCCCTCCCGATTACACTCCCCATTAATTTTTCAACCCCCCCAGATCGAACCCGAACACGCTGCTCCGGAACTTAAGTCTCCTCTACCACCTAACCTTCTCGTTATATTTTTCCTACCCCCTTCGTGGCTTACTTGACCCCCTTAAGGTTAAAATCGGAACGATCTCTTATTCTTCACCTCTGCCATACTGTAAGTGACCGACACTAAGATCCCTCCTTATCAAAATATGCCCCGTAAAAAATATGGATTTACTCGTTCTTAGTCTCACTGGAATTTCCTCCCAACGCCCTTCTCTGCGCGAGTATCCTCCCTGAGGAATTTGGTGATGACTCGGGTATGGTCTTCTCCTCCCCGCTCTCCTTTCCCCACTTTTTTCTCCTGTAATCCGGGAGACAACTCTTTGTTGATTTTTTGCCCGCTTGCTTCTATTCCTTCTCCCCTTCTTTTCCCCCCCTAGACCTCTTCACCCTTTAAGACATATAAAGAGTCGGCTTCCCCTTTTAAACAATAAGGAAAGTGTCGTCTCCCCGTTTCCCAAGTCTTCCTTTAGATCCTTCTCCCACCACCCCCCCCGACTGCAGACTGCGTTGGAGCACCTAGAACAAGGGGATTTCCTCTTTTAGTAATGCAAATTGCTCGTCCGTTGTCAAGCTCCAGTTTATTGATCCTCCCTAGATAGTCTTACCCCCCCACTCCCCCCTTCAAGGGGTGGCCTGTACTACCTTTCCCCAGAAGAATCATGGCTGTGCTTCTCCTCTACACTACACAGGTGACTGTCTCTGCTTGAACTTGTAGTCTGTAAACATTCTCCTCTCTCCTTCCCCCTTTAATGTTCTTGTTGTTTGTTGAGTCAGCCCTTCTTTCAGAACCCCCTAAATCCCTATTCCCTTAAGGTTCTCGATCGTTACGCCACCAGCACTTGATGCCCCATTCCCCGTCCCCAACCTTTGAAACAGTTCCTTTTCCTACTGCTCGCATTTCGATCTCCTTTTTTAAAACGGGCAAGTTTCCCGCTCAATTGAGTGTCCATAACAGTCCTTCAACGAAAAACCTTTTTTGCCGGTCAATTCTAACCTGGTCCCCCATTCTTGGGGTTCGGCGATCGCGAATTCCTTATCTTTGCGCAATTTTATCCGCATTTCACTGCTCTGCCATACGGTTTTCAACGAGGTAGATTCTGCCTGAGGCTATTTGCAATTTTACCCCCGCCTGAAGATCGTCCCAAGAGTTTAACGCTTTGCCTCTCCCGTGGTACGGGCGCGTCCTCCCTTCCCTTGGAAGACTTCATCTGTGTCCACCTTTTAACCCCGATGATACCGTAGAATTCGCTCCTTTAGACACGAAGATTGGGACTCATACATTAGAAGGATAAACTCGCCCTGGCTCGCTTTTTTTCTTTTCGTTTTAATATTGTCCTATCGCACTCCCTTTGTAGTTTTGTCCTCCGGATTCCCCCTCCTAGCTTCCTCCTTTTACACCCTGTTTTTTCCTCTCTTAAGAACTCCGGAGTGAAGTCTCTTTTCCCATAGAAGTTGTAGGTTGTATAAGACACGCCTTCGCCCGACTTCCATCGCCCGCTTCTTCCCGAGATGGTGTATGTTCCGAATTGGATGTCTTTCCTCCCTTCTTTTTGTCTACTTCACTATAATCTATTTACTTATACCCTCCCTCCAACTTCCGCCCCAAGATTTAGACTCGTAGAGAGCGGGCTTCAGTCCCTCACAGATTCGATTTCCTTCCATTACCCCCGTATCTCATCAGGTCGGCAGGACTTGCTCCTCAGCCTCAGTTTTCGATGTACTCGCCGTCGATAGAGCTTTTGCCTGAAAGAGGTGGTAGGATCAGACTTCCCCACCGGAACTGTGACAATCCCTTTGCTCTCCTAGTCGTCTGACGTTACCCCCCCTACATAATTTTCGTGAAGTTTTCGTTTGTCTTGTATGTCCCCCCTTTTTGAAGTCTTGCTTTCCCCAAATTCGTCTTACTTTGCGCCGTCAAAAAGTGTCGAAGAACCAGGCAAAAGGCAGGAGGTTTCCATTTTTCTCATAATAACGGCCCCCTACGGTGTTTTCTTATATCCTCCTCTCAGTCCTTCCCTGACTGCAAGTCCGGTTCTGCAATCTTTCGTGGTCTACGGCTTTTCCCTTTTCTTTGCCTCTTCGAGCCTAAGGGTTTCGCCTTTTTTCTCACTCCCCGAGGAGGAACCATCTCTCTTGAATCGTGAAATCGGGTTCCCGAACCTCGGTATGGTACTGACTCCCCAGCCACTAACACGTTTACTTGGTTTGTTTTCCCCGTTTGGAACGATCCCTAAGGTAGTAGAAAGAGTCTTCGGAGATACCCCCTGTCGGGTCCCCCTCTATTGGACTTCCCCATTTTTTCTTTTGAAACATCCCCCCCCCCCCCCCCCCCCCCCCCACCCACCCCCCCCCCCCCCCCCCACACGGAGACCGAACCCCCTTCCCCCAAATGTGAGGACGTTGATTGTTCTTAGCATACGCTACCCCCCCAGCATTCATGGACCCTGCCGTCTCCTCTGAAGACAGCAGCCTGAACTGGATCTTCCTCTCAATTTTATCCTGATTGAGATCCCCCTTCTTCCCCCCAAACCCCATGACCTTCCATCTCCTTCTTACTCTTCTCCTTGCGTGCCTCCTTCTGGCCTTTCCTCCCCTAAGCGGCAAGTGGTCCGGAGCCGGCGTCCTGTTTCTTCCATTTCCAACCCTTTTTGCTTCGGTTAGAATGCCTTTGTCCCTTCTTGGAGCTGAGATTGACTAGATTAGCCCTACTCGATTTTTTCCGAAACTTAGAGTGCCGGGAAGTGATCCGATAGGAATTCGACAAGTCTTGCCTCCCTCCGTAGCTCCTCCTTTTGCTCCCTTTGCTTTGTTATTTTCTCGTTGCCTTTCTTTAGGATCTTTTTTTCTCCTCCTCGGCCGGCGCTACTCAGGAAGCGTGTGAGCCTTTTCTTTTTGTCTTCTTTTAGGATCCCTTTCATTCTTATCACCTATATTTGAATAATAATCAGTGTGTGCTGGCTCTCGACTACAAGACTCCTTTCCTCCCTACCCCTCTTCCCCTCCCAGATACCCCGCTTCCGTACAGACCAGATGAGAAAGGACCACTTAGGAGGAAGAACCACGGGACCCCTTCCACGTTTCGAAACAAGATTTCATACTCGCCAATGAGTCCCCCTTCGTGCTCTGACATTCCTCTCGGGCAACCTTCTAGAAGACCTGAAAGGCAGAGAGTGGCTCCCCCCTACCCCTTTGCTACTCCCCTCTCCAACGTTCAAGATCCCTACATTCTCCATACTATTCCGTTTGAAGGCCCCCCCCCGCATCAGAGGTGGGACCCCGTTCCCCAAAACCAAACGTCCTCTCTTGACAACCTTGACCTCTCTCCTTCCCATCCGGCAGTTTTCGTGGACACCGCCCCCCAGGGGGCGCCAGTCTACCTCTCTTGGAAGTTTGACGGTGTGGTGTCCCCCCCCCCTCCCCTGAGAAAGAGGATACACTTTCTCCTTCCTATCCGTCCAGAGTTTTTCTTTGCTCTTCCCCAGGAAGACTTCTGGTCACAGTCGGCTTGTGGCCCCCTATCCGGCTTTTGGAGATGGAAGACAAACCCCCCGTCAGACAGTGTTTAGACTTCTTTCTAAGTTCTGGGTGTCGCGTAGGACTCCCGACACCCTTCTTCCCCTTTCCTCAGACTTCTTTGTTCCGAGCAAGATTTTGAGACTCCCTCTTCCTTTTGTCCGTTCACCGGGTTTCCAACCCCCCCCTTTTTATTTGAAGGTTGATTTGCTTTTTTCTTAGGCTTCGGGACCTGACAGATGTCGGCCGTTAAAACTATTTCAACTTCCCCCCCCCCACTCATGCTCCTTTCCGGATCTCGACAACTGTCGATTAGGATGAGAATTGATTCTAGTAGAAACTTTTTTAAATCAGGCGCCTTTTTAAAGTGAAGTACTTGATGGAGTCGATGCGATTTAGCTTATCCCCCCCAGAATGGCTTCCATTTCTGCCTTCTATCTTAATCAATGTTAACCTATTACAGGTTTAACCTTTTATTTCTAAAAGGGAGATCGCCCTGCCCCCCCTATCCCCCCTTGGTCGAATGCTTTTTCTCAAATTTCCCCCGTTTCACTGACAACTCCCCCCCCTCCCCCTGCCCACTTTTCAAAGAATTAGAAGGTGGCGGTTTCGTGCCTAGTCATGAAATCCCTTCCTTCCTCACTTAGTCCCCCCCGTCCTTTGGCTTGCGAGGCCTACCCAACCGTGTTTGGACATCTTTTGGTTTTTTTGCCTGGTGCCTGGAAACCTCCTCTTTTTTTTTTTTTTCCCGATGAACCATCGATTCTTTCGGATTATCCCCCTGCCCTTTCCCTCCTTACGAATCATCTTACCTATTTCCCTATTTCGAGCGTATACGTTTTCGAATTATGGCGACAATATTTTTGATGGAGATTTGAAGGGTAATTCTTTTTCCTTTAATGCTGATCTTGGGACCCCACCCTCCTCCTCCCCTCTTGCCGAAGTCCCCCCTCCCCCCCTCCTCCCCATATCGTCCGATTAAAAAGATTGGAGTGAACCTAAGGAGTTTTTTTCCCCCCCCCCTACACCCTTCTCTGTAGCTCCTCCCTTCCGACGCTGTTTTCCGTCATCTGACCCTTCACCTTGGAAGACTCGATTAGAAGGGCACCTAAGGACACCTTTGGACAAATCCCCCTCCGATCGAGGGCTGACTAATCTCCCTCTCTACCCCCACAGCCCCATTCTTCAATGGCTCGATGAGAGCGCATATTTTGGCTTTTATTGGGAAAATTTCCGTGACCTCTTTCCGCTATCTTCAATGAGCCCTTTTTGCTGAGCGTTTTTCTTGTTTGCTCACGTAGCTTCCGTTAAAAATGCGCGCAGTGTACCTCAGGGAGACCGAGCCGTGATTTTTTGGACAGAGTTTGACGATTCTCACCTGCAATACGAAAGTTAGGAGTCCCCTCCTAACTTTCCCTCCCCCCCGGAAGATCTCCCTAAGGAACGTGTCGATCGTTCTTGAGAAAACAAATCCTTCCCCCTTCTCTTCATCGGCCAAACACCAACTTCTCCCTTCCCCCTAGTCTGACTTTTCCCCTGGTTCTCCCCCCGTTGGGCGGTGAAGCTTGTTTCAGCCCCGTCTCTGGAAGTTGCCTAGATGTCTCCTATAGACCCAGCAGAGCGCCCCCCCTCCCCATTTGACGGTGGTTGCCAGACAAGTCCCCTTCCAAGCAGACCCCGCCTACGTTTCCTCTTCGACTCGGTTTGACGTGCGCGGCTTGAAATGTCCGTCGACTTCTTCCTCATATATATTGACTAATCCCCCTTTTGTTGATAGATAGTTCTTCCCCATTCCCCACACACTTTCCTCTTTCCCCCCCGGCAACCGAGTTCGCGCTTCCCGTCGTGTCTGACTTTGCGATGTTCTATACCCAAAAGTAACAGAGTTTTGACATGTTCCTCTTTTCTCAGTCGATCTCGACCCAGAGCCGTCCCCCAACGTAAGCATCCAATCCCGTCACAGCCTTCCCGTACACGCTGCGAAACTGCGCCGCGGCCAGGCTTTTTTTTGTGGGAGATAAGAGAATGGACGAATGTTGCTTCCCCTTTCAGTTATCGACACTATGTGGTTTCAGAAGTATCTTCCCCTGGCTTTCCCTTCTTTCGGCTCGGGGCAAGTATATCTGGCTTGCCCGGCTTTCCCCAACGGTTCATTTTTCTTCCCCTTCTACCGGAGTTGTCCCCCTTTCTCGCATGTTACCGTCTCACCTTCTCAACCATGAACACCCTTAGGTAACCACCTAGAATTTTTCCGATCTCTCCATGTAAGTTGGAACCTGCCATTCTTTCTCCCTTCTCTTTTGATCCGGGTTGAGATTGTTTAGAGGAGATCGATAGAGAGAGTAGGTCTTGTCCTTCTGCCTCTCGTACATGACCCCGTCTCTGTACGACTTGCCCCCCCCTTCACTTCCCAGTAAGTTCCAGCCTTAGGAATCTTGTCAGACCTCCTCAGGTTTTGCGTCTTACCTCGAATGAGGTGTTGCTACGGCGATTCCTGGGTCTTAATGTAATTTTTTTTCCCCTTCCCCCACCCCCCCCCCTGCGTCGCCGTTCCCTGCCCCCTCCTACGCCCCTCTAAAGCATTCATTCGGCCTGCATAGAGCTTGTCGACAAGTCCCCTAGCGCGCGTATCCTCCCTCCCCTGCAGATCTTATACTTCACTTGTGAATAGAATCATTGAGAATTGTTTTTTTTTTTTTCCCCTTTTTTTATGCCGCGGTCTTCATGAGGTCCCGTCCGCGCCTAGGTCCCTTCCCAACGCTTGTGTAGGTCCCCCCCTTTCCCCCCGAATTAAGACCCTTGTGACCCGCTTTTCAGATCGTAGAGTGTGCGGCCGCAACCCGCCATACTGCGTGACTCGTTCTCAGTTTGCTGTCACCCCTTTTGAGTCGGTGAGCTTCGTCACCAATGACCCTTCCCCCTCCCTTTTTTTATCGACCGTGGTTGCTGCCCTAAACGGAAGGCGGTGAATGGAGGAGAGCCAAGATCCCTCCTCCTAGCGTTGTAGTAGCTCTTTAAAATAAGCCCTCCCCTGTTTTGCCTGAACGTTAGTTGTTCTCTATGGCGGGGGTCGATTTTTTTTTTCCCGCTCTCATCTCCTCCGTTTTTTCTTCGACACGTTTCGGTCAATCGATTTTCGGGGACAATGGGCGTTTTCTCAAATTGGTGGCTTCCGGACCCTCCCCCACAATCAATTTCTTTTCCAGGTTGGTGTAACCTGGTGACCTCCTAATTTTTTTTGCGACCCGCGCGTGCGTACCCAAGTCGGACAAGAGAGAACGGTCGCTACGACCCAGTCCCTGGCTCGCCCATTCTTCCCAAATTGGGCCGCGATGGGTCCGTCTTCTCCAGTCGTTTCACCCAATTTTCCCTACCTTGAAAAGAAAGCTGCCGGCTTAATCGCCGACATGCCTCAACGGATAGTTTTTCTACTTCCGCTTTTGCGGGCGGTGGCCCCCCCCCCACCTTTCAGACCTATGAAGCTGCAATAGGCGACATTGACTGTGAGATCCTTGCAGGGTCTTTTCCCTCGGAAAAGTTTTCATTGAGAGAGGGGGTTGTGCCGGGCCCCCCTTAAGGTGCTGGACCTCTACAGATTTGATAGCCCCCTCTTTTTTCGCTGCCCTTGAGCCCTTTTCTGTGAGTAGGATGTCGATGCGCCCCTAGGACGGCACGGGATACACCTGATTCTCCGATGTTCCCGAGGCGCTGCGCCGGTTTTCAAGAAATTTGTAGCCTCTCCTCCAGTGGTTCTAATAGAGGTTTCTTTCTTACCGTTCCTTTTCCCCTGCGCAGAGTCTAATCAGGCGCGGTGAGTGATGGAGAGGGGGAGTTGATGGAAGGTCATTTTTTTTCTTTATATATCTTTCCTTTTTCCTCCGCAAATTTAGAGATCCCCTTCCTGACAATGTTTTACTTCCTCTCAGACAGTCACAGTCGGACCCTCCCCTGACTGCGCAGGACATGTTTTGAGGAGTACCACTATTATACGCCAGATATCCACGTCAACTCCTCCGTACAAGTCTTCGCCCTTTATCCCTTCTCCCCTTTCCTAGCATCGGGCTAAACCCCGAGATCCCTGGCCCTGAGGACTCGCATTGGCGGCCCGGAAATATGGTCTCTTCACCTTAGTCACTTTGCCATCCAGAAGCGACATAATATAAGGTGGAAGGTCTTCTGAAGCCCCCCTCTACGGTTGGCCCTGGAACCCCCCCCAATATCATCTTCCTGACCACCCTCCCGATGAGGCCTACAGTCCACCCGTCGGAACCCGACAACCTGTTTTCTCTTTCCCCTTAGATGGACTTTCCGGTGTTGTTTAAGAAGACGCTCACTCGGTTCCAACTCTTCCTTACCTAATATCCGTTTACTCACCCCCCGATGTCCCGGGAGATTCTTTCCTCCTCTCTGGCAAAGTATTTTCTTTCTCCCCCCATTATTACGGAGGCTCGACAAAAGAAGGCCTCACCCGCCCGTCCGGGTTTCTAGAAGTTATGTGTAGAGATCCGAATCCTACGGTGTCCCCTTTTTCCTGGGCGAGACCCTCTTTTTGTGACGACAGACCTGAGGGCCGTCAACGGTCAAAAAACCCCCAGGCCCTCGTGGCCTTCCTTTGTGTAGTCGGCTTCACAGATGGCGACCCAAGAGGTAACGGCCATATCGCTTGACGCCTCTGACGTTTTTTTACACCTTTTCTAGCGGAGATGATCTTTAGTACACCCGCCCCGGCAGAACCTTTTCGTGAAGGAACGGGCTCCCGGCTTCCTCCCTATCCCAGCTCGGCGTTTCACCGCTAAGCATGTAAACCAATGAAGGTCTTTCATGATGCGCCTTGTAGATCGCCACCCCCCCGGCGAGCCCCTCCTTCCCTTGAACTAAATCCTGGCTCCTCTTCACCCCAAGAAGTAGGGAGTCGCTGGAAGAGAGTCGCTACCCCTTTTTTGCCCCCCCCCAGGCTGTACCCAACCCCCGTGCAAGTTTTTTCGGCCTCAACAAACAGCGTGACCCATGACCCTATGACCCATTCTATGCCCGTCCCCACGGCGGATATATAAAGGCCGGCTCTCCCCGCAATTAAGCCCATTTCTCTGATCTGGCCCCTATAGCATCGGCACGACGGTCTTCCTGTATACCATCTTCCTGAGAGGTCCTTTGAATGATGGTCTCGACTTGATTCTCTTTTCACGCGAAGATCTGCCTCCCCCCCCCCAATCATTTCCCGCACCGATATCGCCACTTTCGGGGCCTGGCAAATAACTGTTGATAACACTCACCCAGAGGGCTCTTTCAAGACTTACGCCGCGGATGACTGCCTCGTCGTTCCCCCTCGGTCCACGCTCGATTATCAGGCCCTTTTTTGCTTTCACCAGAACCAATACTCGATCTATTGCCGACTCATATAAAGCGGACCCGCCCCCTCACTGTATCATCATCGGCCGGAATGATGCCTTCCCCCAGTGAAGTTCTACGCTCTTAGTAAGAGAGGCTTTCTCGTTTGTCAGGTGCATACTCTTTTTTAAACACATTGCGCGACGTGACTCAGGCAGTTCATCCAAAGCAAGGGAAACGCTTTCGTTGACTCGCTCCTTACTCCACACTTCGCCATTCCACCACCTCAATCTTAACCGGCGCAGCCAGTCTACACATAAGCCGTGTAGACTGCCACGCTCACATCCTTGCTGATCGCCCCCCCAACTCTTCATGGCAGCCGTTTGCTATTGCGGCGGTCGCAAAAAGTTTGTTTTTTTTATTTGTAGTCTTTTAAAATTTTTCTCTTTCCCCTTTCCTCCCAGCTTTGATCAGATCTGAACTCGCTTCGTTTCCGCACGGTGCTGGTTCTCTGTTTCCTAAGCCAATATCCCCCTGCATCTTCGTATGTTGGTCTTCTAGTCCGGAAATAGGCTTCAGCTTCCGTTTTTGTCCCCCTTTTTTCTTAGACCTTGAGTCTAATATATTCTATAACTCAGTTGTTTTTTAGATGCGACTTCTCCCGACACTTTCAAGACGCTGCCTGCTTTCTCGCTTCTATGCTCTCGTCTTCGCTTCTTCGTATGGGCTTAGTTCCCCTGCAATCGGTTCACCAATGTTTTTTCCGCAGAGAGAGGTTAGATAAGCCCCCCTTGCACAACTTCAGCGCCATTTGCAGCCACTTACTTAACCCCCCCAAACCCTTGTTATCTGGGCGCCCCCCATGAGCTTGACCGTCGCTTGTGGGAGATAAGACTCCGGCCGATGTGCGCTTCGATTTCAAGTTCTGATTGTGAGTCCTCTTTCTGCGAGTCTTCAGATTACGGTCGGGCCCCCGGCGAAGGCTTATGCCTTTAATCTTGCAACGAGTTGAACGGGCTCCGGACGGTCAGGCCGCTTAAGGTTTTTCCCATTAATTCTGCACCCCCCTTGACCCGAGACCAACATTATTAGCTAGAGACTTTAAGGTGGGAATCCAGCGCGTTCGAGCGCTTTCCTCCAGATTTGCGGGCTTCTTTTCGATGAGATCGCCCCGACTAGTAGTTCCACTGACCGTATTTTTTCCCATGATAAGGCTCCTCGTGCTGTGAAAAGGCCGTACCCCCGAGGCAGTCCTTTTCTTGATCGGAAATAGAGGGAGGTGGCTCCTCCAGAATTATTCGCCCCATCGTTGTTTTTCTCGCCTCTCGTCTTAGTGAAATTCCTTTGTCTGTCGTTCAGCGTACTGTTAAAGCCCACTCGAGTCTCTCCCCCTCCTTGAAATTGCAGACGTCTCAACTTGCCGCCCCCATATGCGGAGAGAGCCTCTTTTCGTACTTGATCCCCTTTCTTGGCTATCAGGATAAGTCTCCTTGTCCGAATTAGTGATTCCCCTTGATTATTAGTCTACTGCTTTAATCGAGGGTCCTAACCCCCCCCCGTCGAATCTCCTCTTTCCTTCTTCTGAACGCTGGTGTGTTCCCCTCCACTAACTGTTTGACTCTGTCTCATCTATTGTGCTGAAGCTTGAATCCCCACGACCATTACCTTTCTCTTATTGTCGTCTGTTGTTCGTTTTTTTCCCCGGTGCTCTCCCCCTCCTGACAACTCTCGGTGCTATCCCACCGTTCTGCGCAAGCCTGGCCCACCAGGGAAGGTCTAGGTTTTCCTAGGAGCCCGCAAATTTCTTTACGCTCGTGGTATCCCGCCTGTAAAGCCCGAAAGACTGAACTTTTTTGGTTTCAGGGCTGTTGTGCTGGAGCGACAGATCTCTACTCTCCTTAAGGGGTGTTAGCGAGACCCGAGGAGGACTATACTCTCCCGGTTGACCCTTTCCCCCCCTAAATCTGTTCGGAAGCCGACATCCACCCCGAAACCTACCCCCCTCTTAAAGGTGTGGGTTTAACAGGTGACCCATCCCGAATCCTCGACCAGCGAGTCTTCGCTCCCCCGCCTATTACCCCCGAGCGGAATTCGTGCGCTTTTCAGACCACAACGGGCGATCCCCGCCCCCACCCTGTTCGGCGGATTGTCTTTCGAAGAAGGATAGTTCCCCGTTCAGACCTTTCCGAAGAGGTTTTTCCCCCCTCCCGACAGCTAGAGCCCTTCCTCGTCGTGACCTTAGCCTCCTTGCGCTTCTCTGGCCCCAACCCACGGCCGTCATCCAGGCGGAATAGGCTCCACTGTGGTGTTTTCTGTCCCGCGAATGTTATTCCTTCCAGCGTTCAAGTTTGTTGTTAGCGGCTTGGTGTTGTTTCCAGGTGCCAACAGGCGTGATTCTTTTTCGCCTGACCCTTGATAGCTTCCCGCCCTCTTGCGATTGAGCCCTCTTCGTGCAGCTTCTCTCGGCTAAATCTCGGCCTGCAGGGTGCGTGATCGGATTTCCCCATCTTTTAGCGGCGAGAGCTTTTGACATCTTGGTTAGTTTATTCCGTGGGATCATCGTGAGTGATCCTTCGCCTCCTTAAGGTCAGCTGAGAATAAGTCGCTGTAGCCTGCTGTCTTTGATGGGTAGGCTGAACCCTGCCCTTTGT
>Ga0179593_1554254_pt1 | contig 16514 bp, 18 predicted proteins | sample CZODoug2_1_08_16_FD_185931 | JGI IMG/M metagenome (GOLD analysis project Ga0179593, IMG submission 185931) | Vadose zone soil fungal communities from Angelo Coast Range Reserve, California, USA - CZODoug2_1_08_16fungal (PacBio error correction) | ecosystem: Environmental > Terrestrial > Soil >... | reverse complement strand
GCCGGGAAGCCGTACTCACAACCTTCGCACAGTTCGCCGCGACAGTCCGATTTTAGTTTTTCGGGATGGTGAGAGTAGCGTCGAGTCGATCAACACGGCATCGTCATAGCGCCTCCCTAGGATCGCGAGGATCATCGTTTTTTTGTTTTTTTTTTTTTTCCGCTCTTTCCCCCAGGATGTATTCAAGCAGATTGTGCAATCGTGCTCGTCAAAGTTTCACGTGCTCAACAGTTGTGCAGTTTAGTGGCAGACTGCTGGCCTGGTCATTTTGTAGGACGTATGGGAATTTGCATCGTATGTTTGCCTCCCTATGATTTGATTGATTCTCCATGACCAGCAAGTTCTGATCTAGGCGGTAAGATTCGCCTGAAATTTTATCCTTCCTATATCACCTCTTCTCTGTCTCAATCGCGGCGATTCACGTGACCCTGCCAGAGTGCGGCGTTTACCTGTTTTTTTCAATGCTTCCGCACGGAAATAACTTGTCCACGAGGAATGACCAGTGTGCTTCTCGAAGCCGCCACCGTCTGCGCACCAGACTCGTTGTTGTTGTAGGACGTACAGGAGTGCGAAACAGTGCCACGGGACTTCGACACCAATGCTAAAATGGTTCCCCCTTTTTTTTTTTTGAAAGCATCTTTTTTTCGTCGGCTATAATTCCTTAACTAGGGCCGGCTGAGTACACGGATGCCGTGCCCCCCGATCTCCCGAAAGTCCGAGGTGTGGAGAGTAAGTCGAAACCGGTTCTTAAGAGACTCGGATGGGCTTAGAGCCGGTTCTTGTTTGCTTTTGAACCAATCTCGATGTCTGTGCTGGTGGTATTCCTTCATGCATCTTGAAATATACGGTGATGAGAGATGTTCTTTTAGTTGGTCGGTCGAGGTCCGCGAGATTCCGTCCCTCGGCCCGGTCGCTTAGTTGGTACATGCAGCAGCTCCATCCCGGTTGACCCTAGCGAGGCTCCCAGAAGTAGGTCAGGGCACATGAACGCGCTACCCCCCTGACGTATCCCCCCACGAAACCCCGTCCTCTCTATGAGAGTTCAACACGCTTTCTTTAAGTCTAACAAACGCCGCTTGTACTCTGCCGAGCGTAGGCCCACACTAGCCGGCGGAACTTACTTTTTTGCAATGTTGTTAGACTGTATGTTCTGACCCTTCTGATAACCCGGGCCGCATACGCTGTCTTCCCAGTTCGATGTGTGCATGCCCCCTCAATTGCTGAAGGTTTGTAAAGCTCGTCCCTCCAACACCGAGAGAGCTTTTTGACAATGGGCCCTTTCCGCGGCTTCCTCCTCCACTCGCTTGTGGGCATACACGACGATCTCCTCGTACGTGCATCTTGCGAATACTAGTGGTTTGTTTTGGGTGAACGTTTCGACTTCACCCCTAAGTTGACTCCAGTTCCCGTCCCATTGAGGACGAGTCCCATTCGAATACCGGACCCAAACGAGTAACGATTAGCTTCTTAGACAGTTTTTGGACCCCGAGTGTGCTTAGACTGGCCTTTGTCGGAGCCCCCCTCAGTAAATCTTTGTCTGTAACGCGGAGCGGTTCAGGCCATCCTTTCGTGAGTTGATGTTTCAATAGATACAGTAGGGGCGTCATTGCCCCTCCCCGGCAATATTGACAGAACTTCACGATCTACGAGCTATTGTTTTCAGTGCGGCGCCGAACCTCGTCCTCGTGGGTCCCAAGACAAAAAAGGCTACATTCCTGGCGCGTGGTAGGCCCTACCAAGTCCCCTGCGACTTGAAGTAAGCGAGCCCGATTTCCGAAATTCGGCCCGAAGATGGGCTCCCGCTGACCCTCCTGTCGACGCGGACTTTGTCCAACCGTGCGAGAGTAAGACCATTCGGTTCGTGACCGAATTTTTGCGAGCGACCTCGTGACCTCCCTCAATACGAGTACCCCTAGTATTCAGCAACGGCCGGTACGCTGTGCCGCAGATGGTGTCCAGTCGCGTCGGTCTTGTTGACAGGTCTCGAGGTCCAAGTCCCCTGTCTTAGAACTTGATCCTGTCCGAGCTCGAACATTGTCCCACTTTGATTCGGAGACCGACATGCTTATAGAGTGGAGGCCGTCCGTTTGAGCCGAACGTCGATCGCGCTGCGTCGAGCGGAACCCCCCTCTTTTTTACAGATTGATCGGTCGGGTACCAACCCCTCTTATTGGAATTTCTCCTCCGCAGCGTTTGTGTCTCCCATCTGACGATGCCCGCCTTTGTTGAGTTGCGCGGTGGCTCGTCTAGTCAAGGTGGTGTAGAAGTTTAGGGCCCTCCCATTTATTCGAACCCTACCGCCCCCACGCGATGAACTTGAGTTCTTCCCCGTCGCAGTTGTAAACACTAGCCGCGCTCAGCCGTTACCCGTCGAGTGGACAGGCTTTCAGCCGAGAATGACAGCAATCACCCGGTCTTGTCCAAGTCCGACTTTTAATTGATCAGTTTTTCTCTGAGGGCGTAATTCCATCCCTTCTTTTTCTTCCTCTTTGTTTTTGCATCTTCCCTGCAGCCAGAATTTGCTCATTTACCTTCTACTGGGCAGACTTTTCTTTGCTCTTACTTTTCGCCTACCTTGGTTGCTATGTTTAAAGACGTGTATGTTCTTTCCGTTTTGTTGTAGACGATCCCCCCCTTTTGGGTGAACCATTTTCCACTCGCTGTTTTTCACTGGCTCTTTCCCTATCTTTGGGGCCATTTCCCCCCGGACTTGACGCTCGTGGCGGAGTCCTCGCTCAACTCAAGGGCACAACGATCATCCCCACATTAAATTTCTGATGCTGCTTTTTTCTAGTCCATCCCTCGAGGTTTCCCCGACTCGCATGGAAAGATTTTTTCCCCTAGTCAGTTCTCTATTATGATCCCCCCCCCCTGGACTGCCTCCACTCTATGCTATTTCCCTAGATCTGCTCCGGCAGTCCCCATTTACGTCACTTGCCCCTTCCTGCTCCCTTGACTGATGAGGCTACTGACATTGAAGGAGGTGCGCTGATTCTGCCAAACCCGTATCCGCCAGCGAGCGTGGACAAACCATCTTGTCAAGGTGTGGAGCATGAGAGCGGGATTGGAGGTCCGAGGTTTCGTTCAGCGCTCCCCCATTCTTCCTTGTCAGGCATACTGTTTTGTTCTCTTCCCAGGTTACACTTTCAGTTCGACGTGAGTTCAGCATGTCGCCCAGGTCTTCTGAAGGCTATGGTCAAGTCTTATCCCATTTCCCCTCTATGGCGTTTGTTCACCTCCTTCGACCACTTGACAGTTTTGGCTTCGGGTTCCCCCAACGCTGTGGACGCACCTTCTTTCGGCGCCGCCGCTCCAAAAAGGGACTATCTAAGATTTGCCTTTGATCTCTTGCTTGTCCCTCTTTCCGGTTGTTTCCACTTTCCAAATCAATGCTCCAGTACCCCGCAGACTACACCCCTTTGTCTGGCTCGATAGTCACGACATCCTTCGTGATACGGCGTTTGCCACTTGCCCGTACAGATTGATTTTGATCCCAGATTTTTTCCGTCCCCCCCCTCGGAACTATCGGTGTACGGTACTTGCCGCCCTGGGAGCTCGTTCTAATTGACGGTATTTGGAGCAACTTTTATTTGATCGCAGAACCCCTTCCCCCCAACTCACCCTTCTTTCTAAGAATGCAACGTTCGTATTTTCCTTCCAAAGGGTGCGACGTTGCGTCCAGCATCCGGCCTCCTTGTTACTTTAACCCCCGCTCCTTGTTTCAGGGTCTATCTGTACTGTCCATTTTTTTTCACTTCCGCTCTCTGGGCTCTGATTCCCCCTGAGAATGGGAGTTCATCGCTATCTTGCGCTCGCTGGGCGCGGAATGTTTGCGCCCCCCAAAAACTCATTCCCCTGTCCAAGTCCCTCCCCCCCTCCTGTCGTTCTCCCCATGTGCATCTAATCTTCGTTTGTTTCGGTCCACGACCTTAGAAAGCATCATCGCTGCTACGTGCGTTTTATACCTTCCTAGTGTTGGCATTTTCTCTTCTTTCCTTTCCCCTTTTTGTGGTGGGAGTGCTTGTAAGCGTTATGTCGTCTGTCATTTCTCGCTGCTGTCCTACGTGCAGAGGTAAAGCACTGTCCCTTACCTATCTCTTCCCCCCCTCTTCGGTGCAGCCACTTATATCAAGATGCCTGCTCTGGACCCACCACCTCCCCGAGTCGAACCCCCGAAAGAAAAGACTGCTCGCTCCCATTGTGTTTCTTCTAACGCCGGTCCTTCCCCTATACCAGATTAGTGATCGGACGGAGCCGTGACAGTCCGCCGTTCCCTCCGCGCGTAGTATGATACAACATTGGTTGTGAGATTCAGTTTAACAAACATTTTTATCCCTGTTCCTATCCCTTCCATGTTTTCGCCCGCCATGGGCAATCCTATACGGTTTTTCGTACCACACAAACACCTGCGGGTGGTGCGCAGCTTTTTTGCTTCTCTTCCGAGAATCCTTTCAAGTGCTCCAGAGGATTCCTCATTAAGCGGTTGCCGTTATGAGATTGACATTCCTTAATGGCGGGCAATGGGTTTCCATCGATCGGCTTAGAGTGAACTCATTGTGATAAATATTTCTATCATATGCTCATCTCCTCTCGGCCCAGATCCCCCTTCGTTCATGTCAATCCCCTCCTTTTTCTTCTCCGATAATCGGTCACCTTCCTTCAGTAAGATCGCGCCATTACCATTTCGGTTACACATCCCAGTTTGCCAGGGTAAGGTGGAACAACTTTGTCACGAGATTTGCACCTGCTGTTTAAGCACATGCCTAACCTCTCTGCCGATGCATACTTACTTGGGTGAATACTGACGTCTGCCGTCGTGTGCTTCGTTGGCGATTCGGACTACGTCCAGAAGCACATAAACAGATACTTCCTGTGCGGCGTTTTCGACCCCCCACAAGGAGAATGTTGTACCCAAGTCGTTATTAACTCTCTCTTTCGCAACTCAGATTGGTTTGTTTTGCGTTAGATGTCGGCCCATCCTTGTTACGCAATTCCCCCCGTGCCGCGACCTTCATTGATCCGGCAAAGAGATTACGAGACCCCTAGCACCCGGAACTTCTGTCCCCTTCTCTTCCCTTCCTTCGTCCTGACTAGCTTTCCTTCCCCCCTCTTTCGGATGGGAAGGGCCCACTAGCTTCACCACGAAACGTGCTTCCACGTTGAGCGCCATGGTCGTTTGGGCACTTTGTGTTAACACCTAAGGTATTTTCTCTCAGAGTTATGTTTGCGGGTCCCTTTAATCGATTATTTTCTTACCTCTTATCTCTTCGAAGGTTCTTTCCCCAATGAAAGACTAATTTTCGCGCTCGGCGCTCGCAGTCTAACGTGAGATCTCACACTGTAGCGCACCCCACGGCCCACTAACGCGTCCTCCCCCACAATTAAAAATCATGTTTCTTAAGTTGTAACTTTTTCTCACTTCTTCAGAGGTTCATGGCAACCCTGGATGAACTAATCTTCCTTCTTTCACTTATTATATCATCTAAGCTCCCTGCTTTTTTCACCCACTTTTTTTGTTGGGGTACCCCGTTTCCAGTTTTTGGTCCCCTCTTGCCCCCCCCCCCCCCCCCCCCATTCGAGACGGAGAAATTGCACTTTCCAAACTTGGTTCCCTCATCCCCTCCCCTCCTGTTTTGTGACTTCAATGCGGATATTCAGGTTTACCTTCTTGCAGGCGATATTCCCTTCCCTCTTTCGTCCCTATGGCTTTCCTTCCGAAGGTGCGGTGTTCTTACGAGCCGGCTTTGCTATTCGGGTGACACCCCCGATTTCCTTTGATTTTTTTCTCTGCTATACTTAGTTTCTTCGGCGGCGTCGTCCGAATTTCGTTCGGGCGCGAGATAAGTCACAATTCTTCCGTGGTATTTCATCTTGTGTTCAATTTCCCCCTCTCTTTCCTCCCCCTTTTGACCGTTCTCCCCCCAAAACCGAGGACTCTAAACGCGCTTCCACCTTCGCACTCCCACGCACACTGTTTAGAGAGGCCGAAAAGCCGGTTCGTTAAATCCCCCCCCTCAGCTATCTTCCCTCTCTCTGACACCCCACCTGGAGACACTTGCGCTTTGCCGTGATATCGGTTATGTCGTATACAGTCTTCTTGGACCTCGTAGACACTATCAGCTCTTTTTTGCATCTTCCCCCTTCTCTTCTCATTTTCCCTTTTCCCCTTCCCTCCCCACAAAGTGAGGATTCCAACCTGGCGGTAAGTCTTACCCTTCCAACACCGAGGCCGGGGAGGGAACCCCAGGGTCCTTGCCATCCAGTTTTTTTCGCGACAAGTAGTCCAACCCTTTTTTCTTGTCGACCCCCCTCGTCCCCTCTCTCTTTGATGCGTGAAGACTATATGTGGTCAAGGGAATTCAATTTTTACCCAGATTTACCCTTACCCATCTCCCGTCGCCATCGTACCCAGTCTGACCACACCTTGACCGATGGTATAGAAGATTCACACTCTAGTCTGAGCGTTTCTTTTGTCTGCCAGAGACTTTTGGGTATCCCATTCTAGGGCAGGCCATCCCTTGATTGGTAATGTACCTACTGAATTTTCTCTGTCTTACTATAACTTCCCTTTTTGAGCTCCCTCTCTCCCCGGGCCATTACCCAATCTCCCTCTGAGATAGGGTGTTAAGAAATAGGCCGTGATACAATTTCCTATTCTCCCGCCCCCTTTTTTTTTTCCCCCCCCAACACCTTTAGACATCGTCGCTTTTTCAGGCGTCCCCAAAGGCGAGCAACTGCGTCGGTCGATGGTCGACCCCCCCTTTGTCCCTGGTCCTTTTTTCTTCCCATGTTCCGCCACCCTTTCTCCGCCCCCCACAGTTATTAAAAACCTCTCGCACACGAGTTCCCAGGCACGTGGGATGGGCCCTGTCCACTGAAAACATCCAGTCTCCCCTCCTCTCAATGATCACTTCCTCCTCTTTTTTCCTGGCCCTGTTTCCCTCCTCTAGCTGTGGATAGGCTCCGTGACCCCTTCAATTGACTTTATTCGTTCCTCCCGGATCAAGATCGAACTTTACACATGTCCTTTCATGGTGCTTAGGATCCCCCCCGTTCTTCTCTTTTCCATCTAGCGCTTCTTTCTTCCCCCTTTCCTTGAAGGCCAAGTTCTCTAGATTGCCCAATCCTCAGAGATCTGTTCCCCAAAACCAACTAGCCCTGGTCTTTTCCCCTCTCCCCATGACCCCTTCTTCTCTCATTGACTTGAGCTCTTTTTCCTTTTTTTAGTTGCTTTCTCCTCCTCGTCCCAGTCGGGGGTTCTAATTTTCTTCCCTCAATGTATTCAATAACAGATGTCCAACCCCAGTCCCTCTGACAAAGAGTGCCCGACTCCCTTTTTTCTAGTCTTTTTTCACCCTTCTCCTCCTCTAACGCCGACCCCCCCGCCAGCGAGCAACCCTTCTCCCTGAAGTGACGAGAAAAATCCACCATTGTTCCCCCTCCTTCCGAATTTAGTCCTTTAATCCTTTTTCCCTTCCCCAGGACTTCCCTCCCCTCCCCCTCCGTTTGTTTTGATCTCTCTCCCTAAAAATGACCCTTAGCCTTTCAGTTCTTCCCCTACGGGTGCTTTCTCTCTTTTTTTTTTCGACTGGGTTGCTAGACTTTTCATCCGAGGGGTAGTTCTGTGTAAGATTTCGTGTGAGACCTCTTTGACCCCTTCTTCCTCCCACTCTTCCCCTTCTTCCCCCAGATGGCCATCTTTGCCTACAGAAATTGCTTTTGATCGAGTGCGGAGCCGTTCTTCGCGTCCCCCCCTCACACCTTCCTTGGTCTCGAAGTCACATGATCAGCTGCACGTTTCATCCCTTCAGTTTTTTTCACCATGATCCTTTCCCAGTCTTTTTTTTCTCGTGCCGAGAGATCTGACCCCACGGACGGCTCCCATCTATACCTCGTATTGCCACTTCCCGTCGGGCTCCTAAGCAAATGACAGTATTCACATGTTCTCAGAGTTTTCTCCCCGGTTTTTTCGAAGTACTCCCCCCCCCTTTTTCCTTTTTGTACGTCTCATCCCCCCTGATTCGACTCGGTCTCTTTCCCCAGTCTGACACGAGTAACCCTTCCATTGGTCAGTAATTTTCTCTTATGTGAATGATGGATTTAGTTAGAGTTTCGACCCTAAGCTTTTTTTCAAGTGCCTGGTTTATTCCCCCCCCCCCCTTTGTCGAAGGTGTTCCTCCCCTTTCAGCGCCTCTCCTATGGAGAAAGAGGAAAGTGTGGTCTCCCCTCGGGCCGCTCCTTAACGTCGATAGAGACCTTTGTAGATGCCTGCCGACCCCTTCTCCTTTCTTTTGAGTACCTTTTGTTCCTTTTGCCCCCAAACTTCTCCCTCTATGGCTCAGCCTTCCAACTCTATCTCAAGCGTTTCTTCTTGGTTTTTTTCCCGGGTGCTGCGTCGCGTAATATGGTTTTCAACGGGGGAATCCCTCTCAGTCTATACCTTACCCCCTCCATTTAAAGCTTCTTGACCTCCTCTCCCTCCCTTTCCCCTCAAAACCTTTCTTCTTGCCCCCCATTTGACCCAAACGTTTTCTCCTTTCCTCCGACCTCCGCCCTTTTTTTGTCCGGTGGATGGGACTTCGGTTCTCATGTGACGTGGCCCCCAGTCTTTCTTTCCCCCGTCTTTTCCTCTCAGAATTTCCTCCAATGTCTTAAAGCATGCACAAGTAAGCTTCCCCTCTTTTCCATAAACATGCGTCGTAGACGTCAGCCCCTGCCTAAATTTATGTCCCACCTTTTTTTTCAACTCTTCTCGGTTGTTTTCGTTTCCCCTTTTATCTTTTTTGGGATAAGTATTAATTGAGAGTAGTCCGACAAATTCGTACATACGGCTTTTGTCCTCGCGAGATGTGAGCGAGGGTTAAGCTGCCTTTTCTTCGAGAAACTAACTCTATCCCCCTGAACCCTTTACCGCCCCAAAATAATTCTTTTTTCCCGGTATACACGTCTCCAGGAAGAGTTCCATGAGTCTTTTTTTTTTTAGTCCACGAAAAGAGGAGCAGAAATTCTATATCTGGTGAGTTGTTACTTCCTATGGGGTCAGAGATCCTTTTCTTCCCTCATCTTGCCCCCCGCTGGACATTTATTCTCTCGCTATCCACATTCCAGCACGGGCGCTGCCCGACCTTTTCTCCTAGTCGTCCTCTTCTTCCTAGGTCTCCGAGTTAACCCAGTATATCATGATATAAGGAACAACCTCACCGCCATCGAGCGACACGATTAGACAGCCTCATCCGCAGTTCTGTTCCTCCTTTCCCTTTCCCCTATAAATCCCCCTTTTCTTGATGATCCCTTGGGCAGAAGCCTCCCTCTCTTTGTGCTTTTTGATCCCTACGAACAAAGAGATTGTTCCAATTTTTCTCCCCCTTTCAGATCCCTACTTCCTGTAGCCTTGGTTTCGTAACAAAAACCCCCCCTCGGCTTTTTTCCTGCCAGCAGCGTATTAGCTCCGCAGTCCCTTTCTGTGGATTTCCTCTTGAGTTGCCTCCCCCGGGTGCAGTGAAACCCCTCCCCCTGTGCCATCCTTGGCTTTTAATCTGGCACCTAGCCCGCATGTGCGCTCATCTTCTGACCCCCCTTCTCTACTTCTTTCCTTCCTTTTGAAATTCCTCAATTCTTGGAACCCTTTCTTCCCAAGCTCATCGGTCATCTCCCCCATCGATCCTTGCCCAGCGGACTCGCGACTCATACATTTCCCATCCCAGTCTTCCCAACCCTCCTTCACCTTTTTTCTCCCGTTAGTTTTTAATTCTCTTTCTTTCAACATGTCTGCTGTCGAACAAGCCTCCCTCGTCCCTTCGGATCGACAGGCAGTCCTTGAGGGCCTATCCGGCTCCCTTCTCCGTCTTTTTCTTTGCGATTCACTCCCGTTCTGCAAACCTACGAAAAGCTACTCTTCCTTTTTGCGGCGACTTTTTCCCTCTTTTTGAGTACCCGTATGGTACTCATTATATCTTCCTCCTCCGGTGTTTTTTTTTGTATCTTCTCCTTAACCCCTCTTTTTTTCCTGAACATTCCTTCGGCATCATCAGTCTTATATGCAAGAGGATTTTGCTTCTGGCATTCTTCCTTTTCCTCTCAAAACGAACCATGTCCCCCTCCTCGTATCCTTCGCCCCTTCTTACTTCTTCCCTTTCTTCTGAGTATAGCAGATGTCAACGAGCCTTCCCCTCGATTTTTCCCACGGCATCAGGAAGGTTAGTTTGTCTCTTGGATGTGTTAACCTCATTTTTTCCGACTTTACTCTTTTCTCTTTTTTAAGTTCCAGTCTTTTTCAGGAAGGATTATTTAGTCTAGGATTTCTTCCCTCCCATTTACCCAATCCCCTCCCTCTTTCTCCGTTACCCGAGATAATAAACGGTAGAGACTTATTATCCCCCTTCTTCTGCGTCAAAAATTTCCCTCCTTACTCCAACCCCGCCCTTCTCTTTTTGAAGGCCCCCTGTTATAAGCATGAATACCCATTTCCTGGATCCACTCACCCCCTTGTGATGACATGCCTGCAAGGCTTCAACTGGCGTTTTTTTTTGTTCCGACCCCCTCCTTTGCAATGAGAAACCCTGCCCCTCCGCACCACCTTTTCATAACACTGGCGAAACCCTCCCTTCCCGGTTTTCCTTCTTTGCACTAAAGAGCTAGGATTTCCCTTTTCCTTCCCCCCTACTACAGTTCGAGTTCCGTCCTAAGCGTATTCCGAGCCTTCGTCTCCTTTGGTCCTGTCTATATTCGTTTCTTGGTGAGGAATAGTACTATTGGGAGCGGCGCGCTGTTCCCCTTTCCCCTTAGACGCGGCTTCGTCCCCCATTTTTCCTTCCCGTTCGCTTCTTTTTTTCGAGTATTTTTTTCACAAGCCGTTGACCGATTTCGCGCACAAGCACTCTGAGTTCATGAATATTTATCCCCCTCCCACCGCGTTTCCTTGAATTTTTTTCCTCCCAACCGACTGAAGACACAAACGAAGCGGCATGCGAGCGTCTCACAACTTTCGCATGGGCCCAGAGTCCCTGTGCCCCTCCAGATCTATTTTATAAATGTTTTTCCCCACCGCTCGCTGTTCCTAAGTCATATCGGCCTTTTTCCCCCCCTCCAGTCAAAATTCCTACTTTTTGACCCCAACTTAGGTAACAAGACGAGGTGCAAATTTTCCCATAAGGTTAGGCGCGGGACTTCCGACCCTTCTTGTTTAGGGCCTGCCGTCCTTTGGTGCTTTAATCCTTTTTTGAGGGGGGTGTGTTGATTTTCCACCGCCCTGTTCTCTCAGTCACCGAGGTTCTTGCGCCACTCCTTTTTACACACAAATTTTTTTATGAGGTCACTTCTGATCAGATTGTGAGTCGAGTCCTTTTTTATTCATGAATAGTGGTTGTCTGTACCGCTCCATACTCTGGCTTTTTGGGTATCTATCCTTGGATTTCCAATGACACTGACATCTCCCCCTTCTCCGGGCGTCTTCTCTGTCCCGGATAGTTTTTCAGCGCGGCGGAACTCCTCTTCTGTCCCGCTACAAAAGGTGTCAGCGGTCACCCACGGAGCACATCGACTTGGTTCCCTTATTCGATTGACCCCTTGCCCGGCTCTCCTGCTGATCCGTCGTCAAGTTTCCACCGAGTACTGGCCCCTTAAATGCGGACGACGGTCGAGCGCTTAACGAAAACTTCACCACCGCTCCACGACAACCTTTTCCTCGTTGTGGTGTCCCGCGCTTTGGAGATCTTTTTCCCACGCATTAGCCTTTGTCACATGATCTGAGTTACCCCATTTTTAAGGTGTTTGCGATGCCCCGTTCCGAGTGGCGTAACTGTGACTTAGCGATCTGACTTGTCCCCGAAGCTTTTTTCCCATTGCGCCCCGGAATCGCACGCTCTTTTCTCCCTTGCGACGAAGCCGTTGCGCTTTTGCGGATCCAAATCTTTTTTTCTGATTAACTTCCCCCCGACAATTGCAAACACAGCGCGAATGAACTTTTTTGATTCTCGTCTATAGCAAACAACCGTTTTACTTTCTTTTCCCCATTCTCGCGCCTAAAATCACGTCTTTCCCCCGTACTTCCTTTAATGTGTTTGGAATTTTTCTTTTTTTTGTGAGTCTCTCCCAGCCTTTACACACTATCCTGTCGCCTTGGGCAAGTTTTTCTTTTTTCCCTTCCACTGCCCCATCTCCCGGTGGTCCGTCCCGTGCAACGTTCTGGTCTTCATCGACTTGTTTAAGAGGTTCTCCTTAGGGTGACTACGTACTACTTGACGCTGTGAACCGCTTAGAGAATCAACCCTTATTTTTCTCGCAGTGCCGGGCGAGTCTCAGATGTAAGTTTCTTTCGCGTTCTCGCGTCCCTGATAGAATGATGATCTCAAATATTTGCCACTCCGAAGGGCTCCGAATCCCCCTTTTCCTCCTTGCGCACCTCGAATGTGTCTATGGATTGCTGATTGTCCCCTCTAAAAGAGATCCCCCCCATTTTTTCCAAGGGTTGCGTCCGCAAGGCGATGTTTCTTTTTATCGTTTCTTTCCCCAGGCATGCTGTTCCCTTTCCAGTACCTACGGTCCTCTTCGACAGTAGGACAGGTCTGTCACCACAGACGCTCCGATGGTTTTCAACTCGGCTGTTCCACGACCTCTTTTTGGCGAAGTTGTAGATATACCCCTCAAGGGATGTCGCATGGGGGACCCCCCGCGGTGCTCCTCCTTATTCGACGATAAGACCCCTCATTATTATTTTTCTTTGTTGACCTCGTTCCCCGAGTGCGGTCGGTAGCAATAATTTTTGTCTATCACATGCTCCCACAATTTCCTCTCATCGCTGAATACCCTCCCCCCCTAAGTTGATTCTCCCCCCCTCAGCCTCTTTAGACTCGCTTTTAGCTTTCTATACTGTCCGGGTTGAGCCAGCTGTATCTGTTCCTTCCCTCTGGCTCACTTTTTCAGTAAGCCCCCCCCATCTAGCCTCCCTGCACCACTTCCTAGGTCTTTTTTTTACTGACGTGGATTCAGAATGAATACTTATCCCATTTCCCCTCTTCTCTTCCCCTATTTTTTATCTGTACTCCGGACTCGTCTTCTTTTTTCCGTCCAGGATCCTTACCCTTCGACAGACTGGAGCACTATATATTTTGTGAGATGAATCCCCTTTCGAAACCTAACTCTCCTTTCCTTTCTTCAAGTGCTTCGCCAGGCTATCTCTTCCCCCCTTCTAGTTTTTTCTTAAGACCTTTTTCGCAAGCTCCTAGATCGTGTGGCTTAGTTTTTCTCTGTTCATGTTTTTACTCCTTCCTAGCTCCTGATTGCTTTGATTGCTGCCTTCCACCCTAGCGCCTTTCCTCCGTGCAGGGAAAGAAGGCCGGCGCTTCTTCACGCCCTTTCCTTTTCTCCTCCGCCAGTCTAACATCAAGCTCTTTTCTCCCTTCCCCCCCAATAACCTCCCCCTCTTTGAAGAATAGAACATACAGAGGCTTCCTGCCTGGTCAGTTTCTTCCCTTCCTATCCCCCCCCTACTCCCCCGGTAGTCGGCAGCCCCCCCCGCCTTCTCCCTCCTGTCTTGTTCCCTTTTTCTACTCCGACGCAAAACTCGATTATTTTCCCCAACCCTTTGCCTCCCAGTTCCCTTTTTTTCCTTTTGAGCTTTTCCTGTATTTTTTTACCCCCCACAACCCAATTTTTCAAGAGCTTTTTTCGAGAAGTTCTCTCCCTCTTGTGACCCCCTCCGTGAGTAATGAAGTGCTGAGTATTTTGAAAACTTCCCTTCCTCCTTTTTTTTTCCCGGGTCTGACTCCTTTTTGTGCCCTTTACTTTGAGAATCCTCACGGGCCTCCCCTTTTTTGCCCCTTCTGCTCCCCATCTTAGGCTTTAATCACCCCGCGAGGATACTCTTTCTTTTCCATTACCTCCCCTCCCCCCCTTTTCCATTACTTGATACGACTCTGTTCCCTTCCACACTCCCTTTCTCCACCGTGGCCTGTCGGTGGTGCCCAGCTTGCCCCCCCCTTCCTCCCCCCAATCCTGACATTTTCTTTTCTCTAGCTTATCTTTACATTCAGCTCATGCCGTCCTTTTCTTTTCGCGACCGTTAAGTCCAGAAGTCACACCCTTTCTAATAACCAGTATACTTCACTTTGCTCTTTTTCCTCACCCCGTGCATTCATCAAGAAGTTGGTTTTTTTTAACTTCCAGACGGGGTTGTTTGGCGGAACAACCTTTCTCCAGTCGTCCCTCTTATAGTTTTGATTTCTTTGTTCCCTTCTCTCCTTCCCCGGACTCTCCCCCCCTCCTCCCCCTGGAACCGGTTAAGGACCTGACTAGTATGCTCTCTCGCCGTCGTTCCTTTGTTTCTAACTCCATGCAATCTTCGGAAGTTTCCCCACCTTTGCTCCCCCTCCTTTATTTTTTTCTAACCGTTTTTGCAATGGTTTCTCTGTCACACGTTAATCTCATTTATGCTTATGACAGATTTATTATCCTCCTTTATCCCAGTCAATTTTCTCCTCTTTTCTCTCAGTGCGGGTCTCTCTTTCAGCTTTAAAGTTGCGGAGGTAGCAACCACATGCGTTTCCATTGCCCCGAGGATTGTTGAGGACTTACAGGATATGTTCCCAAAACTTCCACTAATTTGTTTCCCTCCCCCCCCTCATTTTCCTCCTTAAGAATCAAACTGCTGGGCGTTGTGGTCTTTCAAACACAGGGTCGACTCCCTTTCGACCACATGGAGGATTCTCACTGACTCCAAAATGTGTGCAACCCGTCCTATTCCTTTCCCGGCCCTTTTTCTGGAGACCCCCATTTTGCAATAGCTGCGACGGCGGTCACGGGGCACTGATCCTACGAATTCCTTGTCTTTTTGACGAGCTGATTTTCTGCCGGCTTTATTTTGTTCCCATCTCGTCCTGGTGCTGTGTAAGAAGCATCTGATAACGGGTGAGTGCGCGCGGAGCAAGGGCGGTCGAGGGACGTTAGCTCAATTTTGCTTTCATCTTTGCGAGATTTATTTCTTTACATGGTGTTGACTCTTGATTCGCCCACCGTACGGAAGGCGACATGAACTGCTCACTTTATCCCCCCTTTTTCTGCGTCATATCATGAGTTAACGCGTCGTGTGAAGCTAGAAACCACAAACGACGTTTTGACGTCCTTCTTCCCCCGGCTCTGGACTTTTTCTCGGAGTTGCTTTCCCTGACTGAATCGGTTTCGTCGCGATATTTTTTACCCACGCGGCGCGACCGATAAGTTGCCCTTGGAATTCCCGACGGTTTCTCTCCCTCGTCTGGACCCTTTCCTTTTTTCCTTTACAAAAATTGATGGTACCTATAGTACCAGGCCCTGAGCGCTTGTTCCTTTTCCCCCCCGTTAGGGCGGTGCATTCGACCACGTGCGCACCTTGTTTTTTTTTTTCTTTGAGAAGACAGCCCCTTTAGTGATTGTCAACTATGTACTTTCGGTTGGTTTCTTTCTTCTCCCATTCTTTTCTCCAGTTTGCCGACTGAGAAAGATCTGGAACCTCCTCCCAAACCATTCCCCCCCCGTCTCTTTATTCTGACCCGGGCCTACTCGAGTGTTGAGTAGAAGATTTCTTCCCGGTTTTTTTTTTCTTTATCCTCCTTCTATGTTTTGTCCGCGATCTTCAGGAATAAATGGTCAGGATCTTCGGGGAGGTTCTTTCCCCCCCCCCTCCCCTTCCCCCCCAAATTTCTTGAAGAGAAACGCTCCCTTTTAAGAACCCAATGATGATCTCTTTTCTCTCTTTTTTTCTTCCGTCTTGATCCATCCGTCTGCCTTTTGTGTACCCCGCCTCCCCCCAACCAACAGTCCGTTTTTGTGCGAGTGTCTTGCATTCGTTCCCCTTCCCTTCCCCCCCCTTTCCTTTAGAGAACGTCGCGCCGTTGGCCCCGGTTCCGACTTCTTTTCTCCCTTATTCGCAGTATTCACAGAAGGTTTGACCCCACCTCTGCTCCCTTCCTCCCAGTCATTTCCCCCCTGACTTGGGGACCCGAAATCCCCCGAGCGGCCCCATGACGCCCCCGTCGGTCGGCGAGACTTTACTCGCTCTTTCGTTTTTTTTCCTTTATCTGTCCCCCCTCCCCCCCCCTGTGCGTCTCACCTTCCCGTCCGCGCTTTTCACAGGTGGCCACTCATGTGCGTCGGAGTCCCCGGGAAATATAGATGATCTTTTTCTTCCCCCTTTTTTTCATCACCCTCTCTCCTATTCTCTTTCCCCAAAGCGAGCAGTCGCGCTTCCCCCCACTCGCGGGCACTCGCCGGCAGCAGTGAGACCCCTGGAAGAGCCAGTTCAGTTGCTTGTTGTACGCTCCCCTCCCCCCCCAGTCAACCAGTGAGCCTGGTACCTTTATTCAACCCTCGCCCTTTTCCCCCTCCCTCGTTGAACTCGAGTGCAGCCTCTCTTTCAACACTATCCGCGCACCGCCCCGTCTCTTTCCCAGGCGGCCCCACTTTTCGCCGACACTGTGCAACCTCTGCCGACTTCGAGCAGTGATGTGTGTTAATGCCTTATGGGAAGGCCCTTTTTGTTT
>Ga0179593_1318685_pt1 | contig 16514 bp, 24 predicted proteins | sample CZODoug2_1_08_16_FD_185931 | JGI IMG/M metagenome (GOLD analysis project Ga0179593, IMG submission 185931) | Vadose zone soil fungal communities from Angelo Coast Range Reserve, California, USA - CZODoug2_1_08_16fungal (PacBio error correction) | ecosystem: Environmental > Terrestrial > Soil >... | reverse complement strand
CAATAATCGACCGACAGTGAAGTTTTTGCATTTTTGTCATAAATATGGCGGAATTGGTCACAACCTTTTTAAGCCTTTTTGACCATCGTTTAGCCCCAGTTTTTGCGTTGTCTAATTTCCTCGCCAGCGGCCCTCCTCCCGTTGCAGTCTGGTTCCTGAGAATGAGTAGACTTTCCGCACTTTTTATGAGTTTTACCCAAGCCCGGCGTGTGGGGTTCGTTCCTCTACTTTTTATGTTGTTTTCACATTTCTGAGCACAAAAAAACAAAAACCACAGGTGGGGTCCGGGGTTTTTGGATTTCGCCCCTTTCAAGAAGAAAGGTTTTTTGTGTGGGGGACCAGGTGGGATGTGGTGTTTTTTTGGGGTTTTTGGGTGGTTTTTGTGTGGCTTTTGACCAAAACCCTTTTTTTTTTTTTTTGTTTTTCCCCCGTGGGGTTGTTTTCTTCTTTTTTTTATCTTTTTTGCTACGTTTTTTTCTTTTCGCTCCGGGGAAGGTATTTTTCCTTCTTCTTTTTCCCCGTCTCACTTTCTCTTCCCGAGGTTCTCAGTTGCACTCCTCCAAAGGCCAATCCTGCCCTGTGGCGTTCTTCCGGCTAGGGTTCTTTGATCGTTCTTCGTTTGCTGCGTGGATTGCATGAGAGTGTCTCTGTCCTCCACCCCCTCTCCCCTCAACGTTGCCTACTGACATGGAAGGAGGCCGGTGGGCCTTTTTTGGATTAATTTTCACTCCGCTTTGCCTCAGCGGCTCCAGAGTGGTTTCTCTCAATCGTTCCGCTTTATTCCCGTTTTCTTCGTGAAGATCCCCTGAAGGGCAGGACGGGTTCAAACGTCTTTATTGCCTTTTCCGGGTATCGTGCTTCTTTTACCCCCGCCTCTGATCCCTTTTAGTGGGTTCCATCGTCGGGGGCTCTCCCTTCCCTTTTCTGTCCATCTCCCCTTGTCAACCCAAGTAGATTCTCTTTAAAAAACTCATTCCCCCCACATGCAAAAAACGGTCAAGGTTTTTGCCTCCCCCGGGAGATCCCTCCTTTTGGGGCACATCAAAACGCCCCCTCGGGACCAACAACGTCCTTCCAATTTGTGCTTTGAACAACTGCTTACCCTGCTCCTTTCTGTAAAGACGAAATATTGCGCACACCACTCAATTCATCAACCTAGTGTTCTCTCGAAAACCCCCCCAGTTCCGCTCCTCACTTTCTTTTGATCAAAGAAGTTCTTTTGGCCATCGGTCCAACAATCCTTAGCACAAGTCTTTTTCCCCACAACTTTTGTTCCGTTCCCGTGAAAAAACGTCTCTTGAACTCGGTGTTGAATGTCTGTCCCCCTTAAATCAGAGTTTCTTGATTGACTATCTTTTTTTTCCACTTCCTTCTTCCGCCACCGCCCGGACGTCCGTCTTTAGGGCCGGGCCGATGTTTGCGATCATTTTCGATTAACCTTCGAATTTTTGAAAAACGGCGGTCTTTCTTTTCTAGGCATATTCACGGGCCGTAAGTGTCCCTTTCATTTTTTTTTGATTTGTCCCCCCTCGTTTGAGCACTAATGAGTTTACAAGCACATAGTTTTTTGCCCACTTCTCGGAAAGCTAGGCCGATCTGGTCCCTGTTCGCCTTTCCTGGTTGGTTGGTGATCTTTTTAGGATTTAGTCCTGCATCTCACCCCCAGATCTATTTTTCCCCCCACAATTGAGCCGGCATTATTTCACCCCCCCTCCGACTGCGACCTTTTGGATTCCCGGGTCAAATTTTTTGTTTGTGATTTTCCCCCGGGTATCTGATGAACATCCGTAAAACCAGCCCTTTGACTTTTTCTCTTTTCCCCGGAACAAATGGGACTCTTATTCGGCCGATTTCTCCCCGTGATTTCCTATTCACAGTTTATTTTTGTCACTTTTTCTCGTCCCAGACACCGGCAGGAATGTTTGAGGCACGGTCCCCCTGTTCCCCCCCATTATTGTCTTAGTCCATCCAGGCGCGTGTTCAATGTAGGTTGAAAAGATTCGTTTCGCTCAACTTGTGACTGGTCCCCCCCCACTGATCCCTTTATCCGCGCAAAGATTACCCCCCTACAGGTCCCCATTCGCTTATCCATCTGATTGACGATGAACTCTCCCTTTGGAACTATTAAGTACACGTCGTTTTTCAATTCCCTTCAGCCCCTCCTCCCCTTCTTTTCTTAGAGCTGGTCACAGAGGCAAACACTCTGGCTCTGTAAAACGGACCCCCAACCCCCAACCAACAAACCACAATTATCCTTTATTTGTTTTTCCGGGCATCTGGATTGATCTTCTTGACCCATATTCCTTGCCTCTTCCCTCTGTCCTCTACTCTTTTTTTTTTTTGCGGAAACTCCCCACTGTCAAAATTCTTCCTGCCGAAAACTCCTCTTCCGTTTACTCGCCTTTCAACCGAGTCTTAAACCCGTCCCCATACTTACCGTTGCCTTGAGTTCTCGGTTTCTATGTTCAACAAAACAAACTGTTCTTGCCTCTCGATTCCTTCTATATATAACATTTCTCTTGCACTCCGTTATTGGATTCGCCTCCTTCTTTCCGAATTTTCTTTGATTTTGTTTTTTTTGCCAATCGATCTTTCCGTATTTGTGTCGAACTTCTGTGTAGGTCACCGCAGCACGGCAACTTCTTTTCGATTTATTCTGCCAAGAAACCTTCTCAAAACTCGGCGCACGTAGTCCCCTCCGTTTCGATTATTCGGGTTTTAGATGCTTGGTGTATGGTTTTTTAGTTTGAGCACGCTGAAAACCAACTTCTCTGGAACTGAATTTGAATATCACGTTGGACAAGATCTTCGGCGGATCCTTCTATTGTTATCTCTTTTAATATTCCTTGTGGTTGGGGCCCCCGTCTGGTATCTGTACTTTTCTTGTTCAACCAATTCCAGTCAAATTTCGGGGTTTTGTCGGCGTCTCAAAACATAATTTTACGGCCCCCCCCCACCCGGTTGATCTTCTTGGTATAGGGGTCAGGCATACTGATGTGTGGTTTTTTGAAACGTTCGACTTCCCAACAACAACTCCCCACCCCACCGCCGGTGTGCATTTTCATCCCCCTTCTGCAAGCTTTCCCCCCCCCAGCAACCCATTTTTCATACCTAACCCACAATATAATAAAAAACATGTATTTGCCCCATCTCGCTCAGTGTCAGTTTTTTTTTTTCTCAACTTACCCGTATCTGTGTCCATGTCCCCCAATTTGAAAAGCAAGTTTTAGGTTCGTCAGAGATATAACCTCCTCTTACCCATTCTCCCCCTTCGAGGTATTTCTTCTTCCGTTGCCTTTCCGAACAGCCCGTCTCCCCGAATCTTCATACTCTCCCTTTTGTCTTTGTTCTCGCATTCGGTATTCTCTTGATGTGCCCCAGACCCTAGCATCCGAATAGTACTTTTTCTTTTTTTCTTTCCCCTATGATCGGACTCCACGGATTCTTCCCAATTTTTCCCGTTGGACACAACTGGTACATGTGGAGATGAGCATTCCAATTTACCTACCAACTTATTTGATTGGGTATTCCCATTGTGATGACCATTCCTTTTATCCTTCTTGCTTTCATGCAGGTTTGCAGGTTTTGTGCTCCACTGACGGTGGCACCCCCTGGCAAAACTCCCTAGGACCTCTACTTTTGTTCTCCCACCACTTTCATAGGGCGAATTTTTCGTCTTGCCCCCCGCCTTGAAGTGATTTGTCCCCTTTTACCCTAAGACCGACCTTCCTCCATCGATAAACGATATAGGCCATCGCCAAAGCGAGGTAAATGTTTCGCAAAAACGTCGTTTTTCGTTCTTAAGTTGTTAAGTTTTTGCCCACCGCCAAACAGGAGACTCATACCGTTTCCTCATCTCTGCCAGGTCAGCAGTTACATTAGAGTACATGACGGGGGCTTAGCACAGCTACCACCATCCTCTACGCTCCCTCTGACTCATCATCTTTTTCCTTCCCCGTCCCCCCTCTCCTACCCCCCCCCTCCCTTTTTTTTTTTTCTTTTCTTCTTCTTCTTTCTCCCTTCCGCTCTTATCCTCCCTTTTTTTTTTCTTGTGCTTTTTTTTTGGGTGTGTGTCTATGTTGTTTTGGTTTTTGTTTTCTTTTTCTCTATTTTTTTGTTTTCCCCCCTGGAGTTTTGTTTTTTTTTTTTTTTTTTTTTTTTTTTTTTTTTTTCTTTCTCCCACTTGTATTCAGTCCTACCCTCTCTCATACTGCCCTTTTTCCGCTTGCCAACTCACCTTCCCCCACCCTCTTGGACTTCCCTCCTTTCCTCTCACTACATTACTCTTTCATCTCCTAACCTCCTCCATTCCCCCATTTCCTAGGACCTAACCTCATACCATTCCTCTTGCTATACTACCCGCTCACCCCCCTAGTCCCCGGCTTTACCACAGTTACCCTGTTCCCCCCCCTCACCGGTCCACCTCTTCCCTCCCGGGCGCCATCACCTATTCTACCCCACCCATTGAGTTTTCCTTCTCCCTATTCATTCTCTTGTCCTGTCTGCCATTGCCCTCTCTTCTTGCACCCACCGCCACTCACTTTGTTTTTACCTCTCCCTTACTCTCCCACTACCTGATATCCACCTACCTGCACTACTTCTCCGGTCCAACTCCTGACTCCTCTCCAACTTTACTTCTGCTCCCCTCTCCCCGTGACTATACTTTCCCCCCAAGAAACTTATCTCCTACTGATAACCTCCTTTCTTCCCACCTCTGTTCTTCCTTTTTTTCCCCGCCGTACCAACATCACCTACCCTGCAATAGTATGTTCCATCTCTTTCCCCCGCCGTACATCTCGCGCCTCACCTCAATCATCTTACCTCATCTTTCTCCGCTATTTGGCAACTACGTCCCTCCCCCTCCACAAATTCTGCCCTCTCTTCGTTCTCCTGTCCGCCCCCATCTTCCCGACAGCTTTGGTGACCCCCCTGCATCTCTACATCGCCACTCATCCCCTCATGTCGACAACCAACTTATTCCCTTCCCCCCTCTCCACCTGCAACCATCCACCCCCACCTCCGCGTTCGCCCACCTTGTTTTATCCCTACGCCCCCCGTTGGACCCACACGCTTCTTTTTCTCTTCGCTAGACTTCTAGTCCACCCCTCCTGCCATCCGACTAGCTGTCCTCCACCTTCTCCCCACACTCCCCGCACATCTCCTGACTTCCCGCTTTAACTCTCACCCTTTTCCACTTCTTTTAATATTTGTCCTCCCCTTCCCCTCGATACTCCTACACCCCTCCCCTTGCCCCGGACCAACTCCATAATGATGCTCTACACGCTGTCCCCTATCCCCCCACGACGCGCTGTTCTCTACATCCACCTATTCCCATCTCCTGCTCTCCCAAACCCCCACCCTCGCGCGTTCCCTCTCAACGCCTCATACCCCTCCCTCTCTCTAATTGCTTTTACCCTCCTAACCGGACGTTCCAACTGATCTCCTCCCCTTCCCATTCCTTCCTTTCACCACCTTCTCTCTATTCATCCCTCACGTCTCTCCTATAATGCTCTACCCTCCCCCCTCTCCTCTTTCATCAAGAGTGACCTTACCTCTTACTTCTCCTCCCCTTTCAGTCCTCTCTCTACCCGCTCTCAATATGCTTCCCGTCTTCTCTAGTCCGCCCCTCCATCATCTTTACGCCACAACCTCCCTCACCCTCTTTCACCTTACCCCTCTTTTCTCCCTTGTCCCCGTCCTACTCTGTTTGCTCGCCGTATTCAGCCCCTTTTACGACTCCACCTCATCCCTCTTATTCCCTCTACTTCCCCCTCCGTGCACCTTTTCTCCCCTTCCCTTTATCCCACCTCTTCCTCGGCCTTCTCCCACCGCACTCCCCTTCTCCCATCTCCCCCCTTCATCGCCTCCTCCTTCGCACCGTCTTCCCCCCTTATTTCCTTTTTCTACTTTGTCGTGGTCCACGGTAATAGGCGCCCTCTCTTTGCCGTGCTGTCGCTTCCCATGTCGAGTGGCTTCCGCATCTTTTTTTCAAGTGCAACGTATCTGTACGAGTTTGAGCTCTGCTCACTGATCGGCTTGGCGCATCATTTTTCTATTATCGATAGGCCCCACCCATTGTTTCGGTTCCTTCCGTCCTGGCCCTTATCCCGTATTATTCATTTTTCAGCCACCCCCCAGTAGGTGGCTCCTCGTAGGCGTTTTCCTGAGAAACTTCTTTTTGCCGTATCCTTTTCGGGCTTTGCTACCCTCTTGTCGGCTTTATAATCTTCAACTGTGGCCATCTTGTGTCATCGCCTGGGGACCAAGCCCGGCCTGCCCCCCCTTCATTTTTCCTTTTATTCCGGCCATTCTTGATCTTTTTTTTAGTTTCAGCGCTGGGGATCCTGTCTTACTCTTCCTAAGAATCTCCTCCGATGCTTCACGTTTTTTCCTGGTCCTTCTCTCATTATGCTTATTTTTCGTACGAGTGTATTCTCTCCTGTTACATTTTTGGAACGCCTTTTCTTCTCTTTTCGTCTTCCCCTTTAGTTTTTTTTTTTCTTGATTATTGTCCCACGGGATGTCTTTGTACTACGGTATTCTTTTTTCTCCCCTAACCTGTTCGGCAAGAGACGCTGAATTTGCCCAAGATCATTTTTTTGTGCCCCGGGGTTTACCCATCCCCTTGCGTTTCTTCTATTTTCTTTCCCCTGTTGACCACCAGTTACTTAGATATATCCGTTACTGGCTACAGGGCCTGACTACTGTTTACCGATAAATGATTTTTTATGCTGTTTCCATTCAAACATTGTTTTCACCGAACATTTCAACGCCCACCTTTGTGACCCCCCTTTTTTTCCTCGAACCCAATTTCCGTAGCTTCAAATTTGGGTTGACCGTAATCTCCCCCTGGCAGGCGCCTTGTTATTCTCCGCTCTCGTTTCTCATTTTACCGCGTCCAAAGAGTACAAACGCGCCCTCGGATCTTTGAGGTCTTCTCGTTTCCTTTCCCTTTTGAATTTCTTTATTTTGTTTGTGTTATCATCCTTCCACACCCAGTGGTCCCCCCAGACCTCAAAATGGAATCCCCCGTGTGATCTGCCGTGTCGACACGTATTGTTTTATTTTGTTACTCCTAACTTTATCTCCCACTAGGTCCTGTTAATCCGCAGGTTTAATTAGTTTTTTTGTTTTTTTTGTTTTTTTTTTTACCAACCCCCCCCCGTTTTCTGTTGGTTTGTATATTGGCCCCCCCCCTGATTTCTATCACAAGTTGTTGTATTTTGTGTTTGGGATTTTTGGGGTTGGGGTTTTTTTTTTTTGTTTTTTTTGCCCCCCCCCCCCCCCCCAAGTATTTTTTTTGTTGGGGGCTTCGCTCGCGTAATTTTTTTCTTTTTTCTGACAATGTTGTCACTTTTTCAAACCCAATGGACTGTGACCAACGTTCTCCTCTGGTTGTTCTTTCCCGGTCACGATACTTTTCCTCCACTTTTTTCTTCCGGCTCACTTTGGTGGATTTCCGATTTTGTTGTTGGGCGACCTAATTTTGTCGTATGACCCGATTTTTTGTGTCGCGTTCCTTTCCCCACAAAATTTGGTTTTTTTCTTTTGGTTTTTTTTTTTTCCCCCCCCCCTCATTTTTGGGGGTTTTTTCTTTGCCTTGCAAAAAATGGTATTTATAAGTGTGCCCCCTTCTTGTTACCCTTTTCTTTTTTGGTTCCTTGATTCTTTTATCCCATCTCCTTGTGTCGAAAGGATCTGTTTTCTTAACGTCGGCCTGCTCCAAAACCGTAGTGGCCCACCGGGCCCCTCCCTTCAGACAACTTTCACGAACCCAATTCCTCATCGTGCTTGTGACGTCTCTGGCTGGTTTTTCTCCACGATCGTTGCTTGGAGTATTCTAAAACCCTTTGACTTGCCGCTCGGCAAACCCCTCAGTGATTTCCTTTTGTGATCGCTCTCCCCCAGTCCTGTTGAAAGCTTTTTTCCTTCAGAGTTTGTCGCCCGGTTTTTTCTTACAAACTCACTACACTCTCGTCCACGGCATGCTCTGTGTGTGACCGATCCCTCGCCCCTCCAACCTCCGACAAAGTTCTTGTGGGCTTTTGTTGTGATTCCAATTTTTCTTGTTCCCCCAGTATCATTTCGGAATATCGGGGCTCCCGTTCTGCGCGGACAAACCAGCAACCCCCCCTTCGGATATCCCCCCCCCATCCTTCTTCAGTGCTGGTTTCTATAAAAAACATCCTCTTCTCCTTCAAATTACTTTAAACATTCATCCCTGCCCTCTCTCCCAAATTGGCTTATGCGATTCCCATAGTTCGTCTTGTCCTCAAGAATGTTTTTTTGAAGCTCAGTTGCGCTCCCATCTTCGTTTCTGAATTGCCAAACCTTCTTCTGAACATGAAGATGGGCCGTGTGCTCTCTAATGTCTACCACGGCTAAATTTAAAGTTCTATTCATTATCTCTTTTCTTTGCACTTGGTGGTGTTTGGAGGATCTAGATCCCCTACTTTTTCCCCAATTGGCGCCAGCCTCATTTCGCTTCTTTTTTAACCAATCTTCCTCCCTTTCCATCTTTTTTCGGTTCGGATTCTTGGACCATATTGAGAATGCAATATTCTATGTTTTTTGAGCCCGCTTTAATCGTATACTGATGGACCTTCTCCCCAGTCCTTGACACCTTTCTTTATAAAGGTCCCTAGGCGGATTTGTTGCTCTAGTATGATCCTAGTCCTGGGTATTTCTGGCGTTTCTCTGGCTCCACTCTTGCTTTTTTCTTGGCAACGGTAAGAATGTACAGTTGGTTTTCGTTGATTACGTATCTTCTTTTACTTCGAGCCTGGTAGCTTAAGCTTCACTCCATCTTTTTGTGATTTTTTCCTTTGTTTGGGCTTTGGTTGGGATGTTTGTGGGGGACCCCTTTTTCCCGTTGCCAATTGCTCACAAGGGTCCAATATGTTAGCGCTGTTCCGGCTTCTTGGTTTTTCTGGTTTTGAGAGTCCTCTTTGGCGCTTTTCTTTGCTCTCTAGTTGAAGTGGACCTCCAACCGTGACCGCTCCTCCCTAATTGCGGGATGCCTAAGGGGTTTATGTATACTCCTTCAACCTCTATCGTTGCATTTACCTCCAGCGGGTTCTTCTCTGCAGTTCCCCGTTTGAGACTTGTTCCCTGCCCAGATTGGTTACTCACGGAAGAACTGGCACCCTCGCGATTCTGCTTTTTCTATTTTAGGTTTTGTGAGTCAATTCTTGATTTTGTTTTTCCCACCCCCCCTTGGCCTCTTGGATCTTTTGGTTTGGCTTTACCCCCTCTCCCTGTTTTTGCTTCCGCGACCTAGCACCGATATTGCATTCTCCCCCCCCCCAGTTATGCTATTCCGTCTCCCTCACCCCCAAACAAGCAAACGGTTCCCTTTGGCTGACCCGTTTCGTTCCAGACTTTGGCCATTGTTTCTTGGCCCATCCCCCAACTGATACCCCTCGGGGTACCCCAAGTGGCTTTCCCAACCTTTCGCTCCCCCTGGATCGGGTGGGTTTTCGATTCCCATTTTTGCTGACCCCCCTCCCCTCGTTTCACTCACACCAACACAAATGCCTGACCCCTAAACCGTTCCCCTTACGTACGGGACCCAGATCGTAGTTTTTTTCCCGCTTGCTCACCTTTTTCCCTTCCTTTTCAAAAGATCGTGACCAACGCAGTTGTCTCCCATTTGATGTTTGACGCTGCGGTCCCATGTGTCTGGTGCCAAATCCCCTACATTTGCGAAGAATAGTTGTGTCCCTCTAAACAATTCTTTCGTTTATTACCACTGCATTTTTTTTCGCGCTTCGCGTCCCTAGTTCTATACCCGTCTTGTTCGGTCAAACACATCTTATACTAGTGAGGGAAGTTCCATCTGCAACTCTTCGTCATTGTCCATCTTTTATTGGATTGGACGTCGGTTCGAAACCATCCTTCTTCCCCCGAGATCATTGTCCCCAGACTGAAAAAGGGATTCCACAGTTCGATAGTTCCGTTTCGGCGTTCTTTTTTGTTCTCCCCTGCTTGTTTCTTCACTGCTCGAAACTAGATCCTGCGTACCATCTCCGATCGGAATGGACCATGACATTTTTTACCACCTTTTCCCGTACTCGACCTGTTTTTTTGATGACCGTGGTCCAATGCGGTTGAATGTTCGTTTGACCTTTTTGATGACCCCCCTGCTGAACAGCCAAGCTCCTTTTGACAGCACCAATTAATCATTGCCTCTCAGTTGATTTCCCCTCTGTTTTCACCCATTGCGGACAAACAATTTTGAGGGTGTTTTCCCCCAAACAATCTGTCCGTTCACTGAGACGGCAAACCCTTTTGGTACCCCCACCTTTGGGATCCCACTAAGTAAAGGAGGCCTTTTCGACCCTGGGGGTCTTTTTTTTTTGTTTTTTTGTGGTCCGGTCCTCTCATTACGTAGTATTACTCACTTGGGACACGTAGCACAGTTTCCCACCACACTGCTAAATTTACGCCTCCTTGCCCGCATAATACGATTACCGTTTCTCCGGATTATCAGGTTTTGCGAACCTATAACAATTTCAAAAGCATATTTCTCTCGTACTTCACCGGTTCCTTCGATGTCCACTTTTGCGAGCATCTTCTATTCTCGCCCCAGGCAACCATTCGCCTGATCTGGACCCCTACCAAATTGCGTTCGTGATTTTCCTTTTTTTCCTTTGCGTGTTCTCATCCTTCCATTGAGGTCCAATTTTCCGGTTCGTATTCACCGAAACTTTCCCCAGCGTTGTTCTTTCCAGTGCAATTATCGATGGGACTTATCGGTACCCCGACTCCGTTCCATTCCCCCGGACTGGTCTTAAAACTGCATAATACTTCTCGGTTTGCTGTAGCGCCGTTTGTGTTTTACTGGGATATGCCAACTTTCTTCCTCTCCCTTCAATCTGCCATCGCGTCATCCCTCAGTGCTTCGACTTTCTTCTTTGTTTTCGGTCTGTCCTGAAGATTGGTGCCATGTGGCCCACCATCTGACGCTTTCGTGCGATCAGGGCCACTGCATTATTGTTCCCTATTACTCTCCCCCCGTTTGACACACTCAAAGTCCGTTAAAACCCCCAATCGGATTAAGTTCCTCTCCTTCTCCTCTCTATGTCGGGGTATGGACTGTGTTTGGATGGTTAGTTGCGCATCTGCCCTTCTGTCCTAACGATCCTGCCTCTCCACGTTGTTCCCGCGTTTCTTTAAATTATTTTTCGCTTGTATCTCCTGGTTAATTTTTTTCTCGCTTTGTTGTCTGTAAATCAAGTCATAAGGCGGGTTTCAATCTGCTCCAAACTTTTCTTTGGCCCCCATTTTGTGCAGGCTTCCTTTTCTTATCTCGGGCTGCAGATTTGCCTTTTTTTCCCCCGTGCAGTTTTTCCCACGTCCCCAAACCCCAAACCGGGTATCCTGCCCACTCGGATTCCCCTTGACTTTTCTCCCTCCATCTGCACTCCCCCATATTTCTTTTTGACTCGCTCCCCCCTTACCCACCGTTTTCCCTCCTTCTTTCACCCAACAATGAAGACGGTGCCGTTTAGGATTCCGCTTTCAGCAGACTCATAACCAGGTTTTGACTAGTTCCCCCCTGGCACATCTATTCTTTGCTCTTGCCTTCCTGAAGTACCGGCGCATCCTCTCCTTTTTCTTTTTTTTTTTTCTTGAGAGAGAGGACTGGTATTCCTTGTACAACGCTCTTTTCTCCCTAGTCATCTTTTTCCGTACGGTTCTGCTCGTTTCTACTCGGATCTTTCTAACCGGTTCTTTCCCATTTGGACCGGCTGGGACCACAACTTCCTTGTTAGTAGGAGACACCAGATAAAATCGACGAGTTTGCTAAACATTTTCTCTTTATTCGGGGTGCTTTTTTTTCGCTTATTCAAATTCCTTTTCGTCCTTTGTTTCTGAATTCTTTTTTTTGTCCCTTGGGTTTAACCAGTTTTGTTGACCATTTACTGTTTCAAACCCGGAAATCTGAGAAAAGCCTCCCTCCCCCCCCCCTCTCTTCGATTCGTTATTTTTGGTCTCGATCCCCCAACCCCCCGCTATGTTCCCTTGATTACAAATACCAGGGACGCTTCGCGTCTCGTCCCCCTATATCCCCCGATACGCAATTGCGAAATGGCGGTCCTTTTCTTCCACAAGTTTCAGTTTGAGGTGTTAAGCTTTCCTCAACCTCCCCTCTCCCACAAGTTCTATTTTATTCCTACCGAGTGAGATTAGATTACTTAGAGTTATTTTTTCTTTTTTTCTTTTTAGGTTTTTTCCTGAAAATGTTTTCCTTCCTAGTCCCGACGGCTACTTTGTCCGTTGTCTGTTTTTTTTTCGACACTGTTCGTGTTTTTTTTTCCTGCCCTTTCAAACGCATCGACTAGTGAGGTCGAGGAATGACGGGTTCGGTTTACCAAAACGTCTGCTTATCGATATTCCCGAACCAGGTTTCCGTTCTCGCCTTCACTTTCGGATATCTTCCGGACATTCATCACTTTTTATGTAGCCTTTCGGTTAGTTAAGAAAGTCCTTCCCCGCAGATCCCTTCATTTCTGTCCGATTATGAACTGTCCTGCTGTTTCACTGGCCGTGTCCATCTTCTTTTCCCCCCTTGACCGCAGAATCCCCCTCTTCCCTTTCAACTTGACTCTTTGATTTCATTGATTGCGTTCAGTCTGTTCCTTTTTTTTGCTCTGTTTTCGTGAATATGCTCTCATACTTCTTCCCTCATTTTGATTTAACTTGGCCCCTCCCCTTTTCCTTAATTTTTACTTATGCTCTCTTTCGATGGTCGTAGTCCTTCGCCTGTATCATGCTTTTCCACTCGGATTTATGTGAGTATTTTCTTCTTTCCAAAAAAAAAACTTGTGCCTTGGTTGTTGAGCTCCGCAAACCTTTTCCCGCGGTTTGGGGGTGCCTTTTAAAACCGTGTGTTATCATCTTTCCGGTCGTGATTTCCGGCACCATTCCTCCTGGTTTTCCCACTTCTCATTGTTTACCACTGTTGGTTTTCATAAACGTTTTTCGGAGGGTTCTTGCCCCTTTTTCCCCACTGTCTCTCAATTCAGTGACCTTCGGCTCGTTACGATGCTTCCTGTTCTGATCAGTCATGCTGTCTCCTGCTCACTTTTTTCATCACCTGTGTTTCACCAAACTTCTTCGCCCCATTTACCCCCGTTTTCCTCCCCGCGACCACACTGTTCTCTTCGTGTCATGGTTGGACGGTTTCGAATTCCCTTTCTTTACCTTGACCGTGTTATTACTTTCGTATACTTTTCTCTCAGTGATCTCGCTAAGAGTCCCCAACCCGCCTCCTCTTCCGTCTCTTGGCGTATTCGTTTTTCCCTTCTTACCTTTTCCACTGTTCTCTATGTGTTCTCTTTTTTTCTCAATTTCTCACTTTTTTTTCGTCCCCTCCCCATTGACTGCCTGCCCTCCGGTTACAATTCCGTTGCTTTAATTAGCATAGAGTCCGGATTGTGTTTGGCTGTAAGGCTGTAGGCGTCCATCGCGGCTTGCTTAATTTCGTCTTCTGCCCCCCCACACCCCATGACTTTTATCAAATTCTTCCGGATGGGATTTTTTCCCAGTTCCCTCTCTTTTTTCACTCTCTTTTGAAGCCGTTGTCCCTCCCTGCACCAATGGAGTTTTGTCACTGCGGTCCTAGTTTTTTTCCTTTTCCCTTTACTGCTCCCACACAGCGTTCTTTACTTTGTTGGCCCCTGATTGTTTGTTTTTTTCTCATTTGCTTGTAATTTTTTCTCCGAGTTTTCCTTCATTTTCCGCAACCCCGGACCTCCCATTTTTTCCTCTGGGGCAGTTTGATTTGCATGGTCCACAATGGTCTTTCTCCAGGTTCGGGACCCCTTTTTTCTTGGTTGGTAGTCCGGTTTTCATCATATCCTTTTGGGTTTAATTCTTAGTCTAACGTCTTTTCTCTCGAAACTCCAACTCTCTTTTCCCCCCTGCCATTTATTTCCTAACCTTAACGTCTTCCTCACTTCCTCGAGGCTTGGGGACCTTTCTTCTTCTGGTTTTTAAGGTTCCGTCCCCTAGTTGATTGACGTATTTGTCCGCAAAACCGCCTCGTTTGTGCCCTATCTCCTTGATTATTAATTATTTGTGTCTTGTCCCCCTCCCTGGGTCCCCTTTCTGACATTTTTTATTTAGTTTTGTCGCGGGTTTTGTCCACGTCTTTAACATCGTGACTCCTGCAATAAACCTGCGCCCCCGTTCAGCGCTTTGACACTCTCCTTCCCTAGTCGGAAATCCCTTTACAGTCTTGCGGTTCTTTTGGCCTGGGCGTATTTCCACACTCCGTTCCGCTTTCCTCTTACTGATTAGGGCTTCGTGGCATTCCTCTTTTCTTTTCCTCTCTTTTGGCGCCCCGGCCCCCAACCCCATCACAAAACGAACAGGTAATTCTTTCATTTATCCTCCCTTCCCGCTTCTCTCTAACCGCGCCATTTTTAAAAACCAGACCTGACCTCGGAACAAACGGCCATTTCGCTCTTCCCCATATTTTCTGGTAAGGGCGCATTCTCCAGTGGATTTTTTGCAATTAGCTTTCTTTAGCATCCCTTTTTCTTGTTCTATGGCACCCCGTCGGATTGAAAGAGATTTTGGCTTTGTTCTAGTTTGCACCGTCCCTGTCCACCCCTTCCAATTCGCACCTCTCCTCTTTTTCTTCTTTCCCCGTTCCACCCTTGGTTGTTGAGATCTCAATTGGCTCTTTAAAGACCCTTGTGCTACCCCTGTTCCTTCCCTCCCTTTGGCGGGTTCGCATCACCCGTTGGCAGAGTCCCCCGAGGTCTCTCCTCACGTCGATGTTGTCGTCTTTTGATTTCCCCATGGCTGATTCACTTCCCTCCTTTTTCGACGACAATGCCTTGTATGCATGTGGATCCTTATTTCTGGTCAGCGACGGCCGTTATGTTGCCCCGCCGCCTACTCCCTCCCAGCCCAGCTTACATTTCAGTGTACCTCCCTACAGCTGTTTTATTTTTCCTACTTCCCTTCTCACCCCCGCTTCTTTCCCCGACCCGCCCATTCACCACCCACCAAGACGCAACTTTCTCCCTTCTCCATACCCCCCTTCGTTGTCCCCGCCACTCTCGTCCGGTGGCCCTCCCCACGCCACGGTTCTCTGGGCTAACGTTGTTCAGGCTCTTATGTTTCATGTAGTTACACTCACCGACCCCTTCCCCCCTATCTGTTCTTTACTGTGCCATTTTTCTTTCTTCTTGAGACACCGGTCCGTTTATCCCCTTGGCTGATTTTCAACGTTCAACTCCGGCGAGTTTTTTCCATGATTTTGGGCGGCCCCCCTTTCTTGTCCACCACGCCCACCGGCAAGCAGGAACGAGTGACCTTTTCTTATTTTTTCCTTAGGTTTTGCGTAGCGCTAGCTTGCGACCCAAAATGGTCTATGTTGATCTAATCTTTATACCCCCTCTTTTGTGCTGTTTCTGCGGGTGCGGCGTGTGTCCCCTACGAGTTGCGATGTAATTTTCGTCAGGGTGTTCGTGGCCACGACCGCCTTGGAACCGACCATGATATTTTTTTATTCCCCTTCCCCAAGCCTCCCCATTAGTCAACACACGAGATACTCCCCTTTCCGTCCTTAGTGCCTACCGACCAGGCGTTTTCCCATTTTGTGTTTTCCCAGCCTCGGAATAAGACATTCTGGCCCAGCTCTGTCGCTTTGTTCCTTACATCACCTTTGCCCGCTGCCCCTAAGTTGATTTTTTCGATACAGGGATCTCCGCCGCAGTGATGTACCTGCTGTTGTCTTCTTATTTTTGACCCTGTCCCGTCGCTGTTGTGGACAGAGATTCTCTTCGACCATTACGTTCACCTCTCCTCGTCATATTTCACTATTCCCCCTTTTTGTTCTCCTCATCCTCACTTCTCATTGCTGCCAACGACCCCATGTTACCCCCCGGACCTCCCGTGTTATTCATCCTCAGATCCCTTCGCTGTTGTTTTATAACTGATTGGTTTTTATCCCCACTGATTTTGACCCTAGACGGTAATGACTACTTACCTCCGATTGTTGTCTCCCCCCAGCCCCTTCCTGTCGCTCTTTAGCAGAGATCTCCTCCTCTTTCCTGATCCCCTCCCCCCCCCCCCCCTCTGCACTTGATAGTACCTCGGCACGCCTCGACTCTACAAAATAACCCTCAACCCCTGGTCCGGGGATGTCTAACCCACCTAATTTTGGAGATGCTTTTACTTGGAGGAAGACTTTCCTTCCTCTCCTGTTATTAACCCATACCCCCCTCATAAGCTTCTGTGCACCGCCGCAGGGGCACCCGTTGATTTCGGGTGGTCGTGTCTTGTGTTCCCCCCCGGCAGCTCCCACCTTGCCGGACACACCCCAACTGTGGCCAATGGCCGTCCATAATCTTTCCCCTTGATGTAGTGAACTCTTCTGTCCCCGGCCCGATGCGCTCCATTTTGGGTGTCTTTTGACCCCCAGCCAACAGAGTGTCCTTTCCCCCCCCCACGCCATTTCCTTTTCACGTCGAGCGTTCCCCTTCTACCTTAGT
>Ga0179593_1384361_pt1 | contig 16515 bp, 12 predicted proteins | sample CZODoug2_1_08_16_FD_185931 | JGI IMG/M metagenome (GOLD analysis project Ga0179593, IMG submission 185931) | Vadose zone soil fungal communities from Angelo Coast Range Reserve, California, USA - CZODoug2_1_08_16fungal (PacBio error correction) | ecosystem: Environmental > Terrestrial > Soil >... | reverse complement strand
TTTACCCTCCTTTTCCCCCCCCGGCTGCCCGACCCCTTTTTACGTCCCGCCATTCCACCCTATGGCATCGTCCCATCTCTGGTGTGGTGTTTGTGACATCTGTGACGGAATTCGGCAGCACCCGGTCCCTTTTTTGGTTCTTGCTCCTGACCTATTTCTGTTTAACGAACCATTTCACCCCCTTTTATTCGCACAGCGCTTTGGCGTTCTTTCAGCAAAAAAGACCTTCTTTTTTCCTGACTCACTGTAATTACCACTCTGGGAAATGATAGTCAATGAGCTTTATGATTATGAAGTTGTTTCTCCCTCCCATCTTTTTCCCTTTTTTTCCTCGGTCTATCCTTCTATTGGCCTGGAGAATTCCTCTGGGCTCGATTTTTTTCCCCCGCTGTTGTTGTCCGCTCGGCAAGTTTTTCTTGTCCAACTCCGGTTCTCGTTGTTGAAAGCAGCCCCCTCTCGTCGTTTGAATCAGGCCGGAAAACGGTGACTCCACGGTTGTTACTTCCCTTTTTCCCCATGGATTTTATTGGGGAAATTTGTTTTTTCGCCGCGGCTCCTTGGCTAATTCGCCGATACGATGTCTTTCTGTTCTATTTCCGTTTTCCCTTTCCCGTGATTGCTTTCTAATTCCCCCAGTCGTTATTTCCTCATTTCTGCTTACCAGTCAAAATCCTCCCCAGAACAATTGCCAAGGTTTTTCACCTTCGTTACGCGCTCTTCACAATTCCTACGAGCGCTTACCTGCGCGGTTCCACTTTCTTCACCGCGCATTCTCCCCCCGCGCCGTGTTCGCCCCTTTGACCTGAAAGATTACTCCTCGGGACGCGCGTTGAAAGGCCCAGGACGACGTCTCCAGCTTGAATAGAGTCGCAAAGTGAATTTTTTTCACCCAACTCCCCTCCTCTCCTGTCAAATCTCTTCTTTCTAGGCGTTATTTTTAGATTTGTAGGACACTTGGCGCTCAAACGACCTGGTAACCAGCCCCCTGCTTGCTCCTTCCCCTTTTGGTTCGCTTCTATGGCGGGGATAATACGCCCCTTTCATATCAGCTACATTCCGTCAGATCGCCATGGCAACAGGAGAATATTTCCTTTATCCCCCGTGGGGACCCCAACTTTAAGTTGCCTTTCCCAACCAGTAAGTCCTCCTCGACATGTTGGCCTTTCGTTTTTGAAATCTTGAGGCGTTGGAATTGGAGACTTGATTAACTGCCTTCCGCAGGGTTACTCACACGATGATAGGCAGGCGACTGCACTCTTAGAGGACAGGGAATTAAGAGTTCTCGAGTCCCACGCGAGTATGAAACCATCTCCTCTCCCTGATCATATGGTCCGAATTCTTCTTTTAACTTGACTCCCCAAGAACCGTTCGAATTGCGCTCCTGCCCCCTTATGGTAGGTGATCCCCCCTTTTGTGATCTATAACTCCTTTTAAATATCCCGCCAACATACAATCTAGTTTGATTCTTTTCCGCTCGAAGTTTCTTTCTCCAAGAGGTATCTTTCCGGGGCTGCCTACGCGCTTCATGCCCAATGATGGCCGTTCGTCCGTACAAGGCCCCCTGCTTCCGGTTTTCCAGGGCCTCCACAGGACCGATAAAATCGTAACCCCACAGGAACCCAACCGGTCAGGACCCCTCCTTTTCCTCCTCTTTTTTTTTGCTAGGACACGTTTATTTGGTTCTTTTGGACTATAGATTTTATTCGGTTATTTTCTCCCCTGCCGTAAACCTTCCTCCCCCTTCCGTCCGAAATTCAAATTCTCCTCGGAGTAGATTCCTCCCACCCCCCCACACCCCCACCACCCAACCCCCTTTTGCAGACCTGGCCGCTCTCGCGTCCCTTGCCCATCCTCACCCCCTGAATTTTAAGTTGAGATTAGTTCAAAGTTTACCATCACCAGTTTGTTTCCTCTTTTGAGCTTCCCTTTTGCACTCCGGGAGGTAGGAGTCAAGAGTTCTCCCGGACTTCTTTCTACTCTTTACTCGCTCGGGCCTTGCGATACGCCCTTGGCCCGCAGCTCATGCCGTTAGTCTCTTCGCCCTATAAGCGTGTCCGAAGCGGAACATGCTGCCCCTTTCCAATTTGCTCCTGGCCGCTTTAAAACGCGCTCGCGGTCGTTTTTGACCATTCGCCTCTTGTTCAACTGTTAGACTTTCCAAGAATCCTGGTGAACCTGCTCTCTGCCCGCGAGGGAGTCTCATTTTTTTTTTGGTCACAGGCCATCCATGCGACCGTTCCAAAGTACTCCCCCTTTTTATTCTCTTTTCCCTTTTCGCCAACTGAGATGACCCATGAGACCAAACCCCCTCACCTTGCGAGGATAAAGCTTGTCGCGAAGTGATGGTGCGATTTTTTTATTAAAAGGAACGTTTTCGAACCTTTGTTTTTCCAGTTCTGCAGTTACCCCTTCGTCCGGGCGGCTCCTGAGCTCTCTATTTCATGTTAGGCTAAACATGTATCCGGTTTTCGGTTTCGGAAAAACTGTGGTACCCCCCGCGAAAATTTTGCCTTTACAGGTCGTAGGATTTCCTCCGCGGTAGACTGTTCGAAACAAGCCGCTTTCGTTTTCGTGGCGGATCGCGGGTCCACTAGTCATGACCGGAGAGACCAATAACTAGGTCAGATCAAAATCAGGACGCTGATCACCCACTCTTGATACGATTCTAATAGAAGCCTTATTCTTTTCAGTGTGAGCGACTATATTCCCCATCCTCCATCCCACGGACATCCAAACGCGTCTCTGCCACAGTTTCTAAAATTGATTACTTTCTCCCTCTTTGATTGGCTGCTTCCCCCGGAGCTCTGATTTTTCTCAAAAGATTGACTCCTTTTCCCAGACCCCACCAGCGGGAGAAAAAATGAAGCCTCCCTCGTTATTCTCCGGTTCCCCTTGCTGAGAAACGTCTCTCCTGCTACACTAAACTTTCTGGCGGACACACCTCCTTCGCCTTCCCTTTTTCGTTGTGCGCGCTTCCCACGTCGGGAGACGCTGCCATGACTTTTTTGTTTGCTTTCGGAAAACCCACTTTGTCGCGCTGTGCGGAAGGATGAAGCAAAGAGCGAGCCTTTATCCCCACCCCAACAGGGACCCCAATTAGTTTATGACTCCCCAACAAAGGAGGTACCCTCGCGGAAAAGACCAAAAAGACTCGATCTCCCGTCGACCAACACGTTTTAAGAAGTGAGGAAAAGGTGGTTAAGAAGAGAAGGCCCTTTTTTTCGGCGGTCCCCCAACTCCCTCTCTTACTCCTCCTCTGGGGGGTGATAGATTTTTTGGCCCAGCTAAACACCGGCGTCAGATGGACCCTTTCACACCTTTTCTAGCCACAGCGGAACCATGCGTCTTGTCGTCTAAGAGAGGGCGGGGGTGCGGAATTGGAATCTATGCTGCGCGAAGGTGTTGCCCGCAAGAGGGGACCCGTTTGGGGGGTGAGAGAGCATAAGGTGGGCTCACGAATTTCAGCCAAGAAGTTTCCTAATCCCGCGTTTGGGTTTGAGTTACAGAAGCCACGACAGGCCCGGTTTCCGTCCTCCCCCTTCCGTTACGCGCCTGCCCGGCGCTTTAATCGCGGCAGAGGTTGCAAGTAGTTCCTCTTTCTTTCTCATATAATGGACTGGAGCCCGCTGGGCGCGGCTTTTACCTGTTCGTGCCTCTCTTTCGATTTTGGGTGAAATTCGTCCCTGTCCCCTCAGAAAATCCCCCACTCTTCTTCGAATCATACATTATGAGCCCCACTTTGTCTTCCCCTTTGTGGGAGGCTTTCAGTTTTTCTTCTTTGCAATATTGAAAGTTAGACGGAAATTTTTTTTTCTTGAGTACTGATGAGCTGGTTCCTCACTTTTTCACATCGCCGCTCTTTAGGTGATAATTGCCCCGTGAGTATTTTCGCTCCTACTCTAGCACTTTGACCCCACCGCAACGCCCGAACCATCGGCTTTTCTTAAAAGTCGTTCGCATCTCAATACTACGTGTGAAGAGTCAGGGTTTTGTTTACCAAAGTTCAGCCAATCTTTTTGCCACCGCTCCTTCTTTTTCTCTCTCACCTGAAGGTCCCGAGCGGGATCCCCTCTCCCCCTGAAATGTCCGCCTCTCCCGCAATCGTCCCCCGAAAACTTTGGATTACCCCCCTTGCACTGAACCTCACCTAGGCTTCCAAGGTGAGTTGGGTTCCTTTGTCGCCCATGAACTTAACAAGACCTGGTCCACAATTTCCCCCGCGCCTAACCCCCCTCTACCCCCCAACACGGCGGTTTTGGCACACTTCCCCCAGAGGCGGTATTATCCCCAGTGCAAGCATACAGCCACCCACACTACCGACGCGGTCTTCTCTCCTGGTCACCGAATAGAACCCCCACACCATCTATCTTCCCCCACCGCTCCGAGAGCCAACCTCTATAACGCAAGAAACCCGTCCCCGCGCACTCCGTTGTTCCCCGCGCTTTGAGTGGCAGTCAGGATTTCATCCTTCGCTTAAGACTAAGCACGATCTAGTCGCCGCGCTAAGCTTTCTGAGCGGCTTCCTTGTAAGAAGATCGCGGAGCACGAGAGGTTAAAGATCCGCCGCTCTTTCCGCTCTATCGCTTTACTCCCTGACTCAGCCACTCCCCAGTTCGCCCGGAAAACTGATTGGGTTGCGCACCACTTGTTATGCGCAAAGATGGTCCACTATCCGCAATCCGCCCCAATTCTAGTTTTTTTGGGAGGCAGAGATGTCACTCACGCTGACTGTTCGAAAGGGGAGGAAGCTTCCTCGGAAAAGTTCGCCCCCCTTCTGAATCCAGGCAGGTTCTCCACTACGGACCAGAATCTTCTCAACCATGCACCCGACTATCTCCTCTTAATCTCCTTTTTGTTTTGATTCGTCTCGAGTTCCGGTATTTTTTTTGGGTAATGTGGCGATTTGATACCGATTTTATCCGGTCCGTTGGTGCAATGCGGGTAATGGTCTGGCGAATGCCCAATCGTGCGCCCCCTTCTGATTCCGCCCCTTTTCCCCAGAAAGTCCTGAGTCTTTTTCCGCTCTCCGTTAACACACTTCCTCCACCCGAATTTAGGGGGGTTTTTCCCGCCCCCCTGTGAAGCTCCTTAAAACCCCCAATTTTGTGAGACAGAACATTGAAGCAGCCTTTGAAACTAGCGTTCGCACGGATCCCCCACTAAGTTCGCTCTAGTCTCTTTTCCTCACCCCATCCTACTTCTCTCTTGCGCCGCGGATAAGATTAAGCTGCCCACTGGGCCAGCGAGGTGCCCTTTCGTCCGTCTCAGATTTCGTTCAAGCTAGATCCTTAATGAACTTTCCTTGCAGCCATCCCCGCCTTGCTTGCACAGCGGTCCTGTTTACGTGTGGGCTTCTATGTTAAAACTGTGTCATAAAGAATTTCTCCTCGGTGACCCTTTTCCTGGCCCGCGCATTGAGTCCACGGTGCTTTCATTTCACTTTTCTCCTTTTCCCAACGGGTGACGTAGTCCCAGATGTATGATTTGACAGTGTCGTTTCAACTGGACCGAAACAGTGAACCCCCCACTCACATTTGCGAGGACCGTTGGCCCCTTGTCGCGCCTTCTTTTCCTCTTTTTTTCTGATTTTTCCCAATTCCCGTTTTCCAACCCCCCCCCCCTTTTCGGGTGCAGGGTGAGTTACCTGGCTGTCTAGTCGCTGTTCGAACTTTCAGGTTCTCGATCCTGCACCCCTTGCGTTGCCTGAGCTTTATGACTGCTGGTAACGATCTTCAGCTTCCCCCCCAGCTCTTTTGACGCGCGACGAGAACTTTGCTCCCACGATTGTCTTTTTTTTTTTTTTTAGATGGAATAGGAAGGAAAGGATCTACCCGAGGCAGGCTCCAAATCCACGCGTTCCCGTATACCCCTGCGTGCTCCCCAGCGCATTTATAGAAGGAGATTCGAACGCCGGAGAATTTCCTCCTTTAACCTCCATGCCCTGAATTCACCACGTTTCGGACCATTTACTAAGAATGATTCCCTTCCGAGTCGGATTGGTGCTTAACGGCGATTTTCAGCCCCATCCCTTTTCCTCGTGTCCCCCCCAGCCACCGCTGGTAGGGAAACATGCCGCAGGCCAGCTTTCCTTCCACGTAGATCCAGCCTTTAACCTTCGCCCCAGGACCCATTTAGGGATGACCCCCCATAGGACAAGATTCAGAAAGAGGGGCGAGCGCGTTTCCACTTCGTGCGGCCCCCCCGCGGGCCATGGAAACCCCTTCTTTCCGGTCTTTGCTGAAATACAACAATCGATGCATGATCTTGTACCACTTCGTTACTCCCTAGGTGGTCGCGCAATCCACAACCCTGTTACCAGTGTGCCGCCCCCCCTTCCGAGCGAAACAGCGAAACCACCCCCCCCCACCACCAGCGCGATGGGCCCCAACGCTTCCCCTACGTTGTTCGGGGCTTAAAAAATTTTTTTTTTCATGGACATCTCGGCAGTGGGGGGGATGCGTACCCCCTTCTTTTCCCTTCAAGTTTGTTGTGCAGCGATTTTACCGAATAACCAATTGAAGTAGTGTTGACCTTCCACCCCCAAGTTTTCAGTCCCCCTGAAGGCCCCCACTTCTAGCCGTGTTCATCTCCCTCCTTATGGTAGCCTTTTTCCCTCTTACCTTTTTTCCATTAGCCACGCTTGACAGTTGTCTCTGCTCGCTGACGATTTGTGGACTTGTTTACGCACCCTATCATTATCCCGGGCCTATTGGCTCTTTTCCAGCAAAAAACCGACCTAAGTTTTCATGTCTCCCCATGTGACCTAACGGACGTTTTTTCCCCTAGCCGCAGACCGGAGCTTTCCTATTCTTTCTTGTTTTCGCCAGACTTTTTCCTTTTTTTGCTTTCTTATGTATCATCTATTTTCAATGGAGTCATGCCTTCTGTGCGTGGCATTTCTACCGCTTTGCTCGGCCACGGTAGAAATCTTCTTTGTTCCCGTCAGGACATTCCCCCCTCTCCTTCAGAATCATCAGAATTATGCATGCCTGTGGCCCGGAAACTGCGGTGACCTTTTTTTGGCCGGATTATAGGACCTTTCCTCCTCCTTGAGAAGAGCCTTAATGCGAGAAGTTTGCTACGCCGGTGAGTTTGATCCCCTGTTAGCAGCTTCCTTTCTTTGCTCATGCTTCGTTATTTCTATCTCTCTATCCGCGACCAAATCGCCGACAACGATTTTTTTTGTCACCCTTGTTTACTTTCCTTCAAATCCCCCTCCGAGCATGTTGAGCGCCCCGTTGTTTTTCGCGGTTGACTAAGTTTCAGCACTATCTTTCTAAAAACGTCCCTTGTTTTCGAATACTCCCGAATGCACAAGACGATCGAGAAGCAGCCCGTTGAGGCCTCCGGAGCCTCATCCTACCTTCCCTCGTTCCCTGTCCAACTTTCCTTTTTTTTGGCCTACTTTTCCAAATTCCCCTTTCGAATCGCCTCGGGCGATGTGGATTTTATTAGTCTCCTTGCCCCTGACTTTTGACAAAAATGTCAAATATCATTCCACCAGTACCGTTGGCGTTAGCATGGATGGCTTCCATCTCCACCTTCCCGCTTCCTCCCCTCTAGGGAAGATCATGTTACGCAGAGTATCTGTTTTGAAAAAGATGCTTTTTAAAACTCTGCTACCGCCACCCACTTCCCCGCCGCGCTCTATGTTGTGAAAGCCGGAGCCAGGGCGTTCCGGCCACTGTGATGCCCTCATCAGGATTCAAGTTCTGGCTAAGACTGCTCTTCCGCTCTCTGGAACGCCCATGAGCCCGTCCCCAGCGGCCGCCTGCGCTCGCCCGCGGATTTTCTTTTTTTTTTTTTCGGAGGATAGAAGTGACCACCCCTTTGCAGAAGAAAAGGAGATGGCTAACGAGATCTTTTCCTCCGAATGGACCTCCGAAATCGACTCTACGTTAGAAGGACGCTGAGTCTAAAGCTTGTTTGTTTTCTCCAAACCTGATAGGGTCGGTAAAGAAACCACTCGGTCTAGTCCAATCACCCGCTGCTCAAAGCTTATGGTTTCCCACTCACGCAAACGTCGCGTCTACAGAAAGTATAGTGTTGATCGCTGTGGGCAGAGTGACTCTCTGAGCGCGGCGCTACACCCGCGGAATTGCTTGCCCACACTGGCTTCCACTTACTACGACGCCATAGGGCACTGTCACGAAGTGGACTTGTACCATTCCTCGGCCCCGGACCAGGACATTCCTTTAGGACCCAGGACACTTTTTCTCCCCCGCCCCACCCCCACGGCACGATAAAAGATAGAGCCCATCCCACGAAGACCCGGACCTAATATCTCCTCCTCCTCGATGAAGGCTATTTGGTGAGAGGACCAGAGAAAGAGCTTTTTCCCACTTCTTCATGGAGGGAAGGTGAAGTTCTAGGGATGCTTTACTTGCTCACCCTACTGCCTGTAGCTCGCCTCCTTTTGCTCCGGCCTATTCGTAGTCTGGTCTAAAGCTGATGGGTAGACGGATGCAACTTAATGGTACTATTGTTACGTAGGGGTTCACACGTAGCGAATGACCTGGTTCAGGGGCTAGAGCGTGCCACAAAAGGACAGTTCGGAGCCGCTATATTATGCATAAGTGCACAAAGCCTGAAACGACTGCTGCCCTGACAGTCACACTTCCAGAGCCCTCCCCAGGCCTGTCCTCCCCTCCCCCAAGGGGTGGGTTTTTTCACACACGGGTTCAGAACCCCCCATTTTCTTTTTTTTCCCACTTGTATCCCCCCAAATTTTTTACCGCGATGTTTTATCGTTTATCGTAAAACTCTTTGCTCCCGAGAAAAAAAGTGGTCCCCGCCCAACTTTGAGAGGCGCATTATGCCGTTGAGTGGATCGGTGTTGAGTCGCTTCTCGATCGATGGGTCTATCCCCACAGACTCTCTGCGGTCCTAAGAGATAAGAGGCTGGCCGCCGCTCAGACCGTGCCGCCCGTACTCCGCCCGCGGTGCGACCCTGCGGCATCTCCCCTGAATTCCTTTTTTTTGAATGCGACAACAGCCTGCTCCGCTACACGCGCTCCGTGCCGTCTGGCCGCAGCCGGTTTTTCCCCACAATGTTTTCTGTAGAAAGAAAGTTCTCTGCGTGACCCTTGCGATTGCCCGCGCGGTCGTCTGCGCTTCTTTGGGATTCTCATCCTGCGAAACTTTTCCCTGTACTTCGTACCTCGTGGGATCTCGTGAAAAGTGTTCTTTTCCCCTGCCAATGGAGCCGAACGGCGACATTCCCCTCGCCGAGAATATGTCGCCCTCGGGTGAGTTCTCGTAACAATCATTTTTTTACCGATGTCCTTGGTTCCTGTCGGTAGTTCTTGGTCTTAGGTCCGTTCGTCGACGCTTCTACCTATTGAGATGAGCCCCCGCGTGGGACTCTGCTCTTTTGTACCTTTCCTTTTCCCCACCGAGAACATATTCCTCGAACAGGGATCTAGGATTTGAGAGCGTCACACCGTGAAGAACAACTCTTGTTCCTTGAGTGTGCTTCTTTTTTCGGTTAGCGGAGCGCGACAACCACAACGGGCAGAAAAACAATCCAGCGTTAACTTCTTTAAACCGGCGGCCCATATCTTTCTCTCCAGTATCTCTCCGCGGCGCGAAAAGTCCTTTTAAAACTTCGAACGGTCCCAAGTCCACCCCTCCGGTTGACGCAAAGTTAATGTCAATGATGTAATTACCGTTTGGTGGTGCTTTCCACGGAGTCCTTTCGCCCATGATTTCCCGTTCTGACCCCAAGAAACAAGCTGATGAAAAATGCCGAGCCCCCGATTCTTCCACCTTCCGACCATTAGAGTAGAAAAAGAACCAGTTTTCTTTGCCCCCAATCGGCCGAATTCAGCAAGTCGTCGCGGAGTTCCACGTCTTTATTACCCAGCAGGGACATTACAGGGGTTCTTGCACCAGAACACCCCCCAGGATGGATCTTTTGCTACAACTTCATGAAAATCAGGTCAGTCGCGCAGCCCACACATTACCAGCGTGCTGCCCCAATTCCTCCATCCTAACCCCCCCCCCCCAAGCCGAGTCTTCAACGACGTCACCTTTGTGAATGCTGTTCGTGGAAAAAGGTTCATTCCTCTGCCCTTGCTGGGTACAATTTCTTACCTCTCCCCTACCTTTTTGTTGAGATGCTTTGTACAGACTAAAAAACGGCCCGTGTACCTTTCCCCTTTTTTTACATTCAATTATGGGCCCCCCCTTCCTGGGAAATATCAGAGTTTGGTGTTTTCGAGGTGTCGCTGGCCTTTCTTCCGCTAACTTTTGTGGGGTTCTCTCTCTCAAGCTTTCGGACCGAAGTGAAAGATAATTAGAAAGCGATTGTGTTTCATTTCTGACGACCGGACGATGGCAGGTTCCCTTACCTTCTTTTGACCCGAGAGGAAAGGGATCTGAATATGCCCTAGGTTGCCAATCAATTCTCACTTTCTACGATTATACTTTTCCGGGGATTCCTCGGGGATGATTGTTTTTCTCCTTGTTTTGGTCGGCCGATCTGAAGCTGTGTTGGAAATCCCTTCCGCTCGTTTCCATCCTCCCCTAAAGAGCGGAGGTTGTGGGGGGAATTGTTTTCTGCACGAAAGCCCACCTTTCAGCTTGGCATGTTTTTCTGTTAATATTTGCCCTTGTGAGAGCTCGGCCCGCGAATATGGATAGAACGACTTGTCAGCCACGGGTTTCTCAGTTTTTGACCCCCCTCCATTGAGTTCTTTGCCCTGCCCGGTTATGTTCGCTTCGGTACTATGCCGATTCAACCCCAATTCCTCCCTACAAAAGGACCATCGGCGGCCCTTTTTACGCGTCCTTAACCCATTCAAGCTGAAGGTGTTCATCTCATGCGCGGGTTTTCCCAGCCCTCACAATGCTCCGGAGCCACGTTTTTTGTTTCGCTATTCCCCCCCTTGTAAAGAGTAATGCGAGAAGCGCCCCGACCTCCAGGTTAATCCCTCCTTCCCGCCGAAAGAAGTTCGAAACGTCATTTTCACTACCCTACACCCTCCCCTCCCCTTTTGAGAGAAATTTTCGGATTAACGGTGATGGCGACTTTTTTTCGGCTTTGGGCTCCCAGACCTACTTCCCTCCCCTTCCCCCCACCCTCTTTCGGAACCGCACCGGTGGGACGTCGCATGGATTTTGGCTTATTGCCCACCGTGATCTCTCTTGCCGATCGCCAACGCAGGATCCTTTTTTCTTCCCCTTTTTGAACCCACCTTTTTGTGGCCTCCACGTTACCGTCGGTTGCCCCCAATCGTCTGACTTCCGGCCTTGGCTCCTTCTTTCCCATTCAGGAGCCCGCAGGGCGACAAGTATCTCCCTCGCGTCGCGGGCTGAGCGTAGTTCCCCTCGGCCTAGTAGCTCTCCTAGATCCTCTCCCCCTTTTTTTCAAAAAAAACCACAATTCGCCGATCTTGGACCGCAACTTCCGAACTCCACTCCGAACTTCGAAGCTTAGGCAACCACTTGGTCGGGACTTCCCCCCCACTTTTTGGACTGCCCCCTCTTGGGATATCCGGCAACTCGCGATACAATTCAGGGTTTTGGAGTTTATTCGCTCGAGCCCTCCGTCTGAAGCTTTTCCCAGGGGCGGCCTTACGCGCGTGCCGCTTGCCTCGCCGCCCTGTGCAGTTCCAGGGCGGTCTCCGGACCGATTCCCCGTAGCCCTCCAACGTCCCCCAAAGACCGGACTTATCTCTTCCTCTAATCCCTTTTTGAGCGATAGTTCCTTGGGTCCCCCCTTTGGTTCCCGATTGTATAGGTCCTTTTTTCAGGGAGAACCCCTTGGTAATGCTCGGGCGAAACTGAGTAGTCCCCCTGCGTAGTTGCCATGGACGCCCCAATCGTTATTTCTCCTCGAGAGAAATTTTCCCAGTCGCAACCCGTTCGGTTGTGCAGTCGTGATCACACCCCGTGTGCCCGCCACAATAAAGTCGAGGCGTACTATGACCTTCCGGTTGGATTAGGAGTCAATTCGGAGTAGCTTCCAGGATACTATCGGCGACTCTTCCTCCTCCCCTCGAGGGCTCGAGCCAGATGCTTTCCCTTCCGCATATTCCGGCTTGCCGCGCTCCTTCATCTGTAGCCATGGGAAGCTTCAATGTTGAAACATCCCTTCGCCCCAATTAAGCATAGCGCATGCCCCCCCCCAAATCAACGATAGTGCTATTTAGGGCAGTAGAAGATGTTGTGAACACTTGTAATAGAAAAGCAATTATCCTGCGTGACCCTGACTTGCCGCATCTTCGATTACTTTTTTTCACTGGTTCTGCTTCAAGGACAGACCATTGTCCATATACAAAACAGGTTACTGTCTACAAGCTATAGATGTGCGTTTTCCTTCACTTAGTACTAAAAAGTTCCTTCCCCCCAATAACCCTGCGCGCCGAGAGTTCGGCTTTGCGCAGGTGGAGACGTCAGGAAACATTTTTCACCTGTTTTTTCTCCCTCTCTTATAGGTATCATTTGAGGTTCTGGAGTCAGTTGGTCGTCGGCTACTCATGTAGTCGACCCTCGCTTTCCCCATGCGTTTCTAAACCTTTTTCCCCCCCCTTTCCAATTAGCTGAACTTTTCTTCTATGGATTGCTGCGCGCTAAACGAAGTCGAACAGCCATGCCTTTGTTTGGAGTGCTTTTTGGAGCATGGGTTTTTTATTCCGATGAGGCAATCACGGGATGAGCAAAACTCAAGGGCCGAATGATCCCCATTCGTTCTTCACAACAAGATCCTAGTCTCTCCCTTCTGAGATGAGTCCCGTTTTCAGAGAAAATTATTTCCAAACCGCCCAACGTTACAACCTCTGTTGCACTTCCCCCCAGTTTAATCAGACATACACTCGCTTCTTGGCTTGGGTCGGGGAGCCTTATTTTTTTCCGCCCCCGATTTCAGTATGGACACACCATCTTTCGAATTGCAGAGTCATTCTTAGTATGTAGCACCGCATCTCAGGCGCCAAAAGGAAAAAAATGTCTGGCGCAACCCGTACATTCCGCCTCGACTGAGCTCTTGGAAAGGTCGTAATGACCCTTTGTTCCCATTCCGTAGGGTAGCTGACCGTCCCAATCGGGCTTTTCTGATTTTGTGACACAACTCGTTTACGCCCCCATAGTTCAAGTTGCGGGCCCCCCTGTCAAGCGTGCTCTACGCCCACCTTCCTCCCCTCGTAATAACTCTGAAAAACCACCAGCTGCCAGATTGCGGCCCATACTTTGAATGGTGCCCCGGAAACCGGTGGTTACCTATTAAATAGACGGACCTTGTTATGTTCTCCCATCTCTATCCCCCTCCGTGTTGGGGGAGGATGATTTTTAAAGAATAACCCACCTTTAAGGAGGGGTACTTGACAATTTTTCGCACAGTATTTCAACGTAGCCGTTCTTTTTCCCTATCCCCTTTTTGGGTGTTTGCGTTGCAGTCTTTTTGCTGCAATTTGCGGCAGCACGCTAATTTTTTTTTTTCCCCTCCCTCGGCTCACGATGGGCGGAGCTGACGCACAGACCTTCGTCCGCCTCCTTTGGTTTTCGAAGCAACCAAGGATTTTTTTGGTTTCTTTTTTTTTTAAGAGGAGGCAAAGCGTGGAATCTGATTCCCCGGGCTTTGCTTCGTTTTTCCGATTTTTTTCTAAGGAACTTTTCCTTGTTACCTATTAGTTCTAATTTTACTTGGACTTCGAGATGAATCTGGGGCTTGCGCATTTTTACTTTTGTTGGACGATCCAGGGGGGCTTGAACATCCGTCCCTTCTTTGTCCCAGTCCTCCCCCCATCCAAGATCTTTTAAGTGAATAAACTGCAGGCAACCTGTGCCTCAACGTGTGTTGGAAGGACTTTTTGAACGGGAGGGATTTTTCATAGGAACTTCGTTTTTTTTTCGAGTCTTTTAATCGCCTACTGCGAGAGCTCTTCTGGTTGCCCACATTGCTTAAGGTTAGTTTATGCCTTGATTTGATACTGCCCGTATTTTCCTTTCTTCTGCTTGCACGCGCCCAATCGCCACGCACCCAAAGTTATGATCTCAAATTAGTTAGCCTCTTCATCCAGAGCCTGTCAGGAATGGTGTTTTCCCCCCCCCCATGGCCATTTAGACAAGGTCTGGCGCAACAGCCGGTTGGCCTCTCTCTTGACCTGAAAGAGCGGGCGCCATAGTTGAACATTGCTCCCCTATAAAGACGACCCCCAGACTCCCCCGTTTTTCCTACGAAACCCCTCCCCCCCATCTGTCGGCATCCGCTTCTCTAGCGGCAACCTTCTTTTTCCCTCCTTTTCTTCTACCCCCCCAGTGGAGCGGAAAAACGACAATCCCACCTCCCCCCATGTACGCAAACTGTGGTGGCCTCTCCTGATGGCAGTTTATAAGAACAGTAATTCGAGACTTCGCGGTTCAAGACCGGGTCGAGGAGAATATTCTTTAGCTGACCACATTTGCCCCACCTTTGAAGGCCAATTTAACAACTTTCAACTCGTTGTGCGCGGTCCGCCCGGCGGCCGTTCTTTTGCAATGACTTTCTCTTCCATGGCCACTTTCGGCGAGCGCGGCACGCTGTCCGCTGGCCCCTGGCCTTTGTATAGAGTCTGCCCGCTGCGTAATAGTCTCCTGATCCTGGGCGACTTTTCAGTCCTACCCCTTTATCCTTTTCTCCCGAACTCTAACGCCCTGCTCTCGGTTTCAACCTGATGGGGTTAACAACGTGATAGTCCCCAGCTTGGTCACTCTCTAAACGGTCCGATAATCTATTTCGGCTGTTAGATTCCCCAGGCTAGGGACAAGAACGGATTGATCACTGGGCCGTCCCTTCACGCGCGGAGGAACTGGAAGTACGCACCAGTCGTCCTGTCCCCGGTCTTTGCCTCCACTTCAAAAATCACCCCCCCTGCCCCCCCACCGAAAGGAAAACCTTCTCTGATTTTCATCCTCCTTTTTTTTTTTTTTCGAGAGACGGGTTTGGGTATGTGGGATTGATCTTCTATTCTTTCCCCCCTCCTGGGAGGGCGAACCCCCAGAGGGTTGTAAACTGCCTCCGGTCTTCCCCTAACTTCCCTCCCTTTTGCAGAAGCGCTTCAGAACTTTCAATCCCTTCCGAGTGGCTTTTTCGATTTTCGCGAATCTTTCCATCCTCCACACCACTCGAATTCTCTTTTCCTTGAGGAGTGCCCCACTTTTGAGTCACAAACAGTGTGCGCTCCCCTCAGGTTGCCGAGCGCCTTCTTGCCAAACTAGTAATTCGGTCTTTTTTTTCGGGAAGTCTTCTGGAACGGCGTCAGTTTAAGACTTATTTTTAATGAACATAGATACGGGCTACGCGATTACGACTGCGTTGGCCTCCTCTCATGCACTTCGGCAGCTTATATGTGTCGAGCACGGAATCTCATGTCATGAACTCATTCTGCAATTAAATGAGAATTCGTGAACACGATCTCGTTCTGACTTGTGTCTCTAGAAGTGGTACCCCCCCATGTCATCTAAAACTCGAGGAGACGCTTGGAACCTTCAGAGATGTCGCATGTCTGCTTTTTGCTTTCCTTTCGACTCTCCCCCCTCCCTTTCCCTTGCGAATCTCCCAGGGTACTATTAGGGGTATCGATTTGCCCATTGCTTTTTTCCTAGCCACTGAGCCGAATTCCTCACCCCATTTAACCTTTTGCTCTCTTCCTCAGGAGTAGCGCCGGTTTGATCGGTTCTTACAATAACGTTTTACCTCTTCGCGTGATCTCTTCATTTTTCAATGGTTCGTCTCAGTGCGCTCTTACTTCATCGTTAGATAGGTCTAACACTTCCGGTTTCTCCCTCTTTTTGAAAAGGAGTGGTTACCCGCGTGCACCATCCTTTTCACCTTCCTTGTATTTTTGACCGGTAACCTCAGGAACTTTTCAAAAAGCGTTGAAGTTTTTCGTTGTGATGCGGCCTTTTCGATCATCTTCTCTGAAATCAAGTCTGGAACTTGCTCCAAATAACTCCGACGAACTTAACAAATGGTGAGTCCCAGTGCTCGTATCTCGCAATTAGGCTTCTGCTGGCGCGAACCTTCCTTTTAAAACTAATCAGGCCACCTCCTCCCCCCCCGCGTTTCCGTCCCTTCCTTAATTATTCATTCTGGATTGGATGCTTCCTGAGCCCTTCTTTTTCCTCCCCATCTTGCCGACTCCCCAGGAAAACGCTGTATCCACACTGTCCGCAGCCCTTTCCTCCTACACGTAGCGAGAACCGATAAACCTCCTTCAAACGGAAAATTTTATTTAAAAACACGGCCTCTATTCCGACGCGCAGGCGCGCGTTTCCCCCCTGGCCGGAATTTCAGTCGGTCGTTTTTGTCTGCTTCAATCACCCCCTCCTTTTGTTCTGAGAATTTTTGTCAACCTTGTCCGCCCCATCTTTCTCGCGCGTCCCACAAACCCCCATCTTCTCGGCCCAATTCCCCTAGGAGACCGCGAACCCACCCAGCCCCCCCCTGCTTTTCTCTTTTCCGCCATTCGTGGTGAATGCTTGCTTACCAAAGGGGTGGTCCGGCTCGCCGGCCCGTTGGTTTGATGTTTTTAC